>ERZ888423.54-NODE-54-length-104826-cov-25.869802_pt1 | contig 104826 bp, 97 predicted proteins | sample MGYA00520523_ERZ888423 | MGnify/ENA primary metagenome ERZ888423 (study PRJEB32303, sample SAMEA104408611) | aquatic metagenome | biome: Brackish water; feature: Pelagic; material: water | place: Baltic Sea | collected 2014-06-08T10:24:00 | depth 30,27 m ...
AGCCCTTTGTGTCAGCATAGCCGTCGCTTCATTTTTTTACCAAGCAATGTGAGAGGGGGCAAGTGAAAGAAAACTTCAGGTTTGCTGGGAGTAATTCCCTGCCTCCTGTTAGCAAGGTCTAGGAATATCCAAGTCGGGAATCTATGTGGGCAGATCTAGCCACAGCAAACTCTGTTAGTGATCAAAAAAATGGGCACAAAGTGCTCGCAGAACCCGTCTTCTGCGGATATACTCGTATATTAAGTATAAGAGCATTACTTGGTCACCCCTGCCGACTCGGTGTATAAACCTCATGACAGGGGTGCAATCGCAGACTTATCTGTCAGGTCTCGGACGTCTGTTCATTTATCCTTTGCGAGCACGATAATGAGTCAAAGAGGGAGAGAAAACCTTTGTCAGCACAGATAAAAATGCTACTTCAACCCGGCGCCACTCCAAATCCTCGCGTTGTGGTTGGCCTTCTTGCCGATGGGCCTCATTTTGTGGGCTTTAATGCCGAGAGCCATCGACTCGCAAAGCCAATTCAACACCTTGGCCGAAAGTTAGACTTAGTTCACCTGGAATTACTAAGTGCACTGGTCAGTGCCGGCCCTGAATCCGATGGGCGTTTGTTGGATCGTATCTGCAATGAATTCAATACGGAACAAAGTGACCTTGAAAATATCGTTAGGCGATACCGTAAACTATCACCAATGGAGAGTGCCAGTTCTGATATTTGGCGGCCTTCAGCGGTCGCCATAGAAGACACGCAAGACGACATTAACGCATCCAATGTCAACCTTCTGGAGCCGGATCGATTATTGGTCGTGCGTATTCCGCTTCTTCTTCGCTTGGGTAAGCTGGGCTTTGAGCAAATCAACCATAGAGGTCAGGTCGCTTTAAGTCTCAATGCGGTAGAGCTCTCAGCGCTACGATATCTCACCAAACCTACTACGATCGGTCAGTTCATGCAGCGAATAGCTGACAGCGATGAACGACTTATCAGTGATCAGGTAAAGCCGTTACTAGAACGTCTTCTGATCGCCAGATTACTCAGATCATTCGAGCCTGAAGATTCGGCAATAGAAGAAATTTTTTATGGTGTTGCGAAATATAACCGCGAGTTCGAGCAGGTGAAGCAATCTCTATTCAAGGCAATTGAACGTGCGGAGAGTCGCAACCCCATTAGACCAGGCAGGGTCCCAGTTTATCCGATTAATTTCGAACCCCTAGTGGCTCCGCTTGCATTGGGCTTTCTTTACACCTCGGCACGTCAGTATAAGGACGGTTTACTCGACGAGCTATTTGATTTTAGACCCAACTGGCTTACCGACGCGTCAGCGCCGGTCCCCGAGGGTCCCGCAGTGATGCTGCATTCACACTACATCTGGAACTCGTCCAAAATGCTCGCTTCAGCAGAGCGGATGAAAGCGGCAAATCCACTCGCTTTGAATATCCATGGCGGTCCCGATGTTCCAAAATATACGACGGATGTAACGCACTATTTTGCGGAGCATCCCTATGTTGATATCGTTGTGCACGGCGAAGGAGAGGTCACAATTTGTGAAATCCTCGAAGTGCTGGAACCAGAACTACAAACGCGTGAGCCCCTAAAGCTGTCTGTATTGGATGGTGTTGCAGGGCTTTCATACCGGGGAACCGACGGGCAACCGGTGCGGACAGCTGATCGAGAACGTATTAAAAGTCTGGACGAGGTACCGTCGCCGTACCTGACAGGCGAGTTTGATGTTTTTGCTGAAGCGGGAAGTCCGTCCATGTTATTGGAGAGTAACCGGGGCTGCCCATATGGCTGTACGTTCTGTGATTGGGGATCGGCCACTACGTCCAAAATCCGGAAGTTTGATCTAGACAGGATATTTGCTGAACTGGAATGGTGCTCCAAGAATAACGTTACAGATGTTGTCTTTGCGGATGCCAACTTCGGAGTATTCGACAGGGATGTAGAAATTGCCCAGCATTTGGCTGGACTAAAAAAGGCGCATGGATTCCCTATACATATGGGCACCAACTACGCTAAGAATTCCGTCAAGAATCTGAAGCCCATCATAAAAACGTTAGTAGATGCGGACATCATTGCAATGGGTCTACTATCACTGCAGTCGATGGATGAAAACACTCTGGCGGTGATCGATCGTTCTAATATTAAGCTGAGCAAATATGAAGCATTGGCGCGGGAGTTTCGAGATAATGGTCTCCCGCTTTACGTTGACCTGATGCTGGGTTTGCCTGGCTCGACTCCCGAATCATTTCTCAATGATTTGCAAGAGTGTATGGATAGGGAGGTCTACCCCAAGATATTTCCAACCGTTCTGTTGGTAAATAGCCCAATGAATGAACCGTCTTACCGTGAAAAGCACGGCATAACTGCCCTCCCCGGCCAGGTTATTACTTCAGCTGCATCTTTTACCGAAGATGACTATCATGAGATGGGCGCGATTCGACGTCTTTTTTTGTTCACAGATAAATTTGGAGTTCTTCGCCATGCACTGCGCTATGCGAGGCAAGAGACGGGCCAGCGAGAGATCGATTTGCTGCGTCGCCTCATGGCCGCTGCGGATGATCCCGGCGACTGCTGGCCGGCGCTGCGCTTCACTTTGCTCTATGGGCCCGTTCTGATGGTTCCGCCAGTAGACTGGGGCTGGTTTCTGAATGACCTACGCCGCTTCTTCATCGAGCAGTTCGGCATTACTGATGACGCCGCACTGGATAGCGTGTTGCGTGCGCAGCATGCGATGCTTCCTGCGCCGGAGAGATCTCTACCCGAGACCATCGAGCTTTCCTGCGACTACGCCGCTTGGTATGCGGACATTCAGGCCTCCAGGGAAGATGGACATCGTCAGGACTGGGATACAGTGGTTGCTCCGTTGCGCTCTTATGGCCCCGGAACGCTCTCCGTAGCGGACCCACGTATGATCTGTGATAACCAGCAGGGGCGAAGGCTGACTGAAGGGGGGCAATGGCAGACTTGGGAGCTGAGCTCTGAAATTGCCCGTCCATCTGGAGAGGACATTTAGAAAAGGCAGATGCTAGAGGGCACTAGAGGCAGGCATTCGGCGACTCCACTGCATTGGTCGTATAGTTCACTGGCAGATATCCGGCAGATACTCGTAAAACACACTGAGACTCGGCTAGCGGAGGCGCGTCAACTCGGGTCGATGCGTGGGTATTTCTCACCTCACATCGATTCAAGTGTCGCTAGTTAGCGCTCGGCTGCGTCCACACTGGGGGCCGTATAGATGCGGCACGAACAGCCCCTATTATTGAATTGTGCACATTTTGGCGGAACAAGTCCTGTGATAACTGAATCAGAATTCAATAAGTTGATAGAACACACCTTTGAGGCGTTGGAAGAGGCCCTAGATCAGATTGACACGGATATCGACTATCAGATGTCTGGTAGTGTGCTCACCGTCGAGTTCGACAATGAAACAAAACTGGTGTTCAGTCGTCAGCCACCAACACGGCAGTTATGGCTAGCGGCGCGCTCCGGAGGTTTTCATTTTGCCTACGATGAAGCCGTGGGCGATTGGCGCGGAACCCGCGATGGGCAGTTGTTTCGACCTTTTGTGGTTGATCAGATGCAGGTTCAGGGAGGCGTTACTTTTGAATGGCTTTGATTTTTTGGCCCAGACGGTGCGAGCACATCGAATACAGACTATCGCAGGATTGCTGCCCATCCTTGGCGTATTGCCGGCGTCGGCGAGCGAGCCCTTGTATGTTAAGAATCTGAGTCCGGTGGCAGGGTTAATTGGCCTTCCCTCCCAGCGAGACGCGCAGACTACCCCGAGTGGTCAGGTGGCGGTGGCACTTTACGGCAGTGTTGCTAATGATTATGTCAACGAGAGCAGCGACACTGAATTTCTCAATCTGGATGGGGAGACCCTGCGTGTCGCCCTTGAATTGCGTTATGGGCTGGCGGAAAACTGGGACATACAGTTAGAGGTGCCTTGGTTGCAACAGAGTGGCGGAGAGCTAGACGGCGCCATTGATGATTGGCACGATTTTTGGGGAATGTCCGATGGCGGGCGATCTGATGTGCCCAGGGATATCCTAGATTATCAATACACGAGCTTAGCGGGTGGCTTTTCCCTGCAGGATGACACCTCTGGCATAGGCGATATCAGCCTGTCATTAAACCACGTTTTTTATCAGGATGAGAGTTCTGCTGTCAGTCTGGCGTTGGGCTACAAGTTTGGCACTGGCGACGAAGACGAATTTTTAGGCAGTGGTGCCGATGATGCCTTTATCGCCCTGCGTTTCTCTGGCGCCCAAATGTCGAATTTGCCATTGACATGGCATGGGCAGGCAGGCTATTTGCACGCAGGGGATAGCAATTTGTTCGACGGTTTTCAAGAGCAGAACCTCTGGTTTGCAGGGCTGGCAGTAGACTGGCAATTCGCCCAGCGGTGGTCGCTCATCGCCCAGCTCGATGGCCACGCAGCTCCTCTCGATAGCAGTCTGGCCGGCGTGGGTGATGATGCTGTAATCGCGACCTTGGGCACGCGTTGGTATTTTGCGCCGCATTGGTCGATGGATTTTAATTTTGTTGAGGATATTCGCGTTGCAACGGCGCCGGATGTGACGTTCCAGGCGAGCCTGCGCTATCGCTCGGAGTCCTGAGCAGACCCCCGGCCAATTACCGCCCCAGCGTTATTGATTAAGAAGCCTGCCGTGCCTGCACCGTAGATCGGGCCCGCAATGCTGCCTCTGCTACCTGGTCTGGCGCGGTGCCGCCCAGATGGTTCCTCGCGGTGACCGATCCCTCCAGCGTGAGGACTTCGAACACATCCTCGCGGATATCGGCGCAGAAGTTCTGCAGCGTCGTTAGCGTCATGTCCGATAAGTCTTTCCCGCACTCAATACCGTGGGCTACGGCTTTGCCGACGACTTCGTGTGCGTCGCGAAAGGGTACCCCCAGACGCACTAGGTAGTCTGCCAAATCAGTGGCGGTAGAGAAACCGCGCCGCGCTGCTTCGTGCATCACCTCTGCCTTTGGCTTGATTGCCGGAACCATATCCGCGTAGGCTCGCAGGGAGTCGAACACCGTATCGATAGTGTCAAACAGAGGCTCTTTGTCCTCCTGATTGTCTTTGTTATAGGCCAATGGCTGACTTTTCATCAGTGTTAGCAGGGCAATGAGGTGGCCATTGACGCGCCCTACTTTGCCGCGCACCAGCTCCGGCACATCCGGGTTCTTTTTCTGCGGCATGATGGAAGAGCCGGTACAGAAGCGGTCGGGCAGTTCAACGAAATTAAATTGGGCGGAGCTCCACAGCACCAGTTCTTCAGACATGCGTGACAGGTGGGTCATCAGCAGGGCAGCGAAAGCGCAAAATTCGATGGCAAAGTCGCGATCGGATACTGAGTCCAAGGAATTTTCTGTCGGCTTATCAAAACCCAGGGCCGCTGCCGTGTGCGCGCGATCTATAGGATAAGTGGTGCCCGCCAGAGCCGCCGCGCCTAGGGGCGACTGGTTAAGTCGCGCACGACAGTCCATCAGGCGGCCGTAGTCGCGCTCCAGCATCTCATTCCAGGCCAGCAGATGGTGGCCGAAAACAACGGGCTGAGCGGTCTGTAAATGGGTAAAGCCCGGCATGATAGTGTTGGTATTGGCTGCTGCGAGGTCAATTGTGCCCTGTTGCAGGCGGGTGAGTTCACCGGCGATGCTATCAATAGCCGCGCGCAAATAAAGACGGATGTCAGTGGCAACCTGATCATTACGGGATCGGCCGGTGTGCAGTTTTTTGCCAGCCACGCCAATCAGTGCGGTCAGGCGGGCTTCGATGTTCATGTGCACGTCTTCTAGCTCGATTGACCACTGGAAGTTGCCTTCGTTAATTTCCTTTTGTATCTGGGCCAGACCGCCCTCGATGTCCTCGAGCTCTGCTGGGGTCAGCACATCCACTGAGCGCAGCATTCGAGCGTGGGCCAGTGAGCCTTCAATGTCCTGGGCAGCCATGCGCAGGTCGAATCCGACTGAGGCAGTGAAACGTTGTACGAAGGCGTCTGTCGCTTCATTGAAGCGGCCGCCCCACAGTTTGCTGGTGTCCTTTTCTTTGCTCATAGTGCTCGAAATTCCGTAGTCGCGTCGTGCTCTAGACGTATTTTCGCCTGATTTAGTGCGGGGAGTATACCAGCTACGCGGTTATGTCGGTCGAGGTTTTGCCTATCCTCCTCGGCGCAAGAGGATGGCTTCTCCTTTGGATATCTTCAAATTGCTGGGTGTCGCTGACTGGGTGCCTGACTGTTATCATGGAAAGTGTGAACTTATAGGATTTCGAGCATGTCGCGCAAATTGATCATCGCTACTCGGGAGAGCCCTCTTGCCCTTTGGCAGGCGGAATTTGTCCGGTCTGCCCTGACTCAGGCATATCCCGATGTGGACGTGCAACTGCTGGGCATGACCTCGCGCGGAGACCAGTTGCTGGATGTGCCACTGGCTAAGGTGGGCGGCAAGGGCCTGTTTGTAAAAGAGTTGGAAGAAGCGCTGTTGGACGGCCGCGCGGACATCGCGGTGCATTCCATGAAGGATGTTCCCATGGCGTTTCCGGCTGGATTGGGGCTGGGGGTTATCTGCGCCCGTGAAGACCCTTCCGATGCCTTTGTTAGCAACCAATACCGCACCCTTGAAGACTTGCCGGCTGGGAGCGTAGTGGGGACCTCTAGCTTACGGCGTGAGTGTCAGTTGCGGTCGAGGCGTCCCGATCTCGACATCAAGTTTCTGCGCGGTAACGTCAATACCCGACTGCGCAAGCTCGATGAGGCAGAGTATGACGCCATTATTTTGGCCAGTGCCGGGCTCATACGTCTCGGTTTTGCGGGGCGCATTGCCCAGCACATGGATATTTGCGACTCTTTGCCGGCCGGTGGCCAGGGCGCTGTGGGGATAGAACTGCGCAGCGACGATAGTGCCGTGCTGTCGCTGCTACAGGTTGTCCACCACGAACCTACCGCCAGGCGTGTAATAGCTGAACGAGCAATGAATAAACGACTTGGAGGCGGTTGCCAGGTACCCATAGGCTGCTATGCGGACTATGTCGATGGCGGCGAGACATTGTTATTGCGAGGACTCGTTGGTAACCCTGACGGCTCGCAAATATTGCGCGCAGAAGCTATTGCGCCTGCGGCCGAGGCGGAGCAGCTCGGTATTTCTGTCGCGGAAGACTTATTGTCGCAAGGCGCTGCGGCTATTTTGGCGGATGTCTATGGTGACTGAGATCGCCTCCGCATTGGGCCGGATACTGGTGACGCGCCCGGCGGGTGATGCGTCAGATAGGCTGTGCGCGGCACTTAAAATGGACGGCTACGAGGTCTTCAGCCAACCTCTGTTGGTCTTGAAAAGATTGCCGCAGCTTCCTGTCGCGCAGTGTCAGATGTTGCTGCACCTGGACCTCTATCAGCACGTTATTTTTATCAGCTCCAATGCAGTGCATTTTGGCATGGCCCTGATTGAAGATCATTGGCCCCAGCTGCCAGTAGGCCTAAACTGGTATGCCATTGGTGCCGCGACGGCCGCTAGACTTGAGCATTTCGGGATTGAGGCCGTCACGCCGGGAAGTGTGATGACCAGCGAGGGCTTGCTGGCCCTTTCATTGTTGCAGAATGTGCGCGATCAGCGCGTGCTCATTGTCAAGGGGCAGGGTGGTCGTGAAACTTTGGCACAGGAACTTACACGACGCGGTGCTTTAGTAGAAGAACTGCCTTGTTACGGCCGCTCCCTCCCGGAGATGCCTGCAGGCGAGCTGGCTGCGAATGTGACCCAGTGGGGTATTGACGTGATCATGATTACCAGTGGTGAGGGGCTGTCTAACCTACAGGTATTGCTTAGCCCAGCAGAAACTACTAAGTTAAAGCGCATAGGCCTGATTGTGCCATCGCAACGGGTTGCCCATATGGCACAGATTGCGGGTTTCGATCAGATTGTGACGGCGGAAAACGCATCGGATTTGGCGATGTTGCGCGCTCTGAAGGAATGGCGACGTGGCACTGGAGAATGATAATTGAGTGATCAGGACAATACCAATAATGCGCAATCTGACGAGACATCCGCGACCGTGGTAGCCCCAGTAGACAGGCCTGCCAGTCAAGGCGCAGCCACTGCTGTCAATTCATCTGCCGCGCCTCGCAAGAGTTCCTCATTGGTTGCCTGGTTGGCATTACTTCTGGTTATCGCGCTGACGCTGGGCGTGGCTTGGGTCGTGCGGGAAGGCCAGGCTAAGGAGCTAGCACTGACGCAAAGGATGGCACAGCTCGAAACGGTTGCCCAAGGTAAGCAGGCCAGCCAGAAAGCGCTGGAAAATGAATTGCGGACCGGTTTGGCGTCAGGGCTCGCCACTCTTGAAACTAAAGAAGGCGGCGAATTGTCCCGACTGTCTAAAAGTCTTGAATCCTTAAAGGCACAATTGGCAAAGCAGCAGGCGACACTGGCGCGCTTCAGCGGCGCCGAGCGCGAAAATTGGCTACTTGCTGAAACAGGGCATTTGCTGCGCTTAGCTAACCAGCGACTGGTGATGGGCGCAGACCCTGTTGCTGCCGAGGCGCTGCTGAAGAGTGCCGATACTGTTTTGCGTGGCGTTGATGACCCTAGCCTTCACGTTGTGCGCGCTGCTATTGCTAAAGAGATTGCCGCATTGCGGGCCCTTCCCAAGGTGGACCTGGAAGGAATCTATCTGAGGATTGCGGCATTGATTGAGCAGGCCGACAAGCTGGTCATCTTCCAGCTGCCCAAACAGGCAGAACGCCCGCAGCCAGCGCCGGCCAGTGATTGGCAAGGCCGGCTACATCAAGGCTATAAAGCGGCCCTGAGCAAGCTTTCTGACTATGTCATTATCCGTCGGCGGGATGTCCCCATGCAGGCCCTGATGGACCCACAATGGGAGGGACTGGTGCGTCAGAATCTGCGCATGTTGTTAGAGCAGGCGCAGATCGCGCTGCTGTCAGACAATCAGGCGGTCTACGTCGCGAGTCTCAAGTCAGCCCAGCAAGGTGTGGCGCAGTTTCAGGCGTCAGATGAGGTCGGTGCCAAAGCGATCTCTGGTGAGATTGCTCGGCTGCAGGGGCTCACTATCGGTATCGCGGAGCCCGATATCTCACGATCACTGCAGGCTCTGGATGATGCTATTGAGAAGCGCTTGCAATCCGAAGGCGGCCAATAGGACATGCGTAAATTATTCATTATTTCTCTGGTCGCACTGCTGCTGGGTGTAGGTGTCGTTGCTCTTATTGAGGCTGACCCTGGCTATGTATTGCTGTCCTTTGGCAACTACACATTGGAGGCAAGCTTATGGGTGGGTGTGTTGTTATTTGCGCTTCTGCTTCTGTCGGTTTACCTGCTGGTTCGTTTGACGTATCGGATTATTGGCGGACAGCGGTCGCTGTTCTCCTGGCTGGGAACCCGCAAGGTAGATAAGGCCCTGCGACTCAGTACCCGCGGATTGATCAGTTTTACCGAGGGTAACTGGGTCGAAGCGCGGCGTCAGTTATTAAGTGGCGTGCAAAACAACGAGGCACCGTTGGTCAATTATCTACTGGCGGCTCAGTCCAGCGCAAAATTACACGATACCGACAAAGTGCCTGAGTATTTGCATGCGGCCGGTGAAGCGGAGCCTACAGCCGCTGTGGCGATTGAAATGATGCATGCTGAAATGAAATTGCAGGCCTCAGAATATAAGCAGGCCCTTGCATTGCTGACACAGGCAAAAAGCAATGTCCCTCGTCACCCGTATGTGCTTAGCCTGTTAAGCCAAGCGTACCAAGGGTTGAATGACTGGGACACGCTGCTGGAGTTGTTGCCGCAGTTGCGAAAGCACAAACAGCTGTCGAGTGAGGCGTTTCAGCGACTCGAAAAACAAGTTCATCACAACAGACTGCAGCGGTGTAATGCAGATTTGGATCGGCTGCACGTAATTTGGAAAAAAGTGCCAAAGTCCTTACAGAGCGATGTCGGCATTGCCGAGATCTATGTGCGTAATCTCATCAAGTGTGAAGATTATGACTCGGCCGAGAGGGTCATCCTGCGTGCCCTGAAGCAGGCGTGGCAACCCGCTTTGGTTCGGGAGTATGGTTATTTAAAGGGCCAGAATGCCAGTCGTCAATTGTCCCAGGCTGAAAAGTGGTTGCAAGCTCACCCAGACGACCCCCAGTTATTACTGTGTTTGGGCCGTTTATCGGCGCGCAATCAAGTGTGGAGCAAGTCACGGCTATATTTCGAGAGCAGTTACCGGGTTGAACACAGTGCGGAGATTTGCGCTGAGTTGGGGCGTCTGTTGACAAGTTTTGGTGAAAGCGAGGCAGCCACAGCGTATTTTCGCGAGGGTTTGTTGCTGAGCGAACATGAGCTGCCTGATCTGGCGCTGCCGCTTAAAATCGCCACTGACGCCTAAATCCTGGCGCGGTAGCAAATATTATTGAGTTTTATCGTGTTGACGACACGCAGCCGATAGCAGGCTAGAGTTTGATGCCAAGCTCGTCCCACAATTCATCGATCCGCTGTTTCACCGGCTCGCTCATGGCAATGGGGTGGCCCCACTCACGCTGGGTTTCCCCTGGCCATTTGTTCGTCGCATCAAAGCCAACCTTGGAGCCGAGTCCAGATACCGGTGAGGCAAAGTCCAGGTAGTCAATGGGCGTGTTCTCGATGAAGACTGAATCTCGCTGCGGGTCCATGCGTGTGGTCATTGCCCAGATGACATCTTTCCAATCTCTGGCATTCACATCCTCGTCTGTGACAATGACGAACTTGGTATACATGAACTGTCGCAGGAAAGACCATACGCCCAACATGATGCGTTTGGCATGTCCCGGGTATTCCTTGCGTATGGTAACCACCGCTAGGCGGTAGGAACAGCCTTCTGGCGGCAGGTAAAAGTCGACAATCTCTGGAAATTGCTTTTGCAGTATCGGAATGAATACTTCATTGAGAGCCATGCCCAATATGGCGGGTTCGTCAGGTGGGCGTCCGGTGTGGGTGCTGTGGTAAATCGGTGATTCTCGGTGCGTGATGGCCTCAACGGTAAACACAGGGAAGCGCTCGACCTCATTGTAATAACCCGTATGGTCGCCAAACGGGCCTTCGTCAGCCATTTCGTCCGGCGCGATATACCCTTCCAGAATGTATTCTGCCGAGGCTGGCAATTGTAGGCCATGTTCGCGGCACAGCGGTGTGAAACATTCAGCCACCTCGGTCTTGCTGCCACGCAGCAGACCGGCAAAGGCGTACTCTGATAGAGTGTCAGGAATGGGAGTGACTGCCGCTAGGGTGGTGGCCGGGTCAGCGCCCAGTGCAACAGCCACCGGGTAGCGTTGTCCAGGGTGCTTTTTCTGCCACTCCCTGAAATCCAGGGCGCCGCCACGATGTGACAGCCAGCGCATGATCAGTTTGTTGCGCGCCAGAAGTTGCAGACGATAAATCCCCAGGTTCTGGCGTTCCTTGCTTGGTCCACGGGTGATCACCAGTGGCCAGGTAATTAGAGGTGCTGCATCGCCTGGCCAGCAGGTCTGAATAGGCAGCGTGTAAAGATCGACATCTGCGCCCTGCTTTACGTGGTATTGGCAAAGTGGATTGCGCACCATCTTGGGCGCCATGTGCAAAACCCGCTTTAGTAGGGGCGCTTTGTCCCACAGGTCACGCATGCCCTTGGGCGGATCCGGCTGGCGCAGATAAGCGAGCAGCTCTCCGATTTCGCGGAGGGCGGTAAGGTCTTGTGCGCCCATGCCTAGGGCAACACGTTGCTCAGTACCGAACAGATTAGCGAGTACCGGCGTGTTAAAACCTTTCGGATTTTCGAACAAGAGGGCAGGACCGCCGGCGCGCAGGGTGCGGTCGGCGATTTCTGTTATCTCGAGTTTGGGGTCGACCTCAGTTTGAATGCGCACCAGTTCACCGCGCTTTTCCAGCGCAGCAATAAAATCTCTGAGATCAGCGTATTTCACTAGGCTTTGTCTATTCGTTAACGTTTAACGCAGGACATTACACGTTGTAACATCGAGAGGCAACGCGTCTAGGCCGTTTGTTGCCACTGTTATTTTGATGTCCCAGCACACGCTTCGCTGTCACGCATTATTCGATCGGAACCGAGGATTACTTGCGCTTCATAGACTTAAAGAATTCTTCGTTCGTTTTAGTTTCTTTAAGCTTGTCAGTCAAGAACTCAATAGCGGCGAGGTCTTCCATGCCGTGCAGCAGTTTGCGCAGAATCCACATGCGCTGCAATTCATCATCCGCGGTAAGCAGCTCTTCCCGACGTGTACCGGAGCGACGAATATTGATGGCTGGGTAGACGCGCTTCTCAGAGATCTTGCGATCTAGGTGCAACTCTAGGTTGCCAGTGCCTTTAAATTCCTCGTAGATCACTTCGTCCATCTTGGAGCCGGTGTCGACCAGGGCTGTCGCAATAATTGAAAGGCTGCCGCCTTCCTCGATATTACGCGCTGCGCCAAAGAAGCGCTTTGGGCGCTCCAGAGCATGGGCGTCAACACCTCCGGTCAATACTTTTCCGGAGCTTGGAATGACTGTGTTGTAGGCGCGGGCTAAGCGAGTAATGGAATCCAATAAAATCACCACGTCCTTTTTGTGCTCTACCAGGCGCTTGGCTTTTTCGATCACCATGTCGGCAACCTGCACGTGACGCGACGGAGGCTCGTCAAAGGTTGAGGCCACCACTTCGGCGCCACGAATACCTACTGAGCGTTGCATTTCAGTCACTTCTTCCGGCCGTTCATCGATTAACAGCACAATGATGTAGCACTCGGGGTTGTTGGTGATTATCGCTTGGGCGATACTTTGCATCATGATGGTCTTACCCGCCTTGGGCGGCGCAACCAGTAATCCTCGCTGACCTTTGCCAATCGGTGCAACTAGGTCAATTATTCGGCCTGTGAGATCCTCAGTGCTGCCGTTACCTGTCTCCAGGGTCAGGCGTTGGTCTGGGAACAGCGGTGTAAGGTTCTCAAACAGGGCCTTGTGTTTGGAGTTTTCGGGCTTGTCGAGGTTGACCTCGTCTACCTTTAGTAGGGCAAAGTAGCGCTCGCTGTCTTTAGGTGGGCGAATTTTGCCGGAGATGGTGTCACCCGTGCGCAGGTTAAACCGGCGAATTTGGCTGGGTGAAACGTATATGTCGTCGGGGCCAGCCAAGTACGAGCTGTCGGCGGAACGCAGGAAGCCAAAGCCATCCTGTAAAATTTCCAGTACGCCGTCACCGTAAATGTCTTCACCGCTTTTGGCGTGACGTTTCAATACGGCAAAAATAATATCTTGTTTGCGCGAGCGGGCCATGTTGTCCAGGCCTATCTCTTTCGCGATATCAATAATGTCTTGGGTAGATTTTGCTTTTAAGTCAGTCAGATTCATAAGGAGGGTAAGTATGTGTGTGGTTAGAGAGAAGTATGGGGTGCAAATGAAAGCTTGCTGGAGATACCAACAAAAAGCTGCTTTTTCGTGAGTTACAAGTTTATTGTATGAGCACAGGAGTATGCGCAAAATTGAAAGGTAGCACGGCCCGATAGGGCCGTCTACTGCTTTTTTCTCTCAATAGGCCAAGCGATTGCGCGTGTTGGGAGCTTCTGTGGGCCTGGCTTCTGTGTTTTTTAGATCACTTCCTCGATAAAATCTTTCAATTGCGTCTTGGATAATGCGCCAACCTTGGTGGCCTCTGCGTTGCCATTCTTGAACATGATTAGCGTCGGGATGCCGCGAATGCCGAACTTCTGGGGAATGTCCGGATTGGCGTCTACGTCGACTTTGCATATCTTTAATTTGCCGCCGTAGTCCGCGGCAAGCTCGTCAAGCACTGGTGCGATCATTTTGCAGGGGCCGCACCATTCTGCCCAGAAATCTACTAATACGGGGACGTCGGAATTTAATACTTCCGTATCAAAAGTGGCATCGCTGATGTGTACGATTTGATCGCTCATGCTGTTCTCCGGTTGATTCAAGGTCTTGATAATGACATGGTTTTGAAAGGAGGTAATGATACCACTGGATTGTTGGCGCACAACTGTCGGACTAGAGTTTTTTGGCAGGGCCATATTTCCGAGCGCTATTCGCCGAATGCGGCTCGATCCGCCTACGCTTGTGGACTATAGCCCCTAGGCACGCTAAGCAGTGCATTTAGGCGTGCCCGAGTCTATTTGCCTCGCACTTTATAAGGCCCTGAGACGATTTTCGTTCTACACTTCTTTCGAAACTAAAATAATAGTGAACCTTGCCGTGATAGGCTAGTGGCAGGTGGTTGTCTGATCCTCTGAGATTTAGGCATACTCGAGCTAATTAATGTCAGGTCATCAATGTGCGCAACCCCAAAATTCTAGTAATAGTCATCATCGTATTTGCCCTCAGTGCCTGGTGGTTCTTCGATCTGGCCAGCTACCTGGAGCTTGAAACCCTGCAGCAAGGTATCGGCGGTCTGCGCGAGTGGTGCGGGAACAATCCGTTGTTGGCTGGCCTGATATTTTTTGCGGGCTATATTGTTGTCACGGCGCTGTCGTTGCCCGGTTCAGCCGTGATGACATTGGCTGGCGGCGCCCTTTTCGGCTTTTGGTATGCAATGCTGTTGGTGTCATTTGCCAGTAGTATCGGGGCGACTTTGGCTTTCCTTGTTTCGCGACTGCTGCTGAGGGACTGGGTTCAGCAGCGTTTTAGCCGGCATCTGGGGGCGTTAAACAGAGGTTTTGCAAAAGACGGCTCCTTCTATCTATTTTCTCTTCGACTGGTGCCAATCTTTCCGTTTTTTATGATCAATTTACTGATGGGTTTGCTGCCGATTCGCCCTTGGCCTTTTTACTGGGTGTCGCAGCTGGGTATGTTGCCGGCTACGGTGGTGTTCGTAAATGCGGGGACACAATTAGGCCAGCTAGAGTCGCTTTACGGGATAATTTCTTTGCCGCTATTGGGATCCTTTGCCCTGTTGGCGCTATTTCCTTTTATTGCTAGGTGGTTGCTTGCGGCTCTAAAGCCTCGGCTAATTCTGGCAGCCTATTCCAGACCCAAACAGTTCGATAATAACTTGATTGTGATCGGTGCTGGCTCGGGGGGTTTAGTTGCTTCGCTCATTGCAGCGACTGTAAAGGCGAAAGTTACCCTGATTGAGCGTCACCAGATGGGTGGTGATTGCCTGAATACCGGCTGCGTGCCCAGCAAGGCTCTGATTCGCTCTGCACGCATTGCGCAATATGCGCGACGGGCAGAAGAATTTGGGTTGGCTCCGATGTCGGTAGAGGTGAATTTCCCCAAGGTGATGCAGCGGGTGCAGAATGTTATCAAGACGATCGAACCACATGATTCGGTGGAGCGGTTCACCGAGTTAGGCGTGACCTGTGTTCAGGGTGATGCAAAAATTCTCTCGCCGTGGGAGGTGGAAGTCAATGGACAGACGCTGACGGCGAAAAATATTGTGATAGCCACTGGTGCTCGTCCCAGAGTTCCTGATATCCCTGGTCTTGCCGCGCTTGATTACCTGACGTCAGATACGGTGTGGGATATCAGGGACTTGCCCGAACGCTTGCTGGTAGTGGGAGCGGGGCCCATCGGTTGTGAGCTGGCGCAATCATTTGCTCGGCTGGGCAGCAAAGTCACGCTGGTGACCCATGCTGATCGACTGCTGCCTCGTGAAGACCCAGAGGTTTCTGAACGGGTACACGCAGAATTTCGGCGACAACATGTGAAGGTGCATGCGAATTATAACCCGCTATTTTTTGGCGCCGCCGAGAACGAGCAGACCTGTGTTTTCAGTACCCCGCGAGGACAGCGAAAATTGAGCTTTGACCGCGTATTGCTCGCGGTTGGTCGCAGTGCCAATGTTGAGGGGCTGGGACTGGAAAATCTGGGTATTGCTGTTGGCCCTGAAGGTACGGTGGAAGTGGATGCGTTTTTGCGCACCGCTATACCGACTATTTTCGCCTGTGGAGATGTGGCCGGCCCCTACATGTTTACCCACATGGCAAGCCATCAAGCCTGGTATGCAGCCGTAAATGCATTGTTTGGTCGCTTTCGCACGTTCAAGGTGGATTACTCGGTAGTACCCTGGGCGACATTCACTGACCCCGAGGTGGCGCGTGTTGGCTTGAATGAGGACGAGGCGCGGGCAGCCAATATCGCCTTTGAGGTAAGCCGCTACGAACTGTCTGAGCTGGACCGTGCCATTGCTGATGGTGAGGCACACGGGTTCATTAAAGTGCTGACCGAGCCGGGTCGTGACCGTATTCTCGGAGCCACTATTGTAGGTTACCACGCCTCGGAATTGATCAATGAATTTGTGTTGGCAATGAAACATGGTTTGGGTCTAGGAAAAATACTGGCGACTATCCACATTTACCCGACGCTCAGCGAGGGCAACAAGTTTGTGGCAGGTGAATGGCGTAAGGCGCGCAAGCCGGAAGGATTATTGCGTTGGGTCGAGCGTTATCATCGATGGAATCGAGGCTGAATGTAGCATCTAATCGTGACGGCATTGTTGGGCGAGGCATGGCATGTCTATATTGTGGAATGTGCTGACGCGACACTGTATACGGGGGTTACCAAGAATCTCCAGCGCCGTCTTCAGCAACACAATGGCGAACAAACTGGCGGCCCCAAGTACACCCGAGGCCGTCGACCTGTGTGTTTGATGTGGTCTGAGGAGGCGCCTAATCACGGAGCTGCACTACAACGTGAAATAGCGATTAAAAAACTCAGTAGAAGGCAAAAGCTTCGGTTGATAGGCAATGAGCTATAACTAAGCTCGTTCCCGATCTACTGCCAGAATAATCTGCTTACGTTAATGAAGATCTCGAGGTGTGGTGAAGTCACAGCGCATCTGACTACATTTTTAACGGGCCGCGATAGATTAGGTGCAGTGTCGAGGCCGCTCCAGTTATTGTGATAGTTCTTCCAGAACCTGCTGCTGATCGAGCCAGATTTCATCCAGTTCTTCCGCCCGAACTTTGAGTTCCCCTTCGCGTTTCAGCAGGTCAGCCAGTGTCTGCCGGTGATCTTCCGTATAGAGGTCGTTGTTTTCAAGCTGTGTGCGCACGTCGTGCATAGCGAGACTAACCTTGGACATGTCAGCTTCGGTTTTATTCAGCTGTTTTTGTAGCGGTTTGAGTTTTTCACGTAGCGTGGCTGCTTGCTGGCGTTTTTCCTTGCGCGAGGTGTCGGTAGTTCCCGCATCTCGTTTTTCGGTTTGCCTGTAGCTGGATAAAATCCAGCGCTCGTATCCCTCAAGGTCCTCCGTGTATTCCTCGACTTGGCCATCGTGAACCAGCAGTAATTCTTCTGCTGTATTACGCAGCATATGGCGGTCGTGGCTGACCAGTACCAGGGCGCCTTCGTAGGCCTGCAAGGCGACTTCCATGGCGTGGCGCATCTCTAGGTCGAGGTGGTTAGTGGGCTCGTCCAGTACCAACAGGTTGGGCTTTTGCCAGACCACCATTGCCAGTGCTAGGCGCGCTTTCTCGCCTCCAGAGAAGGGGGCAACGGCGGCGGTGGCGGCATCACCGCGGAAATTGAAACCACCCAGAAAATTGAGAATGTCCTGCTCCCGTGCGTCCGGGCTAAGTCGTTGCAGGTGAAGGACTGGGCTGGCCTGCATGTCCAGAGCCTCTAGTTGCTGCTGATCAAAGTAGCCGATGCTGACATGCTCTCCGACAATGCGCGTGCCGCCCAGCAGAGGGAGCTCACCAATGAGGCTTTTCAGCAGAGTGGATTTTCCGGCACCGTTTCTGCCTAACAGTCCATAGCGGCTGCCGGGACGTAACTGTATATCCACACCGGACAGCACCGTTACGCCACCGTATCCCAGCATAGCCTCATCCAGACGCAGCAGGGGGTCGCTGCTTCTCGGTGGTGCAGGAAAGCTGAAGTCAAAGGGTGAATCGGCATGGGCCGGGGCCAGAGACTGCATGCGTTCCAGTTCCTTTAGCCGACTCTGTGCCTGCTTGGCCTTGGTGGCCTTATAGCGAAAACGCCGCACGAAATCATCGATCTCGGCGATGCGCCGCTGTTGTTTATCATAGTTGGCTTGCTGGTTGGCGAGACGCTCAGCGCGCAGCCGTTCGAAGTCGGAGTAATTACCTTTATAGGTGAACAGTTGTTTTTGCTCAATATGCAGGATGCGTTCGCAGGTGGCATCAATGAAGTCTCGGTCGTGAGAAATCATCAGCAGCGTGCCGCCATATTGCTGCAGCCACTGTTGTAGCCACAGTGTGGCATCTAGGTCTAGGTGGTTGGTGGGTTCGTCTAGTAACAGGATGTCTGAAGGTGTCATTAGCGCGCGCGCGAGGTTCAGACGTATACGCCATCCGCCGGAAAATTCGCTGACCGACCTGCCTGCGGCATCTTCGGCGAATCCGAGGCCCTGCAAAAGGCGCTGTGCCCGGCGTTCGGCGCTATAGCCGTCAATTTCCTCCAGCTGGGTGTGAACGCTAGCGGTTTTATCGAACTCCCCAGCCGCTTCCAGCGCTGCCACTTCGTCGTGTAAGCGCCCTAACAGCGCATCGCCGCGCCAAATGTATTCTCCTGCAGGCAGCGAGGTCGCATGAATTTCCTGCGCCATATGCGATAGCCGTAACGTATTCATGCCCTCGATGTCGCCAGCATCGGCACCAAGCTCACCGAGTAATAGTGAGAACAGGCTAGATTTGCCACAGCCATTTGCACCAATCAGCGCCAGTCGCTGTCCGGGTTGTATGGTGGCATTGGCACCTTGCAGCAGCAGTTTGCTGCCGCGACGAAAGTCTATGTTACGCAGTATGATCATGAGGTTGCGAATTCTACCCGCCGGATCTGCTGCGGGCTAGTGCCTACGGGCACGGTTGGTGTAAGGTTTGTCGCAAGTGCATAGGTGAATTGGTTACATGATGAGCAACAACCCGCTGTGGGACTACTCTATTGCCAGGTACAGTCTAGAAGGGGTGGCTCCCGCATGCCTTGCGTTGCAGGACATGTTTGGCTTAGATGTGAACGTGTTATTTTATGCGGCGTGGCTGGCACAGCTGGAGCAGCGTCTCAGTCATGACCATCTGGCTGGGATGGAGGCCCTTATCGCGGATTGGCGGTATGATATGGTCAAACCGCTGCGCGCCTTGCGTCAACGATGGCGCCAAGTCCCTGATGCTGTAGATATACGTGACGAGATCAAATCCTTGGAGTTACGCGCAGAACGACAGCAGCAGGACACGATGTATGCGTATTATCAGGGGTCTGCTGGATTGCCTTGGGCCGCCCGGCCCTTGCGTGAAAACTTGGCGCTGGTTGCGTCTTTCTCGGGTCAGGAGGACGAGGGCCGGTTTGCTGCTATAGAGCGTTTGACCTTGTTGTTCCGGCCGTGAGGCAGGGGTAGCGTCTAAGCTTTGTGGGTAGTAAGATAACCGGTCCATTGTGGGAGCTCGGGGAACAACTGATGTCATCCCTAGAGTCAAACGTCACAATGGTAAGCATATACACAATTCTCACGATTTTTTTGAAGACAATGGGACGAATTATGAAGAAGTATTTACTGCTGTTTACGTTAGCCAGTCTTGTCGCTCTGCAAGGTTGTAACCAAAAAACACCGGCTGCCGCTGGGGATGAAGCCACAACCACCGCTCCAGCTGCAGATGCTGCTCCAGCTGCAGACGCTGATTTGGCAACCTCTGATCAACGTTTGAGCTATGGCATTGCGTTTGGCCTTGGTCAGCGCATGGCTGCTGACGGTGTGCCTCTAGATACGGGCGCATTTAATGCAGGACTCTCCGACGCGTTGGCGGGTTCAGAGTCACGTCTGACCGAGGAAGAAATTGCCGCAGAAATGCAGGCTTACCAGGAAAAAGCAACAGCTGAGATGGCGGCGGCACAGGCCGAAGCGGGCGCAGCCAATGCTGCTGCGTCGGCGGCATTCTTGGAAGCTAACGGAGCCAAAGACGGTGTGGTCACGACCGAATCAGGTCTGCAATACGAGCTGATTACGGAAGGAACAGGCCCAATGCCTGGACCAGACGATCAAGTCGAAGTGCACTATCGCGGTACGCTGGTTGATGGCACAGTGTTTGATTCGTCCATCGACCGCGGCGAGACAGTGACCTTTGGTGTTAGTCAGGTCATCCCCGGTTGGACAGAGGCATTGCAGCTAATGCCTACTGGCTCCAAGTGGCTCTTGGCGATTCCGTCTGATCTGGCCTATGGGGCCGGCGGTGCGGGTCAGGTGATTGGACCCGATTCAGCGTTGATTTTTGAAGTTGAACTGATCGCCATTCCCGATCAAGCAGAAGCGAGCGGATCTGACGCAGCAGAGCCTGCTGCCGAAGGCTAAGCTAAACCGACTCCGGCGTCTTGGGTTTTACCTGGCGTCGGTGTCGATTGTGAAGACCGGCAATCAGCGGGTCTTCCAGCATAAAGCGTGCCACCAGCACCTCTGAAGGGGCTGAGATGCCGCGCTTTAACTTCTCCAGATATCTTTCAGTACTTTAAATGCTCTGCATCGGCAGTGCCCACTGGCCCCAAACTTGTTCAGAAAGCGGTCAATATTTTACACAGGAGTGCGTCGCACTGTCTGCCACAGACAGATTAGAATCGCTGCACAAAATACGGCTAGCGTTTGTTCCGGAATACTAAAACCGAGCAATGACCAGCTGACATTTGCGCAATTCCCATCACCGGCAAGAACAATGCTTAGCGTGTCCTCGAACGGTAGGTTTTCCAACATATAATCTAGACTGGGGCCACAGGCCGGCACTTGGTCTTCGGGTAGGTGTTGCAGCCACACATGTCGAGCAGCCACGGCTGCACCAGCCCAGGCGGCCAGTCCACACAGTGCCGCGTATACCCGACGACCCCAGCCAAGCGGATTGTGCAAAGCTGCAACCAAGGCTATCAAGCCCCATGACACCACGAAGACCCTCTGTGTCATGCACAGGGGGCAGGCCTCCAAGTTGAGAAATGCCTGTAGATAGAGTCGTGCAAACAGCATCGATACGACCGCCAATAGCACGAGGCCGATAAATACCAGTCGGGGGGAGGGGGCGTGTGGCATGGATTCTACATTCCTCGCGATGATCATGGCTCAATGGGCGACGTAGCTACACTAGGGGCTTTTCCCTCTCAGCGCAATGCTGGGTCTTGCCGTATTCCTGCAGGCGCCATGGCTCAAAGACGCTTCATGTTCCACCCGATTAAGATAGGTCACTGTATTAAAGTCTGCTAACGGCACATCAGAAAACCGCGACCGGTGCAGACTGAGGTAGTGATCAAAGCTGAGATCAATGAGCATTCCGGCATAGCGCCGCAGGTTGGGAGGAAGTGCACCGTCAGAGACCCTAAAGTCCCTCGTACTGGCTGAAGAAGTTGTCTAGGTAGTGCTTGAAGCTGATATCGTCCGATGCTTCGATATCGCGCTGGGCCAGTAATGAACGCTGTGCCTCCTCTTCGAAGGCAATCTGGACCTCCGCTGAAAGCGTTCGTTCACGGAAGTATTGTGCCCATTTCTCGCTGTAGGCCATGGCCAGGCGAAAGAAAGGCAACTTTTTGTCGTGCATTTCTTTCAGGATACGCGCTGAGGGCGTTAACTCCGGATCTGCTACCTTGCCAAGTTGGCAGTCTAAGCTGGTAATGTAGTCGCCTGACTCATGTGCCGTGTCGAGTATTTCGGCAATCGGGCGCATCGCATCGAGTAACGCATTGGCCCACTCGACCATGGGAATGTCATCGCTTCCGTTGTTAAGCTGCAGGCCCGGTTGCCTGCCAGTATTTACCACCGCCTTCAGGTTGGCATTTTGCACGAGCTGTTCATCATCATTGCAGGCGGGGCTGTCCTGCAGCAGGCAATACAGCAGAAAGGTATCGAGAGATCGCATTTGCGTATCGTCGAGGCCCACGGGAGAGAAGGGGTTGATGTCGACGCTGCGCACTTCGATATATTCGATGCCGGCTCGGACTAATGCGCACAACGGAGTTTCTCCTGAGTTTGCCACCCGTTTAGGTCGTATCGAGCTATAAAATTCATTCTCGATTTGCAGCAGGCTGTCATTTAACTGCTGGTAGTTGCCATCCTGGCCAGAGGGGATATCACTGTAAGTCGAATGTTGCTGCTTTATCGCGCTGGACAAAGTATCCACATAATCGTCGAGAGAGTTGTAGCAGACATTCAAATGCTTCTGGGCGTCGCTGCTGTAGCCAAGCTCACCCATTCTCAACGCTGTGCCATAGGGCAGGTAAAGACTTTTAGCTTGGTCGTCAAAGGCTTCCATACCATGTTGATCTGACCCTCTTAAGAAGCTGGAGCATACGGCGGGAGAGGCTCCAAATAGATAGATTAGCAGCCATGAGTAGCGCCGAAAATTGCGGATCAGTCCCAGGTAGCGTTCGCTGATATAGTCTGTTCTCTCGCCTGGGCAGCCGGCACTCTCCCAAGCGTGGTCCCAGTATTCCTGTGGCATAGAAAAGTTATAGTGAATGCCGGCAATGGCCTGCATGATACGGCCGTAGCGGTGACCCAAGCCCGATCGATAAACCGTTTTCATGCGCGCCACATTGGAGCTGCCATACTGCGCTACCGGTATGTTTGCGTCACCCGACATAATGCAGGGCATGCTGGCCGACCACAGTATTTCGTCCCCAATTTTTTGATAGACAAAACTGTGAATGTCTTCCAGTAATTGCAGGCTGCCTTCCATGCTGGTATTGACCGGGGTAATAAATTCCAGCAGCGCTTCTGAATAATCGGTGGTAATCAAAGAGTGGGTTAGGGCGGAGCCCAGTCCAGCGGGGTGCGGTGTCTGTGCCAGTGTTCCCTTGGCCTCAATGCGCAGGCTCTCTTTCTCAATGCCGCGTTTGATACCCGTGAGCATACCTCTGACTTCAGGTTGCCCCAGTGCCTGCAACTGCTTTTGCAAATGGGAAGACAATCGGAACTCCTTTTGGTGAACAGGTTTGCAGGCTATCGCAAAGCCGTTTTCGGACAAGCATTCGCTTGTGCGGCTTGTGCGGCTTATAGAAGACGGCGGCAAGTGTATCTGTCAAAGTCGACAGAGTACAGTTGCGCCGCTGTTTCTGCCTCAACGGCGGCTCAGATAATACGGTCCAAATATTTCTCCAGTAGCTGGCAGGCGAAACTATTTTGTACTTCACTGTCCTGCCCTGTGGCCAGCATAATGCGGGACATAATAAGTCCAAAGCGCATCCCGGCAAAAATTTGATAGTAGGCATAGTCACGGGCTGAAAAACCCGAGGCTTGCTCCCATTGAGCAATCGTTTGCTCATAAGTTGGCAGACCTTCCAGTCGCGGCATGCCCAGTCCCTCGGCGAACGTAGCGTCAAGATAATTGAACCACGCCAGATCCTGCACTGGATTGCCCAGAACTGCCATCTCCCAGTCCAGCACTGCGGCGATACCGTCCAGCGATGGTTTAAAGATAATATTACCCAAGCGGGCGTCACCCCAGCACAGTACAGTGGATTCCTCCTTTGGTTGGTTGGCCTGCAGCCAGTCCAGTGCCCGTTGTCCAATGTCGTGGCCTGCACCTTCCAGCGCCCAGTTCAGATAATTTTCCCAGTACACTAATTGCTGTTGCAGTGGCGTTTTGCCCGGCACCAATAGTTTACCGAAGCCCATGTCCTGGTAGTCCAGTTGATGATAGCGCGCCATGGTGTCCACTGATGTACGCCAAAGATGTTGACGTTGTTCTATACTGGTTTCATGCATCATCCAGCCATCCATATTGTAAGGGGGCATGTCGGTGGGTATGCGACCCTCCGTCCGCTTCATTAGGTAGAACTGTACGCCCAGCAAAGACTTATCTGTCTCTAGCCCGCACAATTCTGGCACGGGTATATCGCTGCATCGCCCGACAGCGTCCATTACCTCATACTGCAGGCTCAAGTCGTAGTCCGGAAATACCGGGCGCTCAATTGCCGGCTGTAGTCGTGCCACCAGCGGTTCACTGCGTTGCTGTCCGTCTTCGTTCCAAGTTATGTCAAACAAAAGTGTGACATTGGACATGCCGGTGGCCTCCGGAATAGAAAACTCCTCGATGCGGACGTCTCGTCCCCGATTCGATGAAATCCAGGATTCCAGCTTTCGACGAGTGCCGTCGATATCTTCTATCAGTGGTGTTGGGCGGGCGTTATCCACGGGTTAGCTCCTGAGTTTTGGCGACGGACAATTTGATAGAATACTTGCGATCAGCATCTCTGGCTACTGTGCGGTTGATGACGGGGGAGATAGAAAGAGCTCTGCACAAGTGACCTCCAGCGAGATTCTTTAACGCGACGAAATTACAGGAATCACTTAGCAAATCATGGATCAGACTCAGCATGCTGCCCTTTGGCGTGCGCTGCATGAATAGAGCGATCTTCTACGCGACGCCCTCTTCGCGCAAGATTGGCATTACATCATCCATGAGCAGGTGCAGGCTGGACCATGCTAAATCTGGATGGATGCCCCCACATAATGGGTGAAACATAATTGGTTGTGCTCCGACCATATCTCGGGCCGCGTCTATGAGCTCTTGTGGGCGGTAGACTTTGTAGGCTCCGCTGCTGCGTAAATCATCGCTACTGTCAAAGTGCTTATAGGGGCTGAAAACGTGCGCCTTTTCTCCCCAGTCTGCGTACATGTTCGTCTCATGTAGTACGTGAGGAGCAATTTTTTTCCAGTAGGCGTCGGGGTCCTCTGAGACAAAGGTTACCGTGGAGGGAGCGCTTGGCATTGGCCCGGGGTCTGGCTTTCCTAGCGCTTTCAATGCTTCACGGTAGTATTCGAAAATTTCGGGTCCGGAAGGGATAAAGAAATCAGAATCGCGGGCAGCGCGCCGAGCAGCAGGTTTGCTGCTGCCCCCCATTAGGATCATTGGACGAGGCTGGCTAAAGGGCTTTGGCGTAACAGTAATAGTGCGGCCCTCGTATTCAAAAGTCTCTCCACTCCATGCTTTTTTAAGAAAGGGACCGATGTCATCCATGTACTTTTTACGCACACTAAGGTCTTTGCCGACGGCAATAAACTCTTCTTCTCTGTAGCCTCCGCTGACTACGGGTATAACGCGACCTCGACTGATGATATCTAATACCGCCAAGTCCTCTGCTAATCGTACGGGGTCGTGCAGCGGGGCAATCAGCGCGGATATAAAAATACGCATACTCTGCGTGCGTGTCGCGATCGCGGAGGCCAATACCAGTGGAGAGGGGCAGTAGCCGTCAGGGGAGCCATGATGTTCTGACAGGTGCACGGTGCCGATGTTGTTGTTGTCCCCCCATTCGCACATTTCGATTGCAGCCTGGTATAGATCAGCCTGTGATGTTTTTACGATTTCAGGTTGGCGCATATCAAACCGAAGCATAACATCAGGCATACTGTCTCCTTGGCAATCTTGTGGCATACAATTTCATTCGCTTAGTTTCAATAGAATTGCTGTAATGAGGTAGCCCCAGAGCAAGACGAGAAGTACTAGGCGCCATTTTCCCGGCTTCGATCTTTCCTTGATAGGATTAAAGTCTGGAACGACATTATATGAACCGCAGGCGGGACATTCTCCCCGTTGGCCACTTTTTTTCCCGCGGTAGCTGCAATCTTTGCAGTGGAAAGTCATGAGGGTTATCGAGTTCTCTTTAGGAGTTGATCGACGATGTGTTCGAGTTGCTTAAGATTATTACACTCAGCGGTAAAATGACAAGCGCTTTGGTAGCGCAGCATTTCTGAATCACCGCTACCCCAGGCTCTGCGTGACTCGGGGTTGAGCCATATTACCTGCCGTGCGCGCTGAAAAATGCTTTGCAGGATATCCAGTTTCGGATCGCCGTTGTTATTGCGGGCATCCCCGAGAATGATCACTGTCGTATTACTGTTGATGTCGTCCAGTGCCAGTTTGGAGAAGTCCATGAGGCTGTTGCCGTAATCCGTGGCGCCGCCGTATTTCCAGTTGACGAGTTCGATGGCCTTCTCGACCGGATAGTCATCAAAATATGTGCTCACTTCGCCCAAGTGGCTTGAAAAAGCAAAACTGCGTACCTTTGGTAGAATATCTTGCAGGCTGTAGAGGAACAGGAGTAAAAATTTCGAGTAGGCAGCGACGGAACCACTGACATCACATACCGCCAATATCTGCGGCTTTTCTTTTTTTACTTGTCGCCAAAAGGTATTGAACATGACGCCATCATTGGGGATGCCCTTGCGCAGAGTCTTGGCCATATTCAGTTGGCCGCGTTTAAGTCGCCTGCGTTTGTGTGAATGGCGGCTGGCCAGTTTTTTGGCCATCTTCCGTATCAACTCATGCACTTTGTGAAGGTATATATGCTCGATATTGTTTAGCCGCGTTTTGCTCAGAATGTCATCCATGAATTGCTGGGTTTTACCCTCGGCGTGCAATAGATATTCTCGCTCCACATAATCACGTACCTGCTGCCGCAGGATATCGCGGTAGCGTTGGAGCACAGCCAGTGCCGGACTTTCAGCTCTTTCCAGTTCAATCACTGCGTTGCGAATTTGCTCTTCACCCATCGCATCGAGTATTCGTCTGGTGAACTGGCCTTTTTGCGTAAACATTTGAATTTTCTGCAGGTCTACGCGTTGTGCCGCCGCATTAATCGCGAGGGTTAGCTCATTACGATTGTTGTTAAGCAGGTTCTGCATTAAGGGGGTCTGCAACAGAGATTCTAGGGACGGATTTTTTTCCGAAGCCAGTTCCAGTGCTGAGAGTTGGCTGTCGGAAAAATCTTCTGTCTGCGCGGCAGTGTCATCTGTCGAGTCTAGGTCTTTGTTTTCGTCCTGGTCGCTGGGCATGTCCGAAGAGGAAAAATCAGCGAGGTCCTGTTGAAAAAACCGATCGAAGCAGTCCAGAAAGATCACTTCTTCTGCGGGCGTCTTCGCCAGTGTCATCGCCAGGCCGTCGCGCAACAGATTGCGATCGGAGTAACCCAGCGTAGTGGTTACCCCCACGGCGTCTAATGTCTCTGCTGGAGAAACTCTTATGTCGTGGCTGCGCAAGACCTGAATAAAGTCGACAAGATTGGACTGCATGGCTCCTGATTCCCCGTACTGTTATTGTCGGCCAAGATTTTTTCAGCGGCTGGTGGTTATCCTGTGCGTGTGTCTGATGAGCTAGTACTCAAAAGGCCGCGCAATTCGTTATCCGTGGCTTCGATGTCTTCCTCATATTTCAACAGGACATTGAGCGTGCTGCGGACCAGCTCTTCTTCTAACTGATTAGCATGTAACAGCACTAGGCTGCGCGCCCAATCGATGGTTTCTGAAATGGCCGGTGCTTTCTTTAGGTCCAGCTGTCGCAAAGAGTGCACAAACCCCACGAGTTGGTGGCGCAACTGCTCATTTACGTCCGGGACACGGCTGCGAATGATTCGCTCCTCGAGTTCCACTGTCGGGAACGGAATATACAAGTGGAGGCACCTCCGTTTGAGTGCATCAGAAATGTCCCGTGTGTTATTGCTGGTAAGGAAGACCATGGGAGTCGTGCGAGCTTTTACTGTGCCAATTTCAGGAATAGATATCTGATAATCAGACAAAATTTCCAGCAATAATGATTCGAACTCATAATCAGATTTGTCGACTTCATCGATCAGTAAAATAGCACCTTTTTCCTGCTGCATGGCTTTGAGCAGAGGGCGTGGCTCCAGGAATTCCTCAGAGTAGAAAATGTCACCAAACTGATGCAACTTCTCGACGGACTCAGCAAGGCCGGTTGCCCCTTGCAATAAATCTCCGAGCTTTTCCTTCAACACCTGGGTGTACAGTAACTGTTTCCCGTACTTCCACTCATAGAGTGCCTTGGCCTCATCCAAACCTTCATAACATTGCAGACGAATTAGCGGTGTATCGAGTAACAGGGCAATCGTTTTAGCCAGCTCTGTCTTGCCTACACCCGGGGGGCCCTCAATCAGAATAGGTTTACGTAACTGAAAAGCCAGAAAGACAGCTGTCGCAATCTTACGGCTACAGATGTACCCGAAAGATTCAAAACCCTGCTCAATGAGCTCAACAGACTCAAGCTGCGGAAAATGTTGTGTGTGCAACGGAATACCTCGATTCTCAAGCGGCTATTGTACGCGATACTCGCTGAGAGAAAACATGCCTATCCGCCGGTTGTATTCATAAAGCGAACGATGTCGGGTGCCTCGTCTAGGTCGAAGTGATGGCTTTCGGGCTTTATGGACATAGCATTGATGATGGTTCTCTTGAGTGTGTCCAGTGTGTAATCTTTCGCGCGGATTACTCCGCGCAGGTCGACCGAGTGTTCATTGCCTAGGCACAGCAGCAACTGCCCTTCAGCGGTCACGCGCACCCGATTACACAAATGGCAAAAGTTATGACTATGAGGGGAAATAAAGCCGATCCGCGTTGGCCCGCCTGTGGTGCGGAAGTAGCGAGCGGGGCCAGCGGTGTCTTTTGGGTCACCCAATGGTTCCAGTGTGTGCTGTCTCGAAATAATGTCGCGCAATGCCTCGCTGCTGCAGAAGCTCAAGGCGCGGTCGTGCTCATCAATCAGCCCCAATGGCATCTCTTCGATAAAAGCGATATCAATATTGCGTTGATAGGCGAAATTTACCAGATCAAGTACTTCATCCTCGTTGCGACCCTTGAGAATGACTGCATTGAGCCTTATCTGCTCGAAGCCCGCTTCAATAGCCGCGTCGATGCCTGCGATGACCTGATTCAGGTTGCCATGCCGTGTGAGTTGGCGAAATCTGCGGGGTTGCAGACTATCCAGACTAATATTGATGCGAGTCACGCCGAGTTGGTGCAAATCTGAAGCCATACGATGTAGCTGCGAGCCATTGGTTGTTATCGCCAATTGGTCAAGACCGGGCAGTTGCCCGAGGGGTTCGATCAACGCCAAAATATTGTTGCGGATCAGGGGTTCGCCCCCAGTGAGACGTATCTTGCCAACACCGAGCTCAACAAAGGCGCGGGCTATCTCCTGTATTTCCTCCAAAGTCAGAACGTGCTGTTTTGGCACGAACGTCATATCCTCCGCCATGCAGTAGACGCAGCGAAAGTCGCAGCGATCGGTGACAGAAAGACGAACATAATCGACCCTACGTTGAAATCGGTCGATCAGTACCTTGGGGAGCTCTTTCATAATACTACGCAGTGTAGCGCTTTGGGAGCCACTGCTCCAGCGTGGGGTTTACACCAACCGGTGACTGGGACAGGATGGTTAAAATTTTGATACCAAGGGGATGAATTTGTCGGCGATAGGTCAGTGGGCTCTTTGGGTGGGCCCTGTGTTGGGAACAGTGGCTGCGGCCGCCAGTATGTCCGCCGGCTACGGTTCGGATATGGCTATCGTCGGATTTGTCGCGGTGTTGTGTGTCATCTGGTGGATATTTGAGCCGGTCCCTATACCTGTTACCTCACTATTGCCGCTAGCGATATTGCCTTTATTGGGTGTGTTGAGTCCCAGTGAAGTCGGCGAGGCCTATGGCTCACCCTTGATCTTGCTGCTGCTCGGTGGCTTTTTACTGTCGAAGGCGATGGAACACTCGGGCGCGCATCGCCGCATAGCGCTGGGTATGGTGGCGTTGTTCGGGGTTAGCAGTGGTCGTCGACTCGTAATGGGGTTTATGTGTGCGGCGGCCGTACTGAGTATGTGGATATCCAACACCGCCACAGCGCTAATGCTCTTGCCTGTTGCGCTGGCAGTGCTTGACGCTGTTGACGACAAGTCGCGCCTAGCGCCTCCTCTGTTACTCGGCATTGCCTATGCCGCTAATATCGGGGGTCTAGGAACACCCATAGGCACTCCCCCGAATCTGATTTTTATGCAGGTCTATCAGGAAACCACCGGGCAGGTCATTAGTTTTACCCAGTGGATGGGTTGGGCGCTACCGGTCGTTGTATTGATGGTGCCAGCCATGGCGCTGATATTGACGCGCAATTTGAGGGGTGCGTTGGAGTTACAATTACCTGAGGTGGGGCCTTGGCGTGCACATGAGCGCCGCGTAATGGTGGTGTTTGGCTTGACAGCTCTTGCCTGGATTACGCGCAGTGAACCCTTTGGTGGCTGGAAGGCATGGCTGGACTTGCCGCAGGCTAACGATGCGTCTGTGGCTTTGCTCGCGGTGGTAGCCTTGTTTCTCCTGCCCAGCGGTAATGGACAGGGCCAGCGTCTGTTGAGCTGGGAGCGCGCCAGTACCATTCCATGGGGCGTATTGTTGTTGTTTGCGGGCGGTATTTGTCTTGCAAAGGGGTTTGTGAGTTCGGGGATGAGTGACTTGATCGGGCTGTGGCTGACGGAAATGATCAGTATGCCTATGTACCTACTGATGGCGCTTGTCTGCCTATTGGTGACTTTTATGACCGAAGGGACGTCCAATACGGCCAGCACCGCACTGCTAATGCCGATACTGGCAGCAGCAGCGCTGGCGGCGGGAATCTCGCCGGAATTAATCATGGTGCCGGCAGCGATGAGTGCCAGTTGTGCCTTCATGTTGCCTGTTGCTACGGGGCCTAACACAGTCGTGTTTGGCACCGGACAGATCACCATTGCCCGAATGGCGCGAGAGGGTTTTATTATCAACCTTCTAGGGGCAGCGGTTATCAGCAGCGTATGCTATCTGTTGCTCACGTGAGCCGAGGCACCGCTAGAAGAGACGCTAGAGCAGTGCCATCATGGTTTCGGCAGAGCTCACGTCTACCCCCGCACCCTCTTCTACATTCAGATGGCTAACGGCGCCGTCCTCAACAATCATGGCAAAGCGCTGGCTGCGCATGCCCATGCCAAATCCATTGCCATCCAATTCCAAGCCAAGTGCTGCCGCAAAGTCTCCGTTGCCGTCCGCCAGCATTAACAGGGCTTCTGCATTTTGGGCTTTACCCCAGGCGCCCATTACGAAGCCATCATTTACCGACATACAGACGATAGTGTCTACGCCTTTGGCTTTGATCTTGTCAGCGTTTACCACGTACCCGGGTAAGTGAGTGATACTACAGCCGGGCGTGAACGCTCCCGGCACGGCGAACAACAGCACTTTTTTGCCGGCGAAAATCTCGTCAGTGGTGATGTCTGTTGGACCTTTTTCGCCCATGGTCTTCATTGTGCAGGCGGGAATGTTGTCTCCAGTCTTAATAGTCATGTTACGCTCCAGTAGAAATATAGTGTCCAAAGTGAGCAGGAATAGTACCAGATGTTGGGTGAAATACACTGTCTCCTGTGCAAGGGAGTCGAAATAATGTCTTACTTTAGGGACAGGGACCGCTCCTATTTATGTTGCAGTACCTGTGGGCTGGTGTTCGTGCCGCCCACCGACTATGTGTCCCGGTGTGCTGAGAAAGCTGAGTATGAATTACATCAAAATGACATTGACGACCTCGGTTATCGAAAGTTCCTGTCGCGATTGATGTCTCCCCTCATCGAGCGGCTATCCCCCGGCGCCCATGGCCTGGATTTCGGTTGCGGCCCGGGGCCGGCACTGGCGCATATGTTGCGGGAAATTGGATTTGAAGTATCTCTCTACGACAGTTTCTTCGTCCCCGACGAGCGCACACTGGACGCGGAGTATGATTTTATTTGCGCCACTGAGGTGGTCGAGCACCTGCATCGTCCCGCACAGGAGCTGGAACGTTTATGGTCTTTGCTGCGCCCGGGTGGCTGGATGGGCGTCATGACCAAGTTAGTCCTTGATCGCACTGCGTTTGCCCGCTGGCACTATAAGAATGACCCCACGCATGTGTGTTTTTTTAGTGTGGACACGTGGCGTTGGTGGGCACGGAATCATGATGCCAGTTTGGAAATCATTGGGGCAGACGTCATCTTGCTCCAGAGAGCGTCCTAATTGTCCCCCGCCAGCATCTCGACATAAGTGTCTTCGCACTCGCGGTAAAAACTGAGCTCATCATCACCAAGATAGGGCGCGACCATGGTTAGCAGCTGTAATACGCCCTGGTGAATAGTGACCTGTGGTGAGCGATTGTTATGCAGCAGGGCTTCGTAGTTGAACCAGAATGTCAGATTCAACGTCATGTTGTCGACCAGTCCGAGCAACTGCTGATCTCTAGCATCAATGACGTCCTGTTGCAGGAGTACCTGACAAATCGAATAAAGAGCAGCACGTTTCAATTGAATCAGTCGCTTGAAACCACGCTTGATGTTGGAATAGCGTTGCAGGATGTTGTCGAGATTGTGGTACAAAAAACGGTATTGATACATCTCCTCCATAACGACGTAAAGATAGTACCAATTGTCTTCCGCGCTCCCACGCCCAGTGCTTAGGGGGCGTTCTATTGGAGCCGTTAGAGTATGACTCATGCCCAGCTCGTATTGCTGGAATAGCTCGGCAATGATCTGATCTTTACCTTTGAAATGGTAATAGAGATTGCCGGGGCTGATATCCATTTCATTGGCAATGTCTATAGTCGTAGTGTCGGCCTCGCCCTCCTCATTAAACAGCGCGAGGCTAGTGTGGAGAATACGGTCCCTTGTTTTCATGCTAGGTAGGCATCAGACTTTACGTTTTTTTGCGGCGGCTTTGGCCCGAGGCGCGCTTTTTTTGCTGGCCCCTACCCGCGCGGGAGATGCCGTGGCGACGGGTTTTTTGGGCCGGGTAGCGGCCTTTCCTGTGGAGGTGCTATTGCTGCGCTGCTCTGCAAGCGCCTTGCTGAGTCGGTCTACTTTTCTGGTGAGCTGGTCGACTTTTTTGTGCAGGGCTGTCAAGTCTTCGATGCGGGCTGGTCGCTGATTATGAAAATTTTCGCGGACTCGGTTGATTCGTTCTTCCACCGACTGCCGGGCTGCGACGGTGCTACCCTTGGCATCCTCTTCCAGGGCGGTGCCGGCTTTCACTAGATCACGAAACAATTTTGGTGGCTCGAGTGCTTTTTCCAATCTTCCCTGTGCGTCCTCCACGGCTTTGCCGTAGGCACCTAAACCCGCGAGCCATATATTTTTGGCGATTTCACTGGCTTTGTCTGTGACCTTACTTTTTTCATCATCCATGTCATATGCCTTTTTAGCTACTGACGGTGGGCTACTAGGTTAATGTCTTCAATCGACCCATTAAAACAGATTATCAGACAAAAAAAAGGGGCCACAGAGTGGCCCCAAAAAATCCTCATAGAGAGAGGTAATCAGTTCTGGATGGAGTGCTGCTTAGGCAGCAGATTTGAAGCGTACAGATCCCTTCAATTCTTCAAAGCGTGCTTTGGCTTTTTTCAGTTGAGTTTGCAGAGCTTTGCGGTCAGTTAGACTTTCCAGCTCCAGTTTAGGTAGATCAATGTCGTCAATAGCGACTTTAGCAACCTTCTCTAGCTTTGCGCCACGCGTGACCAGCTCCATGTAGGCTTTATCAGCTTTCTTACGGCGCGCTTTCAGCTCTTTTTGCAAGCTGCCAAACTGTTCCTGTGCTTGGTCGTACGCCTTACCATAGAAGCCAAGGCTGGCCAGAAAAACATTGCGGCCAGTTTCCTGGGCATTAGCAACAAAATCCGGTGTAGATTTTTTTGCGGTGGCGCGCTTGGCGGCCGGTTTTTTTGTGGCGACAGGCTTACGTTTTGCGACAGGCTTGCTCTTTGCAACAGGCTTACGCTTGGCAGCGGGCTTACGAGCGGCTTTAATTGCTGTTTTCTTTGCTTCGGCCATGATTCAGCTCCTTGGGAGGGATAAAAAAATTTAATGGCCGTTGCCAGCCGTTGAGAAGCAGAATACGGAAGAAAATTAGAATAAACATACTAATGAAAGTCATTTTTTTTACGTTTAGTGTCGTTGCCTCTCTAGGCGGCCAAATAACAGTGCCTTGCATAAAGGCTCACCGAAAAGTGAGCCTTTTGCAATTTTCTGAATTAGAGGCGGGACTTGGGCCCTGCTGCGGTGATGTCCTGCGACACCTGAAACTGCTTAATGTTTTCCTCAAACAGGGCGGCTAATTTGCTCGCCTGTTCGTCATAGACCGCTGCACTACCCCAGCCTTTGCGTGGGTCGACGTATTTGGCGTCTACCCCCGGGATTTCGGTTGGGAAATGTAGGTTGATAATGTCCAAATGATCGGTGGGGGCATTTAACAACACACCGCTCTGGCAAGCCTGAACGACTGCGCGGGTAACCGGGATGGGAAATCGTGACCCTGTTCCGCCAGGAGCACCTGACCCACCTACCCAGCCGGTATTAACCAGATAGACATGGCTGTCGAAATCGTCGATGCGCTTCATCAGTAATTCGGCGTAGTCACTGGCCGGTCGCGGCATGAATGGAGCACCGAAGCAGGTGGAAAAAGTCGGGTGTATGCCCGCTTCAGCGCCCAGTTCAGTGGAGCCCACTCTGGCGGTATAGCCACTGAGGAAGTGGAATGCTGCGGCTTCCTTGGACAATATTGAGACTGGGGGTAACACTCCGGAGACATCACATGTCAGGAAGATCACGCACTTTGGCTCGCCACCACTGTTGGTGTCGGTGCGTTTTTCGACATGCTCCAGCGGGTAACAGCAGCGGCCGTTCTCCGTGAGGCTTGTGTCGCAATAGTCGGCAAGACGGCTGTCATCTACGACGACATTTTCGACAATGGCGCCAAACCGGATAGCGTCCCAAATCACTGGCTCATTCTTTTGACTCAAGTCAATGGTTTTGGCGTAGCAACCCCCTTCAAGGTTGAAAACTGAGCCCTTGGCCCAGCCGTGTTCGTCATCACCGATCAGGTAGCGATCCGGGTCGGCGGAGAGTGTGGTTTTGCCCGTTCCAGATAGACCAAAGAATAGAGTGGTGTCACCATCTTCGCCCACATTGGCACTGCAATGCATGGGCATAACATCTTTTTCGGGTAATAAGAAATTTTGCACCGAGAACATGGATTTTTTCATTTCGCCGGCATAGCGCATGCCAGCAAGCAGTACCTTGCGCTGGGCGAAATTAATGATAACAACGCCATCGGAGTTGGTGCCATCGCGCTCAGGGTCACACTCGAAACTAGCGACGTTGAGAATATTCCATTCGGGCTTTCGGCCGGCATTATAGGTCTTGGGGCGGATAAACATATTACGCCCAAAAAGAGACTGCCAAGCGGTTTCTGTTGTGACTTTCACGGGCAGGTAGTGATCGCTGTGCTCGCCCACATGAAGGTGGGTAATGAATCTCTCACGAACCTCCAAATGTGACTGCACACGGTCCCACAGAGCGTCAAACTTGTCGCTGTCGAAGGGCCGATTTACGCTGCCCCAGTCGATGCTGTCTGCGGTGCTGGGTTCTTTGACCACAAATCGGTCAGCAGGTGAGCGGCCTGTGCGTCTTCCTGTTGTCACCAGCAGAGCGCCAGTATTGGTCAATATTCCCTCTCCGCGCTTTAGTGATGCTTCAATCAGCTTGGAAGGTGCCAGGTTGGTGTGCTCCTGGGCGGTATGGGTATCTACAGTCATTGTTCGTCCTGTCAGTATGCAGCGCTAGCCGGGTCGAGCCTTTGCGCCAATTATCGGGCCCTAGCTGGAGCCCGATTATGTCAGAATCGTCGCGTTATGCGAAATATATCGGGCATAATTTCAGCGAATTCCGCCTAGCAGGCGCTCAGTGTAAGATTTTTGCCTCATCGTCTTCTAAAATATTGGCGAGGTCACTGCGGCTATACTGGTAGTGCTGGTTGCAAAATTCACAGTCCATGGTGATGCTGCCCAGTTCTTCTAATAACTCTTCGATGTCGGCGGCATTTAAAGTGAGTAAGGCCTTGTGGGTGCGCTCGCGGGAACAGCTGCAGTTAAAACTGACATCAGAAGGTTCAAATAGGCGCACACGGTCTTCATGGTAGAGTTGGTAAAGCAACTGTGCACTCTCAACTTGGCGTAGCTCACAGTCCGTCACAGTGGACGCCAGTGAATAGACGTGCTCCCACTGTTGCGCTCGCTGGTCATCGTCAGTGGTGATGAGTGCAGGCAGCTGCTGCAATAGCAGGCCTGCTGCACTGTGCCCGTCGGCTGTCAGCCAGACGCGGGTGTTCAATTGCTCGGACCGCTTAAAGTAGCCATCCAGACTGTTGGACAGCGAACCTTGCTCGAGCGGGACGATACCCTGATAACGCTGGCCATGGGTCGGATCGATGGTGATTGCTAGTTGGCCGTCCTTAAGCAGCTGATCATTGCTATCGGAAGTAGCCTGGCCCGCTCCCCGAGCAATACCGCGCACGCGCAAGCGGTGGTCGCATTCTACCATCAGCAGCGGTATCTCGCCTTCTGATCGCACCTGCAAAATCAATGTCCCCTCGAACTTGAGATTGGTGCTCAACAGCACTGCGGCGGCCAGAAATTCGCCCAGTAGACGACTCACGGCTAAGGGATACTGGTGGATGGCGATTATTTCCCGATACGCCGAGTCGAGGTGGACGATTTCGCCACGGATATCCGCATCCTCAAATAGGAAGCGCCGTGTTCCATCACTGCTCGGCGGTATTTCGGTGGAATCAAGGGTTTCAGGCATGCTGTCGCTCCCGCAAAGTGGCTAAGTAAATACCCAAAGCACTCTGGATGCCAGAGCGAAGACCGTTTCGGCAAGATGTTTACATCACAGGCGTCCTCCGTTTAGCCCTGTTCGATCTGTTTCCCAGCTCTATGGAACACCTATTGGGCAGCCTGTTTGCACTGTGACCGAGTATCCCCAAAATGAGCTGGAGCAGCGGCATTAATCCCCCGCAGTATTCATTTTCGATGCTCTCAGCATGTCCTACCCTTGCGCCTAGAGGAAACTTTACGACTCTCGCCCCGCTAGCAACCGGGTGCAGGGTTTAGTATTTGAGGCCAGCTATGAATAATTTCACCCTCTCTGAGACCTTGACCCTATTAGCGGCTACAGTATGTTTTTTGAGCCAAGCAATAGGCTTCCCTTTTACTGTTTGAGGATTTAGGCAATGAGATTCAGTTATCAGATTGGCATGTGTGAGGCCGACCATTATCTGCCTTTGGCCAGAGCGGCAGAACAGGCGGGTTTCGATGGTATTACGATTCCCGATAGCATTTGTTACCCCCAGGAGGCCAGTTCTAAATACCCCTATAACAATGATGGCAGCAGGGAGTTTCTGGAAAGCGTGCCGTTCATTGAAAGTCTTATTGCGATTGCAGCAATGGCGGCTGTTACCGAGAAAATTCGACTCGCGACATTCGTCTATAAACTGGCCGTGCGCCAGGCGCCTGTTGTGGCCAAACAGGTACAGGGCATTCAGTCGTTGTCCGGCAATCGTTTTGATTTTGGTATTGGGATTAGCCCGTGGGAGGAGGATTTTGCGATCTGTGGCGTGCCCTGGGAAAAGCGTGGAAAGCGATTAGATGAACAAATCGATATTTTGCGCGGACTAGAGACCGGCGAGTATTTCGGTTATGTGGGCGAAATCCACAATATGCCGGCCAACAAGATGAACCCAGTGCCCACCAAGCCAACCCCGCTGCTGATTGGCGGACACACAGAGCTAGCCTTGAAACGCGCTGCGCGGGTGGGTGATGGCTGGATGTGTGCAGGTGCGAATATTGAGGAGCTGGAGGCGTATATTGGCCGCATTAATCAGCTGCGTCAGGAATACGGGACGGCGGATAAGCCTTTTAGGGTATATACCACCGGACAGAATGCCTTCACTCCTGAGGGTATTGAAAAGCTCGAAAGCATTGGGGTGTCTGACGTGATTATCGGTTTTCGCAATGTGTATGCAATGGAAGCCGATAAGCCTTTGGAAGAAAAAATCGGTATGCTGAACTGGTACGCGGGCGAGTTTATTCATGGCTGAGTACGGGGTCAATACTCCGGTCCTAGTCGGTGTGGGTGCTGTTCAGCAGCACATTGAGGATTATGAGCGCGCGCTGGAACCGGTAGCCCTGATGGAGCAGGCTTTGCGCAATGCCGCCGTCGACGCAGGCAGTATGCAGCTCCTGAGTTTGGCAGATGAAATTCTGGTGCCGAAAAGTCTCTGGAGCTACACAGATCCAGGACGTTTGTTGGCCGCTTCTCTGGGCGCACACTCGGCCACTACGCTACTGGCGGAATTTGGAATATTACAACAAAGCCTGTTGACCCGGGCTTGCCAGCGTATAAAGGATGGAGACGCCGACGTGATGCTGGTTGCCGGTGGAGAGGCGAAGTTCCGCTCTCTGTGTGCAGGCAAGGCCGGTGCCGAGGCTTTCGAAACCCCACAAAACGGTGTTGAGCCGGATATCACTTTGCGACCCCAGGATGAGATGTGGTCAGCTGTGGAGTCAGACAGCGGTTTGGGTATGCCTGTCGGTTACTACGCTATCCTCGATAGCGCGTTGCGCTACAAGCAAGGTTTGAGTGTAGACCAGCACAGGGATCAGATGGCCAGTATGTATGCCAGATTGAGTGAACTAGCGGCAGATAATCCGGATGCCTGGTCCGATCAAGTCGTGTCGGCATCCCATATTCGAGAGCATTCTGCTGCCAATCGTATGCTGGCTTTTCCTTACACCAAATTGCATAACAGTCAGTGGAATGTCGATCAGGCGGCCGGTCTTATATTGTGTTCTGCGGGCGTCGCCGAGACATTAGGTATCGAGCGCAGCAAGTGGGTGTTTCCACAGGCGTTTACGGAATCGAATGACATGTCGGTGGTCGCCAGTCGCAAGGACCTCGGCGCCAGCCCTGGATTTCGTGTTGCGGGACAGGTCGCCATGGCCTTGGCGGGGGTGGATTTTAATGATATTCGCTTTTGCGAGCTCTATTCCTGTTTTCCTTATGCGGTTCGTGTGCAGTTAGAAGAATTTGGCCTGAATTTAAATCGTGATGTGAGTGTCACCGGAGGGATGACCTTCGGTGGAGGTCCTTTGAATAATTTTGCCTTGCAGGCTACGGTGAAAATGGCTCAGTTGTTGCGTAAAAACTCTGCAGAGACCGGGCTAGTGACCACGGTAAGTGGCTTGCTGACCAAGCAGGCGTGTGCGCTGTGGTCGGCCAATCCGGGCATTAGGGAATGGAGCTGTGCAGATGTTACTGATCAGGTGCGTGAGCAGAGTGATGTGTGTGAGGTGGTTTCAAATTATAGTGGGAAGGGCACCGTTGCTGGCTATACGGTACTGCATCAGGGATCGGATCCTTGGCGCGCTGTGGCCGTATTCGATTTGCCCGATGGCCAACGCACGGTGGCGTATAGTGAGGATCCTGCCATGATCGAGGCCATGATGACGCAGGAGTGCTGCGGTCTGTCTTATTCTGTGGCCGGGGGACGGTTTTAGTAACGCTAGCCTCTGCGAATCTCGCCGGGTGTCATTCCTGTCCATTTAAGATATGCCCTGCGGAAGTTTGAGGGATCACTGAAGCCTACCTTATAGGCGACGCTGGACAAAGGCAGACGTGTATTTTGCAGGTAGCGGGTGGCGTGTTCGCCGCGCACCTGATCCAGCAATTGCTGAAAAGACTGCTGTTCTTCATCCAGTCGTCGTCGGTAAGTGCGTGGGCTTAAATTGAGCATATTCGCGATCTGAGGCATCTGCGGATACTGGCCTTCTAGTTTGCGCAGTAATCGTAGAGTCTGCTCGGCTACTGAACTTTCTTCTTCCAGATCTGCCAATAAGCGGGCACATTCCGCCTCATAGAGATTACGTAATACCGGATTGGAGGAGGGAACGGGTGTGTCGAGCTGGTCGCGATGAAATAAAATTCGGCCTCTCACAGAGTTGAAGTAGACCTCCTGTCCGAGGGTCTCGTAATAGAAGCTGGAGTGAGCCGGCTCTGGATAAGGCAGCTCCATGCGCAGACATAAGTCAGGTGCATTTAATAAACCACGCAGCGTATTGATGAAGGCGCCGTATAAAACCTCATACCCAAACTCGACTGACACATCGCTCGGCGTGCTGACCAGTGTTAGGACACATTGCTCGCCGATGGTCTCGAGTTCGAGCTGGAGTCTTGACGCCAACAGATGGTGATACTTGAGCAGCAAATCCATAACCTGTGCCAGATCGCGACAGGTCATAAACGCCTGGCCCAGTATGGCGTGAGCGCTCAGATGCAGGCGCATTCCGAGTTTGAGGCCCAGCGCGGGGTCACCAGTCAGTGCTTGGGCATTGGCCACAAGCGTATTGAAATCCTCATCATTGATGCGAGCGCCGATTCCGGAAATACCACTCTTTGCAAGCGTGGTGCCAGCGAGTAAGCTTTTACGCGTGCAATCCTGACTCTCCACCATGTCGATGAGAATCAGAATGTACTGTGCGGGTGTGGTGGTATTAGACATACCCTATTTGGCCACAAAGGACTGCTATTTGACAAGACTTTACCTTGTCGCGTTTTTGGCGATGGCCCATAGTGATGTCCTGAAATGACTAACTAGCCGAGCGATGACTATGCAAATTGAATGGACCGAAGAAGCGCCCCGAAAAATCCAGCGCTATGCTGGAGCAGATTACCCCCATGATAATCCCGTTTTAGAGGATGTGCTGACCAGTGCCGATGTTGACTCCGTGGCTGAGATTTTCCAAACCCCGCTGAGTGGCTCCTATAACTGGGATTACACGATACAGGATGATCGGATTAAAAAGCTCTATGATCTTGGCAAGCAGCTCAATTGGGACCCTGAGATGGACATCGACTGGGACCGTCCGTGGCCGGCGGAAGAGCGGGCTCCGGAGATGATGAATCTCCATGACTATGAGCCCTATCTGGCTATGGACGAAAAAACCAAGGATGAGTTCTGGTTGCATATGAATGCCTGGAGCCTGTCCCAATTTCTGCACGGTGAGCAGGGCGCGCTGTTGGTAGCCTCCCAGCTTTGCTCCTGTGCGCCCACGTTGAACGCCAAGCTTTACGCGGCCTCGCAAACCTTTGATGAGGCGCGGCATGTCGAGGTTTTCAATAAATATCTGCAACAGCGGATAGGGATGATGTATCCGATCAATACGCACCTAAAAAGTATTATTGACAAAATCCTCACCGATGAACGTTGGGATATGAAGTTCATTGGCATGCAAATAGTAATCGAAGGTCTTGCACTGTCCGCTTTTGCTACCGCCCGCGAAACTACGCCTGATGAGGTTCTTAAGGATGTGTTGTATCTGGTCACTCGGGACGAAGCGCGGCACGTGACGTTTGGGGTCAACTATCTGGAAGAGTTCATTAAGACGTTGACCGACGAGGAGCGCGAAGAACGAGCCCAGTTCGCTTACGAGGCCTGTGCTATTAGCCGCGAGCGCCTGGTGGCTACAGACGTATTTCGTCACTTTGGCTGGGATGTTGAAGAGGCTCGCAAAAAAGTGCTGGAAGGGTTTGTGATGTCCACCTTCCGTAATCTGTTGTTTCAGCGTGTGATTCCTAATCTCGCTCGTATCGGCTTGCTGACGGAGAAAATACGCCCAAAATTCGAGTCTTTAGGCGTCTTGGATTACGAAAATTTAGCCACTGATGGTGATATCGATTGGTCAGTATTGGAGCGTCCACTCGATACGCAGGAAGCCCAGTCCTATGAGCAGAGTATGATGGCTGCGTTCGCTAAGAAGCATGAGGAGGAAGAGGCGAGGGTTGATTCCGCTGCCTGAGTGGTTGCATCCGCCCTGCTGAGCCGCAGGACAGTGAGTGTTAAATAATCGAGGCGCAAAAAAGCCGGCATAGTAGCCGGCTTTTTTGTATCTGGCAGGTGTACAGCGCTATACGGTTAACGCCTTAACCTGCGCGTTAAGACGACTTTTGTGACGTGCTGCCTTGTTTTTGTGAATGATGCCCTTGTCTGCTAAGCGGTCGATGACCGGTACGGCATTGTCATAGGCTGATTTTGCCGCTGCAGGATCACCGCTACCTATGGCGGCGTTGACCTTTTTAATCACGGTGCGAACAAGCGACCGCAAACTAGAGTTATGTGTGCGACGCTTTTCTGACTGGCGAGCACGTTTTTTTGCTTGTGGTGAATTCGCCACGGTATATTACCTCGATTGAGAGTCAAAAAATTGAGAGGCGCGATTATTCACATTCGCTATCCGCTTGTCAACTGCTGTGATGCTGGTTTGCCCACTACGAGCTGAGGTATACTAACGCCTATTAGTCATTATTTGTCGATTGTTGAGGCTGACGTGTTTACGAATGGATAATTCACTGGTGACGACCGCCCCTCCCCGCGGCACTTCGGATCGTATTCTCGATGCGGCGGAAGACATCTTTGCCGAAAAAGGCTACAGCGCAACTTCGCTGGGTGATGTTGCAGACCGCGTAGGCATTCGCTCCCCCAGCCTGTATAACCATTTTAAGAACAAGGAGGCCCTGTATGAGGCGGTACTTGAGCGTTTGCTTACGGATTTCTCGGCACCTCTGGCAGAGCTAGACAGTGGGCCCGTGACCAATGAGAGGGTCTTCCAATGGCTGGAGACCATCGTTCGTCTACACCATGCCAACCCCAACCTTGCTCGATTACTGCAACATGCAGCCCTTTCTGGCGGGCCTCATACCAATCAATTGATTGATCGGTTGTTTCGCCCCATGTTCCAGTCGGGAGCCAAAATAGAGGGTGCGGATATTAGTTTATTCGAAAACTCGGGGTTACAGCCCTGGGCGGTAATGGCTTTTAATAATCTGGTCATGTCTTACGTCACGATGGCGCCGATGTACCGGGACCTACTGGGGGAGGATCCGTTCAGCGACAAAGCCTTGGAGAATCAGCTTAATCTGGTCAAAACCCTGCTACGAGCGGTTTTTGAGTACAAAGGGGAGTAGGTTTTTTACACCTACTTTAGCATGTAGCACGCAATGAATTATCTAAGAGGTCTGTTCTAGATCATGTTGGTTTCAAATGCAGTACACATCTGGCGTGAGTCAGACGGTGATTATTATATAGAGTGGCGAGCCAGTCATCCCGATACCCAGGTCACGGTTGAACCGGTTATAGCCAGTAGCGCAGCACAAGCGCATTACGATGCCGATACCGAACGGGCTCGCGTGTCGGGTCTCGCACCCGCGAACCGCCATTTTTTTCGTGTGCGTGATCAGCACGGCACTGAAGTATTAGCGGCAGAGCGTAAATTGGGGATGCAGGGAACGCCAAACTTCAGAGATTTTGGTGGATACCGCACTATCGACGGGCGTTTGGTGAAGTGGGGGTTTTTGTTCCGCTCCGGCCAGCTGTCGAATTTGAGTGACCAGGATGTGGCATTGCTGGCCACCCTGGAGCTTGATCTGGTCTGTGATTTCAGACGCCTAGAGGAGCAGGAAGCTGACCCCAGCAGGTTGCCCGTAAGCAATCCCCCGCGAATAGCGAGCTTACCGATTAGTCCCGGCAGTAACGCGCAATTTTTTGAGCAAGTGGGAGGTCAATTCGGTGACCGGCAGGCCATGTTCGATTTCATGGTGGAGATCAATAGAGATTTTGCCGAGGCCCAGAGCGAGACATACGCCCAAATGTTCCGCGAGATATTGGATGTGGAAGACGCGCGATTTTTGGTGCACTGTGCCGCGGGCAAGGATCGTACCGGCTTTGCCGCAGCGATCATTCTCTTGGCGCTGGGGGTCTCGCAGGAAGTCGTGATGCAAGATTACATGCTTACCAAGCGGTTCTTTAGCCCTCACCAGGAGATCGACCGCTTGCGGCAAAAGTATCAGATGCAGCAGATGGAGACTGAATCCATTTTGCCAATGTTGGAGGTGCATGAGGATTATTTGTCTCGCGCCCTAATGGCGATTGCACAAAATTATCCGTCAATAGAGGTTTATCTCGAGGAGGCGCTGGGTATGGGGCCTACCGAAGTCGCTCAGTTGCGAGCACGTTATCTAGATTAACGCTTGAAAAAGGCAAAGCCGCCACCATAGTCGTGGCGACTTTATGCCATCAAGACTAAGACGCCTTGCACGCGGTTTTGGCGGCTTTGATCTGCTTCTTATCGCAGGCTGTGCTGCTTGCATCACCAACACACCATTTGCCCCGGTTGTTCCAGGCCGTTAGGTCAGCGCGATTGCCATTGGAACATTTCACGGTGTAGTTCGCGTAGGCAATACCATCAGTGGTCGCGGCATTTGACTCAAATACGATACTGGTAGGCTTGGCAGCAAAGCTGTGGGCACAAAAGATTACCAAAGCCGCCGTCGCTGCAAATTTCAATATATTCATTACAAATCCTTGTCTACTCGCTGAGGGTGATCGGCTCGATCTGCAATTGTGGTCAAAGAGCGGGCCTTGAAGTCACATTGTACGGCCTATGGCTGATGTTAGATCAGTTACGATTTGGTAACTATTTGGGTATTATCGTAACATCGTCCTTTTGTTTGAGTTGTAATTATATTTACAACTAATTGAATAATAATAAGTATATAGAGTTTTGGCGATATTTTTATTGGCCACATTAATGATCTTTAATGTCTCTATTGGTAACGCGGTGAGGTTAGGGGGTGGCTTTAACGTGCAATAAGATCCAGCGGCAAAACCTTTTGCGTGGCCTCTAACTAAACGCACTGACAGGTTCCTCGCGATATGCCAGATATCCGCCCACATCACTTTGCACTGGGCTACATTGGTTTGGTTAATTGCTCTGATCTGTATTGAGGCCAGATATTGCGCCTGACTGGGCGCAACACGCTGCAGCTGTAGTATACTCGCCGCCACGGCGGGTTGGAGGGTGCTAGGCGTGATGTTTTGTCTCTTTGAATGGTACTGGCCATCAACCTAGGAGCCGTGAACCTTGTGACAAATTTTGGTGGTCTTGAGTATGCTGTGGATCTTTGATGAATTGAGAAGACTGGCTTGACCGATCCTTTTGCAGATATCCGGCCCTACAGAGATGGAGAAGTGGCGTCCGTCCTGTCGCGCTTGCTTGATAATCCGGAGTTTTTGGGTGCTCTAGCAGCGTATCGACTGGGTCGATTGGCCTCCCTTATGCCCGGGCTGGTGCGTTCGTTTGTGCGTTATCGGCTCGCTCGTGAAGTGCGTGGCGTATCGGACGTCCGGTCGATACAAGTTATTATCGAACGCTATATGACGCGGATGATTGAAGGCGCCACGGGCGGATTCAGCGTATCAGGGCTGGACCAGCTTAAGCCTGTGCGACCCTACCTTTACATGAGTAATCACCGTGACATTGCGATGGACCCAGCGTTTACTAACTACGCCCTGCACCGTGCCGGTTATGAGACCGCGCGGATTGCCATCGGCGACAATCTGCTTACCAAGCCCTGGGTCTCAGACATAATGAGGTTAAACAAAAGCTTCATTGTGAGGCGTTCAGTCAATGGCCCGCGAGAATTGTTGGCCGCATCCAAAACGCTGGCCAACTACATTCAACACTCGCTGCTGCTGGAGAACTCGCCGGTTTGGATCGCCCAGCGAGAAGGGCGAGCAAAGGACGGCATTGACCGCACAGAACCGGTCATTATAAAGATGTTATCCATGAGTCGTGACAAGAGTCAGCGTGACTTTGGTGAGCATATCGAGGGTCTAGGTATTGTGCCCGTGGCCGTATCCTATGAACTCGACCCCTGTGATGCTATGAAGGCCAAAGAATTATTTGAAAAAGCGACCAAAGGCAGTTACGAAAAAGCCGAACAGGAGGACGTCGCCTCGATCGCTAAGGGTATCGCTGGTGAGAAAGGCCGTGTCCATGTCTCTTTTGGCACCCCTTTGGGCGGCAACCTGAATACACCGGATGCGGTTGCAAGCGAGGTTGATAGACAAATTATCACTGAGTATTGCCTGCACCCTACCAATCTTTATGCCTACCGTCGGCTGTATGGAGGCAATGCCGTAATGTCCACAAAGTTCCATGTGGAGGAGGGAGATTACAGTGAGGCGGCTTTTGATGCTCGCATCGCGGCTATGCCGGAAGCACATCGTCCCTTCGCGCTGGGTATCTATGCTAATGCGGTGGTCAGTAAACTGGCGCTGGCCGACCGCTCGCTGACGCCTTGCTGAACGAGGATCTAAAAGACCGCATCCGCGAGGCCTATAACGCGATTGTGGAGAGCAAATCTCTCACTCCGCGCTGGGGACAGCGGCAGATGATTGCGGAGATCGCCAATACGTTGTCTCGCATTCCTCCCCCGGGAGAAAATCATAGCGACCTGCCTGCCGTTTGTGTCATCGAGGCGGGTACCGGGACCGGCAAAACGATTGCATACGCAGTCGCGGCGATCACCATGGCTCGGGCTCTCGGCAAACGTCTGGTGGTTGCCACCGCGACAATTGCCTTGCAGGAACAATTCGTTAACAAGGACCTGCCGGACATCCGTCAAAGCAGCGGCATGGACTTCACTTTTGCTCTGGCAAAGGGGCGGCGACGTTATGTCTGCCTATCAAAACTCGATCGAATGATGGCGGACAGTCAGGGAGAGTCATCCCTGATACCGTTGTACCCCGACGGGTTTGGTGCGCCGCTCTTGGCAGAGGCCTTGCCCACTTACGACGCTATGCTCGATGCTCTGGGTCGAGGGGAGTGGGACGGCGACAGGGACAACTGGCCCGATAGTATCGGCGAGCAAGTCTGGTTTGGCGTGACCACAGATCACAGTCAATGCAGTGGTCGGCGCTGCCCCAATATTAGTCAGTGCAGCTTCTTTCATGCCCGAGACGAGTTGCAAAATGCAGACATTATCGTCACCAACCATGATCTTGTCCTTGCGGATCTTGCCCTCGGCGGTGGTGCGATATTGTCACCACCGGAAGAAAGCATCTATGTGTTTGACGAGGGCCACCATCTTCCCGATAAAGCGCTGTCGCACTTTGCGAGCTTCTGCCGGCTGCATACCACCATAGTGTGGTTGCAGGACAGTGCCAAGTCGCTGGCGCATTCAGCACCTGCGCTGGTTGCCATTGACGGTGTACAGAAGCTGTTGCAGACCTTGCCCGCAGAAATGGAGCAGACTGTTGCTGGACTGCATGTGGCTGAGCAGACTGTAGCAGTCTTGTTTGAAGAAGCTGAATTCGATGACAGGCGAGATGAGCAACAATTGCGGCTAGAACACGGACTGGTGCCCGCTACATTGATCCCCGTAGCGGCAGAACTCGTAGGTCAATTCCAGAAGTTGAGTAGTGTCCTTTCACGCCTGGAGACGATGCTTGAAGAGGCGCTGGATGATGATTTTGCCGGCTTGGATAAATCGGAAATAGACACCTGGCACATCAACGTTGGCGGCATGTTGGGCCGCGTGGATGCTGCCCTCACATTGTGGCTGGAGTATGCGGTGAGCGGCGAAGGCGAGTTGCCGCCGAAGGCGCGCTGGATCACGCAGATGAATAACGCGGGACAGTCGGGCTTTGAGCTGCGCTGTAGTCCAGTCTTGGCAGCAGAGATCCTGCAAGACTGTTTATGGTCAAAGGCTGCCGGTGTGATTGTGACCTCGGCCACAATTACCGCACTCAATTCATTTGATCGCTTCAAACTCCATTCTGGTGCGCCATTAGACGCCAATTACAAAACGGTGGCCAGCCCCTTTAATTATGCCAATGCCACGTTTATTGTGCCTGCCATGGACTGTGATCCCAGCGACGCACAGGCTCACACGGAAGCCCTTATTGAGCGCTTTCCCCATATTTTGGACCAGAATGAGGGCAGTCTGGTCCTGTTTTCCTCGCGCCGGCAAATGCAGGACGTCTATCAAGGGGTCAGCGGAGAGTTCAGTGGTCGAATATTGATGCAGGGGGACTACAGTAAGCAGGAAATTTTACGTCGGCATAAGGAGGCGATCGATGGCGGGCGCGGTAGCGTCATCTTCGGTCTGGCTAGTTTTGCAGAGGGGGTAGATCTACCCGGAGATTACTGCCGTCACGTGGTGATAGCCAAAATCCCCTTTGCAGTGCCAGACAGTCCGCTGGAGGCCGCCTTGGCAGAGTGGGTGGAAGCGCAGGGCCGCAATGCTTTTATGGAAATCAGTGTGCCGGACGCAGCCCTGCGTTTGGTTCAGGCCAGCGGTCGGCTGCTGCGCACAGAAGAGGACAGTGGTCGAGTCACGTTGATGGATCGACGTATTCTGACTCGACGTTACGGCCGCGATATTCTCGATTCGCTGCCGCCATTTACGCGTGAGCTGGGATAAACCGAGATCTCCTTATACGGCAAATAGCTGAACCGGCACGCCATTGACAATACAGGTGCTTGAGGCCTCATCTAATGATTCGTCTATGAGGTCGTTGCAACTTATACCGGGCAGAATAGTCCCTGCGTTGCTTTGTTTTGAGGCTTCATAAACATGACCAAAACCGTGCGGAATACTGACCACGCCGGGCATCATTTCGTCGGATATTTCTACCGGTATTACCGCCTCGCCTACGTTCGATACTACCTTTACATCGGCCTCATGTTTGAGCCCAAGACGTTCCGCATCGGCAGGATTGATTTTTGCGGTGCAACGATTACTGCCGCGTATATACGGTTTCAAGTTGTGCAGCCAGGAGTTCATGTCACGGACATGGCGGCGACCGATGAGTAACATGTCATTGCCATTGTGGGTCTGGGCATCTTGGTCTGATCGGTCTTCAAATCGTTTCTGCAGGCGAGGCAAATCATTTGCAAAGACCTCATGCATCAGATCTATGCGCTTGCCTGGCGTGCGTAATATATCGGGAAGGCGTTGCTGCAATGGCCCAAGATCCATTGAAGCTTGGGGGTGATCCTTGATCGCCTGTAACGATATGCCTTCCGGGCGGTGTCCAAATTGATCGCCGTAGGGCCCGCTTCGAATCATTAAGTCGGCAAAGCGCTCGGGAGACGAATCACCGCTAATCTGATTATTGATAGTGTCGGCGCTCAGTGGATAGCCATCGTCCTCTGCCCGCTTTATCACCATGTCGACCATACCCTGATAGATGAAGCCATCCATCTCATCGCGACTTAAGCCCGACATGCGCGCCGACAACTCGAGAATAATTTCGCCAAGATCTTTTAGACCAGGCGCGGGTTCGAATGTCCTGGGCGAAAAGGACAAGTAGTTTCTGGTAGTGAAGTTCTGGAAGGTAACATCAATATTACTGTGCTCAGGGTGAACCGTGCTGGGTAAAATGATGTCGGCCTGACTGGTGGTTTCATTGATATAGATATCCAGTGCCACCATAAAATCGAGTGTGTCGAGGGCCTTGTGGATCTTATCGCCGCGCGGGACAGACAATACCGGGTTGCCACAAATCGTTAATAAGCCACGTACCTCATTGCCGGGTGCGGTGATTTCTTCAGCCATCAAGGACGCTGGAAGCTCACCGCAGGTTTCAGGTACTCCCCGCACCTTAGAATGCCAGCGTCCGTAGGGTTTAATATCGCCCGCGCCGCCGGGCCCGAAACCACCTGTGGGTGCCGTGGCCAGCATCATGCCGCCCTCGCGGTCAAAATTGCCAGTCAACAGACTGATAACCATTAGCATCCAGTGCGAAGCAAGGCCAAATTCCTGTGTGCACAGTCCTATACGGCCGTAGAGCGAGGCTTTTTCTGCTGCACAGTAATCCGTCACTAATTGGCGTAATGCCTGCGCCGGGACACCGGTTAGGGAGGCGGTACTTTCCGGTGTGTAGTCGGCCACTGCTCGGCGCAGTTCGTCCACGTTATCAATGTGCTCTGACAAATGTCCTAGCTGTATGTCATTTCTTTCAAACAGGGTATTCGCAAAGGCCATCAAGAAGTAAGCATCAGTGCCCGGCTGAATAAATAGATGCTGATCGGCTGCTTCTGCCGTCTCCGTGCGCCGCGGATCAATTACCACACACTTACCACCGCGCTGCTGAATATCCATCATGGCACGTTTCACATCCGGCGTGCCTAGAATGCTGCCCTGCGACACAAGGGGGTTTGCCCCCATGCATATAAACAGCTCTGTGCGTGATAAATCCGGGACAGGGAACAACCATTCATGACCCATTAAGCCCCAGCACACCATCTGCTGCGGATGTTGATCGACAGTACCCGCAGAGAAAAAACGCTCGGTGCCAATTGAGGCCATCAACGCCTGTAAATAGACACCTGCGGCAAAGTCATGACCTAAAGGGTTGCCAACATATATCGACAGCGCATCTTTGCCATGGGTGTCGCGAATATGGGAGAACTTCGCTGCAATGGTATCAAGGGCTTCATCCCACGAGATTTCCTGCCAGCCATCGGTGGTTTTTTTCACTGGGTGGCGCAAGCGCTCGGTATCTTCATAGATGTAATTGAAGGCCTGTGACTTTGCGCACACATAGCCTCTTGAGCGATGATCGTCAGGGTCGCCCTTTATGGACACGATTTTTTTTTGATCGCGGTCCACTTGCATAATCAGGCCACAGCAGGCTTCGCAGGTAGGACAAATTCTTCGCAGCGTTTCAATATTGTCAGACATCTTTAATCCTTTTTACATTACTAGTGGTGGCAGCGCGCAACAGTAGTTGCTCCATAACAAAGGGTAATAGACTCTGTCCACCCGGGGGGGAGTTTCGCAGCACTAGCTCAATACGGCGCGTGTCTTCGCTGCTTAAATACTGTAATTCAGGGGCAACCAAGGCAGCAATATTGTCGCCATAGGCTTCGGCTAAAATGCAATCCATAACAATGGCTTGGCTCAAGATTGAAGACGTGCTGCTTAATTCCTCGTCTTCAAGACCGGCCTGTTCGAGCACTCCTACCAGTTGTGCCTGTATGCGTAACCATTGGCTGGAAACCTGTCGGCTTTCACCTACCAACTTGGCTATTTGCGGGTATAAGCTGAAGTGAGTCTGTACTTGCGACACCCATTGCCTGACTTTGCCTTGCCAATCAGGAGCCGTTAATTGCAATGTCAGCCTGGCTAGAACCAACTCAGATACACCCAACAACAGATCGTCGCGGTTTTGAATATGGGTATACAAGGACATTGGCGCGACATTCAATTGGCGGGCAACACCGTTTACGGAAACTTCCGAGATGCCGCTTTCCAGTAAGCTTAAGGCCGCTAGAAGTACCTGCTCACGAGACAACCGCGCTGGCCGACCCCGCTTTACAGGTGCTGCGTTACTGCCCATGCCCCACCTCCCATTTTGCACTAATGTCGCTACTGCTTGATTTAGCGTATAGCATACGTTAATGTATCGAAATGTAGCTGTCAAGTGACCCTAGCGCCGTCGTCCCTATACCAAGGATGCTAAAAATGGTAACCACAAAACGCACGTTTTGCTCCCTCTGCGAATCTTTCTGTGGCCTTGAAGTAGATGTAGAAAACAACACGATCGTAGACATTCGGCCAGACAACGACCATGTCGTCAGCCAAGGTTACGCGTGTGTTAAGGGCACCAAATTTGATTCGGTGCAACACAGTCCAGATCGCATAACAGAACCACAGAAACGTGTAGGCAATGAATGGCAGTCCATTGGCTGGGACCAGGCCTTAACAGAAATTGCCGATAAAATGGCACAGCTTAAGAGAGACCATGGGGCGCAATCTGTGAGCCACTTTGTGGGAGCTCCCGGTGGTGCCAATTTATTGGCACCCGTATTCAGGGGTGAACTATACAAAGGGCTGGGCTCAAATCGCATGTATGGCACTGGCACCTGCGACACCATGAATAAGTTTCGTGTCAACGGCGATATGTATGGCTCACCGATGCGGCTGGCTTATCCGGATGTCGACCATACCCAATTTATGATGATTCTTGGAGCCAACCCCCTTATCTCTGGCAATACCCTTTATCACTTGCCCCGCTCACGTGAACGTTTTGGAGGTATTATTCAGCGCGGCGGTCGGGTTGTATTTATTAACCCCCGACGAATCGAAAGTGCGAGTAACGCCGAGCACCTATTTATTCGCCCCGATACCGATGTGTATTTCTTAGCCGCCTTCTGCAATGAGATCATTCAGCGCGATGCAGTTGTACATGAGCGCATTGAAAGAACCATGAAGAACTTCGATGCGCTGAAACAAACCGTATCGCCATGGACACCGGAGAGACAGGCAAAGGTTACCGGCATCTCTGCATCTGCTCTCATCGATCTGGTAGACAGCTATGTGAGTGCGGGCGCCGCGGCACTGAATATGGCGACCGGTGTTAATCAGGGTCGCAGCGGCACACTGTGCTATTGGCTGCTGGAATCGATCAGTGCCATCTCCGGCAACTTCGACCGCAAAGGCGGCAATTTGATCGGTGAGGGTATTATTGATTTTGCAAGCCAAGCAAAAGACGACCCACAAATGAAGCTGGGGTTTCACCGTGAAGATGATCTCCCTACGGTGAGTGGGCAGCAGGCTGCGGGTATGGTCGCCGATGATATTCTCAATGGACACGTGCGAGGTATGATCGTTGAGGCCTCGAATCCTTTATTAGCGTGTGGCAATCCGGATGGACGCCTGCAGCGGGCGATGAGCGAATTGGACCTGCTGGTGAGCGTAGACCTATTTCGTAACGAAACAGGTAACCTGGCGCACTACATATTGCCCGCAACCACATGGATGGAGCGCAGCGGCATGCCTTATGCTTTGCAGTCCTTTGTCGGCTGCACGGCAACTCCGTATTTGTATGCCTCAGGGCCCGCGCTGGAGCCGCCTCCCGGAGTGCGCCACGAATGGTGGATCTATGTGCGCCTAGCAGACAAGCTGGGTGTCACGCTTTTCAATAATAAATTTATGAGCGGATTTCTCAAACTGGCGGCAAAATTTGCCTATACGCGCTTTGAGTTTATCAAGGTGCCAGAGCTGATAATCAATGGGATGCTGAAAAAAGCCGGCCAACCAAGCCTTAAACGTATGCTGAAAAACCACCCCCATGGCATTCGCCTGCCTGATAATGAGGGTGATAATTTTCTCGGTACTGACAGGGTGCTGACCGAGGACGGTCTGGTTGACCTTGCACCACAACCCTATGTAGATCGATTTAACAGCGCTATCGAGGGTCTCTATCAGGAAGAGTTAAACAGCTTGGGTAAAATGAAACTGATTGGCAAGCGTGAGGTGAAACGCATGAACAGCTCGTCTGCAAACTCCCCTCGACTGGTGAAGGACGGCACCAACTACGCCTATCTCAGCCCTCAAGACGCCGACCGCATTGGTATAAATACCTTGGAGCTAGTCGATGTTACCTCGAAGTTTGGGAAAATAACTATTCCGGCAAAAATCACTGATGAGATGATGCCGGGTACCGTGGCAATTCCGCAGTGCTGGGGGCACGAAGATGCGGATGGCTTACGGCATGCGCAGCAACATCCGGGTGTAAACTCAAATTTGCTTGCCGGCGATGGCCGCGACAATATTGAAGAGTTGTCTGGAATGTCTCATTTGTCAGGTATTATCGTCGATATCGTAAAATCTCTGCCGACTGGCAATGCCATCGAGCGGCAGCGCTAGTTCAGGTTCTACTGCCGTTTAAATTCAATAGACGTGTTTATGACGACGCAGAGTCCTGTGATCGTTGTGATCTGACGCTGCACGCGGCAGGTGGTATAGTCTTGCAGCCGCTAAGCATTCAAATAGAGTCCAAAATAGTGGTTGATTACGACACGTTTCTGTCCACCCGAGGTGAGTATGGGTAGCCAAATAGCTGAACTACTGATCGATATCGAGGCGCAGCTGCGCCAGCTAGGGCAGTGGGATAAAGTGCCTCCTGAGGCCGACGCTCTGGCCTCAGACCAGCCTTTTTGTGTGGATACACTGCGGCTGCCACAGTGGTTGCAGTTTGTTTTTTTACCCACCCTTTACGCAATGCTGGAGGAGTCGCAAGATCTGCCTCAGGGCTGCGGGATTGCGCCGATGGCAGAAGAATACTTTCGCGGAACCGGCCTTTTTAGCAGCGAATTGGTGGCCACTCTGGTGAGGGTAGACGAGTTGTTATCCTAGGGATACTATGCAAAAAGTGTGTATTTCGATAGTATGTGGGAGGTAGCTGACCTCCATACTGAATTATGGTAGTCTCGCACACCTAATATAAAATGATCTGTGAAACCGAATATGCGGCCGAAACCTTTCGCTAAATGTGTACTACTGTCTCTTGTCATACGTCGAAGGCCGATTGCTTTTAGGAAAATAATATTGGCGGTGTTTCTTTGTCTGCCCCTCTGGGCGCATGCTGGCGGCGCGGTCGTGGGGCAGGAAGCGCCTGCTGTGCGCTTGCCTGCATTGTCGGGTGGCGGGGACGTGACCCTTGAGTCCTTGCGCGGTAAAGTGGTGTATCTGGATTTCTGGGCTTCTTGGTGCGGTCCCTGTCGAGTCTCCTTCCCTATTCTGGAAGCATTGGCGAGTGAGTTGGGCCCCGACGGTTTTGAGGTGCTGGCGATTAATGTGGATGAAGTGGAATCGGATGCGCAGGAATTCCTATCTGATGTTCCAGTGAGTTACCTTGTGGTGCGTGATGCGGAGGGCGTCTCGCCACAAGCTTACGGAATTCTGGGAATGCCTACGGGCTATCTTATCGACCGAGAGGGCGTGGTTCGCGAAATACATCAGGGCTTTCGAAAAAGTGATGGTGATCAATTGCGGGCCGAAATTGTTAAGCTGTTGGGAGAATAATAATTTTAAAATTTATGACAGGAATTTTATTGGTTATCGTGCTTTGCGGCTGTGAAACAGTGCAGCCTTGGGAGCGTGGGATCCTTTCCAAAGATGAAATGCAGTGGCAGCCCAATGTGATGGAATCGCGGCTGCGTAATCAGGTTTACGCAAGTAAGGAAGCCTCGTCTGGCGGCACGGGAGCCGCTGGCGGCGGCTGTGGGTGTAACTGATGCCATCTCGTAAGGACGATCTCAATAAGACACTCGTCGCACTCACTTCGAGCGCATTTTTGTTGCCTGCTTATCAGAGCGCTATGGCCGATGCACCGCCGGAATTTACTGAAATAGGTATGCGCTACAGTAAATATAAGGAAGACGATCTATCTGCTAAAAAGACCATTAACGGGGTACGCAGCGAGAGAATGGACATTGATGTGGCCCAGTTCCATCTGTTGGCGCCCGTGTCAGATGACTGGTCTGTTGCTTTAGATGTGGGGTGGGAGGATATGAGCGGCGCCTCACCCTGGTTTGTTGGCGAAATTCGCGACGGTGACGGTGACCCAGGGGTTATTATGAGTGGAGCCAGTATCGAGGATACGCGGACTGAAGTGAGCGTTACTACCCGCTACTATTTTGACAGCGGCACCGCCGGTGTTAACTATACCTATTCCGATGAGGACGATTACGAATCTAAATCGATAAGCCTAGATGGTTCGCTTAACAGTGAAGATGGGTTGACCACCTACAGCGCCTCATTGAGTGCATCTGATGATGATATCACTCCGACTCAGGGAACCTATCCGACCAATACATTGTCAGCCACTAAGGACATACGCTCGGCTTGGATAGGCGTATCGCGTATTATCAGTAAACGCGCACTGGTGCGTTTTGGGCTTAGCTATACCTACCGCGACGGTTATCTTACGGACCCCTACAAGTATAAGGATAACCGTCCGGATGAACGCAAGGAGTGGACTGCTAGTGCAGGGTACCGTCATTTTTTTGCTGAGCAAAATGCTGCACTGCATGTGGATTATCGGTATTTTGATGATGACTGGGACATCGCATCACAGACTCTTGACGTCGCATGGATTCAAAACGTGGGACAGGACATTACAGTGGCACCGTTTATTCGATATTACACCCAGGATAGGGCGAAGTTCTTTTCTGTAGTGATAAATGACGACAACGACAGTGATTATTTTTCGGATGATTACCGGTTGTCGTCGTTCGGGGCCTTTTCTTACGGTTTGCGAGTGAACTACGAGATTGGTAACTGGTCTATTAACGCTGATGCAGAGCGTTATCAAACCGACGAGAGCTGGGGTCTATACAGTGGCGAGGAAGCGCCGGCCCTTGTTGATACTTGGCGCTATGGCGTTGGGCTGAGCTACGCCTTTAGATAGGTGCTGGTTGTTGATGGTGCGCATCGAGCACAACTTTAAAGCTATGGGCGGCCCTTGCTGCCTGCGTCTGGATGCGGATGATGATGCCGTGGCGGGGGTTGCCATCGCAGCCGCTGTCGCAGAGGTGGCCCGCCTTGAGAAAAAATACAGTCGCTACCTTGATGAATCCCTAACCAGTCAAATCAACCGCGCCGCCGGCGCGGGAATACCCGTACCTATCGATCAAGAAACATCAGCTCTGCTCAGCTATGCAAATACCGTATGGCAGGAAAGCGATGGGCTGTTTGATTTAACATCCGGTGTACTGCGCTTGGCCTGGGATTTTAAATCCGGTCGTTGCCCTGATCAGTTGGAAATTGATGCTCTGCTGCCCTTGGTGGGGTGGGATTTGGTGCAGCGGGAGCAGGGCAACGTGTATCTCCCCAGGGCGGGAATGGAGCTGGACTTTGGTGGCTGTGTGAAAGAGTACGCCGCCGATAGTGCTGCCATACAATTGCGACGCCACGGGGTTACGTCTGCCCTGGTCGATCTGGCAGGTGATATGGTTGCGCTTGGTACGCCTCAAGGCAATGCTAGTGGGGTTTCAGGTTGGCCGATAGGCATTCGGCACCCGGTTGAAAAAGACAAAGCGTTGGCCGGCGTACATCTGCCTGAAGGTGGGCTCGCCAGCAGTGGCGACTACGAGCGTTGCCTGCACATTGACGGCAAACGTTACGGCCATATTTTGCATCCGCGCACAGGTTGGCCCGTTCAGGGTCTTATTGCTGTTAGTGTATTAGCGGAGCAGTGCCTTGTGGCGGGCAGCTCGGCAACTATCGCCATGTTAAAGCCGGCTGGCGAGGCGCTGGACTGGCTGGATAACTTGGGTCTGCCGTGGCTGGCGATAGACGCCGATCTCAACTGTCATGGTAGCCTGGCGGCTTCATAGCACGTTAGCAGGGGGTGGGGCTCATCGGTTATGTGCAGCCTGAGTCATATGCCTTTAATGCAATATACGATCCGATTGCATTTCGATCTGCAAATCCTTGGTCTGATCTGAAGCTGCTGCTTCCTGCTGTTGCATGTGGTTACGCAGGCGTCCGACCACGCTGGTCATAACATCAATGGTCTGGCTGAGTTGATCGAGTGCTATCAGGATGGCTTCTGTTTCGGACGGATTTTTATCACTGTTTGCCATGTGAGATTCCTCAGTTAGAGCTGTTTCTCAACATCTACGTTCTGTATAGCGGTCACCTGACTGTCAGAGTGACCGCCTGCGTATCTTAATCCCAGGTCAGGGCGCCGCCTGTCTGGTATTCAATGACCCGCGTCTCAAAGAAGTTTTTCTCTTTGCGTAAATCCATAATTTCAGACATCCATGGGAAAGGGTTTTGCGCGCCTGCGTACTGCTCCGGCAAACCCAGCTGTGACAGGCGTCGGTTAGCGATGAAATGCAGGTATTCCTCCATCATCGCTGCATTCATGCCCAGCACGCCGCGGGGCATGGTGTCACGGGCGTATTCAATCTCTAACTGCGTGCCTTCCAGAATCATCTGGATGGCTTCCTGTTGGAATTCAGATGTCCACAAATGCGGGTTTTCGAGCTTGATCTGATTGATCACATCGATACCAAAGTTCAGGTGCATTGACTCATCGCGCAGGATGTACTGGAACTGTTCCGCTACCCCCATCATCTTATTACGGCGGCCCATAGAGAGGATCTGGGTAAAGCCACAGTAGAAGAAAATGCCCTCAGTGACAGCATAGAATCCAATCAGATTGCGCAGCAAAGTCTGATCCGTTTCTGGGGTGCCGGTGTTGAAGTTGGGGTCACTCAGCTCGTGCGTATGGCTGAGGCTCCAGGCCGCTTTTTTGGCGACAGAGGGTACTTCACGGTACATGTTGAAAACTTCGGCCTCATCCATTCCCAGTGACTCAATGCAGTACTGATAAGCGTGGGTGTGGATGGCTTCCTCAAATGCCTGGCGCAGTATGTACTGGCGACACTCGGGATTGGTGATCAGCCGGTAAATCGCCAGCACCAAATTATTTGCCACCAGAGAATCTGCGGTAGAAAAATACCCCAGATTGCGCATAACGATACGACGCTCATCATCGGTCAGGCCTTCGGGGTTCTTCCAGGTAGCCACGTCAGCGGTCATGTTGACCTCTTGCGGCATCCAGTGATTGGCGCAACCGTCGATGTATTTCTGCCAGGCCCAATCGTACTTGAATGGCACCAGCTGGTTGAGGTCGGCGCGGCAGTTGATCATGGCTTTTTCGTCTACCGAAACTCTGGCCGCGCCCATTTCAAGTTCCTCGAGGCCTGCAGCAATATCAATGTGCTCGACCGCCTCGATGGCTTTGGCCATAGGGTCTGTGCTGCTGCCTACACTTTCGAGCTTTGGCGTAGGAGCTGCGACAGAAGCAACAGCAGGCTCTTCTGGAGACTGCTCAGGTGTGGTCGTCATGCTCAATACTGCGGAGCTAGCAGGCGTCGTTTCTTCTTTATGGTAGTCTTCCCAATTTAACATTTCTTTTACTTCCTGGTCTTTTTTGTTTGATGTGGTCAATGATTTATTGTCTCTTGCCTACTGGCAAGCCTCACAGTCCGGCTCGTCTATCGAGCACGCCGCAGGGACAGGGGCAGGTCCGCCTGCAAATTCATTGGACACTGAATTGAGTGTGCCGGTATCGATGGTGGACTTCTCTGTGCCGGACGCCGCCAACGAACGTAGATAATAAGTCGTTTTCAAGCCACTGAACCAAGCCATACGGTAAGTGACATCCAGTTTCTTACCATTGGCATTATTGATGTACAGATTCAGTGATTGAGCTTGGTCTATCCATTTCTGGCGGCGGCTGGCCGATTCCACCAGCCAACGCGGCTCTACTTCGAACGCGGTCGAGTAAATGGCCTTTAGGTCTGATGGTATGCGGTCGATGGCCTGCACGCTGCCGTCGTAGTATTTTAGGTCGTTGACCATGACCTTATCCCACAGTCCGCGCCCCTTTAAGTCACGTACCAAATACGGGTTCACGACAGTGAATTCGCCCGACAGATTGGATTTGACATACAGGTTCTGGTAGGTCGGTTCGATAGATTGAGAAACGCCGGTAATGTTAGCGATAGTCGCTGTAGGGGCGATTGCCATTACGTTGGAGTTGCGCATACCCTGACTCTTGACAGTCGCACGCAGTGAGTCCCAGTCGAGGGTGTAGCTTTTGTCGACTTGGATATACTTTTGGCCGCGCTCATCTATCAGCTTGTCCAGCGAATCAAGTGGGAATATGCCCTGACTCCAAAGCGAGCCCTCATAACTAGAGTAAGAACCACGCTCCGCTGCCAGTTCACTAGACGCTGCAATAGCGTAATAGCTGATGGCTTCCATAGAGCGATCTGCGAATTCAACCGCATCATCCGAGCCATAGGCCAGATGCTTCTTGTAAAGCGCGTCTTGGAAACCCATAAGGCCCAGACCTATAGGACGATGGCGCATGTTGGATGCTTCGGCCTGGGGTACCGAGTAATAGTTGATGTTGATCACGTTATCCAGCATACGGACCGCCGTGCGCACGGTTTGCTGCAGCTTTTCCAGATTGAGTCCATTCTCGTCAATATGCCGGGGCAGGTTGACTGAGCCGAGGTTACACACCGCGATCTCGTCTTTATTGGTGTTGAGTGTGATCTCGGTACACAGGTTGGAAGAGTGCACAACACCAACGTGTTGCTGTGGTGAGCGCAGGTTGCAGGGATCTTTGAAAGTCATCCAGGGGTGTCCAGTCTCGAACAGCATGCCCAACATCTTGCGCCACAGATTTTCCGCTTTGAGGGTCTTAAACAGCTTGATTTCGCCTTTGCGCGCCATCTCCTCGTATTGGCCGTAGCGCTCCTCGAAGGCTTTGCCGTAAAGATCGTGCAGGTCCGGCGCATCATTGGGTGAGAACAGGGTCCAGTTACCACCGTCGAAGACCCGCTTCATGAAAAGATCGGGTATCCAGTTGGCGGTATTCATGTCGTGCGTACGACGGCGATCGTCGCCCGTGTTTTTGCGCAGTTCGACAAACTCCTCGATGTCCAGGTGCCATGTCTCCAGATAAGCGCACACGGCCCCCTTGCGCTTGCCACCTTGGTTTACCGCGACCGCCGTATCATTGACGACTTTGAGAAAGGGCACCACACCTTGAGATTTGCCATTGGTGCCCTTGATGTAGGCACCCAATGCGCGCACTGGCGTCCAGTCATTGCCCAGTCCACCGGCAAATTTGGATAGCATGGCGTTGTCCTGTATCGCACCGTATATGCCATACAGGTTGTCTGGTATCGTTGTGAGATAGCAGGAGGACAACTGTGGGCGCAATGTGCCTGCATTAAACAGCGTTGGTGTGGAGCTCATGTAATCAAATGATGACAGTAGTTGGTAGAACTCGATGGCTCTGGCGTTACGATCATCCTCTTCGACGGCGAGCCCCATGGCTACGCGCATGAAAAAGACTTGTGGCAACTCGATGCGGGTGCTGTCGCTATGAATAAAGTAGCGGTCATACAGGGTTTGTAAGCCGAGGTAGGTGAACTGTAAATCACGCTCGGGCAGCAGTGCCTTGCCGAGTCTGGCGAGGTCGTATTCCTGCAGGTTGGGCGCCAGCAACTCCAGTGTGATCCCTTTTTTTATGTACGCTGCCAGTGCTATAGAGTACAGAGCACCCATATCTTCCTGGGTGGCGCTGTTAGCCACGCCTAGAAAGCTTAAAGCTTCAGATCGCAAATTGTCACAGAGCAGGCGGGCTGCGACGAAAGAATAGTTGGGCTCCTGCTCGATCATGGTGCGGGCGGTGATGACCAGAGACGTACTCAGTTCGGCTTGGCTGACGCCGTCGTAGAGGTTCCTCAAGGCTTCATCCAGAATTTCGGTTTCACTGACATCCGACAGTTCGAAACAGGCCTCGGTGACGATAGTGTGCAGGCGGTCGATATCTAATGGTGCGCGGTGGCCGTCGGCCTGTACTACGGTGATATTGCCCGCTGCGGCCTGGGTGGCGGGGGACAGGGCGATTTTGGCGGCACGTTTTTGCGCCTGTTGTTCCCGGTAGATGACGTAGTCTCGGGCAATTTTATGTTCCCCGGAGCGCATCAGGGATAGTTCTACCTGATCCTGTACGTCTTCGATGTGAATGGTTCCGCCGGAGGGCATGCGGCGCTGGAATGTCGCCATCACCAATTCGGTCAGCTTGGCGACCGTTTCATGGATGCGGCTGGATGCGGCTGCCGTGCCACCTTCTACTGCGAGAAATGCCTTGGTGATAGCGACGGATATCTTGCTGGCCTCGAAGGGCACCACGGTACCGTTACGCTTAATGACCCGCAATTTACCCGGCGCAGTGGCGGCAATAGCGCCGCTAACGATGGAAGATTCCTTTGGTGGTGTGATGACTTCAGCGGAAGTGTCGCCCTGGTTGATCTCTGTTTGCATGTTCTCTCCGAAATTCTTGGCATTAGTGCCTGCGTCTGATTTTTTTATAAGTGTCTACATGGCAAAACTTCTATAACTGCATAGCCTGCCCTTTAACGGGACAAACTCCCTATGGCAACAGCAGAAGAAGAGTCCTATTTTAGAGGCTAATCCGCTGCATTCTTTATTGGCTTTTTAGCTGCCATACCCATATGTTGGGGTAAATGTTTTGCTCAGGTACAAGATAATGCGCCTCTAGGTGCAATGCAAGTGAATTAGGCTGGGTTTAATTTGTGGATAAGATGTTGATAGTTCTGAGCGTATGTAACTACTAACAGTAGAGGCCTTGAGTTGTCTGTGGAAAGCTCACTGTAGGAGGTTCTTAACGGAGGCTATGTGCTTATCGAATTAATTGTTATAAAAAACATATTCGATATTTCCCCTGAATATTTGAGGGAGAGGGTTGTTGTCAATCCGGATAACCTAGCGCCATGGACAGGCTCAGGCTTGCGCAAATTTTAGGCGCGATTAGACAACAACAGCATTTCCATCAGGGCTTTTTGCGCATGCAGACGATTCTCCGTCTCATCCCAGATCACGGTGTCGGGGGCATCCATCAATTGTGCGCTGATTTCTTCTCCGCGGTGGGCGGGCAGGCAGTGCATGTAGAGGGCATCACTGGCCGCCAGGCTCATCAGTTCGCTGTTGACCTGATAGCGTGCGAATAACTGGGCGCGCTCGCGGTGCTCACTTTCCTGGCCCATAGAGGCCCAAACGTCAGTCACTACCAGATCTGCGCCGCGCGCGGCGGTCGCTGGATCATGCTCAATGATGACCCGGTCACTATTGGCTTTGAGTAACGCACTGTCAGGCTCGAACCCCGGGGGGCAAGCGATGCGCAGCTCAAAATCGAACTGCCGTGCGGCATTGATGTAAGACTGGCACATGTTATTGCCATCCCCCACCCAGCACGCAGTCTTGCCGGCGATGCTGCCACGGTGCTCAGTCCACGTCTGCATATCCGCCAGCAGTTGGCAAGGGTGGTAGTCGTCAGTCAGGGCGTTGATGACGGGCACAGAAGAGTGCGCCGCAAACCGCTCTACAATGTCGTGTCCAAAGGTGCGGACCATGACGATGTCTACCATTGAAGAGATTGCCTGGGCGCTGTCTTCAATCGGCTCTCCGCGCCCCAATTGAGTGTCCTGAGCCGATAGGAAGATGGCATGCCCCCCCAGTTGAGCCATGCCCGCCTCAAACGATACCCGGGTGCGGGTTGACGATTTGGCAAAAAGCATCGCCAATACGCTGCCCGGGAACGCGCGCTGGTCTTTGCCCGCGCGGTATGCCTGCTTCATTTCAATGCTTCGCAGGATGAGTTGCTGCAACTCCTGCGGGCTAAAATCCAAAAGTGTTAAAAAGTGCCGAATGTCTGACATGGTCAGTCCTGCCTTTTACCTAGGTGTTATCGTGAGTTCAGTCAAAGTTTAGAATCAGATCGGCGACGCCATTGGCCAGTTCGCGCGATTCTTGTTCATTGATCACCAATGGCGGTAGTAATCGGACTGTTTTGCCGTCGGTGACGTTGATCAGCAAGCCTGCGTCTAGGCCGTGCTTTACCAGTTCGCCACAATTTTTGTGCAGCTCGATGCCCAGCATCAGTCCTTGGCCGCGAATTTCTTTGAATTGCTTTGCGCTGCCTAGCCTGTCGAGTAGGGTCTCGGTGATCAGCTGTCCCATGGCGACTGCATTGGCGCACAATTGATCTTGCACAATAGCGTTAACGACAGCCAGTCCGACCGAGCATACCAGCGGGTTGCCGCCAAAGGTCGAGCCGTGCTGGCCAGCGCCCAATACCTGCGCCGCCGCACCACGCGCCAGACAAGTTCCAATGGGCACCCCGTTGCCCAGTCCCTTGGCAGTGGTAACCACATCGGGCACCAGACCTAGACCTTGATAGGCAAAATAGGTACCGGTGCGGCCGTTACCGGTCTGTACTTCATCAAGCATGAGCAGCCAGCCCTGTTCGTCACAGATTAGTCGAGCCGCCTGAAGGTACTCTGGATCCAGCCGTTTGACGCCGCCTTCGCCCTGGATGGGTTCTGCCAGGAATGCCACGACATCGGGATTGTTTGCCGCAATCTGTTGCAGGGCGGCTATATCGTTGCACGGTGCACGAACGAAACCCGTCACCAGTGGTTCAAAGCCCGCCTGAATCTTGCGATTACCAGTTGCGCTGAGCGTCGCTAGTGTCCGGCCATGAAAGGCGCCTTCGAGCACCACGATAGCGGGTTTTTTAATCCCACGATTGTGGCCGTAAAGACGTGCAAGTTTTATCGCCGCTTCATTGGCCTCGGCTCCGGAATTGCCGAAGAAGCAATTGTCCATGCCTGCCAACTGTGTCAGGACCGTGCCCAGTTGCTCCTGTGCTTCAATGCGATACAGGTTAGAGGTGTGCACCAGTTTGTCGGCCTGCTCCCGAATGGCAGCGGTAACCGCCGGGTGCGCATGGCCCAGTCCGTTGACAGCAATACCTGAAATCCCGTCGAGATACCGTCGCCCCCCGGTATCATAGACGTACACGCCTTCTCCGTGACTGAATGTCACGGGCAAGCGAGCGTAAGTCTGCATCAGTGCCGACATGGCTCCGACTCCCCCAAAAACGCAAAAAGGCAGCGGGAGCTGCCTCAGAAGGAATAACTATAGACATATGATGAAGGATTGGCAATCGACTTGAACAGACAGGCACCATTTGTGTTAATAATAGGGTAAAATCCACCACTAAACACAAACCCCTTTACGGCTATAGCGAGGCAGGACAGTTGATGGATACTATCGAGACAATCAAAGAACAGCTGAAGAACAACCAAATTTTGCTCTACATGAAAGGTTCTCCAAATCAGCCCCAGTGCGGATTTTCGGCCCGCACCGTGGAGGCTTTGATGGCCTGCGGAGAACGCTTCGCCTATGTGGACATCTTGACCAACCCTGATATTCGAGCCACGCTCCCGGGTTACGGTAACTGGCCTACCTTTCCGCAATTGTGGGTTAATGGTGAGCTGGTTGGGGGCTGTGATATCGTCACTGAGATGCACGAAAGCGGAGAGTTACAAACATTGATCACAGAACAGGGCGCCACGCAGTTGCCTGAATAGGGCTATCCGGCGATAGTCTTTCGCTATAGAAACGATACCGACAATTAAATAGGCGATATAAACGGGCCTGTGTATCATCCCGCGTCGAGTGCACTGCCTCATGGGGAGGTGATGTGACTCAATGGACGAGTGAGGGAGTTTAGATACATGGGCGTTTTAGTTGGTAAGTTGGCACCTGATTTTGATGTGGCGGCAGTACTCGGTACGGGGGAGATTGTTGATTCCTACAAGCGCTCCGAGGCGATGGCAGGAAAGTACGGCCTCGTTTTTTTCTACCCGTTGGACTTCACCTTTGTGTGCCCTTCAGAGCTGATCGCGTTGAATCATCGTATGGATAAATTCCGTGAGCTGGGGGTAGAGGTCGTGGCTGTGTCCATTGATTCTCAGTTTACGCATAATGCCTGGCGCAATACGGCGGTCAACGACGGCGGTATTGGCGCAGTGACCTACACCATGGCCGCTGATATTAACCACGATATCTGTCGTGCTTATGATGTGGAAGCCGCTGATGGCGTGGCTTTCCGTGGGGCTTTTATTATCGATCGAGAGGGCAATGTACGCTCTCAGTTGGTGAATGATCTGCCACTAGGGAGAAACATTGATGAGTTGATTCGTCTGGTGGAGGCATTACAGTTCACTGACGAACATGGTGAAGTATGCCCGGCGGGCTGGAACAAGGGTGACAAGGGCATGAATGCCTCACCTGATGGTGTTGCAGCCTATTTGGCGGAGAATGCTCAAGCGCTGTAAGTGACTTGGTTGTACACAAAAAAGCGGGCATTGTGCCCGCTTTTTTTGTGCCCTGTATTTGTTGAGATTGCAGGTACAGTCGGATGAGTGACGTCAGCCTTATTGGGCGTCCACCCGCTGTTTCAGACGAGATCCAACCAATTCCAAGCGATCATTTCCAAAATACATGTCATCGCCATCGATAAACAGGGTCGGAGAACCGTAGCCGCCCCGTGCGATAAGTTCGTCGGTGTTCTGGCGCAGCAGGTCTTTGTAATGCTGCTTGGTAATGGCGCTGAAGAAGCCCTCGGAGTCCAGGCCCACGCGCGCGCAAATCGCACCCAGTACTTGATCATCAGCGATATTGGGAGATCCGCTATCCCAATAAGCCTCAAAAACAGCTCGAGAGTAGGGCACCATCAGGCCCTGTTGCTCCGCATAAAAAGCGCCACGCATCGCTTTTACACTGTTGATGGGGTGACCCTCGGGCATCTCCGCGCGCACACCGCAGAGCCGCGCCCAGTCTTGCATATCCTTTATATAGTAGTTGAGGCGCGGACTGCCGTTACTGCTGAACATCGCCTCGCGCGCTTTGTAAACCTCCTGATTGACCGCATTAAAAACGCCGCCGACCAGAATCGGACGCCAGCGTATCGGTAACGCTAACTGCTCCATCATTGGAATAATTCGCGTGAATGCGAAGTAGGTCCAAGGACTAGAGCAGTCATAGAAGAACTCCAGAGTCGGTTTTGCTGCCATGGTTTCACCTGCGAGAAATTCAGCAGTGAGCCTAGCACATCCCCAGCGTTGATCAGGTATAATCCCCGCTTTGCGTTAGGAAGAGTTGGTTCGTGATGGACGTCGATCAGTACATGCAAGAGTTAGGCATCGCCGCGCGTGCGGCATCGCATGTTGTCGCGGCTTCGCCGCCCGCTGTGCGTAATCGTGCGCTGCTGGCCATGCACGACGCCCTGGACGGCGCACGCGCTGCACTGGCCCAGGCCAATGCGGTAGACATGGAGCAGGGCCGTGCAAAGGCATTGGATGCGCCATTACTGGACCGCCTGGAGCTGACACCCGCGCGCATTGATGCGATGTTGGAAGGCTTGCGTCAGGTCGCCGCGCTGCCAGACCCAGTGGGCAGTATTTCGGAAATGAGAAGCATGGAGAGTGGCATCCAGGTGGGGCGCATGCGGGTACCCTTGGGTGTGATCGGGATCATCTATGAATCGCGGCCCAATGTGACGGTGGAGGCGGCGAGCCTGTGCCTCAAATCTGGCAATGCCGCCATTCTGCGCGGAGGTTCTGAGTGTTTGGCCTCTAATACGGCTATTGCCCAGTGCCTGACGCAGGGTTTGCAGGTCGCCGGATTGCCCACCGCTGCGGTGCAGGTTGTGGCCGTGGCAGACCGGGCGGCAGTAGGGCAGTTAATTACGATGCCCCAGTATGTGGATGTGATTATTCCGCGGGGCGGCAAGGGTCTTATCGAACGTATCAGTCGGGACGCTAAAGTGCCGGTCATCAAGCACCTAGACGGCGTATGTCACGTTTATATTGACGACGGTGCCGACGATGATATGGCTGTGAGCATTGCTTTTAATGCCAAGACGCAGCGTTACGGCACCTGTAATACGATGGAAACACTGCTGATTGCGGCATCCAAGGCGGCCGAGATTTTGCCGCGGCTTGCACAAGCCTATGCTGACGCAGGAGTAGAATTACGCGGTTGCCCTGCTGCGCGACAGGTATTACCGGACATCAAAGTGGCCAGCGAGCTGGACTGGCACGAAGAATACTTGGCCCCTATTCTGGCGGTGCGGGTGGTGGATGGGCTTGATCAGGCGATTGAGCACATCAACACTTACAGCTCTCAGCACACCGACAGTATCGTCACGCGGGATCACGGACGGGCCCTGCGTTTTTTGCGGGAAGTGGATTCCAGTTCGGTGATGGTCAATGCGTCCACGCGTTTAGCAGATGGCTTCGAGTACGGCCTGGGTGCGGAGATCGGCATCTCCACTGACAAACTACATGCCCGAGGACCCGTGGGTCTGGAGGGACTCACTACGCAAAAGTTCGTAGTGTTTGGCGAGGGGCAGCTTCGCACTTGAGTGCGTCTATTCCCTCGTTCCCGGTTTTGTCCCCGTTGGTCGGGGTCTTCGGTGGCACGTTTAATCCTGTACATTATGGTCATCTGCGCTCAGCGCTGGAGCTGGTGGAAAGGCTGCAACTGGAGCAGTTGCGTCTGATGCCCAGTGCGTCGCCGCCCCACCGTGATGCTCCAGAATGTAGCGCCGAGCGACGCGCAGCGATGTTAGAACTGGCCGTAAGTGGAGAGCCTCGCCTAGTTTGCGATGCCAGAGAAATGCAACGGCCCGGTAAGTCCTATACCATAGACAGCCTGATCGAGTTACGGGGTGAGTTGGGCGCACAGCAGGGCCTTTGTATGGTGCTCGGTTGTGATGCAGTGCAGGACATTGCGACTTGGCACCGCTGGCAAGAGCTGCTGGACTGGGCCCATATCGTCATTATCGCGCGACCGGGTTGGCAGCTGCCGCGCGCAGGGGAGCTGGCGCAGTGGTTGAAAACTCACCAGTTGGAGAGTTCAGAGCTATTGCGGCAGCGTCCCTGTGGAGGGATTGTCATCGAGGAGTTGCGCCCACTGGCGATATCCTCTACCGAGATACGGGATTTGCTGGCTTCCGGTCGTTCAGCCCGCTACCTGATGCCGCAGTCGGTATTGGATTATATTCAAACGCACACACTTTATTGTTAAATAATTGGATCGTTTTATATGAATGTCAAAATTAATCAGCCCTATGGAACCTGAAAAATTCGCGCGGTTTGTCGTCGATGCGCTGGATGACCTCAAGTCGGTCAATACGGTAACGCTGGATGTCAGGGATCTGACGGATGTGACGGATTATCTGGTCATCACCAGTGGTACCTCCAGCCGTCATGTGAAATCGCTAGCTAGCCATGTTTCAGTGGAAGCTAAGAAGCGAGACATCCACCCCTTGGGCATGGAGGGTGACGATGCGGGTGATTGGGTGCTGGTGGACTTCAGTCATGTGGTCGTCCACGTTATGCTGCCCGAGATGCGGGATTTTTACGATCTGGAGCGCTTGTGGGCGAGCCCTGAAGTCATCGACTGATGCGAATCAGTGTCCTCGCGGTGGGGACTCGGATGCCAGCATGGGTCATTCAGGGTGTTGAGGAATATAGCAAACGCATGCCACGCGAATTAAAACCGCTGTGGCGAGAGATTCCCTTGGCCCGCAGAGCTAAAGACACTGCTGGGGATCAGGCATGCGTGGCAGAGGGCGATCAAATATTAAAGGCTATTCCGGCGGCGGAGCGAGTAATCGCCTTAGATGTGGAGGGCAAACGTATCTCCACCGCGCAGCTGGCACGGCAACTGGCGGTATGGCAAATGTCGGGAGACAATTACAGTATTTTGATTGGTGGGCCCGATGGGCTTTCCCCGGGCTGCCTAGCGCGCGCTGATCAATGTTGGTCGCTCAGTGATCTAACGTTGCCGCATCCGCTGGTGAGAGTGCTGTTGGCAGAGCAGTTGTATCGGGCTTGGACAATCACCGTCAACCACCCGTATCATCGCGCATAGTGATAACCCCCTTAACGCAGTGCAAGTTCGGCAAGCCATTTAAATGCTACCCCAATTTGATTTAAAAGATTCGCAGCTTGAGTCCCGTATCTTTGGCAGCCGCACTATTATTGCGGTCTGCTTGGTGATGGTGTTGCTGGGTCTCATCCTTATGCGCTATTACGCATTACAGATCACAGAGTATGAGGTCTACCGCACACAGTCTGAGCGCAATCGTGTGCAGTTGCAGCCGCTGCCACCCAAACGCGGTCTTATTTATGATCGCAATGGTGTTCTACTGGCGGACAACCGGCCCAGTTACGTTCTCTCTGTGGTGCGCGAGCGGGTGGGAGATTTAGACGTCGCTCTGTCAGAGTTGCAGACACTGTTACCGGTTTCAGAGCGCGATTTAGAAAATTTCCACAAAAAGGTCAACCGCAGCCGGCCTTATGAGCCAGTGCCTTTGCGCTTTCGCCTGACCGAAAATGAGCGTGCTCTGCTCGCAGTCAACCGCTTTCGTCTGCCAGGCGTGGTCGTAGAGGCCCGGTTGCTTCGTCACTATCCCTATGGAGAGTTGTTTTCCCACGCCCTTGGCTATGTCGGGCGTATCAGTGAAGAGGAAGCGCAGGCGTTAGACGAGACCGACTACCGCGGCACCTTTTATGTGGGCAAAGTGGGCGTCGAGAAGTTCTATGAAGACATTCTACACGGGGATGTGGGTTACCAGAATGTTGAAAGCAACGCCCACGGGCGAGTATTGCGTGTGCTCGAGCGATTCCTCCCGGTGACGGGCAAAGACCTGACGCTGTCCCTTGACTACCGCGTACAACGTGCCGCTTTCGATGCCCTCGGTGATCGGCGCGGCGCAGTAGTTGCAATCAACCCTCTGTCTGGCGAGGTACTGGCACTGGTATCCACCCCGGGATTTGATACTAACTTATTTGTTAATGGCATCAGCTATGAGGACTATAACGCGCTGCGCGACTCACTGGATGTTCCCCTGTTCAACCGGGCTATTCAGGGCTCCTATCCTCCCGGTTCCACTATCAAGCCTTTTATGGCGATGGCTGGGCTTCAGTCGGGATTGGTGACACCTGAGTCAACGGTGGCTGATCCTGGCTGGTACAGTCTCCCGGGTGACTCGCACCGTTATCGGGATTGGATTTTGCGGATAAGAGGCACGGGACATGCGCCTCTGGTCAATATGAAAATGGCCATTTCTGAATCCTGTGATGTGTATTTTTATGATCTCGCCCGCCGCTTGACGATAGACCGTATGGCCGAGTATCTGCACCCTTTTGGTTTCGGAGAGCGAACGGGCGTTGATACCACTAGTGAGCGCGCCGGAATATTGCCGTCAACACGCTGGAAGCGGGGCGCAATGAACCAGCCCTGGTATCCAGGTGAAACCATCAGCGCGGGTATCGGTCAGGGGTATATGCTGGCGTCGCCTCTGCAATTGGCGGTTGCTACCGGTGTCATGGCGAGTAAAGGACAGCGCCGGATTCCGCATCTGGTGATGGCGGTAGACGGAGAACCATTACCGGTAACGTCATTACATCCGCTGGTGGCGCCGGCCGAGTACTGGGACGCGATATTTGATGGCATGCGCGAAGTTGTGCATGGTCGCAATGGCACGGCGAAAGCTCTGGCCCAAGGGATAGCCTATGAAATGGCGGGAAAGACCGGTACCGCCCAGGTTATTGGTATCGCGCAAAATGCCGTGTATAACGAGGCTGACGTCTCGGAGCGGCATCGACACCATGGATTGTTTATCGCGTTTGCTCCCATCGAGGCGCCGACCATTGCTGTGGGTATTATCGTAGAGAACGGTGGAGGAAGCTCCGCAGCATCACCAATAGCGCGCGAGGTGATTGATGCCTGGCTATCGATCGAGCCCGGCTGATGGGTGATTATGTTCGGCAGCTGCCGCATCAGGGTTCCCATGACATGGCCAGGCGGCCCAGCGTGGTCAGGCGCGTTCACATTGATGTGCCCTTGCTGCTGCTGCTCCTGCTGTTAACGTTTTACGGTCTGGTGGTGCTATACAGTGCCTCAGGCCAGAGTGCAGCAGCGGTTATTCGTCAGGGGAGCTACTTCGCCCTAGGCTATGTGATTATGATTTTGGCGGCGCAAATCAGCTTGCAGCGCTATGCACGCTTGGCGCCGTGGCTATATCTTGTAGGGTTAACAATACTGGCAGCGGTGGTATTCGTGGGGGTAGGTGCAAAGGGCGCCCAGCGTTGGTTGGAGGTTGGGGGCTTTCGCTTTCAGCCCTCGGAGATTATGAAACTCGTGGTGCCGTTGGTCGTCGCCTGGTTTTTGGCTGGACGGGCTCTGCCGCCGGGATTATTCTCTATAGGCGGCTCATTGATTCTGTTGGGGCTGCCCGCCATGCTGATCGTGATACAGCCAGATCTGGGTACTTCGCTGTTGATCGCCGCCAGTGGTCTGTCCGTTCTGTTTATGGCTGGCCTTCGCTGGCGCTATATTTTGGGTGCGGTGGTGCTTGCGGCAGCATCGGTATGGCCGGTCTGGATGTATGGGCTTAAGGACTATCAGAAACAACGCATTCTTACTATGCTTAACCCTGACAGCGACAAGCTGGGAGCGGGATGGAATATTATCCAGTCCAAGACAGCCATCGGCTCGGGCGGCTGGCAGGGTAAGGGTTGGCTACAGAGTACCCAGTCACGGTTGGACTTCCTGCCGGAGAGCCACACGGATTTCATTATCGCGGTGCTGGCAGAGGAGCACGGGTTGCAGGGTATAATACTGCTTATGGGGATTTATCTACTGATTTTGTTGCGCGGCTTCTGGATTGGCGTGCACGCGCAAACCAGTTTCGGTCGTATGATGGCAGGAAGCCTGACATTGACGTTTTTCGTGTATATCTTTGTTAATATGGGAATGGTCGCCGGCTTGTTGCCGGTGGTAGGTGTTCCACTGCCATTGGTAAGTGCCGGTGGAACTTCTGTGGTCACGCTACTCGCAGGCTTTGGTATTCTCATGGCGATTAGTACGGAAAGCCGCAGTGGCGCTATGTGAGCGCAGCGTGATGCGACAATATTTTATCCACCCTTTGTCTGAAGAGATTGAGTTTTAGCCTATGCGTTTACGTCTGAAAATTATACTTGTTGTGTCCTGTCTGTGGACGGCTTTGTCCTGCGCTGCGGATAACTATGATGCCAATCCGTCTGCTCAGGTAGTGATTGATGAGTTGGTCGTGGAGGAGGGCTTTGACCGTGAACAACTTATGATGATTTTTGCACAGGCTGAGCGCAAGGACGCCATACTGAAAGCCATTGCCCGACCGGCGGAGAAGACCAAGCCCTGGTATGAGTATCGGGCTATCTTTCTCAATGATAAGCGCGAAGATCAGGGGGTTGAGTTTTTTAACCGATATCGTGTGGAGCTAGGCCGGGCTGAACGCGAGTTCGGTGTGCCAGCAGAAATTATCGTGGCTATTATTGGAGTAGAAACATCCTACGGGCGGGTAGCCGGGAGCTACCGGGTGATCGACGCGCTTTCGACGCTGGCATTTGACTATCCACCGCGCTCGCCTTTTTTTACCAGCGAGCTGAAAAACGTTTTGATTCTGTCGCGGGATCAGGATATTGACCCGATGAGTTTGATGGGGTCATATGCCGGGGCAATGGGCTATGGCCAGTTTATGCCTAGCAGTTACCGCAACTATGCTATCGATTTTGACAATGACGACATAGTCGACATCTGGAACAACCCCGTGGATGCCATCGGCAGTGTTGCCAATTATTTCAAGCAACATGGATGGCGCACCGGCGAGATTGTAGTGTCTGCAGCCACAGCGGCGAAAAACACACCGGAGGCAATCTTCGTTAAAAACCGCAAGGATCTGCAACCGACACGCACGGTGGCGCAGTTTGCGGCAGAAGGTGTGGTGGCGACAATAAAGCTGGATCCAGAGGCGCTGGCAACGGCCATGAAATTTGAGCAAAAAGAGGGTTACGAGTACTGGCTCGGTCTGCACAATTTTTATGTCATCACGCGCTATAACCATAGTGCCATGTACGCGATGTGTGTCTATCAGCTCAGTCAGGCACTGGCTGCCCGAGTGGCGCGGTGAGCCTTCACCCGTCTATCGCGGCCATCGTCGGCCTCCCTTTTTTTCTCGCGGCTTGTTCCACACCGCCGCCGTCTCAGTCACCGCCCTTGCCACAAGACAACGCTGATGTATCTGTCTCTGAACGCTACCACGTCGAACAAGATTCCGCTCCGCTTCGACCTATCAGTCAGGATGAGGTTTTCGATGCGATACCGCAGGCGGATCCCATCCTGAGGTTCGGTAACGTGAGCCCTTATGTCATCGATGGCGTTACCTACAATGTGCTGGAGGATTATCGTGATTACCGCGAGCAGGGTACTGCTTCCTGGTACGGGGCAAAGTTTAGTGGACATAAAACATCCAACGGTGAGCTGTATGACTTATATCAGCCCAGTGCCGCCCATAAGACTCTTCCTATTCCCAGCTACGCGCGTGTGACCAATCTGGAAAATGGCAAGAGCATCGTAGTGCGGGTCAACGATCGAGGACCTTTCCACTCTGATCGTATTATAGATCTGTCCTACGCCGCCGCTGTAAAACTCGGCTATATGGAGCAGGGTACTGCGCAAGTAGAGGTTGAGGTGATGGAGGTTGTCGGTGTCGAGGATCGTCGTGATCCCCTCTACGGTAATTATCGTTATCTTCAACTTGGGGCCTTCGGCAGAGAGGCCAGTGCGCAAACTCTGGTAGAAGCGTTAAAGCCGTTATTGACCGCAGAGGTGTTTGTGAGCGCGGTCGAATCGGACGGCACATTGCTCTACCGGGTACGGGTGGGTCCAGTGGATGACAAAAGCCATCTGCTAGCGGTGCAACAACAATTGCAGGATAGCGGGTATGATGCCGGGCAGCCGTTGCCCTAGGTAGTCTTCATCGGCATGGTGTCTTTCTCTCCCTCCCTCCATGAGTTACCATCGGCCCCTACCAAATTCCCCCAAGGTTTTCTAACATTATGATTCGATTAGTCTTGGTATTGTTACTGACAGTGTCCTCACTCGGGGTGCAGGCAGGCAATCCTCTGCCCGCACCACCGCAGCTGGCGGCCAAGGCGTATCTTTTGGTTGATGCTGCCAGTGGCGCGGTGCTGGTCGAGCACAACGCGGACGAAATTTTGCCTCCGGCAAGCCTAACCAAGATGATGACTGCCTACGTGTTGGCTGAAGAAATCGAGGCAGGACGTGTCAGTGAGACCGATATGGTGAGGATCAGTGAGAACGCCTGGTCGCAGAATCCGCTATTCAACGGTTCTTCCCTGATGTGGATACAGCCTGGCATGGATGTGTCCATTGCCGATTTACAGCGCGGCATCATCATATCCTCAGGTAACGATGCCACCTTGGCTGTCGCGGAGCATATCGCCGGCAGTGAAGCCGTGTTTGCCGAGATGATGAACATCAATGCCAACAGGCTGGGTATGGTCAACACCCAATACGTGAATTCCCATGGCTTACCGGATCCTGCGCATATGACGACGGCGCGGGATTTGGCCATTCTGGCCAAGGCCATGATCATCGACCATCCCGAGCAGTACAAAATCTATAGGGAACCCGAGTTCACGTATAACGATATTCGACAGTACAATCGCAATACCTTGATGCTGGTAGATGATTCTGTGGATGGTCTCAAGACAGGCCATACTAAAGAGGCTGGTTATTGTTTGGTTGCGTCTGCAGAGCGCAAGGGCATGCGCCTGATCTCGGTGGTGATGGGTGCCGACAGCACAAAGGCGCGCAAAAATGATACCGCCGCTCTGCTCAATTACGGGTTCCGTTTTTACGAGACCAAGTCTGTATTTGAGCCCATGACGGAGTTGGCGAAACCGCGCGTCTGGAAAGGACAGCAGGATTATGTGGCGGTGGGTTTGTTGAACGAAGCGGTGTTGACTCTGCCGCGCGGCAAACACGATAACCTGGTGACCACAGTGGAAGTGAATCCGAAGTTGGTTGCGCCGCTTGCCGCAGGTGACTCGGCAGGTACTGTGACTGTGAGTCTGAACGATGAGGTGGTGTTGCAAGAACCGCTAGTTGTTTTGGCGTCGATTGAGCCGAGCGGTTTCTTCGCCCGTCAGTGGGATGCTCTTCTGATGTTTTTCGCAGGCCTATTTGGGCGCGGATAACGGTCTAGTAGAAAAGTCCCGGAGTGCGTTGTTGTGCAAGAGCCTGAAGCCCCAAAAATAGAGTTTCCCTGCGATTATCCCATCAAGGTTCTAGGTGTCAGTAGCGATGCCTTCGAACCGATTGTGCTGGCAGTATTCGAACGCCACGCCCCCGGGTTCAATCGGCAGAACATTACCGGCAAAGCCAGTAGTAAAGCCACCTTCACATCGCTGACCATCACTATCACGGCAACCGGTTCTGATCAGTTGGAAGCTCTGCACCAGGATCTGCTGGCGACCGGGCATGTAAAGATGGTGATTTGACCGGTGCCCGCGCCAGAGCTGATTCTGCGTGAGTTGGGTCTTGTTGATTATCAGTCAACGCTGACGGCAATGCGTCAACTTACTGATTCGCGTGTCGCCGATTCACCCGACGAGCTGTGGTTATTGCAGCATCCGGCAGTGTTCACGCAAGGACAGGCCGGCAAGGCCGAACATCTATTGGCTCCAGGAGATATTCCCATCATTCTGGCGGATCGCGGCGGGCAGGTTACCTATCATGGCCCGGGACAGTGGGTACTCTATTTGATGGTGGATATGCGCCGTCGCCCAATGGGTGTGCGCGACCTCGTCAATCTGATCGAGCGCAGTGTGCTGCAGCTGCTGGAAGAATATGCGATTTCCGCTGTGCTAAAACCCGGTGCTCCGGGTGTTTACGTGGCGGACGAGAAAATCGCTTCCCTGGGTCTGCGGGTTCGCCGAGGCTGCAGCTACCATGGGCTGGCTCTCAACGTGGATATGGATTTAGAGCCATTCGGACGCATTAATCCCTGTGGCTATGAGGGCTTACAGGTGACATCTATGGCGAAACAGTTGCCCGGTGTCGGGCTCAAACTGGAACTCATTGGTCAGCGCTTGATGGACATCGCTGCGAGCATGCTGCGCGTTTAAGACACTGACGCTTACATTCCCATAACATGCCCTGCTTTAGGTTATAATCGCGCCCCTTTGGTTTTTGCGCCCGTATTGTGGCGTTAGAAATCTGTATTTACGTGGAGATTCAGGTCAGTGTCCGACAGTAAATTAGCCTCTGAAATTGGCATTAGAAGAACCTTCGCCATCATCTCTCACCCGGACGCGGGTAAAACGACGATTACGGAGAAGCTTCTGCTTCTGGGTAATGCTATCCAAGTAGCGGGAAGCGTGAAGGGTAAGAAAGGTCCTCACGCCACGTCCGACTGGATGAGTATGGAGCAGGAGCGCGGTATTTCCGTGACCTCTTCGGTGATGCAGTTCCCCTATCGCGAACGCACCATCAATTTGCTGGACACGCCCGGGCACGAAGATTTTTCTGAAGATACATACCGCACACTCACGGCGGTAGACTCTGCTCTGATGGTGATTGATGGCGCCAAGGGCGTGGAGGATCGCACCATCAAATTGATGCGCGTCTGCCGTCTGCGTGATACGCCTATATTCAGTTTTGTGAACAAGATGGATCGGGATATCCGCGATCCTATTGACCTGCTCGATGAAATTGAAGCCGTTTTGAAAATACAGGGCGCCCCTATCAACTGGCCCATTGGTATGGGTGCGGAGTTCAAGGGCGTGTATAACTTGTATACCGACACCATTCATCAGTACACACCCGGGAAAGGCAGCGTACTACCGGATGACCGGATTATTACAGGGCTGGGCAGTGACGAAGCACGCGCGCTGTTGGGTGATGAGTACTTGCGATTCTGTGAAGAAATTGAACTGGTGCGCGGCGCTAGCCATGTCTTCGACGTTGACGATTTTCTCGCTGGTCGTTTAAGTCCCGTGTTTTTTGGTACCGCCCTTGGTAATTTCGGGGTGCGGGAAATGCTGGACGATTTCGTGCGGTGGGCGCCAGCGCCGCTGGATCGCGACAGCATTGATCGCACTGTGGCGGCAACCGAGAGCAAATTCAGTGGTTTTGTATTCAAGATCCAGGCCAATATGGATCCGCGCCATCGAGATCGTATTGCGTTTATGCGGGTATGCTCCGGTCGCTACCTCAAGGGCATGAAAATGCAGCATGTGCGCATTGGTAAGGAAGTGAAGATCGTGGACGCGGTGACCTTTCATGCGGGCGAGCGGGTGCTGGTGGAGGAGGCGGTGTCGGGTGACATCATTGGCCTGCACAACCACGGCACTATACAGATTGGCGATACCTTTACAGACGGTGAGGCCTTGCAGTTTAGCGGTATCCCGCATTTTGCGCCCGAGCTGTTTCGTCGTATTCGCCTGACCGACCCGATGAAATCCAAGCAGTTACAGCGCGGGTTGCAACAGTTATCAGAGGAGGGTTCTACCCAAGTATTTTCACCGATCATGTCCGCTGACTTGATCGTGGGTGCAGTGGGCCCGCTACAATTTGAAGTGGTGGCCTATCGTCTTAGGGATGAGTACAAGGTGGAGGCGCGCTATGAACCGGTGAATGTGTATACGGCGCGGTGGATTACTTGTGACGATAAGCGCAAGCTGGAAGACTTTCGCAAGAAAGCGGCAGACCACCTTTCTATGGATGCGGGGGGTCATCTCACCTATCTTGCGCCTACCCGGGTCAACCTGTCTCTCATGGAAGAACGGTGGCCCGAGCTTGTTTTTAGTGCCACTCGGGAGCACTGAACACCAACTCAAAAAGTGTTTAAGTAGTGTATTTATTTAGGCAGCACCTGTTATCGGTGCTTCCGCTGCGCTGCGGGGTCGCCTTAGCTTGGCAAATTTTGGTGTCGGCAAGTGGTGCTGGTGGCAAAAGTACTGCCGTCTTGTGATACTGGTAATCCTCTCGATCTTGCGCGGAGACGCACCTTATGCTCAAACCTGTTCAACTCGGCAACAGCGGCTTACATGTATCCCAGCTCTGTCTAGGTACTATGAACTTCGGCGTACCCGGACAGGGTCATCAGGGTAGCTGGACGCTAGATATTGATGACTCCAGAGAGATATTTCGTGCTGCCATAGACCTTGGCCTGTTCTATTTCGACTGTGCGGATTTTTATGGTATCGGTGCCTGCGAAGAGGTGATTGGCAAGCTGCTGCGCGAGATGTTACCCCGTGACGAGTATGTGCTCACCACCAAGGTTGCGATGCCTATGGGTAGCAATGCCAACATGTCTGGCCTCTCGCGCAAGCATATTATTGAGGGTATGGACCGCAGTCTGCAGCGTCTGGGTGTGGATTATGTCGACCAACTTATTATTCACCGTCATCCTCACGGTATGCCCTGGCATGTGGCGGTGCCGATAGAGGAAACGCTGGGTGCGTTGAATGATCTGGTAAAGGCCGGCAAGGTTCTCTATCTGGGCGGTTCATCTATGTTCGCTTGGCAATTTGCCGAGTTACAGATGACAGCTGAGTGTCATGGCTGGGCCAAATTTATTTCCATGCAAAATCATTACAACCTGATCTATCGTGAAGAAGAGAGGGAGATGAACCCTTACTGTGTGCAATCGGGTGTTGGTCTGACGCCCTGGTCACCCTTGGCACGCGGTATTCTTGCCGGGTCTTATAAAGGTGGCTTAGATGGTGGCACTACCAAGCGTTCATCCGGTGCCGATATGGATCGGACCTTGGCCCTCTATCGTGGCGAGAACGATTTTAAGATTGCGCAAAGAGTCATTGAGACGGCGGAAAAGTATGGTAAAACGCCCGCGCAAATTGCGCTAGCGTGGCTGCTTAGCAAGCCCGGTGTTTGTGCGCCGGTCGTGGGTGTCAGCAAAGCCTCTCAGCTTGTCGGGCTGGTTGAGGCAACCGACATTGTGCTGGCACCGGACGATATCGATTACCTTGAAGAGCTCTATCGGCCATTAGATAATCTGCTGACCTTGGGTATGTCCTAAGGGGCATGCCCGCTATGTTCGTTCTGCCCGGGTTAAGTGTGACAAATAATAAGCCGCACTGCGCGCGGCTGCTACGCGTAACTCGGGAGTGTTCATGGGCACTTAGGCGAGCAATTTTTCGATGTCTTTCGCAATAGCCTTGGGGGTGTCTTTGGGCGCGTAACGCTTTACAACGTTGCCGGAGGCGTCGATTAAAAACTTGGTGAAGTTCCATTTGATGCCCTCGCTACCCAGCACCCCGGGGGCTGATTTTTTGAGGTGTTTGAACAGGGGGTCAGCGTCTGCCCCATTGACTTCTACTTTGCCAAACATGGGAAAGCTCACGCCGTAGTTAAGCTGGCAGAATTCCATAATCTCGCCGTTGCTGCCTGGGTCCTGTTTGCCGAATTGGTTGCAGGGAAAACCTAGAATTTCCAGTCCCTTGTCTTTGTATGTCGAATACATCTCTTCGAGTCCTGCAAATTGTGGTGTGAAGCCACATTTGGACGCAGTATTGACGACTAGCAGAACTTTGCCTTTGTAATCTTCGAGAGATTTGTCTTTGCCCTGTGGCGTTTGACAGCTGAAATTGTAAACGGTATTCGTCATGGTAGTTCCTCTGGTGTGGAATGATCAGGCCATTTGTGCCTGATGAAAATTTACCTGCTCCATCAATAGGCTAATACGCTTGCGTTGCATTTTAAGCGAATATTCCAAGGTTTTAAGCTTGGTCAGCAGCGCTGCGTGCTCCCATTTTTGTTGGAGGTGCAGTTTCCCTTCTTCCAGGGCGTCGCTCAGCTGTTCTTTTGTGCGCTCATAGCGTTCCGCTTGCAGAACTGTCCATTCGTTAATGGAGTTGGTGAATAATTGATACTCGCGTTCCAGTAGGTCTTGCAGCGAGTCACTGTTTTGTGATTCATTCAGCTTGTTGCGCGCTCGCTCGAAGGCAGTGTCTAAAATGACGCGCTGAATCTTAAAATCGGAGACCCGGTTTAGGTTGCTCGCCAGTCCCAGATATTGGCATAGGGCAATCATCCACTTGGTCGGGTCCCATTGCCACCAGCGAATGCCATTGCGATAGTCAGTCTGAAACATGTGATGATAGTTATGGTAGCCCTCGCCGTAGGTGAGGAAGGCGAGAAAGCCATTGTCTCGTGCGCTGTTGGTTTCGGTATAGGGTCGCCTCCCCCAATAGTGAGCGAGGGAATTAATGAAAAAAGTCACGTGATGGTTCACCACCAAACGCAGCAGCCCGACCAGTAACAACGTGCCTATCACATCGCCATGCCAGAAGCCTAAAAGTAATGGCAGACCTAGGTTCATGAAGAGGGTGAGTGGAATATAGTGCTTGTGTTGCCAGGTGACGACCGGGTCACGAAGTAAATCCTTGGCGTTACTAAAGTCCGGCGTATCGGTGTTGTACTCGCGCAGCATCCAGCCAATGTGACTAAACCACAACCCGCGTCCGGCCGAGTAGGGATCACGTTCATTGTCATCGACATGGCGGTGGTGTCTGCGGTGGTCTGAGGCCCAGATCAGAATGCTGTTTTGCAGTGCCCCTGCTCCCCAGAACGCAAAGAACCACTTGAGCGCAGGGCTCGCTTCATAGGTTTTGTGAGCCCATAGTCGATGGAAGCCTCCGGTGATAGATAGGCCGTTTAAGTAGAGGAAGGCAAGCGCCCACAACCACTGAAAAGCGTCATAGCCTTTATAACCTCCCCATAGGGGCACCAGAATCAGGGCCGCGATAGGAAAGCCTAGGAAAATGACGACGTTCACTAGATTCAGTGGCGGTTTTGTTGTGTTTTTGATCATGGGGTTATCGGGTCTCCATTTGGCCTGCCAATCGTAAGCGGACTGATTTTTTGGTAATGAAAGTATTCCGCTTCTCGTCACCTTTCATTCTACAGTATCACGTAGTTTCTTTCACACTTGCTGAATATGGACTAATAGACTCAGCTTGTTTTTTAGGGAGTAATCATTCGACACCCCCTGCGTCTAGGTTGTTCAGTGGATCGAGTGTTTCACAAATTCGCCAGTCGCACGCCAGAGGGCGCGGAGCGACTCATTGAGGCGCAGGGAGCATCTTTATCCGGGGTGCTAAAGCTAGGTTGCTGTATAAGGTTTAGAGGGTGTAAGTGGCCTTTTGTTCCGCAGATGGCCTCTGTTTATGCACCTTCCGTGCTGCGGCTGTGCCTGTTCTAAAGTTTTTCGAGGTAGGACTGATATTCCAGAGGGGTGATACGCTTGCGGAACTCTTCCACTTCCTGTTGCTTGGTGAGGGTGTAAATACGCTGTAACTCGCTTCCAAGACTGTTGCGAATAAACTCTGATTCGCTGAACAGGTTTACCGCATCGGGCATGTAAACGGGCAGCTTCGCGACTTCCTGAGCGTAGCCATCGCCGCTAGTGGGGTCGCCCGGCGACAATTTCTGTTCAATGCCATCAAGCATTGCAGACAGTAACACGGCGAACAACAAGTATGGGTTGGCATCTGCCCCGGCAACCCGGTGCTCCAGTCTTCGGGCCGCGGGGTTGCCGGCCGGCACACGTATCGCTACTGTGCGGTTTTCGTAGCCCCAGCAGGGGTAGGTGGGCGCATGGAAGCCCGGCTGGAAACGCCGGTAACCGTTAAAGCTGGGAGTAAAAACAGCGACTGAATCTGCCATGTTCAATAAGCAGCCAGCAATGGCATTGTGAAGCAAGGGCGAGCCTTTTTCAGTGCCATCGTCGAAAATATTGACCCCGTTCTCATCCAGCACGCTGCAATGTACATGCAACCCATTGCCCGCCTCATTTTCAAAGGGCTTGGGCATAAAGCTGGCGATCAGGTCGTGTTTGGCGGCTACGCCCTTAATCAGGCGCTTCATCATGAGGATTTGTTTCGCCGCAAGCACCGGGTTATCAACGTGCTGCATGTTGATTTCGTACTGTGATGGGGCCGACTCCTTCGCGACACCGTCGAACGGGATATCCTGGATTTCGCATGCCAATCGCAGATCTTCCAGCATCGCCTGGTGATGATTGAGTACATCTAGGTCATAGGTGTTGCCGCCGACGGGAAATCCCCCGAGGGGAGCGGGGCAGGTGTGCAGGGGCAAGGAGTCGTCGAAGCGGACCAGGCTGAACTCAAGTTCAGCCGCAACCACTGGCCGCCAGCCTACTTGCTGGTAACGCGCGAGGACTTTTTTTAGCACATGGCGTGGATCGCCGCTGTAGGGTGAGCCATCGGCGTTGAACATGGAGAGCATGATCTGTCCGTGCTGGCCCCCAGCGGCCCAGGGCGTGGGCAAGAGGGACCCTTCTACTGGACGACAGATGCCATCGGCATCCCCGCTGGCGAAGACTAGTTGCTCAACGTCGCGGCCCCATATATCGAGGCTGAGAGCAGTTTTGGGCAGTTTTAACTCCCCCTCGAAGATTTTTTTCAGTTTGTGGCGGGGTACCCACTTGCCCCGCATAATCCCATTGCAGTCGGGGAGCAGCGCTTCGATGGTTGTGATTTCAGGGTGAGCCCGCCGGAACCAATCGGCTTCAAGTGACATCTATTTAAAGTCCATATGTTCGGTGAGGCTCCACTATCTAGGGTTTAGCCGATAGACTCAATACCCCACCTTGGGCAACCGCCCGAGTTGGAGGTCATCAGGAACCTGATGCAGAGCCACATTTGGACCGAGCCACGCGGTATTCAGCGGGGCGACATATAAATGCTCAGTGGATCTTTGCCCTCAGCCTGCCCTAAGCAGGACATTGAGTTGAGAAACAAGGAGAAGAGATCAGTCTGGGAACTCACATCCAGTTTGCGGTAGATACTCTTCCGGTGCCGACGAACAGTTTCGACCGCAATTTTTAGTCGCTCAGCAGAAATACCCGTGCCGTAGCCGCGCAGCATAAGCTCCAGCACATCCTTTTCCCGAGGAGACAGCAGCGATTCTCCAAACGTGCGAAAAGCGAGATCAATCTGATGATCAATGCCCGGCTGGATCAGGTTGGTTGCCGCGAAGTCGCTATTTTCGGTGTGACTTTTGATAAGCTCGGATACCGGTTCCGCCAGTAGATACAGAGACTCGTAATCTTTGTCGGTGAACGGACCGCGCTCGGGTAGGCGCATAATGCTCAGGTTGATGACATTGCCCGCCTGTAATTTGGAAAGGTATACCACCTCATCGCAGGTGCCAGTGTCAGAATAGTAATTGAGATAGTAATCAGAGTCTTGCAGCTTGCCCATTGTAACCCGCGACAGGCGGTAAATCTTGGCGCGAGGTTGGTTCATAGACGTTTGATAGAACGGGTCCTCCCGGTAAGGTCCCTCCAGGTACTGATCAATCTGGGAGGCGACCGCATGCTGGGGTATACCGTGAAACAGCACTCTGGGAGGCAGATCTTTGTGGTACAGCCAAACTTGGGGGTAATCGACTTTGACCTGCCCGTCGATGGCATCGATCAGCGCAGGAAAAAATTGCTCGGTACCCAGGGCAGCGATAGCCATGGAAATATCCCGGTTCCATTTGCTCAGTTGAGCGATGTCTGTCATAAGGCCTTAAGATACGGACATAACAACATTTTTGCTACTCAGTTGTCAGGCGCCGCGGGGTTGTCAAACTCGTGGGTCAACTAATCATCCTGCAAGGGACTTCCGCTAGGTCGTGGTATCGTCATCACTGCTCGCTGAGTTCACCTTTGACGCCATGTTGCGCTATGCTGTGCAGTCGTTCCGGAGGCTACCTGTGTTATGTCCATAGAAAGGGTTAATTCAGCGTTGTACAAAAAGGCAGTGCCCATGGAGTTCACAAGGGCGCTGCTTGCGCAGGCGCGGGCCTACAACTGTGATGTTGAGGGCATTTTACGGGCCGCAGGGTTTCCATTCGACCCATTGCGTCAGGATGTGCAGACCGTCCTTGTGTCGCGAGAACAGTATTCGCGACTGTGTTTGGCCGTAATTCGCGAGCTCGGTGATGAATCCGGTGGTGTGATGCCTGACGTGCAAACCCCTATCGGGACCACACGTCTGATCGCGCTCAGCATGATCAATAGTTCTAATCTGTTATCCGCCCTGCATCGTGGCATTGAGTTTAATGGGGTATGCCGAGTGCGTCAGGGCGCTGACGTTATCAATCGGTTGACCGTTGATCATGAGCGCAAAGAGGCCACCCTGACCTATCTTTCTCAAAATGACATCAATCAGTTCCAGCACAGCGTTCTCTGTAATCTGGCTATCTGGCTACGATTTGGTGGCTGGTTGATCGATCAGCGCATCGATGTGACTAGCGCTACCTGCGCCGGTCCGAAGCCGACGTTTCTGGCCGGGATGCGCCATTTTTTCCCCTGCCCGGTGGAATATGGCCAGACTGTCAATTCAGTGACCTTCAGCGCTCGACACTTAGATGCTGAACTGGTTCGCGATGAGAAGGCCCTCGAGCAATTTCTGAAGCTTGCGCCCTATTACATGATTATCGAGCCCCTGCTCAGCACTTTCAGTATCACGCATCGCATCCGAGGTATTCTTGGGGACGACTTTCGACAGGAGATGCCCAGCTTTGAGGGTTTGACGGTGCTATTGAATATGTCAGCGCGCACACTGCGCCGCCGTCTGGATAAAGAGGGCACCTCTTACCAGCGCATCAAAGATAATGCTCGGCGCGATGTGGCCATCTCAATGTTAAGCCGTGATCGACTGACCGTCAGTGAAGTGGCAGAGCAGGTTGGCTTCTCCGATCCGAGTGCGTTCCACCGTTCTTTCAAGAAATGGACTGGGGAATCTCCGGGCTCGTACCGCTAGTGTATTCGCTCTCGTAGGAAGTCGAGAATTTCATCCTTTGCAATGAGCTCGGACGCTTCCCCACACCGGCTTTTATACTCGATATTGCCATCCGCGAGTGCGCGATCGGCTATCACGATGCGATGCGGGATGCCGATGAGCTCCATATCGGCGAACTTGACTCCCGGCCGTTCGTTGCGATCATCCAGCAGCACTTCCACGCCGGCCGCCTGAAGTTGCTGGTAGAGGTCTTCGGCGCACCGCGCAACATCCTCTGACTTATGCATATTCAGTGGCACAATCGCCAACTGGAAAGGTGCCATGCTGTCAGGCCAGATGATGCCATTGTCGTCGTGGTTTTGCTCGATGGCGGATGCCACGATTCGGCTTACCCCAATGCCATAGCAGCCCATGGTTACCGTGACATTTTTACCGTTTTCGTTCAGCACCTGGGCATTCATGGCCTCGCTGTATTTGGTGCCTAGCTGGAATATATGGCCGACCTCGATGCCGCGCATGATCTCCAGGTGACCTTTCCCGTCGGGACTCGGATCTCCGGCCACTACATTGCGCAGGTCTGCAATCGATCCAGAGGGGCAGTCCCGATCCCAGTTGACGCCTGTGAGATGAACGTCATCCGTGTTGGCGCCGCAGGTAAAGTTCGCCAGTTGCGCTGCGCTGCGATCGACAATGATCGGCAGTTCTAGCCCCGCAGGGCCTAGCGAGCCAAAGCCCGTTCCACATGTGGCGCGCACCTGTTCTTCGTTTGCCATTTGCAGTGGGACAGCGACGTCGGGAAGCCTTTCTGCCTTGATAGTGTTCAGTTGGTGGTCTCCCCGAAGGACCAGGGCCACTAACGAACCCTCCTCTTTACCGTCGACAATGAGTGTTTTAACGCTAGCGGCAGGGTCAATCGACAGGAGTATCGACAGTTCCTCGATCGTCCTGACGCCGGGAGTCGACACTCTTTGCAGAGCAGCTGTCGGCTGTGGGCGCTCCACTGGTGAGGCAAGGGCTTCAGCCATTTCCACATTAGCGGCATAGTCACTGGTGTCACTGAACGCGATGGCGTCCTCGCCAGAACTTGCCAGCACATGGAACTCGTGTGAAGTGCTGCCACCAATACTGCCACTATCGGCGATTACCGGACGAAATTTCAGTCCTAATCGGGTGAAAATAGTGGTGTAAGTCTCAAACATGACCTGATAGGTCTGCTCCAGCGATGTTTGGTCAATATGGAACGAGTACGCATCCTTCATTAAAAACTCGCGGGAGCGCATGATACCGAAGCGGGGCCGAATCTCATCTCGAACCTTAGTCTGTATCTGATAAAGGTTAAGGGGCAGCTGTTTGTAGCTCTTGATTTCGTCACTTACCAGGCGGGTAATGACCTCTTCATGGGTAGGGCCGAGGCAAAACTCGCGCTGATGGCGGTCTTGGATGCGCAGGAGCTCCGGACCATATTCCTCCCAACGCCCCGATTCCCGCCATAACTCGGCGGGCTGTAGCACCGGCATGCTCACTTCTTGTGCCCCAGCGGCATCCATTTCCTGACGAACAATGTACTCTACTTTGCGCAGAACGCGCAGACCTAGGGGTAGCCAGGTGTAGAGTCCCGCGGCTAATTTTCGAATCAGTCCAGCGCGAAGCATCAGCTGGTGGCTGATAACCTCCGCATCGGTAGGTGTTTCTTTTTGTGTTGCTATTAGGAATTGACTGGTGCGCATGAAAACATCCGGTGATTAGGGTTCTTGCAGAGCACCTAGTTTACGTCTGAATAAGATAAGCGTACAGCGTTGCATTCAGGGTGTTTGTTTTGGCATGGATTGAGATATTTATCTCGGGTGCGAGCCCGTACTTTTATGATGCGTATTTGTTTCTTAAGGGCTTAAAGAGCTAAAAACATAGCTTATTTTGACGCAATCGAAGAAAACACTTGTATTGCAGCGTTTCATGTTTTATACATTCGGCTGTGGCTTGTGACCGCGCTGTTTTCGTGAAACTAGGAAACGCATAGTCTGAGTTTTTTCGGAGAATTTCATTTCATCTTTTAGGGAAGGTAGAAAATAAAATGGCGACTAAAAAAGCAGTAAAAAAGGCTCCAAAAAAAGCAGCACCCGCAGTTAAAAAAGTGGGTCCGGCGATTCAAGCGAAAATGACCAAAAGCCAGATTGTTGCAAGCTTGGCTGAGAGCACCGGTTTGACTAAAAAGCAGGTCGGTTCGGTCATGGATGAGTATGACACTCTGATCCAGCGTAGTCTCAAGAAGCGCTCAGTGGGTGAGTTTACTGTGCCTGGCATGATGAAAATCACCACCGTGAGCAAACCTGCTAAAAAAGCACGCAAAGGCATCAATCCTTTCACCAAGGAAGAGCAGATGTTTAAAGCCAAGCCCGCGAGCATTGGCGTAAAGGTTCGCCCGCTGAAAAAGATGAAGGAATTCGCTGGTTCCTAGGTAGATCTATAGCCAGCTTGCTGTGGCGAGCTGGCTAGTACGTCCTTTCTCATAGCACTTGCCCCGTGTTAGTTTCTTTTGACGCTCTATTTTGCCCACCCCTGCGCTTGGCCTGCAAGCTCGCATGGGTTAAAATGCCCGCCTCAAATTATTATGTCACTTCACGATTTAACCATTGATGGGATCGCTCCATGCCGATTTATGAGTATCAGTGTCAGGCTTGTCAGAATCAAATAGAGGCTTTGCAGAAAATTAGCGACACGCCTCTGCTTGACTGCCCGCAGTGCGGTGAGGCGTCTTTGAAAAAGAAGGTATCTGCTGCCGCTTTTCGCCTCAAGGGCAGTGGTTGGTACGAAACTGACTTCAAGACAGGGAATAAGAAAAACCTGGTAGGTGGCGGTGACGGCGCTGGCGGCAGCGCCGGCAAGGCTAATACCGGTGCCGGAGCCGGAGATAAGTCCGCCCCGTCCGACTCTGGCTCGACTAAATCCAGTGAGAGTAAATCGGCTGATAGTGCAAAGACAGCCTAATTCCTGACCCCTTGTGGGTCCGGCCAGCTAATCCATACGGAACCCAGATTATGCGCAGTCATTATTGTGGCGCTTTGAGCACAGATAATATTGATGAAACGGTTACTTTGTGCGGTTGGGTAGATCGGCGCCGGGATCATGGCGGTGTCATTTTTCTTGATTTGCGTGACCAGCGGGGCATTGTGCAGGTGGTATATGACCCTGACACGGATGAACATTTTGAGCGTGCCGACCGTGTTCGTAGCGAATATGTCCTCAAAGTGACTGGGCGGGTGCGGGCGCGTTCCGATGCCACCGTCAATTCGGCCATGTGCACAGGCGAGATAGAAGTGCTGGGCAAGGAACTGGAAATTCTCAATACCGCTGCGACGCCGCCCTTCCAATTAGATGAATACACAAATGTCGGTGAAGACGTGCGCCTGCAGTACCGATATATGGACCTGCGCCGGCAGCAAATGCAGGACCGCCTGATTTTGCGCTCCAGAATCACTAGCGCAGTGCGAGGCTTCCTCGACGGCGAGGGGTTTCTGGATATTGAAACACCGATTCTCACGCGGGCGACGCCTGAGGGCGCTCGTGACTATCTGGTGCCTAGCCGCACTCATCCGGGTCAGTTCTTTGCTTTGCCACAGTCACCTCAATTGTTCAAGCAGTTGTTAATGGTGGCGGGTTTCGATCGCTATTATCAGGTTGCCAAGTGCTTTCGGGACGAGGACCTGCGCGCCGATCGGCAGCCTGAGTTTACCCAGATTGATATCGAGACGGCCTTTTTGGGCGAACAAGAGATTATGGCCATCACTGAGCGCATGATTCGCGAATTATTCCAGGCTGTACTGGAAGTCGATTTGCCTGCGTTTCCCCACATTAGCTATGCGCAAGCCATGGAGCGCTATGGTTCGGACAAGCCCGATCTGCGTATCCCGCTGGAACTGGTCAGTGTGGATGACCTGATGCAGCAGGTTGAGTTTAAAGTGTTTCGCGGGCCGGCAGATGATCCCGAAGGAAGAGTTGCGGCGCTGAAAGTGACTGGCGGAGCATCTATCAGTCGCAAAGAAATCGATGCCTACACCCAATATGTGTCCATCTACGGCGCCCGTGGGCTTGCCTGGATTAAGGTCAATGACATTGGGGCGGGGGTGGCGGGTCTGCAATCTCCTATTCTGAAATTCATGCCTGATGACGTCGTCGCACAGATGATGGAACGGCTAGGTGCTGCCGATGGCGATATCATTTTCTTTGGAGCTGATCGAGCGCGGGTGGTCAATGAGGCCCTTGGGGCTTTGCGAATCAAGGTTGCCGAAGATCAGGGCTTAGTGGCTGAGGGATGGGCGCCGGTGTGGGTAGTGGATTTCCCTATGTTTGAAAAGGATGCCAATGGTGCTTGGACGTCGCTCCATCACCCCTTTACCGCACCCTCTTGCGACGCAAAGCAGCTCGCGGCCAGCCCGGGCGAGGCGCTATCTCGCGCCTATGACATGGTGCTAAACGGCTGTGAACTCGGTGGTGGCAGCATCCGTATCCATAAGCATGAGATGCAGCAGGCGGTATTTCGTATTCTGAATATCGATGAGGCAGAGGCCGAGGAAAAATTCGGGTTCCTACTGAACGCGTTACAGTATGGCGCGCCGCCTCATGGGGGTTTGGCATTTGGTTTGGACCGACTGGTAATGCTGATGACGGGCGCCAAGTCTATTCGTGATGTGATCGCTTTCCCCAAGACCCAGAGTGCGGCCTGCGTCATGACCCGCGCGCCCGGGGATGTCAGTGCTGAGCAGTTGAAAGAGCTGAATATCAGACTGCGCCAGAGCCGCGAAGCCATCGAGAAGGAAGAATAGGTTACTGTCCCTCTATAAAAAGGCAGGGCGATTCCCTCCGCGGCCGTGGTCCCCGTGTCTTAAGTAGGACATGGCGGGAGTTCATTCATTAGGCCTCGGCTGCAAAATCATATCTGCTGCCTACAGACCAGCCCCGCAAACTTGTCCATAATGGTAGCCTGAAGTATCTGGCGGAAATTGGCATGTCGCTTATCCTAGGGATCGACCCTGGCTCACGTAAAACAGGCTTTGGCATTATCAGTTATGTGTCCGGGCGCAGCGAGTACATTACCAGTGGGGTGATTCGTTTGTCCGGGGATGAATTGCCGGAGCGACTGCGGGTCATTTTTGACAGTGTGACTGAACTGGTTGAATTGCATTGCCCACAGGAACTGGCGATCGAGCAGGTATTTATGGCGAAAAACGCCGGCTCCGCGCTCAAACTGGGGCAGGCGCGTGGTGCTGCGATTGTGGCCTGTGCCGTGCAGAATATGATAGTTGCGGAGTACTCGGCTCGCCAGATCAAGCAGTCGGTAGTCGGGACTGGGGCGGCAGATAAAGAGCAGGTGCAGCACATGGTCAAGGTCTTGCTCAGATTGCCATCGGCGCCGCAGGAAGATGCAGCGGATGCGCTGGCCGCAGCGCTGTGTCACGCGCATACACAACAAAGTATGATCAATATGGCCGGCGCCAAGTCTGTGCGCCGACGTCGAATACGCTGACAGGACTCCCACCGGATGATAGGTAGAATCAGAGGACGTCTCGTCCATAAGCAGGCTCCAGTCATTCTGGTGGAAGTGGGGGGTGTCGGCTATGAATTGCAGGTTCCCATGACGACGTTGTTCCAGTTGCCAGAGCTGGACTCGGAGGTGTCGCTGCTGACACATTTTGTGGTTCGCGAAGATGCCCAACTGCTCTACGGCTTCATTGACGATAGAGACCGTAGTCTGTTTCGCCAGTTGATCAAGGTCAGTGGCGTTGGCCCCAAGCTGGCGCTGACAATTTTGTCGGGAATGGATGCGCAAAGCTTCGCTCACTGTGTGCAGCGTGATGATATTTCTTCTCTTACGGCATTGCCCGGTGTTGGCAAGAAGACAGCAGAGCGTCTGTTGATTGAGATGCGCGACAAGCTCAAGGAATGGCTGGTCCGTGCGCAGGATGAGCAGGGTGAGGAGAGCCGCGGCGCCTTCCTGGCCCCCTTCACGGACATCGTTGCCGACGCCGAAGGCGCTCTGATTACTCTGGGCTATAAACCGCAGGAGGCCAGTCGTATGGTGGCAGCTGTTAACGATGATAGTGTGGTTAGCAGCGAGGAGCTGATACGTCGTGCTCTGAAATCCATGGTGAAAGTGTGAGGCCAGTAGCATGATTGAAACGGATCGCCTGATTGCGGCGCAGACTGATAGCCCGCGCGAAGACGTCATAGACCGAGCGATTCGCCCCAAAACGCTTGACGAGTATGTCGGTCAGCAGGTCGTGAAGGAGCAAATGAGCATTTTCCTGCAGGCGGCTAAAGGCCGCGGAGAGCCTTTGGATCATACCTTGATATTTGGTCCTCCGGGTCTGGGCAAAACGACCTTGGCCAGCATCATCGCTCAGGAGATGGGCGTTTCGCTTAAAACAACCTCCGGCCCGGTGTTAGAGAAGGCCGGCGATATTGCCGCCTTGATGACGAATCTCGAACCCGGAGATGTGCTGTTTATCGATGAAATCCACCGTCTTAGCCCCCTGGTGGAAGAGATACTGTATCCCGCGATGGAAGATTATCAGCTGGACATAATGATAGGTGAGGGCCCGGCGGCCCGCTCGATAAAGCTGGATTTGCCACCGTTCACGCTGGTGGGAGCCACGACCCGGGCAGGACTGTTGACCTCTCCTTTGCGGGACCGATTCGGTATTGTTCAGCGTTTGGAGTTTTACGAGGTGGCAGACCTTGCGCTTATCGTGCAGCGCTCTGCGCAGATACTGGATATTGGCATCGATGCCGCAGGTGCGACCGAGATAGCCTGCCGCTCCCGCGGCACTCCGCGGATTGCCAACAGGTTGCTGCGCCGGGTGCGGGATTATGCCGAGGTGAAAGCGGATGGTTATATCACTAACGAGATTGCCGATCGCGCCCTAGACATGCTCAGCGTGGATCAGAAGGGTTTTGACCATCTAGACCGCAGGCTGTTATTGGCACTGATCGAAAAGTTTGATGGTGGCCCGGTGGGCGTAGACAGTCTGGCTGCCGCAATTTCTGAAGAGCGTGGCACCATCGAGGATGTGCTGGAGCCGTACTTGATCCAGCAGGGCTTCATGCTGCGCACGCCTCGTGGTCGCATGGCCACGCGCAGTGCCTACCTGCATTTCGGCTTGCCCGGCTCTCCTGGTGCCGCCGTGGGCGGCAATCTGCCTCCGGCTGCGGAAGAGGGTGGCGACTCCTAGTGGCCACAACGGAATTTTCACATCAGTTGCGGGTCTACATTGAGGACACCGATGCGGGCGGGATTGTATATTACGTCAATTATCTCAAGTTTATGGAGCGAGCTCGTACAGAATTTATGCGATCACTCGGCTATGGAACGGGTTATATTTTCAGTTCGGATCTAATGTTTGTGGTGCGCGATGTGGCGGTTACCTATACTCTTCCGGCGCGCTTGGATGATGAGCTGGAGGTTACCGCTAGCGTGCTTCAAGTGCGCGCCGCCGCTCTGGTGTTTTGCCAGACTGTGCGCCGCCGCGACGAATTGCTGGCGCAGGGCGAGGTGACTGTCGCTTGTGTAGATCGGTCCAGCGTGAAGCCGCGTCGACTCCCGACAGAGATGGCGACGCAATTGCGGGCGATGGAACAAAAAGAAGCGTAAATTTAAGGGAGCACACGTTGGAAGAACAATTAAGTTTGATGGAGCTGGTATGGAACGCAAGCTTCACTGTGCAGTTTGTGATGGTCATATTACTGTTGGCCTCTATTTTCTCGTGGCACATGATCGTTAATCGGTATCTCTACTTTCGCAATGCTAATGATGAGATGTATCGATTTGAAGAGCGCTTCTGGTCGGGGATTGATTTGTCCCAGCTCTATCGAGAGGGCAATGAAAAGGCGTCGGATGGCAGCGCGATTCTGGGTATGGAAAGTATATTTCGCGCCGGTTTTAAAGAGTTTTCCCGCCTCGCGCAACAGCCTGAAATGGATTCTGAGGCGGTCATTGAGGGGTCTCGCCGGGCTATGCGGGTTGCGGTCATGCGTGAGGAAGAGCGTCTCGAACGCCATCTGGCGTTTCTGGCGTCGGTGGGTTCCACCAGCCCTTATATCGGTCTGTTTGGTACGGTGTGGGGGATCATGCACTCCTTTCGCGGGCTAGCCAATTCTACTCAGGCAACGCTGGCCACCGTGGCGCCGGGTATCTCTGAGGCACTGGTAGCCACAGCGATGGGATTGTTTGCGGCAATCCCCGCCGTACTGGCCTACAACCGTTTTGCTTCCAGGGTTGAAGTGCTCAGTAATCGCTACGACACCTTCATGGATGAGTTCTCCGGTATCCTCTACCGTCAAGCTTTTGCTTTGCGCTCACGAGAAAAGAAGGCGGAGTAGCGCGGTGTCTCGCAATCGTAAAAAACGTAAACCTATGTCAGAGATCAATGTTGTACCTTACATTGATGTGATGCTGGTGCTGTTGATTATTTTTATGGTGACGGCACCCATGCTGATGCAGGGTGTGAAGGTTGATTTGCCCGAAGCAAGCGCTGACCCTGTGGAGAATCAGGACAGTGAGCCGGTCATTGTGTCGGTTGATGCAACAGGCCAACTGTTCCTTAATCTCGGGCAAGAGGAACAGGTTCTGTCTTTGGCAACCATTAAGGATCGTGTGGCGGCAGTGATGCGCCGCAGCCCAGAGAAGCCTGTGATGGTCTGGGGTGATCGGGCCGTTCCCTACGGAGAGGTAGTGACGGTGATGGTCGCACTGCAGGAGGCCGGTGCTCCCAGCGTTGGTCTGGTCACTGAAACACCCCAGTGACAACCTCACTCTATGCCAAGCCAGTGATGCCACGCATTATATTGCGGCCGGCACTGGTCACTCTGTTGATACACGGTTTGCTATTGTATCTGCTGACGGCCAACTGGGAGACTACTGAACGCGAGATTATTCGGGCTAAGCCTACGCCAAATGTTATTAATGCTCGGCTCGTGGACATTAGCGAAATTTCCAAGCCCAAAGCGGCGCCACCGAAGCCCAAAGCGGTTACTGTGAAACCGAAGTCCAAGCCCAAAGCAACGCCACCGAAGCCCAAAGCAGTTACCCCGACACCAAAGCCTGCGCCGCCCAAGCCGAATCCTATACCCAAGCCAAAGTCCAAGCCGACGCCAGCAAAGCTGACGCCGCCTCAGCAAAGTAATCGGGATGCGTTCGCCGCAATCGTTCACGATGAGCTCGCCACCGCTGACGCGCAGCAGCAGGCGACGGTAACAGCGGGGGAAATGTCCGCAAGTTTCGTCTCTTTGATACAGCGGACCGTAGTAAACTATTGGAGTCGTCCTCCCAGTGCACGCAATGGGATGGAATGTGAGCTGTCGATACAGCTGATTCCCACCGGGGAAGTGGTTAACGTCACATTGGTCAGGAGTAGCGGTAATTCCGCCTTCGATAGCTCGGCGATCAATGCTGTTCAGAAAGCGGGAGCCTTTCCTGAGCTGCAAAATTTGCCCAGCCGGGAGTTTGAAAAAAACTTTAGGCGTCTTACACTAATATTCAAGCCAGAGGATTTACGTTACTAATGAAACGACTACTGACTGCCCTGATGAGCATCACGCTGGCGATAAGTGCCGCAAGTGCATGGGCGCAATTGACCATTGAAATTTCTCAGGGTGCGGATAACCCCACGGCTATCGCGGTAGTGCCCTTTGCCTGGCAAGGTGTAGGCGTTGCGCCGGAGGAGATCGCGTCCATAGTGGACGGCGACTTGGCCCGCAGCGGCCAGTTTGCGCCCATAGCGCGGGCCGATATGCTGGGCAACCCCACCACAGAAGCTGAGGTTTTTTACCGTGATTGGCGCTCCCTCAGTGCTGAATATCTGCTCATTGGTCGGGTTTCGTCGGAACCGAATGTATTGCGAGTAGATTACGAACTTTTCGACGTACTGCGTCAAGCCAAGGTGCTGACTGGCTATGAATCTGGTCCTGCCAGTGATGCACGTATGCTGGCCCACAGGGTGGCCGATGCGGTGTATGAAAAGCTCACAGGAGTGCCCGGGGCGTTTGCGACCAAACTGCTCTATATCTCCGTTGATCGAGTGCCCGGCAGCAATGATTACTCGCGCTTGACGATGTCGGACTCCGATGGCGCGCGACCGATTGTGCTGTTTGACACGCATGAGCCGTTGCTCACGCCAACCTGGTCTCCTGACGGGAAGCATATCGCTTACGTCTCTTTTGAGACGGGCCGCCCCGCGATTTACCGACAAGAAATCGCCACCGGACAACGCGAACAGCTGACCAATTTTTCGGGCCTCAACAGCTCGCCAGCTTGGTCTCCCGATGGTAAAACCATGGCGATGGTGTTGTCCAAAGACGGTAACGCGGATATTTACCTAATGGACTTGGCGACTAAAAAGCTCACACAATTGACGCGTCACTATGCGATTGATACTGAGCCTGCATGGATGCCGGACGGCCGATCGCTACTGTTCACCTCGGACCGCGGTGGCAAGCCGCAAATTTATCGTTATGACCTGAGCTCTGGTAAGACCGATCGTGTCACCTACGAGGGTACTTACAACGCCCGCGCGCGCGTATCCCAGGATGGTCGAAGTGTCGTGATGGTGCATCAGGCAGAGGGTCGATTTCACATCGCAGTACTGGATTTGGTGACCAATCGTATGCAGATATTGACCTCAACCGACTTGGATGAAAGTCCCAGTATCGCGCCAAATGGCTCTATGGTATTGTACGCTACCAAGTATCAAGATCGAAGCATTCTCGCTGCTGTCGCTGTGGATGGAGAGGCAAAATTCAGGCTCCCTGCCAGTAAAGGCGATGTGCGAGAACCGGCGTGGTCGCCTTATTTGGCGCGCTAAAAGTTCGCGCATTCTAGCGGGTATTTAACCATGACAAAAACGGAAGGATTGAGGACTATGAAGCATATTACTGTTGCTAGTAAAGCTATTGCACTGCTGTTCTCAGCAGCGTTGTTGGTTGCTTGTTCTGGTAGTGATACAAAAGAAGAAGACGAAGCTGCGGCTGCTGCAGCCGCGGCTGCAGCAGCGTCAGCCGCTCAATCTGCTCAATCTGCTCAGGGTGCTGCGGTCTCTGCTGAAATGGCAGCGCTGGAAGAGGCAGCCGCCTCTGCAGGAACGGTATTCTACTTCGAATATGACAGCGCCAACTTAACCCCTGAAGCCCTTGACGCATTGAATGCCAATATTGCGCTACTGCAGCGTAACAATACCAATGTCCGCCTGGAAGGTCATACCGATGAGCGCGGCACACGCGAGTACAACCTTGCTCTGGGTGAGGGGCGGGCGAACTCCGTACGTGAATACATGATTGCCAGTGGTATCCCCGGCTCTCGTATTGAGACCATTAGCTTTGGTGAAGAGCGCCCCATAGCCTACGGCACGGGTGAGGCCAACTGGTCTGACAATCGCCGTGTCGAACTCAAGCTGCAATAATCGATGGGCTTATCTGGCGGCAAAGTGCTTGTAACATGCGGGCTGGTTATTCTGGCTGCACCGTTGTCTTTTGTAGCCTCTGCGCAGTATGTGGATCTTGAGGCTGAGCGTGCGGCGGCGCAGGCGGCTGGACGCACAAGTACTGGCGTAAGCCAACCCACCGCCAATGCACCTGCTCTAAATGACCCTTACAGTGCCCGACCTGCGCAGGCATACCCTGCCGCGAGTTACGGTGCGAACACAGCCCCTTCAGCGGCTGCGGCCGTCACGTATTCGGATGCCAGCGCTGCGCCGACTCCGGAGGCCGCTAGTCAAACGGGCGGTACGGACCTGCGTAATCTATTTTTGCAGATGCAGCAGTTGCAGCAGGAAGTCAGACGCCTGAACGGAAAAGTAGAGGAGCAATCGTTTGAGTTAAGCTCTCTCAAGGAACAGAGCCTGCAGCGCTATATGGACCTGGATAAGCGTGTTAGTGGCGCTAGTGCACAGCCCGATACTGCAGGCGCTTCCGCAGCACCGACTGTGGCGGCCTCTGTCGCCACGAGTAACCTGGCGGCTGGTGTCGAGCAGCCTGGTGAAGCGAGCGCCTATAATGCAGCCTATGCGCTGGTTCAGGGGCGGCAGTTTGACAAGGCGATACCCGCTTTTCAGCAGTTTCTGCAGCGATTCCCCGGTGGTCTCTATGCCGCCAATGCGCATTATTGGCTCGGTGAGCTGTATCTGGTGAAGGAGCCGCCGGACCTGGAGGCCTCGAGACAGTCTTTTGTACTGTTGCTGGCTGAGTACCCTGATAATAGTAAAGCGCCGGATGCTCTGTATAAGTTGGGCACGGTGCAGTTCAAGAAAGGCAATCGGGAAAAAGCCAGAGAATACATGGATCTCGTGATCAGTCAGTACGGCAGTACCAACAACGCTGTTGTAAAACTGGCGAGGGAATTCATAACCCAGAACTATTGATCGGTGCGATCCGGTGACGAACCCTACTCATAACGACGCTGTCTTATCCCGCGGTGGCACAGCCACTCAAGCGGATACAACTGTGCGCCTCACGGAAATCTTTTACTCTTTGCAGGGGGAGGCGCGCACGGTGGGTTTGCCCACCGTTTTTGTGCGCCTCACCGGATGCCCGCTGCGCTGTGTCTACTGCGACACCGAGTATGCGTTTAGTGGGGGCTACCTGCTCAGCCTTGCAGATATTGCCAAGCAGGTTGCCGCTCACGAGCCTCACTATGTCACCGTAACGGGTGGCGAGCCACTCGCTCAGCCCAATTGTCTGCCCCTCCTTAACAGACTGTGCGACGCTGGTTACGAAGTATCACTGGAAACGGGCGGGGCGATGAGCCTAGAGGGTGTGGACCCACGCGTCGTGACGGTGTTGGATCTGAAAACCCCGGCATCTGGAGAAATGCAGCGCAACGATTACAGCAATATTCCGCTGTTGCGCAAGCACCATCAGGTTAAGTTTGTTATTTGTGATCGTCAGGATTATGACTGGGCTCGGTTTAAGCTGGATGAATATGGTTTACTCGAGCGTGTCTCGGATGTACTTTTTTCTCCAAGCTTTGGACAACTTGAAGGCCGACAATTGGCAGAGTGGATTCTGACGGATAATCTGCAGGTCAGAATGCAGTTGCAGCTGCACAAGTTACTGTGGAATGACGAACCAGGCCATTAATCGCCATGAGTGAACAAAAGCGCGCTGTTATTCTGGTGTCCGGCGGACTCGATTCCACCACGGTGCTTGCCATGGCACAGTCACAGGGCTATGCCTGCTACACACTCAGTTTTGACTACGGACAGCGTCACCGTGCTGAGCTGTATGCCGCCGACAGGGTCTCCCGTGCTCTTGGGGACCTAGAACACAAGTTGGTTAAACTCAATCTGGACAGTATCGGCGGATCTGCACTCACTGACATGTCCATCGCCGTACCCGAGGAAGAAACGGCAGGGATACCTATCACCTATGTGCCAGCGCGCAATACGGTATTTCTGTCGATAGCACTAGGCTGGGCGGAGGTGCTGGGTGCGCACGATATCTTTATTGGCGTGAATGCGGTGGATTATTCCGGTTATCCGGATTGTCGTCCTGAATACATTGCAGCGTTTGAGACGATGGCCAATCTCGCGACGCGGGCAGGGGTCGAGGGACAAAAAATCACGATACACACGCCCCTGATGACATTGGGAAAAGGTGACATTATCCTCGCTGGCATAGCGCTGGGGGTAGACTATGCAATTACCGTCTCCTGCTATCAGGCCACTGAGGAGGGTCTTGCCTGTGGTAAATGCGACAGTTGCCGCCTGCGTCGCCAGGGTTTTGCCGATACGGGTTTGGAGGACCCCACACATTACCTTCATACGCATTAGCGCTATGACCTTCCGTAAAAAGCGCTTGATTTTTTATCCTTTTTCCGTAGTATGCCCCTCTCTTTCTGGGGCCGTTAGCTCAGTTGGTAGAGCAGTTGGCTTTTAACCAATTGGTCGCGCGTTCGAGTCGCGCACGGCCCACCATGTTTCTTTATAGTATCAGTCACTTAGAAGCCTGCAAATTGCAGGCTTTTTTGTTTGTCTCCCATAGATGGGGTACTCGATTATAAATGAACGAATACCCCCACAAAAAGCGTTTTTGGCGCTCTATTTTTGAATGACTAAAAAGCCCTTTGCAGCGATCATTTTTGCAACAGGTTAAAAGTAGGCTACACTTGGTGCAGCAAAAAACCCTAAATAGGATGAGAACATGATCAAGCAAATTGCAATAGCGGCAGCCATGGCAGCAGCACTGTCAGCAACACAGGTAGGCGCTCAGGCGTATGGGGCTCCTGAGCAATCGGCAGAGGAAGTCAGTAGCAGTGAAGAACGTCTCCAGCGGAACGAAGACGAAGCCGAGCAGCAAGCCCGACAGTCTCAGCAGCAACGCGAAGAACAAGAACGCCAGCTCGAGATACAGACGGAAGCACAACAGGACCAGCTCGAGAAAGACCAGCAGCAAACTAACGCCATTATGAGCGGCAATGACGACTAAACCAGTTAGTACATAGACGCTCTCCGGCGCTCGTTTTGCCTATACCACGATTCAATTTCAGATTTTTGGGGTCTGTAAAACGTCTTAACGTTGTACGGTTAGCTTTTCATTACTCATAGCAGTTCGGCTCTGAAATCACTGCCAATAGTATTGTTCAGGTCCTTCACGCGACACCGATTCCCTTCAGGTGTCGCTACTTTTTCTGTCTGGTTTTATTATCGATTTACTCTGAGCGCGCCACACTATTACGTGGCTTGAGGGCTTGGTTCTGCACTTTCGCTTGGAATATCTAAGGTCATCGTGGTGAAGGCAATTTCAGCGTCATGGCGATAAATAATTCGCCCTATATCCATCATGATTTTGTCCTGAATGGCTTGAAATTTTAACCAGTTGGTCACTTTCGTAAAGGTATAGACTTGAAAGTTTAGAGAAGACCCTCCGAAAAACCCTTCTGTCGTAGAACCCATATCGGTACTGCCATTCACCACGTTGACGAGGGTTAAGCAATTTTGGTCAATGTCTGGGTGCTCACCAAGATAGGTATAAATGTCTTTTTGAATAGCTTCAAACTTGTCAAAATCGTCATATCTCAGGCCGATGTATTGCAATATTCTACGATTTGACATCCTTGAGGCATTGACGACTGCTTGTGTAATTAAGAGATTATTCGGCGTAAAAATCAATCTTTTATCAAACGTCCTAATATGCGTTAGACGCCAACTGATTTTTTCAACGGTGCCTTGAATTGTACCGTCTATCGTGTAAATCCAATCGCCAACCGCATAAGGGCTGTCCAAATAAATAATGAGACCACCAAAAACACTCGAAATAGTATCCTTAAAGACCAAAGCGATAATTGCCAATCCCCCGCCTAAGTAGGCGACACCTTGGGCAACTTTAAGTCCAAGAATTGCAGCAATGACAAAAACCATAACGGCAATCGTTAGCGCTTGCCCAAGTTTATGTATTTGCTCAATTTTGGCAAAGTTGTTGTATCCGCCATCTGTCCGCGTTTTTTTGGTAATCGAATAGGTTTTCAATCGCGATAAAAAAGTATTCATTAATATAAAGAAACAAAGAGCCAGGCCAAGCTTAACGCCGGGCGCTACAATCTGATCGAAAAAACTGTTGAACTTAAACCATGTCAAAACATGCATGGCCATGAAGTAAAAACCAATGACCATGGTTGCCAGCTGTAGTGGCTTATTAAAGGAGAGATAAAACAAAATCTTAATCGTGTGTGAGTGTTGTGTTGCTTTTTCATAGCGTCGAAAAAACAAGCGAATTGAGAGCTCTATCGCTATGGTCACGAAAAAAATTATCGCGACAATGAGCAGCTGTGATAATGAAATATCATATGCCTTAAAAAAATCTAATAGGTTGTCCATAATTCAGTGGTTTGCCTCGATACAATATTCTTAGGTTTTTTTACGCGCTCCAGCCGTAATAAATGCAACTCAAAACTAACCGACTCACGATTCTATAGATAACCCAGGGGAGCGATTCTTGGATGCGCATGCGGCGGTTAGTGATCTTGTCGATTGGCTTAGACGCCCCATCACACCTCCAGGTATTTGTCGGTGACCGCACCTTCACTGGCAGAGCTGACGAGTTTGGCATACTTGGCCAAGGTGCCGCGTGTTGCATAGGGCGCAGGTGCGGTCCATGCAGCGCGGCGAGTTGCCAATTCCGTATCGTCGACATGCAGAGTAATCTCGGCATTCTCCGCGTCAACGGTAATCTTATCGCCGTCCTGCACCAATGCAATAGGGCCACCCAGATGAGCCTCTGGCGTGACATGACCGATCACAAATCCTCTCGACCCTCCAGAAAATCGCCCATCGGTGAGCAGCGCCACCTCCTGAGAAAGACCGCGGCCATTGATGGCACTGGTGGGACTCAGCATCTCGCGCATGCCCGGCCCACCTTTGGGCCCTTCGTAACGCACGATCACCACGTCACCCGCCACAATCTGGCCAGCCATAATGGCTGCCATTGCAGCCTCCTCACCTTGAAAGCAGCGCGCAGTCCCGGTGAAGGTGAGGCCCTCATGCCCGGTAATTTTAGCGACTGCACCTTCCGGTGCCAGATTGCCGCGCAGTATCACCAGATGGCTGTCTTTTTTAATGGGATTTGACAGTGGGCGAATAATTTTTTGCTCGGCGGGATAGTCCTCGACCATAGCAAGGTTGTCCGCGAGTGTTTTGCCGGTCACAGTCATGCAGTCACCGTGTAACAAACCTTCCTGCAATAACATCTTCATCAGTGGCAAAATGCCGCCTATCGCGATCAATTCACTCATTGCATACTGGCCCGCAGGGCGCATATCAGCCAACACAGGGACACGTTTGCCGACGCGACTAAAGTCGTCCAGCGACAGAGGAATATTGGCGGCGTGGGCGATGGCGATTAGATGCAGTACTGCGTTGGTGGACCCCTCGAGTGCGATGGTAATCGTGATGGCGTTTTCGAAGGCCTCGCGGCTCAGCATGTCGCTGGGCTTGAGTCCCAGTTTGATCAGGTTTCGAACCGCGGCCCCGGCGTTGTAGCTGTCCTGCTTCTTATCCTGACTGATGGCATTTTGAGCCGAACTGCCCGGCAGCGATAGGCCGAGTGCCTCCATGGCAGAGGCCATCGTGTTGGCGGTATACATTCCGCCGCAGGAGCCAGGTCCAGGGATGGCAGTAGTTTCAATCTCGGTCAATTCAATGTCCGATACCCTGCCAGCGGCGTGCCCGCCTACCGCTTCAAACACAGAGACGATATCGCGTCGCTCGGCACCCGGTAGAATCGTCCCGCCATACACAAAGACACTGGGGCGATCCATGCGTGCCATAGCAATTCCGCAGGCGGGCATATTCTTATCGCAGCCACCGATGGCCACAAATCCGTCAAATCCTTGGGCGCCGACCACGGTCTCGATCGAGTCTGCAATCACCTCACGCGATACTAATGAATAGCGCATGCCTGGCGTGCCCATGGAAATGCCATCTGACACGGTAATGGTGTTAAACAATACCGATTTGGCCCCCGCCTCATCGGCCCCCGCAGCCGCGGCGTCAGCCAGTTCGTTGATGTGCATATTACAGGGGGTCACCATGCTCCAAGTGGAGGCGATACCGATCTGTGGCTTATTGAAATCTTCTCGCTTGAATCCGGTCGGGTAAAGCATCGCTCGACTTGGTGCCTGCTCAACACCGTCGACAATGATAGAACTGTAGGGCCGTTCGTTGGTCATGGAGATTCCTTAGTTTTAGTCTGGGGTTTCTAACGGGTGCAGAATAAAACGCTGGGACCTTGAGAGTCAAATGACGAAGCGCTCTTGCGACCGTGCCGCAGACTTTGCCAGCAATGCTACTTTTATCGTTTTATGGCGTTTCAGGTGAGCCTGTGCGGTGTATTCACAAGGGCATTCAGGCGTGCCCTTAACCTGACGCAATGGGCGAGGGCATGGGGCAGTCCATCACCGCAGCCACGCTGGCGATAATGTCTCGTTCCGTTGGATTTAGTGTGCCATCGCTGCTGGCGGCCAGGGTCATGGCTTTTAATAAGCGTGGCTTTTGCAGGGGGTAACAGTCTGCTAATTCATGCACCGCTAGCCCGAAGGCCTCAACGCTGGCGTGTTCCCGGGTCACAATGTCCATATCAGTGAAACCGAGGGTATTGGCACCCAGGCGGAATAGCGCCTGTGATTCACCGTCGCCTTCATAGGCCATCACTGACAACACGGTTCGTATCGAGTTGGCTACCGTTTGCAGCCTGCGATAGCGTGCTCGGCTCGGTTTAACGCGGATGAATTCCGGTTCCAGATAGTGCCGCACTAATTGGAATAAGCACCATTCGTGCAATTCTATTTGATGATCGGCTCGGATCAGCTTGACTAGGGTGTCCTTGAATGTCCGATATTGTCTGGCGGACATAGACTTCAGTGCAGGCAGACACATCTCTAGGAGAGGCAGTCGATGGGAGGCATCCAGTGCACGGACGCCGGGGTGAAGTGTGGTGACTAGGGTGTCTAGCCCAGTTATTCCCGCAGCGGTGATGATGTTTAATTGGGCTTGTTGCAGCGGCTTCTGTTCGCCTATCAGCAGAGAATAGACCAGCGCATGTGCACCTAAAGGCTCGTGACTGTGCTGTACAAAAACCAGTGGGATTGCCTGCCTTGTAGAAGTCTCCTGATCCAGCTGGTCGGGGCCAGCTTCAAAGTCTGCATCCTCTAACAGATGTTCATATATGGGTTCGTCAGCAAGCGCCCCGACGATAGCGGATGCAACGAGGGCCGATCGCCCGACGCCTGCCTCTGCTGCTGTCGATCCAGAAGGTTGCTGCGCGTAGCGCACTGTTTCGCGTTCAATGTATCGGCCGTCCCATTGCGGATCCACTCGCTCAATGCGCTTATGCAGTGGTGGATGGGTGGCAAAGGCCTGCCACAAACTGTGCTCGATCTGCCCGAAAAAAATATGTGACATCTCGCTGGCGCGAGCGGCGTGAACTAATGTGCCGGGTCTGTAGCCGCCAATCACTTTCAGCGCATCCCCTATCCCGTCAGAGCTGCGGGTAAATTGTACGGCGCTGGCGTCCGCCAGATATTCTTTTTGTCTGGAAATTGCTGCCTTGATAAAGCCCGCTGCAACGCCGCCCAGCCAGCCTAAGAGCCACAGTGCAAGACCGGCGAGGGTTAAGCCTCCACTGAGTTTGCCGCTGCGAGCGCTCGCCCCCGTGCGCACCCGGCTGCTGCGCAGCAGAACATAGCCTACATCGCCGATGAAGGTGATGCCTTTTAAGAGGGCGGCGAGACGAATGTTGAGGCGCATATCGCCGTTGAGTATGTGACTGAATTCGTGGGCGATCACGCCCTGCAATTCATGGCGTTTAAGATGCTCGATGGTCCCCCGGGTGACTGTCACCACAGCATCGGCTGGGCTTATGCCTGCGGCGAAGGCATTGATACCCCGTTCGCCGTTCAACACATACAACGGCGGCACTGGCATGTTCGCGGCTAGCGCCATCTCTTCAACAACATTGAGACAACGTCGCTCGGAGGCATCCCTCGATTGTGGCAGAATTCGTGTGCCACCCATACTTTCGGCGACGGCCTTGCCACCGGTAGACAATGCTATCCACTTGATTAGCACAACCAGTGCGACGGTGGTGGTTATTAGCAAACCAATATTCCCGAAACGTGCCCAGCTAAAGTAGGACAGAAAGTCGGCCATTCCTTTCTGGTTGCCACTGTAAACATTGTAGTTTTGGCTGAAAAACAGGAATGCCGCAACTGCGGCGTTGGTAAGAATGACCAGCAGCAGGACCGCAAGCAGGAAAAACAGCACCAACATTCGCGTATTGCGCCGGGCGAGGTCCTGTTGCGCAAAGAAATCCATGGGATCTGCTGATCAGTAGGTTAGAACGTGACCTGGGGTGCGGCCTGTATTTGAGCGGAGTCGTCGAAGTTCAACAACGAGGCATCCTCCGGGTGGCCGAATTTCCCGGCGAGCATTACGGGCGGGAAGCTTTGACGGTAGCTGTTGTAAGACATAACGGCATCATTAAAGCCCTGTCGCGCAAAGGCGACACGATTTTCCGTGGTGATGAGTTCCTCAGAAACCTGCATCATGTTTTCGTTCGCTTTCAGATCCGGGTAGGCTTCCATAGTGACATTGAGTTTGCCCAGGGCACCGCTCAGTGTGCCTTCGGCAGAGGCCAATTTTCCCAATTCAACTGTGCTCAGATTGCCATTGCCCATCGCCTTCAGAATCGCCGCCGCATCGTTGCGGGCGTTGATGACAGCCTCTAGTGTCTCGCGTTCGTGCGCCATATAGGCTTTAGCCGTTTCCACCAGATTGGGTATCAGGTCGTAACGCCGTTTGAGCTGCACCTCAATTTGCGCAAAGGCGTTGAGATAACGATTTTTGAGTGTCACCAGGGTGTTGTAGATGGCGATGGAGTAGATCACCAGGCACAGCAATAGTAGCCAGAATACGATGGTCGATAATTCCATATAACATTCTCCTAGTCGATGTGTCGT
>ERZ888423.57-NODE-57-length-102930-cov-7.266683_pt1 | contig 102930 bp, 96 predicted proteins | sample MGYA00520523_ERZ888423 | MGnify/ENA primary metagenome ERZ888423 (study PRJEB32303, sample SAMEA104408611) | aquatic metagenome | biome: Brackish water; feature: Pelagic; material: water | place: Baltic Sea | collected 2014-06-08T10:24:00 | depth 30,27 m ...
TCTTTTCGTATTGAACACAACTAACCAACCATCTGGGGCCGATACAACCGTTCAAAGCGACCCGCTACTCGTCTGCATGGCAATCATGACGCAGTTGCTAGACAGCTCAGTTGCTATGTCTGCCCTAAAGAGTGGCTTTGCGCTTGACGCACAAGGCCATATTCCCCACGCGTCTGTGCCCGAAGTGGCTGATCGACACGGTTTTATTGCGGCGTGGACAAAGCGACGCGCCACCAGTTTTCCAAACTACGCACTGCCCCTTATTGCCCCCTTAGTTGATGGACGTGTGGCTATTTTAAAATCTGTTACTGATGGTCAAGCCACGGTTTTGTTTGCTGAAACTGGCACGCTTGCGCACATGATGCCCGTGGCCGAGCTTGACAGCTTACTAACCGATAGCGTTTTAGTTGTTAAGCTCAAACCTAAAACCAGCAAGCACCAAATTATTCCGCTCAAAAGCGAAGCCTTTGGCTGGTTTTGGAACACGATGTGGCGTTTTCGACGGTTCTACTACGAAGCGATGGTCGCTACGGTTGTTGCAAATATCTTAACGCTGGCCATCGTATTTTTCTCAATGAATGTGTTTAATCGTGTCATTCCCTCTCAAGCTTACGTATCACTTTGGACGCTAACCATCGGTGTGGCGATTGCCATGGCTTTAGAGTTTTTAATGCGTTTATTAAAAGCCAAACTTGTTGACGAAGGTGGCAAACGAGCAGACTTAGCCGTCAATTCAACGCTTTTGCGCGAAATCATGTCTGTTCGGCTCGAGCATCGCCCACAATCAATTGGTATCTTTGCCAGCGCCATGCGCGATTTTGATGCGCTAAGGGAATTCATTTCTTCATCGCTGTTTATTACAGTGGCTGACTTCCCTTTCATCATTATGTTTATCTTTTTGATTTGGGTGATTGGTGGCCCGTTGGTATGGATACCTATCGTAATCGTGCCAGCACTGATTATCTTGTCGCTTCTGGTGCAACCAAAACTCATGCGTGCGATGCGCAAAAATATGAAGCAGTCAGGTGAGAAACAAAGCGTTTTAGTTGAAACACTCATGAACATGGAAATGCTCAAGGCACACAGCGCTGAGGGTTATTTGCAGAAACGTTGGGAAAAGTCTAATGCTGCTTCCGTTCAATCATTTATGGACATTCGCACCACAACAAGCTGGGTTACAGGGTTGACCACAACCATGCAGCAAGCCACTTCAGTAGCAATCATTGTGATGGGCGTCTACCTTATTCATGACAATACGCTATCACTGGGCGCTTTGATAGCCTGCAATATTCTCGCTGGTCGTGCATTAATGCCGATTGGCCAAGTGGTAATGCTAGCAACCCGTTACCAGCAGGCTAAGACTGCTCTAGAAATGCTCGATAGCTTAGTGCAGCGGCCCCGTGACCGCGATCACGACCAACGCTATATCATTCCTGAATCATTTAAAGGGAAACTGAGTGCTGAAAATATTGAGTTTGCTTACCCCGCTACCCAAAACGTGACTGTCATTGACAAAATGTCACTAAACTTAAACCCGGCTGACCGCTTGGCTTTATTGGGTCATGTCGGTTGCGGCAAAAGTACATTATTACGAATATTAGCTGGCTTATATCGTCCCTTGAGTGGCAGTGTAAAAGTCGATGATTTAGATGTCTTACAAATTGATCCCTCTGCACTACGCTCTAAAATTGGTTACGTTGGTCAAGACGCGCAATTGTTTATGGGTAGCCTAAGAGAAAACTTAGTGCTTTCTGAAACGTGGATAACTGACGAGCGCATTATTGAAGTCCTGAAACAATTAGGCCTCTACAACATGGTTGCAAACAACCCAAGAGGCCTAGACATGTTGCTTTCTGAATCAGGTGGCGGGCTGTCTGGAGGGCAAAGGCAACTGCTCACCATTGCGCGCATGACTCTACGCAACCCAGTTTATGTTTTTATGGACGAACCCACCGCCAACATGGACCAAGACACCGAAGCTCGAGTGATTCAAGTTTTAAGTGAATGGTTAAAGGGCAGAACTTTAGTTATCTCAACCCATCGACCCCAATTGCTCGTTTGGGTCAATCGTATCGCCGTGATTCAGGCGGGCAAAATCATAGCTCAAGGCCCGCGTGACGAAATGTTGCAAAAACTATCTCAAGCCTCCAAGACAGCTAAACCTATTAGTAACCCTAAAGTTAATGTTGCACCCACTCAGATATCGAGTTCAACATGAAACAAACAAACAAGCCACTTACTCAGCAAAATCAACAAGAAGATGATTTCGTATTTACAGCCATTGATGACGACGACTCAAAACTTGGTCGATATCTGGTTTATTTAGTCGGTTTAGTCGTGGTGGCCGCCGTTGGATGGGCGACATTTTTTGAGTTAGATGAGGTTGCTGTCGCGCAAGGTAAAGTTATTCCTGCAAGTCGAGGTCAGGTTGTACAAGTGCTTGATAGCGGCATACTAAGGCAGCTCTACGTGCACGAAGGGCAGCTTGTCAAAAAAGGCGAGGTGTTATTACAACTTGATGATACGCGTGCTGGCCCTATTTATCGTGAGGCTTATCAAAAGTGGCTTTCATTATCTGCACAAACGGCACGGTTACGTGCAGAAGCTTACACCCTGCCACTAACGTTTCCGCCTGAAGTTTTAAAAGACGCTGCATTAGTAAAGCTCGAAACACAGGCCTACCAAGCTCACAAACAGGCGCTTAATGAGCAATTACTCGCGTTTGAGAAATCACTCAAATCACTCAGCCGTGAAACACAACTCACCGCACCTTTGGTCAAACAGGGGGTTGTCTCTGAAGTTGAAGTGTTGCGCTTACAGCGACAGGCTGCGGGTGTAGAAGGGCAAATTGCAGAGCTCAAAACAAGGTACATTACCAACGCCAGTAATGAACTGGTTCGCGTTGACTCAGAATTAGGTCAAGTAAGTGAAATCATCGCTGCTCATCGAGAAGCCCTTAAAAGAACGACGGTAGAGGCGCCTACTGACGGCATCGTTAAAGATATCAGTGTCGCGACAATTGGTGCCGTTATAACCTCTGGTGCAGTCATTATGGAAATTGTACCGATCCAAGACAAAATGCTTGTCGAAGCATTTGTTGCGCCTTCAGAAGTTGCATTTATTAAACCGGGTCAAGCTGCCAAGATAAAGCTCAGTGCTTACGATTCAAGGCGCTATGGTGATTTAGAAGGTGTAGTAGATTTAGTAAGTGCTGACGTATCAATTGAAGACTCAAAAGGTGGGGGCCGCTTAGACGCTACCCCCGTTAATTTTGACCCTGGGTTTTATAGGCTTTTAGTTCGCTTTACCAATGCAGGGGTTGAGCGCAATGGCATGAGCTTGGTGCCAAAGCCCGGCATGACCGCAACGGTTGATATCTTAACGGGCCAGAAATCGGTATTGGAATACATCTTTAGGCCCATTGAGTCACTTCGTGATGCGCTCAGAGAGCGGTAAACGCCCCCTAAAATTAAAAAGGCATTAACAAAAAATTCAAATTAACATTCTAATTTGCCGAACCGTTATATTTAAGTTTGCTTAATAGCCTTGCTAAATTGTCTTGAGCATTCAGTCAAGTCTTTAAAAATACCTGCACATAAGCTACCTGCCTAACATCTTTTTTTCCATGACCTATCATTAGCCTAATGACTTAAAACTAGAGACAAACTATGACTCAATCTTGGGCGAAGGTTTATAAAGAAACCGACATAAACCCCGTATTGCCTCATCTCGCCCATGCGAATTTGGCGGCTTTTGCTCAAGATCACTGCAAAAACTGGGCAAGTCAATCGCCAAACAAAACTGCATTCACTTGCGTCATGCCTAACGGTATGAATGGTCGTTTAAGTTTTCAAGAGATAAATGACTTATCAAATAACTTTGCAGCCTATTTACGACATACGCTGGGGCTTTCTGCAGGCGATCGTGTGGCCGTACAACTACCAAATTGTTTGGCTTACCCCGTTGTGGCGTTCGGCATTTTTAAAGCGGGTTGCGTATTGGTCAATACCAACCCACTATATACCGCTCGCGAAATGGTGCAGCAGTTCAATGACTCTGGCGCAACTGTCTTGGTCATCGTTGATATGTTTGCAGATAAGCTTCCTGCAGTCTTAACCCAAACCCGTGTGCAACACGTTGTGTTGGCGGGTGTGTCTGAGTTTTTTCCTGTCATACCCAAAATCATTATTCGTGGCGTACAAAAGATATGGTCACGCGTACTTCCCCCCGTGACCGTGAACCACACGCGCTTGTCTATTGCCCTCAAGCAAGGTCGACAGGCTATAAAACAGCAAACTATCGACGTTGAGTCGTGTTGGGCTAATGTGGGTTTAGACGATTTAGCGGTTTTGCAATATACCGGTGGCACAACGGGCGACAGTCGAGGCGCTGAGCTCTCGCACCGAAACTTACTGAGCAATGTTAACCAAATTTTAGCCATGGGTGCCAGCCATACTGTGCCGGGTAAAGAATGCGTACTGACGGCCTTGCCGCTTTATCATATTTTTGCTTTCACCACGAACTTGTTAAGTTTTCTCGTGTTAGGGGCACACAATATTTTGGTACCCAGCCCACGCCCCGCGCAAAACTTACAGCGCGCCATTGAAAACTACCCCATCACTTGGATAACAGGCGTCAATACTTTGTTTAATGCCCTGCTGAATGAAGAGTGGTTTCTCGCTTACCCACCCCGTCATTTAAAAGCTTCCATTGCAGGTGGTACAAGTTTGCAAAACAACGTAGCCAAACGTTGGCGTGACGTCACACACACCCCCATCGCAGAGGGCTACGGTTTAACTGAAGCTTCCCCCGTAGTCAGTTTTCACCCGCTATTGGGTTTGCAACATGAAGACAGCATTGGTATTCCCGTGCCCGGCACAGACGTTAAATTGTTGACTGAAAACGGTCAGCCTGCAGCCTTTAACGAACCCGGTGAAATTTGGGTACGGGGCCCACAAGTCATGCGAGGTTATTGGAAAAACCAACAAGATAACGAGCATGCCATTCAAGAAGGTTGGTTGGTAACGGGCGACATCGGCATGATCGATGAGCAGGGGTTTCTGAAAATCGTTGATCGCAAAAAAGACATGATTTTGGTTTCTGGTTTCAATGTTTACCCTAATGAGGTTGAAAGTGTGATCGCTTTACTCGATTCCGTTCTAGATGTGGCGGTAGTGGGCATACCCGATCGCACCACAGGCGAAGCCGTTCGGGCCTTCGTTGTACAAAACCCCGATTCACGAATTGCCATTGACACAAATAGCCTAATCGCGCATTGTCGCCAATACCTCGCCCCCTACAAAGTTCCGCGTAGTGTCGTCATGAAAGACGCTCTACCTAAAAGCACCGTTGGCAAGGTACTACGCAAAAGCCTTAAAGATGAACTGAGCCATGAGTTTCAAATCGATGGGCAGACTGAACAAACTAAACAAAGTGATATGAACATAAATGCTCAAATAAACGATCAAGTCGCACCCGATAAAGGCGACACATGATTTCTGAATTTGAAACCAAGCTACTTGGCATCATGATGATAATCATTATGTTGGGCATGGGCGCATCGCTGACTTGGCGTGATTTTTTAATCGCCTTTCGCAAACCCAAAGGTCTGCTGATTGGTGTGCTGTGCCAGTATGGCATCATGCCAGTTGTTGGGTTTGCAGGCGCCATGATGTTGGGCCTTGACCCCGCTGTTGCAGTAGGTTTGCTATTGATCTCTTGTATGCCTGGCGGCACCACCTCAAATATTTTCAGCTACTTTAGTAAGGGCGTCTTGGCTTTGTCGATCATGATGACCAGCTTTTCAACACTATTAGCACTTGTGATGGTGCCCTCATTATTATCATTTTACGCAAGCGCTGCCGGCATCACGGGCAACTTTAATATTCCAACCGCTAACGTAGCCATGGTATTGGCTGTGTTGCTGGTGCCAACCCTAATCGGCATGATCTTACGCCGGGTGAACCCCAATATTGGGGCCAGTATTGAGCTGCTAGGCGGCATACTCAGCGTTGCTGTGATTGTGTTTTTGGTGGTCACATGGGTGCCCCGCAACTATGGTTTACTCGCCATCACCCCTTGGCAGGCCTATGCTGCATCAGTAGGTTTGGGCTTAGTCGGCATAGCATTGGGCTTTGGCTTTGCAAAGTTATTGAAACAAGACAACAATCGCAGTCGTACCATTGCAATTGAAACAGGCATTCAAAATGGCCCTTTAGCCGTGTTGATCGTCACCCTGACTTTTTCAGGGAGCGTCCAACAAGATGTTTTGTTAATACCGGTTTTATACTCGCTATTCATCGTCATAACCAGCAGTGCAATAACCGTGTGGTTTCGTCGTATCAGCACGCGTGAAACCATTGCTAGAGATCAGGCTAAGGTGGGCATGGCATACAAAACCCATACCGATTGACGTCCTCGCTCTGAGAGGTCTGTCACGCATCTTGATCAAACATCTCATTGGCCCAGTTTATATGCAGATCTGTTTGCTCGAGTTAACCGCTCAGCCGTTAGTCTCACAATATAAGAGGAAAATACAGTGGCTTCAGCTGGATGATCAATACATAACTTTTTGTAGTTCTCAAGACTAAGGCGATACAATACACAATCACTTTTGGCATAGGCAGATGCTGACCGGGGTTCGCCTGTGTATAAAGCTAGTTCGCCAAGTATTGCGCCTGTACGCATTTTGCGTACGATGATAGGCTGCTGGTTTTTCAGCTCTAATACAATAGCAATTGAACCCTTTAAAATTAAATAAAGCGCATCGCTTAATTGGCCCTGTTTAAACAAGATTTCGTCAGATGCAATGTAGACTTCGTCAAAGTAGCTTGAAATCACTTGCACAGCGTATGCATCGTTTATCAACTCACCTAAGATAAGCGAGGGGTCAAGAACATGATTATGCGTGTTTTGATCAAAAACCCCTTCTAAGAGCTTATCGTCACACCACCCAACCGCTTCGTCAAGACTACTAAAAACCTCGATAGCCCCCAATGGCAAATCTATGTCTTTTCCTAATTTTACAAGGCGATTAACAAGGTTAAGCTTTCCTTCTATCAAACAAAGTACAACGTTTTCGCGAGCACAAATTTGCATAAGTTTGGCAAAGCTATGAGATGCAGAGGAATCCATTTCATCGGTGTGCGAGAAGTCTATTAAAAGATAACGGCCGTAAGTTTTATCACCCGTATCGACCACTATTTTTATCTTTTCAAGCAACCTGCGTACAGACCCGAAAAACAAAAAACCCTGCAAAATAAAAATTTGCACACGATAAGCATTTTGATCTAAGTAGTGTTGTTCATCTGAGTGACGCTCAATTGATGTGACGAATTCAGCGCCCGTCATCGAGGCTCTAATCATGTTTAACTGACTATATTTATGAACGAACAAAAATGCTGTCAAGATTAGGCCTACGACAACACCTTCAAGTATGCCGTACACGGCAATTGCACCGAGAATAATACAAATCACGAGCACTTCAGTTAACGGTAACTTTAGCCGTTTCCGCCAAACCCACTCAATCAAAAATGTTAAGCCTATATATATTAAAAACCCACCTACTACGAAAATTGGCACAGCCACAATAGGTTCATGGCCCAAAACAATAACTGCTACCACTAATGCCGAATAAATCAATATCATTAAAAAACGACTACCACCCAGCCTGTAACTCACAGCTGTATCTGCTGCTGCACCAAAACCCAAGGGGCTGCCCGCAAATGTGCCGATCATATTTGACAAGCCTGCTGAGCGCAATTCACGATTTGGTTCTAGGTCACGACCAATGATCAGTTCTACGCCCGAAATATCAAGCAACAACATAATGACGCTCAATATACTCAACACAATAATGATGTCAAACTGTTGCAGTATGGCCCCCCAATTAATCCACAACAATTGATCAAGTGTAAATACGGGAAAATAACCAGCGGCATTGCTCTCAGGGAGTGCAAGCCAGCCAAACTCAACTGCAGCTTCAATAGGTACTCCAGCCACATAAAGCACGAGGTAAAAAAGCCCCACCGCTGCAGCCAAGTATGTCGGTACAATCAACCAATGTTGAAACCGTTGATCAAGTATGAACAAAACAATGCCAAACACAATTGCAGGAATCAGCTTAAACAAGATCTCAGGCATCAATAGAGTTGTCATTTGTGACACATCACTTAATGGCCCTAACGCAACCGTTACGCCTCCTTTTGCGAGTAAATAACCCAACCCTGCAAAAAAACCAGCCATAACCGGAAAAGGAATGTAGCTGACCACTGTTCCTATTTTTGTGAGGCCGATCATAAACATGAAGGCCCCAACGATAAACGTTGTTAATAGAATTGCACCTATTACTGTGATGACAATGTGCTCAACTGGTTGGCCTTGCATGATAAGGGCAATATTTGCCGCCATAACGGCAAATATGGGTGCTTGACCTGCTCTAGGCCCTGCAAGTAAAGCTTTATAACGACTCAGTGCTGGAATTAAAAAACCACTCACAACTGTTGATATGAGAAAAAGGCCGATACCTACAGAAATATAGGGCGTTAGAGGACCAGAGAAAATGAGTGAAGCAATTGAGACTGCAGTCGCAATATTTAGAACAGCCAACACTGCGGCAGCTGAGAAATTACGGAACAAAATTTCAGGTTTTGTAACCGACTCTATAAATGACTTGATCGCACTTTGATAAGAAGTGAATTTCATTGGCCGTACCTTGCTATCACTTTAGTCTTTTAATGGTACCGCGTTGTGCGTCGCACATGAAACAACCTTAACTTGATTCTTTGAAATTGCCTTGTTCAGACAAAAAGAAATCATGCCCCATTAAATTAAGCTTCTCGACTAACAGAAAAACACGCAACCTCAGATAAAAGATCGTTAAATTGCCCTGCAGGGAATTTTTTTAATGTTTGAAGTGCTAAATCAACTTCTACTTGAGCACATTTTTGAGTGTACTGCAAGGCATCCGTTGCATGAATGGCTTGTGCAACCGCCTCAAACTCACCCTCACCGGTCTCAATTGCATGCCGAACCAACTCAATTTGTTGGGGCGAACCCACCTCTAGCAGACGAATAATGGGCAGTGTGGGCTTGCCCTCGCGTAAATCGTCACCCACTGTTTTACCTAAGGTCGCTTGGTCTCCTGAATAATCAAGTAAATCGTCAATGAGCTGAAAAGCGGTACCCAAATGACGCCCGTAGGCTGCTGCCTGCTGCTGTTCATTGACACAAGCACCCGCTAAAACGGCACCAGCTTGCGCAGCGGCTTCAAATAACTTAGCTGTTTTAAAACGTACAACTTCTAAGTAGCGGGCCTCGGTTACATCGGGGTCGCGAATGTTTAAAAGCTGTAAGACTTCACCTTCGGCAATAACCGTTGTCGCTTCCGACATAATTTGCATGATTCTCATGCTGTCGACTTCAACCATCATTTCAAAGGCGCGAGAATATAAATAATCGCCCACCAACACACTGGCTGGGTTACCAAAGACCGAATTAGCGGTCTGCCGCCCCCTTCTTAGATCAGAATCGTCAACCACGTCGTCATGTAAAAGCGTAGCGGTGTGAATAAATTCAACAATTGCAGCCAGTGTATGTTGGCTTGCATGATTAAACCCAAAAGCTTTTGCAACCAGAAGCACCAAAATGGGGCGTAGCCGTTTGCCGCCAGAATGAATAATGTAATCGCCAATCGTACGAATCAAAACCACCTCAGAATTCAGCCGATGACGAATGACCGCATCAACTTTTTGCATGTCTGAAGCAATGGGGTCGAGTAATTTGGTTAGTGTAGACAATGTGTTTTCTTTTGACTTTCAAGCATTTAGCAGGTACATTAATGGGTTCGGTAGTTAAGCAAGTATTACGTAAGCGTCATGTACTCTTATTTTAACGTGACAACCCAATGCTACTCGTTAATTTTACCAATTTAACGTTACCAATTTAATGTTGAAAGTTAATTGAAAGTTAAGGTCACTGTTTAAGGTTGCTGTTTAAGGTTGCTGTTTTAGTTTTTAGGCTAATTCGTTCGCTATTTTATTAGCCAGTATTCTTAACATTTAAACCATGAACTCTACATTAATGTTTCATTAAAGCTTCATTAGAGTGTTAAACCGAAATTTATATGTTTAATTGTATTGTGTAGTAACAACCCGGCGTACGTTTTTGGGGTTATTTAAACCCTAGTAAATCTTACGCCATTAATAATGAGGTTAACCCATGTACGCGGTCGTAAAAACTGGTGGCAAGCAGTATCGCATTGCTGTCGGTCAAAAACTTAAAATAGAACAGATACCGGCAGACATTGGGCAAGAAATTTCGCTAGATCACGTGCTTTCAGTAGGCGAAGGCGACCAACTTCAAGTTGGCACCCCTACCCTTACTGGCGCGGTGATTAAAGCTACAGTTCTTGCGCAAGGACGCCATGACAAAGTCAAGATCTTTAAAATGCGTCGTCGCAAGCACTATCAAAAGCATCAAGGCCACCGTCAAAATTACACTGAGATTCGCATTGATGCGATTTCAGCTTAATCATTGCTTTTAGGAAACTAGAAAATGGCACACAAAAAAGGCGGCGGCTCGACGCGAAATGGTCGTGATTCAGAATCGAAACGACTGGGTGTAAAAACTTACGGTGGTGAACTGATTCCTGCTGGTTCAATTATTGTTCGCCAGCGCGGCACAACCTTTCACCCTGGTGTTAACGTTGGTATGGGTAAAGACCACACCTTGTTTGCACTGGTAAACGGTAAGGTTCAGTTTGCTGTGAAAGGTCGGCTCAACAAGTCAACCGTATCAATTATCGCTGCTTAATAAACAGCTTAGTTAGGTACCCAGCTGGCCCTGTCGTTTCTCGGCAGGGCCTTTGTTATTTTTGAGAAAAGCGCATGAAATTCGTTGATGAAGCAACCATTGAAGTGGTGGGCGGTAAAGGCGGCAATGGCGCGTCAAGTTTTCGGCGCGAAAAATTTATTCCCAAAGGTGGGCCTGATGGAGGTGACGGGGGTCATGGCGGCAACGTATTAGCCATTGCCGACCGTAACATCAACACTCTGATTGATTACCGTTATGCCCGCAAGCACATTGCCCGCAACGGTGAACATGGTCGTGGCTCTGACCAATACGGCGCGGGCGCACCCGATATTGTGTTGCGCATGCCAGTTGGCACCATTATTTTTGATGCCGAAACCAACGAAGAGTTATTTGATTTAACCCAAAACAAACAAATTGTTACTTTAGCAGCCGGCGGCATGCCAGGCATTGGCAACATTCACTTTAAATCAAGTGTAAACCGAGCCCCCCGTCAGTTCACACTCGGCACCGACGGCGCTCAGCGCAAGCTTCGCCTTGAGTTAAGGGTTTTGGCCGACGTTGGTTTGCTGGGCATGCCCAACGCAGGTAAGTCGACCCTTATTAGCCGCATTTCAAATGCGCGCCCCAAAATTGCTGACTATCCTTTCACCACTTTGCACCCTAATTTAGGGGTGGTACGCACATCCGAATCGCGCAGCTTTGTGGTTGCCGACATTCCCGGCTTAATTGAAGGGGCCTCTGAAGGTGCAGGCTTAGGTCACCTATTTTTACGTCATTTAAATCGCACCCGTATTTTGTTGCATTTAGTCGACATGTCGTCCCTTGACCCCGAAGAAAACACCATTGAACGGGCCGTAAAAGAAATGAAAGCCTTAGAGGGCGAGCTTAAAAAGTATGACGAAGACTTATTTAATAAGCCACGCTGGTTAATTTTAAATAAACTCGACATGGTCGAAGACCCTGTTGCCGCTCAAAAAGCCTTTATCAAAGCCAGCAAATGGAAGGGCCCTGTTTATAGTATTTCTGCTTTGGCTGGCCAAGGTACACAACAACTTATTTGGGACCTTCAAGACGCTCTAGATGCAGCCCGCGACATTGAACAGCGCGAACAAGATATTGCTGCTGGCGTGTTTGTAGAAGAAGACCGCCGTTTTGACACTACCCGAGGTACGCCTGAGTCATGACTACCGCAGCCGATATGCGTTCAGTCGTTGCTGATGCAAATCGTATCGTCATCAAAGTAGGTTCCTCTTTGGTCACCAACGATGGCAAAGGTCTTGATTTAGTTGCCGTCAACCATTGGTCAAGCCAAATCTCGGCCCTGAAAAAGCAGGGGCGCGAGGTGGTTTTGGTCTCTAGCGGGGCCATAGCCGAGGGTATGGCACGTCTGGGTTGGACACAACGCCCCACTGAAATGCATAAGTTGCAAGCTGCAGCAGCAGTTGGTCAAATGGGCTTAGTTCATGCTTATGAAGCCGCATTTGCACAGCACAACATTCAAACAGCTCAAATCCTGCTTACACATGAAGACCTCGCTGACCGCAAGCGATATTTGAATGCTCGATCAACCCTCTTTGCACTGCTACGCTTAGGGGTCGTGCCCATCGTTAACGAAAACGACACGGTTTCAACTGACGAAATAAAAGTGGGTGATAACGACACCTTGGGCGCATTAGTCACCAACCTAATCGAAGCCGACTGCCTCATTATTTTGACTGACCAACGTGGCCTTTATAACGCAGACCCCCGCCACAACCCACAAGCAACTTTTATTTCACACGCTCAAGCCACCGATGCAAGCCTTGAAGCTATGGCTGGTGGCGTCGGTACCGGGATTGGTACGGGTGGCATGCTAACTAAGGTGCTGGCAGCTCAGCGAGCTGCTAAAAGCGGGGCCCATACTGTTATTGCCTCAGGTCGGGAAGACCTGGTTTTGACGCGACTTGCTGCTGGCGAATGCATTGGTAGCGAGTTACAAGCCAGTGAACCCGTTTGGTCTGCCCGTAAACAATGGATGGCTGATCACATTAGAGGGTTGAGAGGCCGCCTGACACTTGATGCAGGCGCTGTACGCGCATTAACCAAAGATGGTAAAAGCCTGTTACCCATTGGCGTCAAATCGGCTGAAGGCTATTTTGAAGCAGGCGATTTGGTGTCGTGCCTTGACCCAGAGGGTAAAGAATGTGCTCGGGGTTTAGTGAATTACTCTTCAGCAGAAACCCGATTAATTCTGGGGCAGCCTTCATCAAATATTTCAACCTTGCTGGGTGTCATTTCGCACGCCGAACTGATTCACCGTGATAATTTGGTTGTGCTGAACTAAGGTTACGGCATGGGCGATGTAATGGGTGACATAGCTGGCGTTATGTTTGGCATTATTGCACCGGTCGATCAGGCGCTAAAAAATCAGCTAACGCAAATGCACTGTTTCGGCTTGTCACCGCCATAGCAAACAACCCTTTGTCTATTGGCCCATCAATAAGGGCTGAACCGATCAAGTGCCCCCCCGTCACCAATGCTAACGATTGCCCAATATGATCACGGCTCACACTTGTTAACTTACGTGACCCGCTATCAGACAAACGAATCGCTACAAAAAATTGCCCCGTTGCGTCAACCATTGGAGACGCCCCCTTAATGTCTGAGCGCGTCAATAACGACTCACGCTGCAGGTAAAGGGTATGCCGCCCTGGCCCATCAGACCACGGCAATAGCCCTGGCGCATCTTGCGTCGAGGCCAAATGAAAAGCATAAGTGGGAAGTTTACTGGCCTCAGAAGGGTACATCGATTCCCAAAGCGCGCCGCAACCCGAGAGCATCAGTAAGCAAGCGACCACTAACATGTCGATGCTGCGTCTGAGCCACATAACTTGCTTAGGGCCGACTATCTTAGGCGTCTGTTGAAGAAGCGTCATGTCTGAGCCAAACACCCACCGTCTTAATTTACACATCATGTAAGCATAATGCAATTTAGTCCCCTAACCACTTGTGAACGAGGTCGTTCAGCCTATACTGATAACTCAGCGGGGGTACTGGGCAAATTTGCCTGGTTGAGAAACACCCTTCGTACCAGTACGGATAATGCCGATGCTGGGAGCGAACACTATTTGATGGCAACATAGCCATATCAAAAAAGAACCTTCCAAGATCGGCTCCATAATTTTTTGGAGCTTTTTTATGAACGCAATTCCTAAGTTTTTAGCCGCCACAGCTGAAGTCGATTCAGCTGCTGTCAAACCCCTACCCAAATCACGCAAAGTTTATGAAGTTGGCTCTCGCCCTGACATTCGCGTGCCCTTTCGTGCCATTGAACAAAGTGATACGTCAACCTCTTTTGGTGGTGAAAAAAACCCCGACATCACGGTCTACGATACCAGCGGTCCTTACACCGACCCAGAAGCACATATCGATATACGTAAAGGCTTGCCTGAGCTGCGCAAAGCTTGGATTGATGAACGTGACGATACCGAGTCACTCGATGGCCCAAGTAGCGAGTTCGGCCGCGAACGTTTAACTGACCCCACTTTGCAAGCTTTGCGCTTTGATTTACAACGCCCACCCCGTCGTGCCAAGGCAGGCAACAATGTCACACAAATGCATTATGCACGTCAAGGCATCATTACCCCTGAGATGGAATTCATCGCAATTCGTGAAAATATGCGAATTGAACAATACGTGGAATCGCTTCGCAACAGTGGCCCCGACGGCGACAAAATGGTGAAGCGTTTGCTTCGCCAGCACCCTGGTCAATCTTTTGGGGCGTCTATTCCCGGCAAAATTACTGCAGAATTTGTTAGGGATGAAATTGCACGCGGTCGCGCTGTGATTCCCATGAATATTAATCACCCTGAAGTTGAGCCGATGATTATTGGTCGCAACTTTTTGGTCAAGATTAACGCCAACATTGGTAACTCAGCTGTCAGTTCAAGCATTTCTGAAGAAGTTGAAAAGATGACGTGGTCAATTCGTTGGGGTGGCGACACGGTGATGGATCTTTCAACTGGTAAAAACATTCACGAAACCCGTGAATGGATTCTTCGCAATTCACCCGTGCCTATCGGCACTGTTCCCATTTACCAAGCACTTGAAAAAGTAAACGGTAAAGCGGAAGACCTAACATGGGAAATCTTTCGTGACACGTTAATTGAACAAGCCGAACAAGGTGTTGATTATTTCACCATTCATGCGGGCGTGCGTTTACCCTTTATACCCATGACAGCTGATCGTATGACTGGCATTGTGTCGCGTGGCGGTTCAATTATGGCTAAATGGTGTTTGGCTCACCACAAAGAAAGCTTTTTATACGAGCATTTTGAAGACATTTGTGAAATCATGAAGGCGTACGATGTAACCTTTTCGTTAGGTGATGGCTTACGCCCAGGCTCAACTTATGATGCCAATGACGAAGCACAATTTGCTGAACTCAAAACCTTAGGTGAACTCACCAAGGTGGCGTGGAAACACGATGTACAAGTCATGATCGAAGGACCTGGCCATGTGCCCATGCACTTGATTAAAGAAAACATGGACCTTCAACTTGAGCATTGCCACGAGGCACCTTTCTACACGCTAGGGCCCTTAACCACTGACATCGCCCCCGGTTACGACCACATCACTTCAGGTATTGGTGCGGCCATCATTGGTTGGTACGGCACAGCCATGTTGTGCTATGTCACACCCAAAGAGCATTTGGGTTTACCAAATAAAAAAGACGTCAAAGACGGCATCATCACGTACAAGATTGCAGCCCATGCAGCTGACTTAGGTAAGGGTCACCCTGGTGCCGCGATTCGTGACAATGCTTTGTCAAAAGCGCGTTTTGAATTTCGTTGGGAAGATCAATTTAACCTGGGTCTTGACCCTGATACCGCTAAAGAGTTTCATGACGAGACATTACCGAAAGACTCAATGAAAGTGGCGCACTTTTGCTCGATGTGCGGCCCCCATTTTTGCAGCATGAAAATCACACAAGACGTGCGTGATTATGCGAAAAAATTAGGGGTTGCCGATAAAGAAGCCCTTACAAAGGGCATGCAAGAGAAGTCTATTGAGTTCGTCAAAAAAGGCGCCGAAATTTACCACAAGACTTAAGCAATTTAGGTAAGTTAAGCAATCACCGGGGCCAACGTACTGTTAAGATCTTTTTCAGTACGTTGGCTTCTTTCTGCGTAATCACGCACCTGATCTTCACCAATCATGCCCACGTTAAAGTACTGTGACTGAGGGTGACTAAAGTAAAAGCCCGACACGCTGGCAGCTGGGTTCATGGCATAGCTTTCAGTTAAGATAATGCCGATATCTTGCGCTTGCAACACATCAAACATGTCGCGCTTCACAACATGCTCTGGGCAAGCTGGGTAGCCGGGTGCGGGGCGAATGCCTTGGTATTGCTCTTTAATCAGCTCTTCAATTGACAGCGCTTCACCGGGCGCATAACCCCAAAGATCAGTTCGTACACGCACATGCAGGGCTTCAGCAAAGGCCTCAGCTAAACGATCAGCCAAAGACTTAAACATGATGGCCGAATAATCATCTTGCTCGTCAATAAAGCGCTGTTCTTGCTTTTCAATACCCACACCTGCGGTCACTGCAAACATGCCGATGTAGTCGATCACGCCGCTTTCTCGTGGCGCAATGAAGTCAGCTAAACACTTATTTTCAACGCCTTCACGCTTCACACCCTGCTGTCGTAAACCACGCCAAGTAAACAAAACCTCTTCGCGGGATTCATCTCGGTAGACTTCAATATCGTCATCATTGACTTGGTTGGCTGGGTAAAACGCCAAGATGCCGTTTGCGGTTAACCAACGACCGTCAATCATGCGCTTGAGCATGGCCTGACCATCAGCAAACACTTTCTTAGCCTGCTCTCCGACGACATGGTCTTCTAAGATGGCAGGGTATGAACCGAACAGACTCCATGTTTGAAAAAATGGTGTCCAGTCAATGTGTTGGGCTAATTCATGAAGGTCAAAGTTTTTAAATAAACGACGGCCTAAGAATTTGGGGCGCAGTGGCGTCTCGTTTTCCCAATCAATCACAGGCTTATTGGCGCGCGCTTGTGCAAGCGGAATAATAGGTGTGGCCTGTCGTGATGCATGACGACGCCGCACTTCATCGTACTCTTTGCTTAAGTCTTCAAGGTAAGTGTTGGCGTTTTCTGACACCAGATTTTGAGCCACACCGACGGCTCGACTGGCATCGGGCACATAAATAACCGGGCCATCGTAATGGGGCGCAATTTTAACAGCTGTGTGTACGCGACTGGTCGTGGCACCACCAATCATCAACGGTATTTTGCGTTCTCTAAAATAGTCGTCACGTTGCATTTCGCTGGCGACATACGTCATCTCTTCGAGGCTTGGCGTAATTAAGCCTGACAAGCCGATGATGTCAGCTTTTTCTTCTTTTGCACAAGCGAGAATTTTGGCGGCAGACACCATCACACCCATGTTCACGACTTCAAAGTTATTACATTGCAAGACAACCGTCACAATGTTTTTGCCGATATCGTGCACGTCACCTTTTACGGTCGCAATGACGATTTTGCCTTTGGCGCGCACATCACCACCGCCTGCTGCGATGAGTTTTTTTTCTTCCTCAATGTAGGGCACAAGGTGCGCCACCGCTTGCTTCATGACACGAGCAGATTTTACAACTTGAGGCAAGAACATTTTGCCTTCACCAAACAAGTCACCCACGATGTTCATACCGTCCATCAGCGGGCCTTCAATCACTTCAATGGGCCGCCCCCCTCGGTCAGCAATTTGCTGACGTATTTCTTCGGTATCTTCCACAATAAATGTCGTGTTACCCGTCACCATGGCTTGCGACAAACGCTTTTCAACTGTTTGATCACGCCAAGCTAAGTCTTCGACTTTTTTACTGCCATCACCTTTGAAGTCTTCTGACAGCGCAACAAGTCGCTCGGTTGAAGTACGCGTGTCATCGGTGTCTTTGCGCCCCACTGGATCTTGGCGATCGAGCACGACATCTTCAACTTGGTCGCGCAGCACAGGATTCAGTTCGGCATACACGCCCAACTGGCCAGCATTGACGATACCCATCGACATACCTTCTTTGATGGCGTAATACAAGAAAACCGTGTGAATCGCTTCGCGCATGAGTTCATTGCCCCGAAACGAGAAACTAACGTTTGACACACCACCTGAAATACGAGCGTGAGGTAGGTTGGCACGTATCCAACGGGTGGCCTCGATAAAATCAACTGCGTAATGATCGTGTTCTTCAATACCCGTGGCAATCGCAAAGACGTTGGGGTCAAAAATAATATCTTCTGGCGGAAACCCCACTTCAGTGACCAGTAAATCATATGCACGTTTACAAATAGCTTGACGGCGCTCAAGTGAATCGGCTTGCCCTTCTTCGTCAAACGCCATCACCACAACGGCTGCGCCATAGGCACGACACAAACGGGCTTGTTCTAAAAAGGGCGTGACGCCCTCTTTCATTGAGATCGAGTTGACAATCGGTTTGCCTTGCACGCACTTCAGACCTGCTTCAATCACTGACCATTTAGAGCTATCGATCATGATCGGTACGCGGGCAATATCTGGCTCTGACGCAATCATGTTTAAGAAGCGCTGCATGCAAGCCAAAGAATCAAGCATGGCCTCGTCCATATTGATGTCGATGATTTGAGCACCATTTTCAACCTGCTGACGTGCAACGGTTACCGCTTGATCGTAATTGCCTTCTTTAATTAGGCGTGCAAACATTTTGCTACCGGTCACGTTGGTACGCTCACCGACGTTGATAAACAATGATTTATCATCAAAATTTAACGCTTCCAGGCCAGACAAACGCGTGCGAATTTCAATTTCAGGCACTATGCGAGGCGTCAGGGTGGTGACTTTTTGAGTGATAGCCTCAATGTGTTCGGGCGTGGTACCGCAGCAACCACCTGCCACGTTGACCAAACCGGCTTTGGCAAATTCTTCAAGCAAGGCTGAAGTATCTGCTGGGCTTTCGTCAAAGCCCGTATCGCTCATGGGGTTGGGCAAGCCTGCGTTGGGGTAAACGCACACGTAGGTATCGCTGATTTTGGCGAGCTCGGCAATGTAGGGTCGCATGAGTGCCGCACCTAAAGCGCAGTTCAAACCGATGGTGATGGGTCTAGCATGACGAACTGAATTCCAAAACGCTTCAACCGTTTGGCCAGACAAAATACGACCTGACGCATCGGTAACGGTACCTGAAATCATGACGGGTAAGCGCTCACCCGTTTCAGCAAAGACTTGCTCAATGGCAAAAATAGCAGCCTTGGCGTTGAGCGTATCAAAAATAGTTTCAACCAGCAGCAAGTCTACCCCCCCCTCTAACAAGGCTTTGACTTGCTCAGTGTAGGCGTCGCGCAATTCATCAAATGTGACGTTACGCGCACCCGGGTCGTTCACATCGGGTGAGATAGAAGCTGTTTTTGGTTGAGGCCCTAACGCACCGGCAACAAAACGAGGGCGTTCTGGTGTAGAAAACTTGTCGCATGCTTGACGCGCCAAACGGGCTGACACCAAGTTCATTTCATACGCGAGTTCAGGTAAATCATAATCACCCTGCGCAATCGTGGTGGCGCCAAATGTATTGGTTTCAACTAAATCAGCACCTGCTTGCAAGTATTGTTCGTGAATAGTTTGAATAGCATCAGGGCGCACAATTGATAGCAACTCGTTGTTGCCTTTGACATCTTTTACATGGTATTTGAATCGCTCACCCCGAAAATCGGCTTCCGTTAACTTGAGCTGTTGCACCATCGTGCCCATTGCCCCATCTAGCACCAAAATGCGCTCACCTAAGGCACGTGCGAATGCAGCGCCGCGGGTGTAAGACTCGACGGGGTAAGGTAGGTTTGGGTATGACATGAGTGTATTGCTCTTTTTATGCTTCTCGTTAGGCTAACGTTAGGCCCCTCTATCTTAACAAAATATGGGCTTGAACCATTTTAATAGCACCTTAAAGCCCTATTTTTAAAGGGGAAAAGCGTTGTTGTCGCGAGATGAGGTTGTGCAGGCTGATTCGAATCGATCGCTCATCGCAAACCCTCATGCTAAAGTGTTGATGCTTTGGTGCTTTCGGTGCCGCATGGTGCAGGGTCAGTTTGACCTGCATGGCACTGGGAAAGTTAAACGGGAAACAGGACGCATTCTTTTTGAATGCCAGCCTGTGCTGCCCCCGCAACGGTCAACGTGATGTTTAAAAGCACTCACGCCAGCCCGATACCGGCCAAATAGCCATTTTTTGCTGAATAACAGCTCAAAATGTTTCCCTAATTAACGTGCGGGGACGCACGTTTTACGTGAGTTTTTCTAATGTCTTTCAAGCCATATTTATTGGCAACAGGCACTCTTGCCTGCTTGCTGCCTATCTTATCTGTTGCACAAAATATCTCTCCCCAGCAAACTGAAGCAACAAAACTCGATGCCATCATCGTGACAGCTACGCGTTCAGCTCAAACACTTAGAAGCACCATAGGTGACAACACGGTTGTGAATCGTGAAGCGCTTGACCAAACACCTGACTCAACCTTGGCAGAAGTACTTGGCCGCCAACACGCCATTACCTTTGTTAATTATGGTGGCCCACAAACGTTATCAACTATTAACATTCGCGGCACCAATAGCAAACAAAGTCTAGTACTCATTGATGGGGTACGAACTAATAGCGGTAGCAGTGGTTTACCAGCCTTAAACGCGATGCCAATCAATAGTATTGATCGCATTGAAATTGTGCGTGGCGCGAGCAGTAGCTTGTATGGTGCTGATGCGATAGGTGGGGTGGTGAACATCATCACCCGTAAACCAGGTGATAAACAACCTTTTAAGGCCTTTGCCAACATGGGTGTGGGCACTTACTCAAGCAGCGAATATGATGCTGGGTTTTCTGGGTCTCACAATGGGTTGAGCTACAGCTTGTATGGCGGGTATGGGCAGAGCGCGGGCTTCGATGCCACCACCAACAAAAATTATTATGCCAACCCCGATACAGACTCTTATTATCGAAGCAATATTGGCGGCCAAATTGGCATGGCCTGGCAGACAGGTCAGACCTTAACGTTGAGTACATACCAATCACGTAGCAATGCAGGGCTTGATTTTGGTACGCCCTACTTTAATGACCGCGGCATTCAAACGTTAAGTAATACGACATTAACCAGTTCAAATCAAATTAATAAGATTTGGTTAAGTACATTTACGGCATCTATTCTGACTGATCAATACGAAAATAAAATAACACCTACAGGTAATTTCAGTGGTACAGAAACGTACAAAACAGATCAAACTCAATACGTTTGGCAAAACAATTTCAAACTTTCTGAAACACAGCAATTTAGCCTCGCTTATGAACGTTTAAACCAAAAAATAACAGGGCAATTTTCTGATTATGATTACGTCTCGCCATCTAATGTGGGTTATCAAAACGATGAAGTGTTTACCAATGCGTTTGTAGGCGTCTATCAAGGTGAGTGGGGGCCGCACGCAGTTCAGCTAAGTGCGCGTAACGATGCCAACTCACAATTTGGTAACTTTGCAACTGGTAGTATTGGCTACGCTTATCAGTTCACATCACAATGGCGCGCTAACGTGGGTTTTAATACCGGTTTTAGAGCCCCTAATTTTGATGAACTGTATTGGCCCTCAACAGCAGATTACCTCGGCAACCCCAACTTACAACCTGAAAAATCAAAAAATATTGAAGTGGGTTTGCAATATACCCACCAGAGTGGTCAGCTTGGTTTAACAGCCTATCAAAATGAAATCAGCAATTTGATCCTGAACCAACCCAGTCAGCCCGGTAGTTATACTTACCAGCCTTTCAATATTGGGAACGCGACCCTTAAAGGCTTAACGTTTAATGGCAATCAATACATCACTAAGCATACACAAATCGTGGGTAGCTTTGATTGGTTAAGCCCGATCAATGATGACACTAATGAGTTGTTACCTTTACGTGCGCAACGCGTTTTGCGTATGGCAGCCGAGCATACTTGGGGTGAAGCGTTATTTGGATTGGAATGGTATTTGTCGAGCGCCAGAAGAGAGGTCTTTAGCAAAAACAATATGGGCGGCTACGGTTTACTCAATGCCTCTTTGGCCTACAAGGTTTCTAAAAACGCCACCGTTCAAGTACGATGGAACAACCTTTTAGGGAAAGAATATAACCTTGTGGAAAACTACAACACACCGGGTTCAAACGTGTTTGTTAACCTTGCATTAAGTTATTAACAACCCGCGCAAATAAATGACATGCTTTGATACATCATTTCATCATTTAGCATGTAAAACCTCGTGCTTCAGGGCTGGAAGATGGCAATATATGCTTAAACTTAAATAAAAATGTCTGACTGTGTTCAATAAACTCACTATTCACTTAACAGCTATTGTGCTGCACCGTTTAAAAACCGGTGCAGCGTTGTTATGCTGCACCGGTTTTTTATCGTTTAACGCTTCTGCACAATCACAAAACGTACCACTGCGCATTGTGACCCTGACACCGCATGCCACAGAATTAGTCTTTGCAGCGGGTGGGGGGCAGCATATTGTGGCCACAGTGCAGGCCAGTGATTACCCAGCCAGTGTGCAGCATTTACCAAAGGTTGGTTCAGGGTTGGGGGTTGAAGTTGAACCCATCATTGCGCAAAACCCAACACTGGTTGTGGGCTGGCCTTCACCCCTTTTAGATCGACTGCAAACGCTAGGCTTTAAAACCTTTGCCACCCAACCCCAGCAATTAAACGACATTCCAAATGAAATTGACGCCTTGGGCAAAGTATTAAATACTGAGCCTTTTGCCCACGCACAAAACGCAGCCTTAATAGCGCGCATTCAAGCGTTACCACACTTGGAACCTAAGTCGCCCATTAAGGTTGCTATTTTGGCTGACCAGCAAGCAAGTTATGCCATTGGTGGTCAGCACATCTTGAACGATGTGTTGAGGCGGTGTGGTGCCATAAATGTATTTGCCTCGCAACCGTCGGCCGCCCCCTTAATTAGCCATGAGTCGCTGTGGGCTACCCAACCCGAGCTGATTATTGTGGGGCAAACCACTCAAAAACCATTTCAATTACCCCCAAAACTAGCTGATTTAAAGGCTAAAGTGTGGGTATTGAATGCTGACACTTTATTTCGACCCGGTCCACGCTTGATTGATGCGGCTGAACTCATTTGCAATCAGTTACAACTGGCCACACAATAGACGGTAAATTTCTTGTCCGTATTGAGCATTGAACGACGCATTGATGCTTCATTTGTCTGCATTTCCCCTTAACAACAGAGTGTTTTATGTCCGACCCCAAACCCCTCATCATTGCCAATAAAACCTATCAATCGCGTTTATTAATCGGAACCGGTAAGTACCGCGACTTTGAAGAAACGCGTCGAGCGATAGACATGAGTGGCGCTGAAATTGTGACAGTAGCTATTCGCCGAACCAATATTGGACAAAATAAGGGCGAACAAAGCCTGCTCGAATTTGTGCCACCTAACGAATTTACACTATTACCCAATACGGCTGGCTGCTACACCGCCGACGATGCGGTTCGAACCTTACGTTTGGCACGCGAACTGTTAGACGATCACCGTTTGGTAAAATTGGAGGTTTTGGGCGATGCCCACACATTATTTCCTAATATGCCTGAAACCTTATTGGCCGCAAAAACACTGGTTGATGAGGGTTTTGAAGTCATGGTTTACTGCACCGACGACCCGATTCAGTGTCGCATGCTTGAAGACATAGGTTGCGTCGCGGTCATGCCTCTAGCCTCTCTCATTGGGTCGGGCATGGGCATTTTGAACCCTTGGAATTTAAAGTTGATTATTGAACAATCACGCGTACCCGTTTTAGTTGATGCAGGGGTGGGCACCGCGTCTGATGCAGCGATTGCGTTGGAATTGGGTTGTGATGCCATCTTAATGAACACCGCCATTGCAGGCGCCACCGACCCTATTTTAATGGCGAGCGCCATGCGTAAAGCCGTTGAAGCTGGCCGTGAAGCGTTTTTAGCAGGCCGTGTCCCCCGCAAAACCTACTCAGGCATACCTAGCTCACCAAGCGCCGGTTTAATGCCTTCAATTAGCCCTAAAACTAACGCTTCATGACTCAGCCCATACCCAATATTTTAACGATTGCTGGCATTGACCCTTCTGGTGGGGCAGGTGTATTGGCTGATGTCAAAGCAATCAGTGCACTGGGGGGTTATGCCTGCGCAGTGGTGGCGGCATTAACCGCACAAAATACGCAAACGGTTACTGACATTGAGCCGGTTTCACCCCGCTTTGTTGGGCAACAAATTGACACGCTGTTTGATGACGTCAAAATCGATGCTTTAAAAATTGGTATGCTCGGTCAAGCCCCAGTCATCGAAGCAGTTTCGCAATGCTTGGGCCTTAGAGCGCCGCCACACGTTGTGCTTGACCCCGTGATGGTTTCAAAAAGTGGGGCGATGCTGCTTGAAGCTCGAGCGGTCAGCGCTCTACGTGAAGCGTTGTTACCTTTAGCAACCTTCATGACGCCTAATTTGCCCGAAGCTTCTGTTTTACTTGAGCGGGGAGCAATAGAATCAAAACGCGATATGCGTCGGGTAGCCGAGCAGTTGCGTGAAATGATGAGTCACAAAGGCCAACGATGGGTATTTTTAAAGGGTGGCCACCTACCGGGTGACGATACGACCGATTTTTTGCATGATGGTGATGTCATGATCGAACTACCCGGCCATCGTATCACCACTCAAAACACGCACGGTACAGGGTGTACCTTGTCCGCTGCGTTGGCTACTTTGTTGGGCTTAGGGCACACCGCTCCAGACGCTGCACAGGTGGCAAAAAAATACTTGGTTCAAGCCATTTCACAGGGGCACGAACTATCCGTTGGTCAAGGGCACGGCCCTGTTCACCATTTCCATCATTTATGGCGCAAAACCCCCGTACAATAAAGATTGTGAAGCTTGTCACAATTTTATATGAGTAATCGTAAGATGAATGCTATGAATTTGCCTGAAATTGAAATCGCCCGCTTCAACATGGTTGAGCAACAAATCAAGCCTTGGGACGTTTCAGACCCTAGAGTGACAGACGCTTTGTTCGCTGTGCATAGAGAGCTTTACACACCCTCATCTATGCGCGCTATAGCCTTTTCTGATTTAGAAATTCCTTTAATTATGCCGGCGGGCGACACACATCAAACGATGCTAACGCCTAAAATGGAAGCCCGTTTAGCCCAAGCGCTTGACTTGAAACCAGATGATTGTGTCCTTGAAATTGGCACCGGTTCGGGGTATCAGGCTGCTTTGTTAGCCTATATGACGCGTCAAGTCACAACCGTTGAAATTGATGCAAGGTTGGTGACTTTTGCACAAGATAACTTACGTCAGAATCAGTTAAATAACGTAACGGTTGAACATGGTGACGGTTGCAAAGGCTGGGGCAGTAATGAGTACGACGCCATTTTAGTCACCGGTTCCTTGCCTGCTGTACCTGATTCAATGAAATATCAATTACGTATTGGTGGGCGTTTAGTGGTTGTGTTGGGTCAAGCTCCGGTGATGACTGCCATTCAAATTACTCGAACAACGGCGGCGAGCTTTGAAACACAATCACTCTTTGAAACGGTGATTAAGCCTTTAGTTGGCCCACATGTTTCTCAATTTAAGTTCTAACATTAAGCGCTGACGCCACCCATTTTATGAACGCAATCTTACGACGCGCTCTGCAGTTTTTTTCGTTGTTGACATTTTGTGTCATCACACCCAACGTATGGGCACTTGACCTTGGCCAAGCTTGGCAGTTAGCGCTTACTAACGACCCAACCTATGCGGCAGCCCGAGCCAGTTATCGCGCACAATTGCAAAAAATACCACAAGCCCGCGCTGGGCTTTTACCCAACATGTCAGGCTCGCTTACAGGGGCCTATCTTGAGAGTCGCGCTACGGGCGCACTCAGCCAAGTCTATAACGGCGGCCGCTCTGCTTGGACCTTAGCACTCACTCAACCTGTATTCAATTGGTCGGCTTTAAACACGTTTCAACAATCAAAAATGGTGGTTGCTAGTGCAGAAATCAGCCTGCAATTGGCTTATCAAGACTTGATGTTACGGTTGTCTCAATCATACTTTGATGTGTTAATTGCACAAGATAGTTTGGCTGCTCTCAGCGCTGAGCAGCAGTCAATCGGTGAGCAACTGGCGTCGGCTAAAAGACGTTTCGAATTAGGCAATGCCACTATCACTGATGCACTGGAAGCCCAAGCACGATTTGATTTAATTGCTGCCAATATTATTGGGGCAGAAAACGATGTGACCAATGCTGAGTACGCTCTGACGCGCATGATTGGTCAGCAACCTCTTGATTTAGCCTCACTACCCTACACGGTTAAACTTCCAGCACCTTCACCAAATGATCTAACAGCTTGGTCCAATCAAGCCTCTTTAGCCAACCTTGATGTGGTTCGAGCTCGTATTCAAATTCGAATTTCTGAATACGATGTTCAAATTGCAAAATCAGGCCATTACCCTACCGTAAATTTGTCAGCTTCATCAACCAGCAACACCGTGGGCAATAGCCAGATTCGCCCCTTTTATGATGGCCGAACCATCGACAACGCTGTGGGCTTAACACTGAACGTACCGATTTATAGTGGTGGCGGTGTCAGTGCAACCGTCCTTGAAAAGACTGAATTACAACAAAAATCTGTTTATGATCTTGAAGCGGTGCGCCGTCGATCGGTACAACTTTCAAAGCAATACTTCAGTGGTGTGCGCTCTGGTTTAGCTCGCGTCAAAGGCCTTCAGGCTAGTGAAAAGTCTAGTTTGGCCTCGCTACAGGCCAACTTAACAGGTTATGACGTTGGCGTACGTATCAACTTAGACGTTTTGAATGCTCAACAACAGCTTTTTATTGCCAAACGTGACTTGGCTCGGGCACGCTATGATTCACTTATGGCCGGGTTACGCTTACGGGCCAACAGTGGGTCATTGTCAGAAGAAGATTTGGTGGCCGTGGCGCAGATGTTGCGCCCCCCAGGCTCTGCTGGCACGGGCATCATGTACGACTTACCCAAAGGGTTAAACTTAAACCGACAAGTTGCGGGTTCCGGCAAGCCTAAATGAATCTGGAACTATAGAAAAACCTTTACTCAGTCTGCACTTGATTAAGGTTGACGTATTTTTTTGACCAGTGCAGTGGTTGATCGCTCAAACTCAAAAGGTATGGCAACCGCTTTACCACCCCAAGACTCAACAATTTTAGTTTCAGGCAAGGTCGACATATCGTAGTCGCCCCCTTTAACAATCACATCGGGTCGCAGCGCCTCAATCACCTCGCAAGGCGTATCTTCATCGAAAATCGTCACCATATCAACACAACCTAATGCTGCTAATAAGGCCGCGCGATCTTGCTCGTTGTTCATGGGGCGGTCTGGTGCTTTGCCCAAACGCTTAACCGACGCATCGGTATTGACGCCAACAATTAAGGTTGCACCCAGTTGTGCCGCTTGGTCTAGGTAGGTCACATGACCTCGATGCAGAATATCAAACACCCCATTTGTAAAAATAATGGGGCGGGGTAAGTTACCCACGAAAATTGCGTCAATACATGCTTGACGCGTTAGTATTTTGCGTTCAAAGCGAGACATTATGTTGGGCTTGGCGCCACGACACCTAATGACTTGCGATATCGATTCAAGTCTTGCACAGATTCAAAAGTTGAACCCATTAACAACGATAAGTTATGCAAAATACGCTGACTAACTTTATGTTCCCAACCTTTGTCAAAACGTATTTGATGATCAAGCCACCGCTCTAACCAACCGGGTTCGGGCATTTTTGATTGCACGGTATCGTTTGGGAACATCTCTTTGTTGACGTGTAAATTTGTAGGGTGCAATGCCTGAGGGGTACGATGCGCTGAGGCCATTAAAACGCCGATTTTGGCAAATGCACGACGGGCTTGCAATGCTAAGTCTTGGCTGTGAACAGATAGGGCTCGTTTCATGTAACGCAAGTAAGCACCAGCATGACGCGCTTCATCTTGCGCCACAATTTTATAAATAGATTTGATAACAGGCTCAGTATGCCAGTCTGCTGCGCACCTATACCAATGGTTTAATCGCACCTCACCACAAAAATGTAACATCAATGTCTCGAGTGGGGGCGCCGCGTCGAACTCAAAACGCACATTGTGCAATTCTTCTTCAGTAGGCATTAAGTCGGGACGGAAGCGACGTAAGTACTCAATTAAAACTAAAGAGTGCTTTTGCTCTTCAAAAAACCAGATCGACATGAAGGCTGAAAAATCACTGTCACCACGGTTATCACGCAAAAACATTTCTGTTGCTGGCAAAGCGGCCCACTCAGTGATCGCGTTCATTTTGATGGTTTGGGCTTGCTCATCAGTGAGCTTGCTGGCATCAAAATCGTCCCAAGGAATGTCTGCGTCCATATTCCAACGAACAGATTCAAGCGATTTAAATAATTCAGGATAAAGCATAAAATACCTTTTTTTATCGTAGCCCTAGTTTTAACCCACAACCTGCTTCAAAATCATGACACTTAACATTTTACTTCTCGTACGCTACGCATCAGCACGCTGGGTCTATTTGGCTTAATGTACACATAAATACCTTTACCAAAACCGGTACAAACCAACCCCAAGAGCCAATGCAATCACAACAATCAGTACTGTCATCAGACGGTTTGACTGTTGTCGCTCTTTTCTAAGTGAGCGTAACTCTTGCCAAACTACCGGGGTTAGATCAGCCCGACTCAATGACTCGTGCATTAACCGAGGAAATTCTGGCAACCACTGCGCCCACTGCCCAGCCTCTGTTTTAATTTTATTGCGTAATGCACTCAATCCAACCCTATCGTGCATCCATTTTTCAAGGTAGGGTTTAGCGGTATCCCATAAGTCTAACTGCGGGTCGAGCTCTCGACCTAGACCTTCTACATTCAGTAGGGTTTTTTGCAATAAAACCAATTGCGGTTGTATTTCTACATTGAAACGGCGTGACGTTTGAAATAATCGTAATAATACTTGACCCAACGAAATTTCAGCGAGAGGTCGATCAAAATAAGGTTCACAAACTGCCCTAATCGCCCCCTCAAGCTCTTCTTCGCGGGTATTCGCAGGTACCCAGCCTGATTCAATATGCAAACGTGCCACACGCCTATAATCGCGCAAAAAGAAAGCTAAGAAGTTTTGAGCCAAATAGTTCTTATCAAATTCTGAAAGCGAGCCGACAATGCCAAAATCTAAGGCGATGTAACGGCCCAATGTTTCAGGTTGATTCGATACATAAATATTGCCGGGGTGCATGTCTGCATGAAAAAAACCATCTGTAAAGACTTGTGTAAAAAAAATTTCGACCCCTTTTTTAGCTAAGTCTTTAATATCAATGCCAGCCTCTTGCATACGCTTCATTTGGCTGACTGGGAAGCCATACATACGCTCCATGGTGAACACATTGATAGCGCAGAAATCCCAAACCACTTCAGGCACCATCAACAGATCACCACGTTCGGTACCTGGCGAAAAGTTGCGGCGTAATTGACTGCAGTTTGAGGCTTCGCGCAACAAATCTAACTCGTCATGCAGATGTTTATCAAACTCAGCAACCACCTCATAAGGCTTAAGACGTGGGCCGTCAGGCATCAAACGTTGTACTAAACCGGCCACAACACGCATGAGGGAGAGATCATTTTCAATCACTTCAAGCATACCTGGGCGCAATACTTTGACGGCCACTTCTCGCCCATCGTGAAGCGTTGCAAAGTGCACCTGAGCAATAGATGCAGAAGCGACCGGGTCAAACTCAAAATGCGCAAATAGCTGATTGGGTGGCGCCCCTAACGCGAGTTCAATCGCTCGACTAGCCTGCTCAGATGGGAACGGCGCAACATGATCTTGTAGCAACGCCAGCTCATCAGCCAAATCGGGTGGAATCAAATCACGGCGAGTTGACAAAACTTGGCCGAACTTAACAAAGACTGGGCCAAGAGACTCAAGGGCCAAACGCAAACGCATGCCGCGAGGCATTTTTGGAGCCCGACCAAACGTAATGACACGGACCATAAACACCGCAATTGGGTGATCAAAACTTGACAATACCAACTCGTCAAGCCGGTACTTCAGTCCTACCCATATTATGCGTATGAGGCGAAAAAAAGTCATCATTGTGAAGGTTGCCCCTTGGCTTTAATTGATTTTTTTAAAACCGAGAGCTGCTCAAGCTTTTCATTCAACTGCTGCTGCCTTGACTGTAACCGTGCCAAATTCGTGTTGAACGACTGCAATGAAGACGAAAAGCTGTGCAACAAGACCTCTGGTGTCAACACTCGGCTTTCATGCGACAAATACTCAACCATATTTTCAGTGACTCGCCGCCCAGACTGCATGAGACCTTGGTGCAAACTTTTAGCACCTTTAACGAGGTTTCGGGCAGGCACATCACCTAACCGCTCAGCCAATAAGTCTTCAATGTCTGGTCGTAATGTTTTCATCAAACCTGATAGCGTTTGAGCTAAAGCAGCATCGCCCGTTACGCGTGTTACCGACACGATGTCGAATTGATGGTCAGCATCAGCCCATTGCGACCAGTTTATTTTATTCAAATCTATTTCTATTGAAACGTCTGGCAAAATTGCTGAGTCGGCATAAACCACCTGCCCTGTGCTCTCAATCGTAAACAACCCTTTAAAGGGGGTGGCCACCAATGCGAAGGTTTTGCCAGAATGATGAGCAAGTTGCGCCAGGGCCCCTGGGTAGGGCTGCAGCAAGCGTGTTAAAGCCAACTGAACCATCGCGCGGGGCAACAAATCAGGCAAAATTGACTTTGAATTTAGAAAAAATGACACGTTTATAGGCTCGCTTATACAGTCTTTATATGGAAACACACTTAGTGTAACGAATTGCCACCTTTACATGACAAAACGCCCAAATTGAGGGCGTTTTGAGAAGAACGGGTAGAAACAAAAAGCGCTAATTAAGCAGCACCAGGCTGTTGAATACCTGCTAATAACCATCCACCCGACTGACCCTTGTAAAGGTTCCACACTTCTTCGAAACCCTTTGCGTCAGGGTTATCATCTTCACGAATCATGCCTGAAAACTGCACACTGGCTAGGTAACCCCCAGACATTTTTTCAATGCCCAACAAGTCAGCATTTAAAATGATAACTTCAGTCGTATTGGCGTTTTGACGATTCGCAAGTTGACCAGAAAACTCTTCAAACATATCTTCCGTTAAAACATTGTTCAACATGCCTGTGTTGCCTTCGTCCCAATATTTTTGAATCGCTACATACTGCTTTTTAGATTCATTTAAAAATGTTGCTTGATCAAAATCTGCCGGCACAAACCAACTGCCCACAGCGGTTTCATCTGTTGAAGGCTGATCACCCCCACCGGTTGATTCATACGCCTGTTTTGTCATGTTGTTTTGTTGATAATTAACACGATTGGCGTTGGATGCTGACCCAGCAGACTGTGTTGCCAATGGGGTTTGCCCTGAAAGACGGCCCATAATGAAACGAATTGCAAAGAAGGCCAAACCAACAATTAAAGCGATGGTGAGCATATCAGCTAACGCGCCACCCAAACCGAAGTGTGAAAGTAACGCTGCAATACCTAAACCCGCAGCAATGCCAGCAATAGGGCCTAACCAGCGTGAGCCACCTGCAGCTTTAGCGCCCGTGGCCGCCGCACCCGCTGTTGCCGCTGCGGCTGGCGCTTGAACCGCCTGTTTTTGCTTCATCACATTCGTTGATTGGCGCCCAGAACTGAAGCCGCCCCCAAAACGCTTTGCTTCAGCATCAAAAGTAACGGCAGTCATGGCCAATCCGCTACCGGCTAAAACCGTCACGGCTAAGAGTCGAGACAAAAATAAAGTCATGGAAACACCTTACAGAATAGAATTAAATAGATTTCGGTTAAAGCAACCTGTCAAACATCAAAGCAGTTCAAAAACAATAAATTATTATTGATAATCTTTAATAATCATATAGATATACTGACTGAACAGCATAAAGACCACACCAAAAGTAGGAAGTTCCGTTTCGTTTATTTTTGCATGCGGTAGTTGAGATATTATTTATGGGTTTTTGGGTTGCGTTACTTAAAAAAGAAGATGGCTTAAATACCTTTTACACCTTCATGTAAGGCCGCCACCCCACCCGTCAAATTGAAAAACTGTACCCGCATGAGACCGGCTACTTCAAGCATATTTTTAAGCGTTTCTTGGTCAGGGTGCATGCGAATAGATTCCGCTAGATATCGATAACTCTCAGCGTCACCCGCCACCTTTTTGCCCAACCAAGGCAACACGCTGAAGGAATACCAATCATAAACAGGTGTAAGTGGCTTAGCCACTTTCGAAAACTCAAGAACAAGCAATTTGCCACCTGGTTTTAGAACACGCGCCATTTCTGATAGAGCAAGGTCTTTATGGGTCATGTTGCGCAAACCAAAAGCAACCGTTACTCGGTCAAAATAGCGGTCGGGAAAGGGAAGTTTTTCAGCGTCGCAAACGGCTGTAGGCAAAATTTGCCCCCCATCAAGTAGGCGGTCTCGACCCACCCGAAGCATCGATTCGTTGATGTCTGATAACCACACCTCGCCTGTCGCACCCGCCTGTTTGGCCATTGACCGAGCTAAGTCACCCGTACCGCCGGCGATATCTAACACTCGCATACCTGGGCGCACCGCAGCACGACTCATGGCAAACGCTTTCCAGAGACGATGCAAACCGACTGACATTAAGTCATTCATGATGTCATAACGTGTTGCTACCGAGTCAAAAACTTCGGCAACTTTGCGCGCCTTTTCAGACTCTGCTACCTTTTTAAAACCAAAATGTGTTTGTTCGTCTGCCATGTTTTTTGAAGTGTTAACTTTTTGGGTGATGTGTTGCTATTAAAAATAACTATCAAATAGTTTTGTAAAACTATGCTTTGAGTCAAAACACTGTTGGGTGTGATTTGGTTTTATACGAACCATACATAATAATGGTACGTTAGCGTCTATCACTCAGCCCTTAAGTATCAGCGTTTATATAATTGACCCTATCTTAGCCTTTATCTTAGCCTTTATCTTAGCTCAATCAACTTGAACCTTTACGCTGTCACAATCTTGACATATTCAAGTCATATGATGACACTTTAGTACATCACCCAACTCAAAAAGCGTAGAAACGATGTCAAGTACCATTTTAGTCGTTGAAGACGAGCCCGCCATTCGAGAGCTGATTGCCGTCAATCTATCGTTTGCAGGACATAAAGTGCTTCGTGCTGACGACGTCGGCCAAGCTGACACCCTCATTCGCGCCGAACTACCCGACCTTATTTTACTTGACTGGATGTTACCCGGCATGTCTGGGTTGGCCTTTGCCCGTCGATTAAGGGCAGACAATCGTACCCGTTTAGTGCCTGTCATTATGCTGACGGCGAAAGGGGCTGAACAAGACAAAATTGATGGCCTTGAAGCAGGTGCCGACGATTACATTACCAAACCCTTTTCCCCTAAAGAGTTAATGGCTCGCATCAAGGCTGTTTTAAGGCGCCGTGCACCGCAACTCACTGATGACATGACCGAAGTGGCGGGTTTAATACTTGACCCCGTTTCGCACCGCTTAACGGGAAATGGTCTAGCATTAAATACTGGTCCCACAGAGTTTCGTTTGTTGCATTTTTTTATGACGCACGCAGAACGAGTTTTTTCTAGAACACAATTACTTGATCAAGTTTGGGGTGATCATGTTTTTGTTGAAGAACGCACAGTCGATGTACACATCAGACGTCTGCGCAAAGCTTTAGAACCAACAGGCCATGATCGGCACATTGAAACCGTTCGGGGCAGTGGTTACCGCTTTACACGTGAGGTTACCCTTTAACGGGTACCACCAACAAACCTCGCTTCATGCGAAAATCATACCCATGCAATGGCATCGTACTTTTTTATGGTTTGTTTTTTGGGCGCTCATGGCCAGCGCCTGGACATTTTATTTTGAAAATGCTTGGGGTTGGGCTTTACTAGCACTAAGCACGGGCGGCGTCATGACTTGGCGTCGCTACCAAGCCGTCAAAGTTGCCATATGGGCCAAATCACCTGCGAGCAACCTCCCCCCTGAAAACGTTGGCCCTTGGGTCAATGTCGTCGCCGAACTAAAGCACTTTACAAATATTCAGGCACAACTGGTGGCCACAACAAAAGAGACGGCTGACGCGATTGTATTGGCAGCACAAGCCTTGCCCGTTGGCGTGGTAGCACTTGACCATCAATTTAAAATTAATTGGTTTAATAAATCGGCCCAGCAGCACCTGAATCTCAATCAGACATTAGACATGGGTCAATCGTTATTAAACTTGTTGCGGCAACCTGAATTCATTCAATACGCGAGACGCACCCAGTGGCCTGAACCAATATTACAAAAACTCACGCAAGATGGCAGCACAAAACATCTTGTTATGCAGTTTGTAAACTATGCAGGCAATCAACGCTTATTGATCACCCGCGATATGACCCAAATTGATCGCCTTGAAACCATGCGTCGTGACTTTGTAGCTAATGTTTCGCATGAGTTGCGCACGCCGTTAACCGTCTTATCTGGTTTTTTAGAAACTCTTAAAGATGCTCCGCCCGATGCGCTGTCAACTGAACAAAAACAGCATTACATTACTTTAATGTACAACCAAGCGCACCGTATGCAGACCATTGTGGCCGAGTTGCTCACGCTTTCAGACCTTGAGGCGAGTGCGCAGGCGGAACGTGTAGACATTGATATGCCAAAGCTCATTGATGTTGCTCGACAACAGGCCGAGGGCCTTTCAGCAGGCAAGCACCATTTTGTATGGCACGTCAAGCCAAATTTACATCTTCAGGGCAGCCATTCAGAACTCACATCAGCATTTTCTAACTTATTGAGCAATGCCGTTAGATATACACCTGAAGGCGGCAATATAGAGGTTGAATGGGCCATTGACCCATCTGGCCACCCTAGATTTAGCGTTACCGACACGGGTTTAGGCATTGCACCTGAGCATATTCCTCGACTCAGTGAACGATTCTATCGGGTTGACCGCGGACGATCACGTGAACTAGGTGGCACAGGCTTGGGTTTAGCAATTACCAAGCACATTGCCATGCGTCATAACGCCAAACTTGAAATATCCAGCGAATTGAGTTTAGGCAGCTGTTTTAGTCTAGTGTTCGAAACCTCGCCGATGGCTTAAACTCTTGTATGTATATTAAAGTTATTTTTATATTTACTTCATAGCAACTTTTTATAGGTTTTTATATGAATACCGCTGCCCAAGCCATGCCTCCTTTTCATCTTGCTTTCCCCGTAAATAATTTAGATGTTGCCCGTCATTTTTACGGTGAAGTATTAGGCTGTTCAGAGGGCCGTAGCTCACCCGACTGGATCGATTTTAATTTTTACGGCCACCAAATTGTGGCTCACTTGTCACCTGAGTCATGCAACAGCGACGCCACCAGCGCAGTTGATACCCATAACGTACCCGTCAGGCATTTTGGCGTTGTGCTACCTATGTCAGATTGGGAATCATTAGCTGAAAAATTAAAAGTTGCCGGTACAAAATTTATCATTGAGCCCTATGTGCGCTTCAAGGGTGAGGTTGGCGAACAAGCCACGATGTTTTTTAAAGACCCTTCAGGCAATGCCATTGAATTTAAAGCCTTTAAAAACATGACTTCATTGTTTGCAAAGTGATTCGTACTCAAGGCGATCGTTGCGTCATTTTTGAGCTCGGTGATCACATTGATGCCAACACTGGGCTTAAATGTTTACACTTGGCGCAACAAATCAGGCGCGCAAATTTAAGAGGGGTGACAGATGTCATTCCCTCTTTTATAACCGTTGCGATTCAGTTTGAACCGCACCCTGATCATGGTGGTAACCCAACCGAATACTTCAAAGAAGTCACGCGCTCATTGATTGACCAACCCGTTGACTCATCATTAATTGAATCACGCATCATTGATATACCCGTTTGCTATGAAGCCGAGTTTGGTATTGATCTTGATTTTGTCGCGCAAACGGCAAAATGCTCAGTTGAAGACATCATTCGTGAACATACCGAGTCATTAAGTCGTGTTTATATGCTGGGCTTTGCACCAGGGCAGCCATACATCGGTATTCATGGTGAGCGGTTAAATATACCAAGGCGTTCAACCCCTCGCACTGCACTGCCCCAAGGCTCTGTTGCGATTGCTAACCGACAAACCGTTATCTACCCAAACATCTTACCTGGGGGATGGCATGTGATTGGCACAACACCCATTGCACTGTTTGATCTTCACCGTGCACAACCCAGTTTGCTTGAACCGGGCGATCAAGTTCGCTTTGTTTCCATTTCCTCTGAACATTTTAAATCTATTCAAAATAGCGAAACATAGGATATGGGCATACTGATTCACAAACCCGGCTTGCTCTCAAGCTTTCAAGACTTAGGGCGATTTGGCTTCCAATACCTAGGGGTATCGGTGACCGGCGCGATGGACGCTTTAGCGCACCAGATGGCCAACCGCATTGTGGGTAATCGTACCGATTTGGCCACTCTTGAAATGACGTTAATTGGTCCACAACTGACCTTGACTGCACCGTGTTGCATCGCGTTAAGTGGCGCTGACATGCAAGCCACGCTTGATGGTCTACCCATGGCTCTCAATCGACCCTATATCGCTCGGCGTGGTCAAACGTTGAAGTTAATGTCTTTTGTCACGGGAGCACGTACCTACCTAGCGGTGATGGGCGGTTTTGCGCTCGACACGGTCATGAATAGTCAAAGTACTTATTTAAGAAGTGGCATGGGTGGTTGGCAAGGGCGAGCGCTTAAAAAAGATGACGAGATACCGCTGCAAACGCCGCTACCTGACAACGAAACATTACTCAAAAAAATTGAGGCTGCCTGTTGGCAAGTTCAGCTTTACTTACCCCTCGCTTTACAGCTACCCAACCTAAATCGTGAATCGGTTCGGGTCATCGCAAGCGACCAATGGCCTGCGTTTACTGCAGACAGTCTCGACCATTTTTTATCAAACCCTTGGCGCATTTCACGCGATTCAGAACGCATGGGGTACCGACTTGAGGGTCCAAAACTAGCGCTCAGTCAACCGAAACAAATGCTGTCTGAAGTCACCAGTTTTGGCACCATACAAGTACCTGTTGATGGTCAGCCCATAATTTTAATGGCTGACCATCAGAGTACCGGTGGCTACCCTAAAATCGCAACGGTTGCACAAGTCGACCTACCCACCCTGGCTCAACGTAAACCAGGTGACACCGTACGATTTAAGTTGATTGATATGGCCGAAGCGCAAAGGCTTGACCAATTGCAGCAAGCAGCGATCAATCACTTAGCTCAACCGCTTGAACCTGTATTTAAGACGTTCCGTCCAACCTTCAATTAGGAAATCTGATGACTCTACACATTGATCTGAACTGCGATATGGGTGAAAGCTTTGGTGCCTGGAAAATGGGCCAAGACGAGCAAATTTTGCCTTATGTGTCTTCAGCTAATATTGCTTGTGGTTATCACGCGGGTGATGCATCAGTTATGCGTCACACAGTTGCCCAAGCGATCAAGCATGGTGTCAAACTGGGCGCCCACCCAGGCTTGCCCGATTTGGTCGGTTTTGGTCGTCGCAACATGGCCATTTCACCTGAAAATGCATACGACATCATGGTCGTACAAATTGGCGCATTAGCCGCCGTGGCTGCAACACAAGGCAAACGCTTGCACCACGTTAAAGCACATGGCGCGCTATACAACATGGCAGTCAAAGACGCCACCTTAGCGAAAGCTCTCGCGCAAGCCATCTCTGATGTGGATAAATCATTGATCATGTTTGTACTGGCAGGCAGTTGCATGGTTGAAGCGGCACAACAATGCGGCTTAACGGTCAAACAAGAAGTGTTTTGTGACCGCACTTACCAACCTGATGGTTCACTGACACCTAGGCGCGAACACAACGCCATGATTACAGATGTTAACCAGTCTATTACGCAGGTGTTACAGATGGTTCAAAAAGGGTTTGTCACGGCGGTTGATGGCAGCAAAGTGACTCTAAAAGCTGAAACGTTATGTATTCACGGCGACCAACCCAACGCCGTCATTTTTGCTCAATCAATCAGATCTGCTCTACAAGATGCAGGCATCAACATCAGCTAAATTTCAAGCATTCAAACAAGAGCCATATACTTTCTTATTTGAATGCTCTACTGTTTGAATGCTCTACTGTTTGAATGCTCTACCGATTGCAACGCATCTGACCAGCTATCAGTAAGTGTTTGTCAATCGGCCCTAAAATCGCATTACACCAAGACTCGTTCAATACCGCCCGCATTGGCATCGGCAACATATTTAGGCATCCAGTCTTCGCCCAAAATCAGACGCGCCATTTCAACCACTATGTAGTCAGCTTTAGCAGCCGTATCTTGCTCAAACCTTGACAGGCCTTGCAAGCAAGACGGGCAAGATGTCAAAACTTTGACTTCGCCCTCAAAACCATCGCTGCGTATATCAGCCGTATTTTTGGCCAACTCTTCTTCTTTACGGAACCGAATTTGAGTTGAAATATCAGGCCGAGCGACGGCTAAAGTACCTGCCTCGCCACAGCAGCGATCGGTTTTAATGGTTTCATCACCCACTAAAGCGCGTACCGTTTTCATGGGATCTTGAAGCTTCATGGGGGTATGACAAGGGTCGTGGTACATATAGCGCGTACCATTTACCCCCTCTAGCTTGACACCCTTTTCAAGTAGATACTCATGAATATCAATTAATCGGCAACCTGGGAATATTTTTTCAAACTCATACCCGGCCAATTGGTCATAGCATGTGCCACAACTGACCACTACGGTTTTGATGTCTAAGTAGTTCAAAGTGTTGGCGACTCTATGAAACAACACGCGATTATCAGTAATGATTTCTTGCGCTTTATCAGTCATGCCATTGCCGCGCTGAGGGTAGCCACAGCACAAATAACCTGGGGGCAGAACAGTTTGCACACCCACATGCCATAACATGGCTTGCGTGGCTAGCCCGACCTGTGAAAACAATCGCTCAGAGCCACAGCCCGGAAAGTAAAACACCGCTTCAGTGTCAGCATTCGTGCGAGCTGGGTCACGTATGATTGGTACGTAGTTTGCATCTTCAATATCAAGCAATTTACGGGCTGTTTTTTTAGGCAAACCACCTGGCATTTTTTTATTAATAAAATGCACGACCTGCTCACGCATGGGCGGCTTGCCCACTGTTGCAGGTGGGCGCTCAGTTTGTTTGCGAGCAACTTTGGCCAACAAGTCATGGGCAAAACGCTGGGCCTTGTAGCCCACACCGACCATTGCTTGACGGGTTGCATTGATCGTGGCGGGGTCTTTGGCATTTAGAAAGAACATCGCCGCAGAAGTGCCTGGGTTAAATGATTTGTGACCCATGCGACGCAACAACGCACGCATGTTCATCGATACTTCACCAAAATCGATATCAACCGGGCAAGGCGTATAGCACTTATGGCAAACCGTACAGTGGTCAGCCACGTCTTCAAATTCTTCCCAATGTTTTAAGCTAATACCCCGTCGCGTTTGTTCCTCATACAAAAAGGCTTCAATTAACAAAGATGTCGCTAAAATTTTGTCACGAGGCGAATAAAGTAAATTGGCACGTGGTACGTGGGTGGCACAGACAGGCTTACACTTACCGCAACGCAAACAGTCTTTAATAGACGTGCTAATTGCCCCAATTTCGCTTTGCTGCATGATGAGCGACTCATGCCCCATCAAATTGAAACTCGGTGTCCAGGCGTGACGCAAGTCGGCCCCTGGCATGAGTTTGCCAGCGTTGAAATGGTCGTGCGGGTCAACCTCACGTTTGTACTGCTGAAAAGGCGCCAACTCGGCTTCAGTTAAAAACTCGTACTTGGTTAAACCAATACCATGCTCACCTGAAATCACACCATCAAGCGCACGCGCTATTTTCATGATGCGTGCAACCGCTTCATGGGCTTCTTGCAACATGCCATAGTCTTCTGAGTTAACAGGAATGTTGGTGTGCACGTTGCCATCGCCCGCATGCATGTGCAAAGCAACAAAGACCCGGCTTTTCAAAATACGGTTGTGTACGGCTTGCAACTCAACCATAATCGGTGCGAAGTCAGTGCCACCAAAAATATCTTCTAACTTCGCGCGTACTTCAACCTTCCAGGAAATACGAACTGTACGATCTTGCAACACATCAAATAACGTTGCGTCAGGCTGATTCACTAAACGTTGATCAATATCAGGCAGCAATGCTTCTAGGCCATGCGTCATGAAGCTTTGACGCGCATGGTTCAGAGGCAGATCAAGGTTGTCGAGCAACCACTGCCAACGCGCCTTAACATCAACCAATAATTGCGTGGCATGACGGGTACGATCGCTCAACAACTCTTCGCGAGAAATACCCTCTGCTGAACCACCCTCAAGTTTGGTAATAGGCAAGGGCTCAAGCAAACGCTCATCGAGCGCAGTGATGAGTCGCAATTTATTTCGAGTAGACAACTCGACATTTATGCGCTCGATCGCATCGGTGTACTCACCCATACGGTTGAGCGGAATCACCACATCTTCATTGATTTTAAAAGCATTGGTATGGCGTGCAATAGCCGCGGTTCGAGCACGGTCAAGCCAAAACTTTTTACGTGATTCTGCACTCACGGCAACAAAGCCCTCACCGTGGCGGGTATTGGCCATACGTATTACTTCACTGGTAGCAGCAGCCACAGCATTTTCATCGTTACCAACGATGTCGCCGATAAGTACCATTTTAGGCAAACCGCCTCTTTTGCTTTTGGTGGAATAACCGACCGCACGCAAATAGCGCTCATCTAAATGCTCGAGGCCCGCCAAAATGGCACCCTGCTTTAAGCCAGTGCCATCGAGATAGTCTTTAATATCTACAATTGAAGGAATCGCGTCACGCGCTTGCCCAAAAAATTCAAGGCAAACCGTACGAGCATGTTTCGGCATGCGATGTAATACCCAGCGTGCAGCAATAATGAGGCCGTCACACCCTTCTTTTTGTACGCCAGGCAAGCCTGATAAAAACTTGTCAGTGACGTCTTTACCGAGACCCACTTTGCGAAATGAGGGGCCAGCGATGTCAAGGGTTTTGCTTCTTAAGGGTCGTTCACCCGGGGCAAATCGACCATCAGACCATGAAAGCTCAAAGGTGGCTGTTTGGGCATCATGAATTTTGCCCATGTTATGGCCAATTCGCTCAACGTCCAACCAATTACCATCGGGGTCGACCATGCGCCACCAAGCCAAATTATCGAGTGCAGTACCCCATAAAACAGCTTTTTTTCCGCCTGCATTCATGGCGACGTTACCGCCGACACACGAGGCGTCTGCTGAGGTTGGGTCGACTGCAAAGACGAAGCCAGCCAACTCTGCTGCGTCAGATACACGCCGAGTAACCACACCAGCTCCCGATCTAATCGTAGCAACAGGCGCCGTTAAGCCGGGTAGCAATGTTTGCTCAACCGCACCTAAGTCAACCAGTTTTTCAGTATTGATGACGGCTGACTTCCAGGTTAATGGAATAGCGCCACCGGTATAACCCGTTCCACCCCCTCGTGGCACAATCGTCAGGCCCAACGCAAAACAGCCCCGAACCATTGAGGCTAATTCAGCTTCCGTGTCAGGGGTGAGCACCACAAAAGGGTACTCAACTCGCCAATCTGTCGCGTCAGTGACGTGCGACACGCGAGATAAGCCATCAAATTTAATATTGTCACGATGAGTGAGCTTACCCAGCACTTTCTTGGCTTGTTTGCGCATAACCGCGGTCTGCGCAAAGTCTTTTTGAAAGGTAGCTAGCGCCCGACGAGCGCTATCAAGTAAAGAAGCGACTTTTTCATCACGCGCTAAGTCGTCTGAAGCGCGACGTTTATCTACCTCGTTTAACCGATGCTCGAGCGCCTCGATTAAAAGCTTTTGACGCTTTGGGTTATCAAGCAAGTCATCTTGCAAATAGGGGTTGCGGCGCACCACCCAGATGTCACCCAACACTTCGTAAAGCATACGAGCTGAACGACCAGTACGACGCTCACCCCTTAATTCGCTTAACAAAACCCAAGCTGGCTCGCCCAGCAATCGACACACAACTTCACGATCAGAAAAAGAAGTGTAGTTGTAAGGAATTTCGCGCAAACGGGCATCTTTTGACGCAGTCGGCAAACTGGCTAAAAATTGGCTAGAAATAGGGGCGTTCATAGGTGACGCTTATAAAAAGATAGGTCTTTAAAATATGATTTTAAGACAAACCGACATCTATATGGGAATACCCCTATAGGGATATCTCTGAGCGCTCACAAACCTGACCAAGCCACAAACACCCAAGCCAATGTCGCGTAGCGGCCAAACTTACCAATCGCCATAAAAAACAAGCAAGGCAATAGCCGTAAACGCAATGAACCCGCGGCCAAACAAAGCGGATCGCCCACAACCGGCACCCAAGACAATAGAAGAACGGCCGGGCCAAATCGATTCAACGCATTCAACATTCGACCAGACGTTACAGGGGCTGGGTGAGTGATGGCAGGCTCAGCCTCTGGGTCTATGCCAAATTTGGGCTTTTGCAATCGTTGTCGCCAGCGATGCCACGCCAAGCGTAAGCCACGACCCATGACATATGTAACGACGCCACCCAAGGTATTTCCCAAGCCAGCAACCAACACCGAGAGCCAAATTAAGGGATGGTCGCTTGAAGCCCAGTAGGCTAACAACACAGGTTCCGAGCCCACAGGCAAAATGGTAGCGGCTAAAAAAGCAGATAAGAAAATCAGAACCATGCTACCAAACATTCTTTTTTACCTTAATAAAGTCTTTTTACACATAAAAAAACATATTTTTCAGGGCATGAAATAATAAAGACTTATTTTGTAACGTTCAAAGAGCCCTATTTTCATGTCAACAGACTACCTCAAGCGCATCTTGTCTGCGAAAGTGTATGACGTCGCCGTCAAAACACCCCTAGAAAAAGCAGAATTATTATCTGAACGTATCGGCAATACGGTGCTGATTAAGCGTGAAGATACTCAAGCAGTGTATAGCTTCAAATTGCGGGGTGCTTACAACAAGATGGCAAACTTGAGCCCAGCAGCGTTATCAAAAGGGGTCATTGCGGCATCTGCAGGCAATCATGCTCAAGGTGTGGCGTTATCGGCACAACGCTTGGGTTGCCGAGCAGTCATTGTTATGCCCACCACCACGCCCCCTGTTAAAGTTGAGGCGGTACGTCGTTGGGGTGCTGAAATAGTTTTACATGGCGAAAGCTATTCAGATGCATTCGATAAAGCGCAAGAAATTCAAGCTAAGCGTCACTTAACGTTTGTGCACCCCTTTGATGACCCCGATGTGATTGCCGGTCAAGGCACCATCGCGATGGAAATCTTGCAACAACACACGGGCCCTATTTATGCAGTGTTTGTGGCAATTGGTGGCGGCGGACTCATTGCTGGTGTATCAAGCTACATCAAAGCGTTACGACCCGACATAAAAGTCATTGGCGTACAAACGGTTGACTCAGATGCCATGGTGCGCAGCATTCGGGCGGGCAAGCGTATTCGCTTAAACGATGTTGGTTTATTTTCTGATGGCACCGCCGTCAAGCAGGTTGGGGTTGAAACCTTTAGGCTCGCTAAAGAGTATGTCGATGACTACATTATCGTTAACACCGACGAAATTTGTGCCGCAATTAAAGATGTATTTCAAGACTCTCGCCGGGTCTTAGAGCCAGCAGGGGCATTGGCCATTGCGGGCGCCAAAAAATACGTGGCACAACACAATCTAAAAAAACAAACACTGGTGACGATTGCATGCGGTGCAAATATGAACTTCAATCGTTTGGGCTTTGTGTCTGAACGCGCCGAAGTCGGTGAAGCGCGTGAAGCATTATTTGCCGTGACCTTACCTGAAGAACGTGGCAGTTTTAGGGCACTTTGCAAACAGCTGGGTGCGCGCCACATCACTGAATTTAATTACAGAGTATCTGACACAAACGTTGCCCACGTTTTTGTGGGCGTGCAAGTTCAAGGCGCCACTGAAATTACAAAACTCGCGTCGAGTTTAAAGAAAAACGGCTTTCCTACGGTCGATCTCAGCCAAGATGAGTTTGCTAAGTCACACTTGCGCCATATGGTAGGCGGGCGTTCAGGTTTAGCCAAAGATGAACTGCTTTACCGTTTTGAGTTCCCTGAAAGACCCGGTGCTTTATCACGCTTTTTAGATGCCATGCACCCCGAATGGAACATAAGCCTCTTTCATTACCGCAACCATGGCGCAGATTATGGGCATATTTTGGTGGGCATTCAAATACCTACCGGCCACAAAAAAGGGTTTAAAGCGTTTCTTGACGAATTGGGCTACCCCTACTGGCATGAAACCCAAAACCCTGCTTATCAACTTTTTCTTTGAAGACAACGCGTGCCAAGCTAAATCTCACATACGTTCAGGTCGACAACATGAAACGGATGATAATTGAGATAATGTGAGCTCACGTCACGGTGCACCATGTAAGCCATGAAATTAAGATTGGCCTGCGGAAACCTTGATGCAGGCCGCCGCTTTTTTGGCTTTTATGCGGGCGGCAGCAACGCTAAGATCGGTGGCAACACAGACACCTAGTCGGCGTTTCACGAACGATTCGGGCTTGCCAAACAGCCTGATATCAGTGCCAGGCTCTTGCAAGGCCTCGGCAACCCCCTCAAACACCACGTCATGGGCATCAACCCCACCGTAAATTACAGCGCTGGCTGACGGTCCTCGCAACGCCACATTAACCGGTAAACCTAACAAAGCGCGAGCATGCAACTCAAACTCACTTTGCACTTGTGAAATAAGCGTGACCAAACCCGTGTCGTGCGGCCGAGGGCTCACTTCAGAGAACCAGACCTCGTCGCCTTTCACAAATAACTCAACCCCAAAAATACCTAACCCCCCTAAATTTTCTGTCACGTCACGTGCGATGTGTTGCGCGCGCTCAAGCGCCAGGTTTTGCATGGCTTGTGGCTGCCAACTTTCAACATAATCACCATCAACTTGATGATGACCAATCGGCTCACAAATATGCGTCTCTATTGCACCCTCTGCACCCAAAGCTCGAACGGTTAAAAGCGTTATTTCATATTCAAAATCAATAAAGCCTTCAACAATTACGCGGCCAGCGCCCACTCGACCACCTGCCTGTGCATACGCCCAACATTTGGCAATATCGGATGCTGAACGCGCCACAGACTGCCCCTTACCAGATGACGACATGACCGGCTTGATCACACAAGGGAAGCCGACCTCAGCAGCCCCTTGTGCCAGTGCCACCTCGGTATCAGCAAATCGGTAGGGCGAGGTTGGCAGACCTAATGTTTCAGCTGCTAAGCGACGTATACCCTCTCGGTTCATCGTGAGTTGAGCTGCGCGTGCAGTGGGGGTGACGCGTAAGCCATCACGCCCCTCTATTTCGACTAACAAATCGGTTGCAATGGCCTCAATTTCAGGCACGATGACATGGGGCTGATACTGGTCAATTACAGCCAGCAGTGCTTGGCGGTCTGCCATATTGACGACAACCGAGTGGTGCGCCACTTGATGCCCTGGTGCATCAGCGTAACGATCAACTGCAATCACCTCAACACCGAGCCGCTGCAAAGCAATAATGACCTCTTTTCCTAACTCGCCTGAACCCAACAACATGACTCTAAAGCCACTTGGTGACAAAGGCGTACCAAATTTGACAGGTAACATTGAAGCGTACATGGCGGTATATTCCATAAAATTAACTGATAATAGATTTAATTATGACTCAAAAAATGGGTCTCTTAAGACAATTTATACCCGAAGCGGCACCGGCACAATCTCATAACGATAGGCGTTTACACGACTACAATCAGAACATGGTCATTAAAACGATTACTCATGAATCAATCTTAGCCAGTGGGCAGCAGACGCTTGATACCGAAGCACAAGCCTTAATTGCGCTCAATGCGAGGTTAGGTCAGCCTTTTGTTCTGGCTGTTCAGTCTATGCTGGCTTGCACTGGGCGTGTCGTGGTGTGCGGCTTAGGCAAAACCGGGCATGTTGGGCGAAAAATAGCCGCAACACTTGCCTCAACGGGCACACCAGCCTTCTTTATGCACGCTGCAGAAGCCTTGCATGGTGATATGGGCATGCTCAGTTCAGGCGATTTACTGTTAGCGTTGTCCCATTCAGGTTCAGGCACAGAAATTCTTACCGTGCTGCAAAGTGCGCACCGCTTAGGTAATCGCGTCATTGCATTAACTGGCCACCCCGATTCTGAACTGGCTAAATTGTCTGACATTCACCTTGATGTCAGCGTTGACCTTGAGGCCTGCCCGCTCAACCTAGCCCCAACATCAAGCACCACTGCTGCTATAGCGATGGGTGATGCCCTAGCCGTTGCCTGCTTGCAAGCGCGGGGCTTTGATGCGCAAGATTTTGCGCGGTCTCACCCCGGTGGTCAACTCGGTCGTCGCCTTCTGACCCGAGTAAGTGATGTGATGCGTCAAGGCACCGCATTACCAACTGTACTTGCGCACACCAGTATGACTGAAACGTTAGAAGAAATGTCACGCAAAGGTATGGGCATGACTGTGGTCGTCGATAACTTAGGCACCCCTATTGGCATTTTTACAGATGGTGACCTGCGACGCTTGCTTGAACAACGGGGCGACATTCGCCACCTGTTTGCAAAAGATGGTATGAGCCCATCACCAAAAGTTATTGATGCCAACATGCTTGCAATTGATGCAGCCACTACCATGGACCAACGAAAAATCACCCAGATGTTGGTCTGCTCACCCGAAGGACGACTCATTGGGGCCTTGCACATGCATGACCTCATGGCCGCCAAAGTCATTTAATATTTTGTGCTGATCATGAAAAATATCCCTCATCCTGCTGAAGCCCTTGTCTTAGCTCGAACACCCGCCACCTTGCTCGAACGATTGATACGAATCAATTTAATGGTGTTTGATGTTGATGGTGTGCTAACCGATGGCAGCCTTTGGTATGGTGATCAAGGTGAAATCTTTAAGCGATTTCATGCACACGATGGCCACGGCTTAAAAATGTTACTTAATAGTGGCATACGGGTCGCACTTATAACGGGTCGCACGAGCAAAATTGTAGGCATTCGAGCTGCCGAACTAGGTATTTCCGACGTTCTACAAGATGTTCGAGACAAGGGCCAAGCATTAACAGAGCTTGTCAATCGTCACCGCTTAAGTTTTGAATCAGTCGGTTTTATGGGAGACGATTTAATCGACATACCTGCTATGCAAAAATCGGGTTTTGCAGCAAGCGTTCCCAACGCACCCGCCTACATTACCCAAACGGCTCATTGGGTTTCAACCTTGCAAGGTGGGCATGGTGCCGTTCGTGAGTGTTGCGATTTAATTTTGGCATCTCAAGGCAAGCTGAGCCCATTCTTTCAACCCGGCCTATTGGGGTCAGGGGTGATACAGTAATGCTTGAGTGCACCCCCTTCAAGGCACTCGCCTTTACAGCCCAGGTGTCATTTTGAACGATCGCTTTTCAACTGGTATCACAGCATTTATTTTGACGCTATTGGTGTCGGGTACGTGGTGGGCCTCTGACTATGCGCAACGAGCCGTTGAGCTTGACCCACCCGCCAAAAACACCCATGAACCCGATATCTGGGCTAAAAATATTGTTTTGTTACGTAGCAACGAACAAGGGGTTACCGTAAGTAGGCTGGAAGGCGATTACCTTGAGCACTTTCCCGATGACGACTCTTACGATATAAAAGGTCCACGTGCTTTTAATGTTAAGCCTGATAGCCCAATGACCATGGCTACCTCAGACCACGCGCAGCTACTTGATGATGGCAACCGCATTGTGATGAATGGAAACGCTGTACTAACGCGCCTAGGCGATGAAAAAAATAGTGCCATGACTTTTTCAAGTGACCAACTCACCATGCTGATAGATCAAGACATCGCTTTCACTGAGTTACCCGCAGTGGCAGTCAGTGGTCGTTCACGATTATCGGGCGTAGGCATGAATTACAACAACAAAACTAGACGAATAAATGTATTGCGCTCAACCGATATGGATATCGCGCCACGCGCAAATACCAATACAAACAAAACAGAAACGCCTGTTGAACAGCCCCCCTCTCAAATCATAAAGACTTCACCATGAAACATTTCATCAAGCCTTTTGGGTTTATTTTTGTCGTCACCCTTTGCACCGCTTCCCTTTCAATTGTTTCGGCGCAATCAACTGGGCTCAAAGGCATGATGGCCGACGATAGCTCAGCTGAAACACCCTTTACACAAATTTTATCGAATTCTTTAAGCTACGATGACTTAACGAAGCAGAGCACCTTTGTGGGTCAAGTTGTCATGACTCGGGGCTTGTTATCGATGCATGCCGACACGCTAAAGTTACGTGAAGACAGCGAAGGTTTTCAGCACGGCACAGCGCTTGCCAATGAAGGACGACGTATTTATATTCGTCAAGAAAAACCTGAAGCCTTTGAAGTGATGCAAGGCTTAGGTGAAAGCGCTGAGTACGATGGTAAAGCACAAACCTTTGAGCTGATTGGCAGAGCCATTCTGACGCGTTTTATCTGTGGCAAACCCTTCGATAACGTCAGCGGTGATCGCGTTAAATACAGTGAAAAAACCGAAATGTATCAAGCGTTTGGAGGTTCAAAATCTGACAACCCTGGCGGCCAAGTTAGATCCATTGCGCAGCCACGCGCCAAGGCTGATGCAGCCGTTGAGTCATGCCGGCAACTTCAAGCCTCTGGTGGCACAATACCAACCGTGCCATCTCCTACTCAGTAATTTTACTTATGATGCAATCAGATCAACCTTCCGCAACTCCAGCAATCGAACCTTCCACACCCACGACGCATTATGGCCAGTTGGTTGCAACCGGGCTACGCAAATCATACGGTGGTCGTATGGTTGTGCAAGACGTATCACTATCGGTTGATAGCGGCGAAATTGTGGGCTTGCTTGGCCCAAATGGTGCAGGAAAAACCACCAGTTTTTACATGATTGTTGGGCTCGTACCTGCCGATGCAGGCCGAATTGAAATTGACGATACCACCATCACCAGTATGCCCATTCACCTAAGGGCTAGGCGCGGCCTATCTTATTTGCCACAAGATGCCTCAGTTTTTCGACGCTTAAATGTGGCACAAAACATTCGGGCTGTACTCGAGCTTCAATTTGATCAGCACGGCAAACACATCAGTGAAACAGAAATCAAGCAGCGTCTTGAAACGCTTCTGGATGAACTACAAATTAATCATTTACGCAATAACGGTGCGCTCTCTTTATCGGGTGGCGAACGAAGACGGGTAGAAATTGCGCGCGCATTGGCCACCAACCCTCGTTTTATTTTATTAGACGAACCGTTTGCTGGTGTAGACCCGATTGCTGTGATTGAAATTCAACGCATCATTAGGTTTTTAAAAAGCCGTGGAATTGGCGTGTTAATCACAGATCACAACGTTCGTGAAACGCTTGGCATTTGTGATCGTGCCTACATCATCAGCGAGGGTAAAGTGTTAACAACAGGTAAGCCTCACGATATTATCAATGACCCAGGTGTCAGACGCGTGTATTTAGGTGAACATTTTAAAATGTAAATCTCTACAATAAGAATTGCATTTTTCACCAAAGTGTATTGCATTCTTCGCCAAAGTCGATACACTTGATACTAGTAAGAACGATATCGATGTGTCCAACCCTTAGAAGGAGCTTTGGTTATGAACTTACATATTTCAGGTCATCATGTTACGGTTACACCTGCTATTCGAGTGTATGTAGAATCTAAAATGCAACGCATTACTCGGCATTTTGATCACGTCATTGATTCTCAAGTTATGCTGTCAATAGAACCCCTAAAACACCGTGCTGAAGTCACGTTACACATTCCAGGTAAAGATATTCACTGCGAATCTACCCAAGAAAACCTTTATGCGGCAATTGATACACTTGTAGATAAAGTTGATCGGAAAGTGATTCAACACAAAGATCGTGCGCAAAACCATGCTCATGTGTCGCCAAAAAGATCTATCTTGCTTGAAAATTAATTTTATTTAATTTGACTTACAAAACCTTACGCACAATGAAGGCTAAAATATAATTGGTTTTCTTCATTATGCGTAGAGGTTTTTTGCAGTGCATCATATAATTTGCAAATGAAACTCTTGTCGCAAATTTTGCACCCTGAAAATATTTTGCTCGATATCACCGCATCCAGCAAGAAACGGGCGCTTGAACAAATCGCTTTATTATTTGAAAACAACCAAGGCTTAGAACGTGCCGCGGTATTTGACAGTCTCTTTGCGCGCGAAAGGCTGGGATCAACCGGCTTGGGCGGTGGCGTTGCTGTGCCACATGGCCGCATCAAAGATATGTCTACCCCCTGCGCAGCTTTTGCACGATTGGCGCAACCTGTTCTATTTGATTCACCCGATGGTAAACCGGTAGATTTATTACTGGTTTTAGTTGTGCCAGAGGCCGCCACGCAGCAACATCTTGATATATTAGGTGAGGTGGCACAATGTCTGTCTGACGATAAAATTGTTGCATCGCTTCGCACTCAAACTGACGCCACTCAAATACATCGTTTATTAACAGGCGATTCAATAGACACCTAACAAAAGGCCGTGAAATGCTAACTGTGAAAGACCTAGTCGAAGACAACACCGACGATGTACCGTTTTCATGGTTTGCAGGTAGGTCTAACGAAACTCGCCGTATTGCAAATAACGGCATGGCTGCTGCAGATTTAATAGGTCACCTTAACCTCATTCATCCCGCACGCATTCAAGTGTTTGGCGCCGCTGAAATGGATTACTACATGCGTTTTGACGTCAAGCGTCGCACGCATCACATTGAAGAATTATTGGCTGGTGGGGTACCAGCCATTTTACTCAGTGAAGGCTTAACACCACCAGACGATCTCACTGAAATTTGCGAAAGAGAACAAGTACCTCTCTTGGGCACCACCGTGACCTCTGCACAAGTTATCGACACGCTTCGCATCTATCTCACCCAACGTTTAGCCCCCACCACAACCGTACACGGCGTATTTTTAGATGTTTTAGGCTTAGGGGTTTTAATCACGGGCGAGTCAGGTTTGGGTAAAAGTGAATTGGCACTAGAACTCATTTCACGTGGTCACGGCCTTGTGGCTGACGATGCCGTTGACTTTTATCGCAAAGCCCCTCATGCCATTGATGGCACCTGCCCATCTTTACTACAAAATATGCTCGAAGTTCGTGGTCTAGGTTTACTTGATATTCAAACCATTTTTGGTGAAACCTCTGTGCGACGAAAAATGCGTCTCAAACTGATTGTTCACTTGGTTCGTGCCTCAGCGCAAGATAAGTTTGAAAGGCTACCAATTCAAGATATGACCCAAGATGTATTGGGGGAACCCATACGTAAGGTCATGTTGCAAGTGGCAGCAGGCCGTAATTTAGCCGTTTTGGTTGAGGCTGCCGTGCGCAACACCATTCTTAAATTACGTGGTATCGATTCACTGACAGATTTTATGGCACGACAATCTGAGGCAATCAAACAAGGGAGCCTCACGTGACCGATGCTTCGACCATGAGTGTTGTCATCATCACCGGTATTTCTGGCTCTGGCAAATCAGTCGCTTTAAAGTGGCTCGAAGATGTGGGGTACGCTTGTGTCGATAACCTTCCAGTCGCAATGCTCAGTGAATTTGTTAACAGCATGGCGGCGCAACGTTCACCTAGCATTGCCATTGCCATTGATGCCCGCTCAGGTGACGATTTACTCCACTTACCTCAAGCAATTAAAAAACTTCGGGCTAAAGGCTTAAGCATTCGTGTCATTTTTTTAGAAGCCAACGACATCACGTTAGTGCAACGTTATTCAGAATCACGTCGACGTCACCCACTCGCTGAAAGGCTTACAAGAGAAGGCTTATCACCCTCACTTAAGGCCTGTATTAGCCTAGAAAGAGAGCTGCTTGACCCCATTAGAGATCAAGAGCATGTTATTGACACATCTGGGCTGACGCCTGGTCAACTTAGAGGCTGGATGCGCGACCTCATTCAAGCCGACCGACAGCCTCTTATTGTGACATTTGAATCATTTGCCTTCAAACACGGTGCACCTCGCGATGCTGATTTAGTATTTGATGTGCGATGCTTACCCAATCCTCATTATGACTCTCAACTCAAAGCATTGACTGGGCAAGACGCTGCGGTTTCCCAATGGCTTGATGGCTTTGAAGATGTCAGGCAAATGATTGATCATATTGAAAACTTTGTACGCACCTGGTTACCCCGCTACACCGAAGACACACGCAACTATTTGACGATTGCCATTGGCTGTACGGGTGGTAAGCATCGATCGGTTTATGTTGTTGAGTCGTTAGCTAAGCGCTTTAATGTTTTATCTAACGTTCAAATTAGACATCGCAATCAACCAGAGTGGGCGTAATGCTTTTTTTTGTTAAAAATATACGTTTAGGTTTTGTTTTTATATTTTTTGTAGCCGTGCTGTTGATATCGGGCTGCTCATCAGGGGGTAGCAGATCAGGTGGTTACTACAGCACCGATGGCCCGCCTAGCGACGTACCCGAAAACCTTGATTCGGTACCTGATGCCGTGCCTCGCTACGAGAAACTAGCCAGAGGCCCAAACAAGCCTTATACCGTAATGGGACAAAATTTTGTTCCTGATATCAGTGGCCAGCCCTACAAAAAGCGAGGCCGTGCGTCTTGGTATGGCAAAAAATTCCATGGTAGAAAAACATCTAATGGTGAAACATACGATATGTTTGCCATGACCGCAGCGCACCCCACCCTGCCTATTCCAAGTTATGTGAGGGTGACGCGCGTCTCAAACGGTAAGAGTGTCGTACTCAGAGTCAATGATCGCGGTCCATTTTTACATGGTCGTGTTATTGACTTGTCTTATGTTGCAGCCTACAAACTAGGCATGTTGGGTCCTGGTAGCACTGAAGTGGTTGTTGAGCGAGTCACCCCAGACGACATGAACCAAGCCCCTATTCGACCCATGGTGGTCGATGCGCCAGCAACTGTGGCACAACCATTGCCCGCCTTTGCCGTTGCGCCGGTCACAAGCCGCTCGCCTCAAGTCAAGCTCTCACCTGGTGCAGTCTACCTTCAAATCGGCGCCTTTACCCAGCCCAGCAATGCACAACAATTGCTTGAGCAGGCCAGCCAACGCATTCCCTCGCCTTTGAATCAGTCGTTGCATATTGATAAACAAGCGGGCCCTATTTATCGTGTCCGCATTGGCCCGTTTGCAAACCGTCAAATCGCGCTAGAGTCTGTTGAACCCATTGAACAATCTATTGGGCACACACCCAGTATCTCTTTGCCTTAATCACTTAAAAATTTTTTTAATAGAGATGACATGCGCATGAAGCGCCCGATTTAGAACGCCCCGTTTCGTCAATCTTTAAGTGCTTTACGATTTAGCAAAAGTGCATAACACGCGTCTTTTGCGAGCCCTGTTGCCTGCGCCATAACTTTTGATGCGTCACGTACAGACAACGCACCCAACAATGCATCGGCCCAAGCCTGATGTGCGGCTTGCTCTGAAGTATTGGATGACAAACCATCATTTTCTTGTGTGACTGCCGTCATCCGTCCTAAAGGATGAACGACGACCACGTATTCACCTTGCTCACGGTGCGGTGCAGCCTTAAACCAGTCAAGCAAAGATGCAGCAGGCTGAGAAACCGTTTCTTCAAACTTCTTCGTTAATTCTCTTGCGAGCGACACCATGCGTTGTGAGCCAAAGACCTCAACGACATCAGTCATGGCGGCCAGGATGCGATGGGGCGCTTCATAAAAAACGAGTGCGCCATTAAATGATGAAGCTTGCCTAAGCCATGACAAGCGGGCACTATGCTTGTTTGGTGCAAAACCCAAAAATGCAAACGCTGGATTTTCGTCTGAAGTCACCCCTAAGCTCATCAACGCGGTAATTACAGCGCTAGGGCCAGGCAGCGCAACAACTTTGAAGCCAGCTTGCCTCACTGCTGCCACCACCAGACCACCTGGGTCACTGACAGCCGGCGCACCCGCGTCAGAGACTAATGCAACCCGTTCACCTTGCGCTAAGCGTTCAATGATTTGTTGCGCAGCCTGCGTTTCATTGTGTCGATGTGCGGAAATCAGTGGCGTATCAAGCCCCCAGGCCGACAACAGAACACGCGTCGCACGGGTATCTTCAGCCGCAATTAAATTTACCAAACCCAATGCATACCAAGCTCGCAAACTTAAGTCACCAAGATTACCAATAGGTGTCGCCACGACATACAGCGCTGGCGTTGGCCAGTCTTGATTCGCCACACGAGTAGACATGTGCTGCAAAGGATGGGCACTTGATTCAGACAGCTCAGGTTTAAGAGGCATAGACATTTTTGACCATAATGGGTTTTACATATGCAAGCAGGCCATACGATAATACGAAAAGACCTCGGAACCTGTCATGCTGCATGGGGCACATGACAAATACCTATTATGCTTGAACACAAAAACACAATTCAACACGCTTTTTTATTGGCCTCCACATCACAAGAACATGATGCGATTAAACCGAAAAAGCCTCAACGTTCACGTTCACAAAGATTACTAAGCAACCAAGATGCTCAACAAAAAGGGCTTAAAGCTGAGCAACATGCCCAGCAATTACTTGAAAGCGCGGGCTTTCAATGCATTGGTAAGCGTTTAAGCAGCCGCTTTGGTGAAATTGACTTAGCCATGGCGAAGGGTAGATTGCTCATTTGGGTTGAGGTGAGGTATCGCCAAAACAGTCAATTTGGTGGGGCTGCGGCGAGCATTAACAATCAAAAGTGGCAACGCATTATCTTAACTGCTGGCTACTGGCTTAAAAGCCTTACACAACAACATTTTAACGGTAAAACACCGTTTTGCCGATTTGATGTTGTTATCCAAAGCCCCAAGGGGTTAGATTGGTTACAAGACGTACGGCAACTGACATGAGATAATCTATTATCTGTATTTTTGGTTACCCCACCATCATGAGCACAAAAAACCGAATCTCAGCCCATTTTGAAGACCACATTTCGGCTGCCCAACTGACCCATAACTTATTGGCAACAGAAATTGAACGGGCGATAGAAACCTGCATCAATACCTATAACCAAGCCGGAAAAATTTTAGCGTGTGGCAATGGTGGCTCAGCGGCTGACGCGCAGCACCTGGTTGCTGAATTGGTGGGTCGTTTTGAGCGAGACCGTAGGCCTTTAGCCGGCGTAGCGCTCACCACAGACACCTCAATCTTAACTGCTGTCGGTAACGACTACGGGTTTGATCAAGTGTTTGCTCGGCAAGTCACGGCCCTGGGTCAACCAGGTGACACCCTATTTGCCATTTCAACCAGTGGCCACTCACCGAACGTTCGGCTGGCTATAGATGCTGCACACGCCAAAGGTATGCATGTAATTGCCATGACAGGCAAAGGCGGGGGTGCCATGGTTAACATGTTAAAACCAAATGATGTCAATTTATGCATTCCCCATGACCGCACCATGCGCATTCAAGAAATGCATTTAATGATGCTCCATTTAATCTGCGACGGTATAGATGCCCACATTCTCGGAACCACACCAACATGATCACCCTTAAAAGCCCATTACAAATCATCCTACAACGAGGCGTCATACTCTGCGCTTTGCTCGGCGGGGTTGTCGCGCTACCGGGTTGTGCATTTTTTTTAATTGGGTCAGCGGTCAGCACCACAGCGGTTGTTGCAAGCGATCGACGTACCGTTGGTGAGCAAGTGACCGATAAAGAAATTGAGCTCAAATCTGCTAACGATATGCGTGTCAATTTTGGCGAAACCGCAAACATTACCTCAACTAGCTATTTAGGCGTTGTGCTGTTAACAGGTGAAGTATTTAGCGACAACATCTCTAAAAAGGCAACCGAGTTGGCAGCAGCCATACCGCAAGTCACAAAAGTTATTAATCAGCTTTATGTTGGCCCGTTATCTTCCTTTGGTCAAATTGCGTCTGATACTTGGCTAGCTTCAAAAATTCGCACCACCCTCATTGCCACATCTGGTATTCCATCCAGTGCAGTTATCGATGTTGTTCAACGTAACAATGTGTACCTAATGGGCTTGGTGACACAATCTGAGGCCGACGTCGTGAACCGTACGGTGTCAAAAATTGGTGGCGTGAAAGAAGTATTCCCTTTCTATCAAATCATGACGCCTGAGCAGGCCCAGGCATTGGCTGAACGTAACAAAATCAACAATAACCTGCCCGAAAGCAACCCAGCCCCATCTGGTTTAGGTAATGCTTACGCACCCCCAGCTGCCGGCGGTACACCAACGACTGGGTCTACCAACGCTATGGGCACCTCTGCAACCCCCATTGCACCAGCCGGTGGTGCAACCCCAAGGCCCATCAACTGATTTAAAAGCGAACTTACGAACATGAAAAAAGTTGTGTCAATTGCATTTGTAGCTTGTTTAGTCGCTATTGGGGCTTGGTTTGCTTTTAAACCTTACCCTGCAGCGCCATCAGTCACCATCAAAACACTACAGGGCAAGTCAATTGAGTTGGCCTCGCTTAAAAACAAGGTTGTGATGGTTAAATTTTGGGCTACAAGTTGTGTGACCTGCGTCAAGCAAATGCCCGATACCATCGAGCTTTATGACGACCTTGCACCAAAAGGGTTAGAGGTGATCGCCGTGGCCATGTCATACGACCCGGTAGATTTTGTTCGACGCTTTACTGAGTCACGGCAATTACCCTTCATAGTGGGGCTTGATACTAACGGTTCTGTTGCAAAAGCTTTTGGTGATGTCAAACTAACGCCCATTGCTTTTCTAATTAACAAAAACGGTCAAATCATCAAACAATATCTTGGTAACTATGACAAAGCTGAAATGCGTCAAACGATTATGAAGGCTTTAGCCCAATCGTAATCGCTACACTCACTTTTACTTTTATTCGCCTATTCACGCATCATTGACTCCATCGCTCACAATGACCTCATTACCTGACACCCCACGACTCGAATCGCACATCGTTTCGCAAGTACTTACCGAGTCACTGCCTTACATTCAGCGCTTTCATGGAAAAACCATTGTCATTAAATACGGTGGCAATGCCATGACTGATGTTTTATTGCAGCGCAGTTTTGCCCACGACGTGGTTTTACTCAAACTAATCGGTTTAAACCCGATTGTGGTGCACGGTGGTGGCCCTCAAATTGATGCCGCACTGAAACGCTTGGGCAAACAAGGTACGTTTATTCAGGGCATGCGTGTGACCGATGCCGAAACAATGGAAGTCGTTGAATGGGTGCTGGGTGGTCAAGTTCAACAAGACATTGTCATGATGATTAACGAGGCAGGCGGCAAAGCAGTCGGGTTAACCGGTAAAGATGGCGGTCTAATTCGTGCCAAGAAAAAACTAATGGCCAATGAAAATGACCCCAACTCACCTTTCGATATTGGTATGGTTGGTGACATCACTAAGGTTGACCCATCGGTGGTTAAAGCGTTACAAGATGATCAATTTATACCTGTCATTTCTCCCATTGGTTTTGGCGAAGACGGCCTAGCCTACAACATTAACGCTGATGTGGTGGCCGGTAAAATGGCTGAAGTATTGATTGCTGAAAAATTACTAATGATGACCAACACACCAGGTGTGCTCGACAAAGACGGTAACTTGTTGCGAGAATTGTCTGCAAAAACAATTGACGCCTTGTTCGCAGACGGCACCATTTCTGGTGGCATGCTGCCAAAAATTAGTTCTGCACTTGATGCGGCACGCAACGGGGTCAGATCCGTTCATATTGTTGATGGTCGAGTGCCCCACTGCTTATTGCTTGAAGTGCTGACTGACCAAGGTGTTGGTACGATGATTTCGTCGCGGTGAGGTCTAAAAACGCGCAATTAAAGCGCGCTCGCATTCACCATCATAAAGCGCACAAACCAAACGAGCCCGTTTGGTTATTCGATCTAGACAATACGCTTCACAATACATCTTTTCGTATTTTTGAACATATCAGTTTAGGCATGACTGTCGCCGTTAAAGAGGCGCTCAATATTGATGACGCACAAGCACATCTGATTCGGCGCGCTTACTGGAAGCGCTATGGTGCAACGGTCATAGGCATGGTCAAACATCATAACGTTGACCCACATGTTTTTTTAAGGCGCAGTCACGACTTTGATGTGAAGCCTCTGGTTCAAGCCGAACGCGGCATTCATCGTAAATTGGCACAGTTACCTGGACGCAAAGTCTTGGTCACCAATGCCCCACTACACTACGCAATAGCCGTCCTTAAGCATTTACGTATGCATCGTATGTTTGATGCCGTGTGGGCAATCGAGCATTTAAAGTTACACGGTCAATATCGACCGAAGCCCTCAGTCGCCATGATGCGCCATATTGTCGCCTGCGAGGGCGTGAAGGCACACCGTACGGTTTTAATTGAAGACACGCTCGAAAACCTCAAAGGTGCCCGCGCGGCCGGAATGAGAACCGTTCATGTCTTCCACCCAGGTACGCCATTTGCTAAATATGCGCGGGGTCGATCACCTTACGTTGATATGCGTATTAAAAAAGTGAGTGATTTGTTATTGGGCAAGCGCACCTTAGCTTGAATGACTGCACACAGAGCAGCCTGGGTCTTTCGGTATACGCACCTCATGCCAACGCATATGACGGGCATCAAACATCACCAAACGGCCAACCAGGGGGTCACCTATAGCGGTCAGCATTTTAATCGCTTCAGCGGCCTGCAGACTGCCCACGATGCCAACCAAAGGCGCAAAGACGCCGGTGGTCGCACAATTTAATTCAGGCGCGCCAATCATCTCAGGAAATAAGCAGTGGTAACAAGGGCTTGCTTGAACGCGCGCGTCATAAACGCATATTTGACCTTCATAACCAATCGCCGCCCCAGATACCAACGGCTTTTGCGTTGCGACACAGGCACGATTAATCGCATGGCGTGTAGCAAAGTTATCGCAACAATCAATCACTAAATCGACTGATTGCATAACGTTGACAAGAGAGGCCTCATCTAAACGGCTAGGCAACACACGCACGATAATATTTGGGTTGATTTGCTGCATGGCGAGTTGCGCAGACTCAACCTTTAACTGGCCAATTCGGTCGTCAGTGTGCATAATTTGACGCTGAAGATTGCTTAAATCAACCGTGTCTGCATCAGCAATACTGATGTGCCCAACCCCAGCTGAAGCAAGATATAGGCAAACAGGCGAGCCCAAACCCCCTGCGCCAACAACCAACACCTTGCTGGCTAGCAAGCGATCTTGGCCTTCTATGCCCAAGTCATCAAGCAAAATATGCCGCGCATAGCGCAGCAATTGTTCATCTTGCATTAGGGTTTAGCAGGTGGCGTACTTTGAGTCGGCTTAGCCGCCATATCAGCCGGTTTTGCTGCGGCAGTTTTACGCGCCTTAATGGGGCCACGATTCACTTTTTTGTTCATTAAAAAATTGACCGCTTGTTGCAACTGAAAATCATCGGCCTCACCAAACCTGAAAGGCTTAGGTGCGTTATCACCTGTAGGCGCCACTTCTTCGATAATGGTGATTTCTTCAGGCTTTGACTCAACCTCTTTGCGCTGATCATTGGTTAAGTGTTTTTGTAAATCAACCTCGCGCACAATGGTAAACAAATCGCCTTTAGCCGTGTCAGTCACCATAACGTCTGGCGTGACACCAAATGCTTGAATCGATCGACCACTTGGGGTGAAGTAACGAGAAGTGGTGATTTTAATTGCCGTATCTTCAGAGATTGGCAAAATAACTTGCACAGAACCCTTGCCGAATGTTTGATTACCCATAATCGTGGCACGCTTATGATCTTGCAACGCACCCGCCACAATTTCAGAAGCCGACGCTGAACCCGAATTCACTAATACAACCATAGGCACTGTTTTAGCCCATGCGGGCAAGTTTCTTAAATAATCACTTTCACCGCGTGCATAATCGATAGGGTTGGCTAAGTACTTATGGCGTGACTCAGGCACGCGCCCGTCAGTTGACACCACCAATGTGTCGGGCTTTAAAAATGCGGCTGACACCCCAATAGCCCCAGTCAACAAACCACCTGGGTCGTTTCGAAGATCAAGAATTAAACCGCGCGGCGATTTTGTTGCGCTGAGTTCACGCAAGTGCTTAACTAAATCAGCCCCCGTTCGCTCTTGAAACTGAGCAATTCGGACATACCCAATATCGTCAGGCAACATTTTGCTGCGCACACTACGAACCTTAATGATGTCGCGCACCAAATTAACAACTATGGGTTGCGTTGCCCCTTGACGCATAACTGTAATCGTAAGCGGTGTTTTAACCGGACCGCGCATGAGCTTTACGGCATCAGTCAAAGACATACCTTTGGTTGACGTATCATCAATTTTGATGATGAGGTCACCCGCCTGCATACCCGCGCGACTCGCGGGTGTATCTTCAATAGGCGAGATCACTTTGACAAAGCCGTCTTGCGTACCGATTTCTATGCCTAAACCGCCAAACTCACCTTGAGTAGCCGTTTGCATTTCTTTAAAAGACTCAGCATCTAAGTATGCAGAATGAGGGTCAAGGTCAGCAAGCATGCCAGCAATAGCGCCATTAATAAGCTTCGAGTCTTCAACCGACTCAACATAGTTATTTTTGATCGCTGCAAAAACATTTGAAAACTGCCTCAACTCATCTAAAGGTAAGGGCGAAGTCGTACGCTGAGCGACGGCTGAAATACCGATACTCAACAATACCCCAGCCACTAGGCCTGAACAGATTAAGCCAATATTTCGAAAACGAGAGAAACGCATGGAAGTTCCAGTTCGGAAAGGGTCATCAAACCCAATATATTGAGGCTAAATGCCTAATTTCAATGACTAATATAAAGCAAAGGGTCAATCGGTTCACCTTTATGCCTTATTTCGAAGTATAGGGCTGAATCAAGCTGACCGCCTGTATTTCCCGCCAAAGCAACGGTCTCTCCCTTTTTAACCGCATCTCCAACCTGCTTGAGTAAGCTTTGGTTATAGGCGTAGATGGTTAAAAACTCTTCTCCATGATCAATAATAATTAGGTTACCAAAGCCACGAAGCCACGTTGAGTAGACCACGGTACCCGGTGCAACAGCGCGAACAGGCGCTCCTTCATCAGCATTTAACAACAAGCCCCGCCATACCCCACCGTCAGGTCGATTTGTGCCAAACCGTGCCATAACTTGGCCCGGCACCGGGGGGGCCATGCCTCGCTTTATGCCGCCACCGTTAGGCAAGGTCGACAAAACAGCTTGTTGTCGTATCAAGGCCTCTTGCTGTTGTTTTTTACGCGCTTGAGCACGACGTTCTTTATCAATATTTTTATCTTTTTCTAATAGCTGATCGTCATTTGATTTGACGGTTGATAGGGGTTGTTCAGCCTCTGTTGTTTGAGCCTGCAGTTCTTGCTCAGACTTTTTGAGTGCTTGTTGTGCAAGTTTTGCTTGCTTTGCCTGCTCTACCTTAGCAACCTGCGCTTGCCTTGTAGCCTCTTGAGCGGCCTTTTCTTCGGTGTCTCGTTGCGCTTGTAATTGCACCTCAAGGCTTTTGACCAGATCGGTTAGGCGCTTTTCATTTTGGCCTAAACGGTTCATTTCCGCTTTCTGTAAACGTATGTCATCTTCTAAACGCGCCAACAATGAGGCTTTTTCTTTGCGCTGCTTCACAAGCGCCAATTTTCGGTCATCGGTTTCATTGAGGTTGCGCTCAATTTTGTCTCGTCTACTTTTCTCTTCTTGTTCCAGTTCGTTCAAACGAGCCACATCATTTGTTAACGTTTGAATAGCTTCAGATCGCGCTTGAGAAACATAATCTAAGTACCCTAACTCTCTGCCTAATGCTTGCGGATTTTCACCTGCCAAAAGCGCGCTCCAGGGTGACAGACCACTGCTGTACTGGGCTCTAAGCTGCGAAGCTAATCGGTCACGGCTTTGCAGCATGACTTGGCGTTGCGCTTGAACCTCAATGGTTAAGGTTTTAAGTTGCGACTGAGTCTGCTTGAGCTCCGTTTCAAGAACCTTTATTTGCCTAATTAACTTAGAGATTGCCGCCTCAGAAATCTTGAGCTGGTCAGCAGCTTGTTGACGCGCTTCGTCGCGCGTTTCAAGCTGCACCTGCATGGATTGAATGCGCGCCCTCAGCGACTCACGATCTTGATCGAGTTTTTTTTGACGTACATCTAATGTTTGCGTGGCAGAAAGCGCTTGTGCTGACACTGGGCTGGCTGACAAACAACACATGATGACAAGGACACGAAGCCGCCACATCACAATTAGGCCCGGGCCTTACCTTGCGCCGCAACAGCTGCTTGGGCTGCAGCAATTTTCGCAGGGTCTGCTAAATATGATCGACTAATTGGCTTGAGGTGTTCATCAAGCACGTACACCAAAGGCTGACCAGTCGGTATATTCAGCTCGACAATTTCTTCGCCTGAAATTTGATCTAAATGCTTAATGAGCGCCCGTAAGCTGTTGCCATGCGCAGCAATCAATACGCGACGACCTGCTCGAATAGAGGGGGCAATGGTTTCATTCCAGAAGGGCAAAACGCGTTCGACCGTATCTTTCAAGCATTCGGTCGCGGGTAATTGCTCTGGCGTTAAACGGCTATAACGCTTATCGAACTTGGGGTGACGAGGATCATTGAGCAAAAGCGGCTCAGGTGCTATGGCATAAGCACGGCGCCAAACCAATACCTGTGCATCACCATATTTTGCGGCCGTTTCAGATTTATTCAGCCCTTGTAAATTGCCATAATGGCGCTCGTTTAAGCGCCAGTTGTTATGAATGGGTATATACATCAAATCCATCGCGTCAAGCGCCGTCCAGAGTGTACGAATGGCACGCTTTAAGACAGACGTGAAGGCAATATCGAAGGTAAAGCCTTTTTCTTTTAAGAGGGCACCCGCTTGCTCGGCCTGCTGGCGACCAACATCGGTCAGGTCAACATCAGTCCAACCTGTGAAGCGGTTTTCAAGGTTCCATTGGCTTTCGCCGTGACGCATTAAGACTAGTGTGTACATAATTTATCAATATTTTAAGGTCAATGTGAACAAGCATTTTATAATTGTTAGTAATGTCCTGTCTGGACGTCCAAAAATAGGTCAAAAACCGTGAATTTTTTTCTTGAAACAAACAACCTGCTTTTAATCAGTATTGCGGTCAGTTCTGGCCTGATGCTACTTTGGCCATTTATTCAGCAAAGCCGAGGTGGTAAGGCTTTAGGCACCACTCAAGCGATTCAAATGATTAACCATCAAAACGCTTTAGTGGTTGATATTCGGCCCTTGGCCACCTACCAAAATGGCCATGTCGCCGAGTCGCGTAATCTACCCTCTTCTGATTTACCCACTAAAGGCCCTGGCCTCCCTAAAGGTCGCCCGATCATTTTGACCTGCGACCGAGGGCAAATAGCCTTTGGTGCAGCGGCCAAATTACGTAAAATGGGTTTTGATCAGGTTTTTGTATTGCAAGGCGGTATTAACGCTTGGGCGCAAGCCGGTTTACCTTTATCAACCAAACGCTAAGGTCGTCGTGATGCCCATCTTAATGTATTGCACTGCTATTTGCCCTTTTTGTGTGCGTGCCGAGCACCTGCTTAAACAACGTGGGGTAACCGAAATTGAAAAAATTCGCATCGATCTTGACCCATCGCAACGAGAAATCATGATGAACCGCACGCAGCGGCGAACGGTGCCACAAATCTACATCGGCGATACCCATGTTGGCGGTTATGATGATTTAGCTGCACTAGATCAAGCAGGTGGTTTAATACCTCTATTAAATGCTTCTTAATCATTTAAATAGCACAATCAATACGAAGTTTTTTAAAATTAGCCCTTTTTAGGAATTTTTATGTCTGACCAACAAGACCAAGCTGCAAAAACTGCACAAACTGAGCAAGCCCCCGCATTTAACTTACAACGTGTGTATTTAAAAGACATGTCTGTTGAAATGCCAAATGCTCCTCAAACGTTTCTTGAACAAGAAGCGCCTACCGTTAGCGTGAATGTCGGTGTAGGGGGGCAACGCTTGGCTGACACAGTTTTTGAAGTCACCATTACGGTTACTGTCACAACCAAAATCGAAGAAAACATTGTTTATCTGGTCGAAGCCACTCAGGGCGGCATTTTTGAGCTGTCAAATATGCCCGCCGAGCAAATCGATCCAATTTTAGGCATTGTTTGCCCCACCATGCTCTACCCTTATTTGCGTTCAAACGTAGCCGATGCCATTACCCGTACATCGCTCCCTCCCTTGCACTTAGCAGACATTAACTTTCAAGGTCTATACGAACAACGCTTAGCCGAACAAGGTAAACAGCCTGATACAGCGGCCAGCAAGATGCCTGAAGACTCTGGAATAATTTTGCCAGCCAGCATGACACGTCAATAAAAAACCGATTGTGGGCCTGTCAAAACGTCGCTTGCGCGTATCAGTTCTAGGCGCAGGCGCCTGGGGTACGGCGCTGGCGGCAGCGGCAGCGCCGTACCATGACGTGTGCCTATGGGCTCGAGACACTGATTTAATTCAGTCTATGTCTGTACATCACTGTAATGCGCGATATTTACCTGAGATGGCTCTGCCCACAAGCATTCGCTTTACCGCTGACCTCGCGCAAGCCATCGCGCATGGCTGCCCTTCGCAGGCGTCAAATGCCCCCGCACTTATCATTTTGGGTACACCCGTCATCGGTTTACGTGAAATGTGTATGCAATTGGTGCAACACCTAGATCGGTCAAGCCTAACGGTACCCCACACAACCGCTTCGCTTGTCTGGACATGTAAAGGCCTCGACCCGCATTCTGGGCAACTGCCCCATGAAATCGTAGCCGAGGTTTTTGGTGACTCAGGCCAGCACGAGCTAGGCGTGTTGTCTGGCCCTTCTTTCGCTAAAGAAGTGGCTCAAGGGCTACCTGTGGCACTCACCATTGCCAGCCATCATGAGGCTTTACGGGCAACTGTTCGAGAAGTCTTTCATCACGACCCAATTCGCATTTATGGCACGACTGACATCATCGGTGTCGAAGTCGGTGGCGCACTTAAAAACATTATGGCCATTGCCTGCGGTATTGCTGATGGGTTAGCACTGGGTAATAATGCACGCGCAGCTTTAATCACTAGAGGCTTAGCGGAAATGACTCGTTTTGGTGTAAGAATAGGGGCTGATGCAACCACTTTTTCAGGCTTAACGGGTTTAGGCGACCTCGTATTAACCGCTACGGGCGAGTTGTCCCGTAATCGGCAAGTGGGTCTAGCATTAGGTAAGGGTCAAAGCTTACCTGAGGTTCTAGCAAGCGGGCTCACCGCCGAGGGGGTGCGTTGCGCGCAAGCCGTTCGGAGCCGCGCCAAGAAACTTGAGGTTGACATGCCAATCACAGACTCTGTGTGTCAGGTATTGTTTAACCATGTACCTGTTAAACAGGCTGTTTCGCAATTGCTCGCCCGTGAAGCGAAGTCTGAATAAGCTTTATCGTTATGCCCTCTCCCTTTAAACGCCTCAATTTCAGACACTTAACAATCGTTATTGTTTATGCCTTGAGTGCTTGGTTTCCAAGCGCTCAAGCCGCATGGCCAAGCGAGCAACCCATTAAGTTGATTGTGCCCTTTGCTTTAGGCTCAATCACAGACATTATGGCGCGTATTGTCGCGCCCGAACTGAGTCAACAAATTGGTCAAACAATTGTTGTTGAAAACATGCCAGGTGAATCGGGGCATGTTGGAACAGCCTACGCAATTGATCAAAAAGGGGATGGTTACAGCTTGCTCTACACCTCAAATGGCCCTTTGGTAATCGAGCCCAACCTTTACAAAGGTCACAAACGTAATTTTCCATGGCGTGACCTTTCGCCCGTCAGCCTGATTGCTTACACCCCGCAAGTGCTATTTGTTAATCGTGATTGGGGGGTTAATAGCCTTTCAAGTTTAGTAAAAAAATTGCAAGACAACCCGGGGAAATTTAACATCGGCTCTGATGGCTTAGGCAGCAAATCTGCCGTTGCGGCAAGCCTGTTTATGCGAGCCACTCAAACCGATCTTATGCAGGTGCCCTATACAAGCACTCAGCAAATTGTGGCAGCTTTGCGTGAAAATGAAATTCAAGTTGCCTTGCTTGAGCCTGGCGTCGTTAACATCTCGCAAGAGCAAAAAAAACTGGTGCCTTTAGCCGCAACTTCTACGATCAAACCATCACCCTATGCACCAGACTCAACAGATGCCATACCCACTTTTGCAACCTTAGGTTACGACTCTCTTGATACAGAGGTGTGGCATGCCGTACTTACCCCTGCCGGCACACCCACTCGAATTGTGAACCAAATTAACAAAGCCATTCAAGTGGTGTTGGCTGAGCCGCGCATTCAACAAAAGTTTCAATTGCTTTATTTCACACCTAAAGGCTCGTCACCCTATATACTTTCTAATCGCATTGAACTTGAAACGGTGCATTGGCGCGTCAAGTTAAAAGGCTTACAGAAGTAAATGTAAGGGTCAGGTACGTCTTGCGGGTGGCTTAGCGGCCGCACCGGTATACCCAATTTGGCGCCAAGCCTCAAAGACTGTAATGGCCACGGCATTCGAAAGGTTTAAACTACGCTGGCCGGGTTGCATAGGCAAACGAAACCTTTGCTCAGGCCCAAATAGAGCCAGTTGTTCAATTGACAAACCGGCTGTTTCACGACCGAAAACAAACACATCGCCTAATTGAAACTGCGCTTCAGACAGCAGATTTTCAGCGCGGGTAGTTGCTGTAAACGCGCGACCATCAGGCGCCCCAATTGAGATCAAGGCTGCCTCTAATGAAGCATGCCGCTTAACCGGTTGCCATTCATGGTAATCGAGCCCTGCACGGCGCAATCGACGGTCGTCAAGCACAAAGCCAAGAGGCTCGACTAGATGCAAACGCGCCCCCGTGTTGGCGCATAGGCGAATTACATTACCCGTATTGGGCGGAATTTCAGGTTCTACTAAGATGATGTCAAACATAATTAGAATTGTGCCAGAGATCGGGGGGTGCGTGCGAACACAACTGCAATGACGCCTTTGGCGCCGCCCGACAAAAGCGCTTGCGAACAAGCATTTAATGTACTACCTGTCGTCATGACATCGTCAACTAACCCGACCCACTGCCCCTTTAATGCTACACCGGCTTCATAGCGACCCAACGCTTGCTGCCGCCGACGTTCACGGGAGGCTTGCTTTTGTTCCGCTACAGCAAACGACTCGTTGATACACAATGCGGTTCTAACCAATGGCAATCGGCTATAAGACGACAATTTACTGGCCAATTCAATCGCAGGGTTAAAACCCCGTCTCTTTAAGGCCCTGGTGCTACTAGGTACGGCAACCCATGCCTGAATGGATGGCACTTCAAGATGCTGCGTTTGCAACGTTCGCCACATTAAGTCAGCACAAGCCCCAGCCATATGCACCTGACATAAGGTTTTGTATTGATGCATTAAAAGCGGAATGGGAAAGTCGTAATCAACGGCCGCGACGGTACGACTAAAAAGCGGTGGTCGGCTCTGGCAAGCATGGCAAATCACGTTACAAAAACTGACTTTAATGGCGCAGACTCGGCAAAAGCACCCGTTTAGTCGAGTAGATAGGCAATCAGACCGGCACGCCTCACACAGCAAACCACCATTTGCTGGCAAACGACATAATGGACATTGACTGGGCAAGGTTTGCTTCCATTCACCCCATCTTTTTTGAATGTTTTCAATAATCGGCACAATTATTTTTCACGAATTAAAATATCACGGAATCGCTGACTATTGTGTCGCGAGCTTTTAGCTTTGATGTTGGGTTATGACAAATTTAGCGCAGTACCCAAGCCTTGATATAGAGACGCGCCATGTTGTGCGTCAATTCGATCGACGCCAAAATAGCGAATCAGCCGAGTTTTTACAGGGCGAAATTGCGCACCGTATGCTTGATCGACTGACCCTCATAAAACTTGACCCTAAAACGTTGCTCGACGCAGGCTGTGGCCCCGGACGGCGAATGGCTGCTTTAATGCAACGGTACCCAAACGTCTCGCACGTCATCGGTCAAGACATCAGCTCAGAAGCTTGTCTGATCGCTTCAAAACTGCATGGGCAGCAAGGCTGGCGCAAACAACTTAGTAACCTTTTACAAAGCAAACAAAAAATTGAGTTTTTAAACTACGACTTAGTCGACACCAAACTTTTACCCCAATCGGTTGACCTTGTTTGGTCTAACCTTGCCCTGCACTGGCACCCTGAACCCCATCGGGTACTCAACGAGTGGGGTCGTATTTTGAAGCCAGGTGGCTTAGCTTTTTTTTCAAGTTATGGGCCTGGTACGTTGCTTGAGGTCAGAGAGGCGTATCTGGCTTCCGGCATAAAAACGCAATCTATGCCATTTGTTGATATGCATGACTTTGGTGATTTGTTGATTGAGAGTGGTTTTGCTGACCCCGTTATGGATCAAGAAACACTGACCCTAACCTATAAAAATGGGTTTGATTTATTAAAAGATATTTCAGCTTTAGGTGGCAATGCTGCCACTAATCGTCAAGCCGGGTTGGTAACCCCTCGATGGCGTGATCGGTTGGTGCAAGCGCTAGAAAGTAAACGTCGCGATACAGGGTTAATTCATTTGACCATCGAGGTGGCGTATGGCCACGCTTGGCGAAGCCATACACTTAAACGTGGCAACGAAACCCGCATTAGCCTCGATGCGATTAAACGTTCAAAATGATAATCTGACTGCCTTCGAACTATCACACAAGCCCATCGTCAAAATCTTAAGGGTTTAAATAAACCAAGCGATGGCGTTATAAAGCATATAAGCTGCTAATGCAAACAACATATATGAAAAGGCATGTTTCAACGATTTAACCGGTAATTTATGAGCAAGCTTAGCCCCAACGGGTGCCATGGGTATGCTGAACGCCACAATCACGAGTAATGCTGGCCAGTATATGTAACCCAGCATGCCGGGAGGCAGGTTGGTTTCTTGCATGCCAGACCATAAGTAGCCCGACACATTCGCTACAGCGATAGGAAACCCCAAAGCAGCTGATGTTGCCACAGCATGTGGAAGACTAACGTTGCACCAGGTCATAAAAGGTACTGACATAAAACCGCCCCCAGCACCCACTAAGCCAGACACCAAGCCAATACCTGCACCCGCCGCGCCTGTACCCAAAGGCCCTGGCATTTGGCGAGAAGGCTTAGGTTGCTGACTAGACCGCATCTGAATCGACATATAGCCTACAAATAATGCAAAGAATAAGGCGATCCAGCCAGATTTGAGTGCCGCAAACAAAGCGCCACCCGAAAACAGACCACCAATAATAATGCCAGGTGCTAACGCGATGACGATATCCCAGCGTATGGCACGTTTACGCTGATGAGCCGCAACACTTGAAACAGAAGTAAAAATAATGGTCGCCATCGATGTGGCCACAGCCGCATGAACCACGAGTTCACCCGTTAGACCGCGCCATGTCAGCAGTGCGGTTAAAAATGGCACCAATATCATGCCACCCCCAATGCCCATCAAACCAGCCAGGAAGCCAGCAACCGTGCCAAGCATGGCTAAAATGACAAAAAAGATAGGGTCCATCATGATCGTTCAACCTTAAATATGACGCGTGAGTATAGCGCTAGCAAAGAAAGCTCGAATTTTTAAGGTGTATAAGAAGTTACTTACGCCAAAAACCCGGTGAAAACAACACTAAGACGGTAAACATCTCGAGTCGGCCAATAAGCATTGCAAATGTACAGAGCCAAATTTGAAAACTATTTAAAACGCTGTAATTAGAGGCTGGGCCAATTGAGCCTAACCCTGGACCAATATTATTTAAGCTACCTAATACTGCCGTAAAGGCTGTCGTTGGGTCTAAGCCGCTGAGTAGCATAAGCGCTGTGAGCACCGCAATGGAGAAGCCATAGAGCAACATAAATGCTAAAACCGACAGCAAAACACGATGATTAATTAAGCGATTTGAAAGCATCACTGGCGTAACAGCATGCGGGTGCAAAATACCGATCATTTCTTGCTTGGTTTGCTTGGTGAGCATCATGGCACGAATCATCTTAATACCGCCACCGGTCGAACCTGAACTGGTACTAAACATGCCCAAAGCAATCATTGTTAAGGGTGCGATCAGAGGCCAGACCGCAAAATCAGTGTTTGCGAAACCTGCCGTGGTGGCCATTGACACGGTATTGAACATGGCAAAACGTAAGGCGGTTAAGGGATGGTCATAAACACCCATAAACCAAAGGTAACACGCAATCACCAAGCCTGCGCCCAAAACAATGGTGAGGAAAGGAATGGTTTCAGGGCAACGCCAGTAAGGCCGAAAATCACCATTGCGCAACACATTAAAGTGAGTGGCATAGTTAATTCCAGACATCAACATAAAAACTATGGCAATGGCTTCAATAACGGGTGAGTCGAAGTAACCAAAGCTGTTGTCGTGGGTTGAAAAACCGCCCAAGGCTACCGTTGATGCCATGTGGCACCACGCATCAAACCATGTCATACCCGCCAATTTATAAGCGAAAAAACATAAAATCGATAAACCAAAGTAAATGGCGTATAAGGCTTTAGCAGTGCTGGCAATACGGGGGGTAAGCTTTTCTTCTTTCATCGGGCCAGGTGTTTCGGCACGAAACATTTGATGCCCCCCCACGCCGAGCAAAGGCAAAATGGCGACTGCCAAAACAATAATTCCCATGCCACCCACCCAATGCAGGGTGACGCGCCACAAATTAATAGACGGGGCCAGGGTGTCTAGACTACTTAAAACCGTACCCCCAGTCGCAGTAAGGCCCGACATGGCTTCGTAATAAGCATCTGTAAACGACAGGTACCTACCAATATCATCAAAATACAATAGAAGTGGAATGGTCGCGATTAATGGCAAAGTGGTCCACACCAACGAAACCAATAAAAACCCATCACGTTTTCGCAACTCGGCTCTGTATCGACTGGTACCCCACCATAAAACGCTGCCAATGGAAACGGCTAGGGCAAAGGCCTCAAGAAAAACAATCAGTTGACCGTCTTCCATCAATAAAGAACCCACCATCGGTACAATCATCGTACTGGCAAACAGTAAAATGGTGAACCCTAAGACGTGCGCAACGGCGAGCAGGCGACGCATAAAAAAATCAGAAAAAAGAAGCGGAAACTTGAAACAGTTTCTCAACTTTAGATATTTGTGTGCGTGATGACACAAATACAATGACATGATCGTCAGGCTCAATCACAGCCTTAGAGTAAGAAATCAAAATTTCTTGTTTGCGCACAATGGCACCTACCGATGCACCTTTGGGCAACCCCATCTCAGCAACCCGACGCCCGACCACTTTAGATGATTTTTTGTCGCCATGGGCTACCATCTCAAGTACTTCTGCCAAGCCACCCCTTAATCTATGTGCGGCAACAATATCGCCACGCCTGACATACCTTAACAACTCACTCATCGTGGCTTGTGAGGGCGACACAGCAATATCTATGTGACTGCCTTCCATCAGTTCGCCATAAGCTTGGCGATTGATTAATGCAATCACGCGCCGTGCACCCATTCGCTTGGCAAGCAACGACGACATGATGTTGTCTTCGTCTTCGCTGGTTAAAGCCAGCCAAGTATCCATGTCTTCGATACCCTCACTTTGCAAAAGAGACTCATCGGTTCCATTGCCTTGCAAAACTAAAACATTGTCAGGTAAAGACATAGCCAATTTTTCACAGCGTGAAGCGCTTTGCTCAATAATACGAACGTTGTAACCGCCCTCGCCCAATTGTCGAGCCAATCGCGCACCAATGTTGCCACCGCCTGCGATCATAATACGCCGAACCGATGTGTGCCCCACACGCATTTGATCGATTGCAGTCTGTGCGTCAGCTGTGTCGGTAATCAGCAGAACCTCGTCTTGAGGGCGCAATATCGTTTCAGGCGTCACGTCAACCGAAAACCCTGAGCGCCAAATACTAACCACCCGCGCATTAACGTCGGGGTTGAGGACTCGCAAATCTTTTAAAGCATGGTTAGCCATCGAGCTCTGCGAACTCAACCGCACCGTGATAACACTCACCAAGCCATCGGCCATATCAACAACTTGAAGCGCTTCAGGGAATTTGATCAGTTTAATTAAATAATTGGTGACGCTATTTTCTGGGCTAATCACCGCGTTGACACAGAAACCGTCTTCATCTAACAGTTCAGGAATTTTAGGCAACTCAGCTGATCTTATGCGCGCAACCCGACGTGGCACATTGAATATTTTTCGAGCAATTTTACAAGCAACTAAATTGATTGAGTCTTGTGACGCGCAGGCAATTAACATGTCGACATCTTCGGCGCCAGCCGCTTGAAGCGTTGAAACTTGCGTGCCATCACCCACAACACCTCGCAAATCAAAGCGCTCTTGTAGGATAGACAAACATGATGCATCTGAGTCAATGACCGTGATGTCGTTATGCTCTGAAACTAAATTTTCAGCAACACTGGAACCCACACGACCCGCCCCTAAAATCAATATTTTCATGACGAACGCTTACGAGACTCTATGCCCAGTTGTTTAAGTTTCCGGTACAAGTGGGTACGTTCGAGACCCGTACGCTCTGATACGCGGGTCATACTGTGATTTTCGCGGGCCAAATGAAATTCAAAATAAACCCGCTCAAAGGCATCACGCGCATCACGCAAAGGTTGCTCAAGCGCAATATTGCCCAGTAAATTAACGGGTGCGGCCTCATCTAAATGATTATCCTCCCCTACTAGCTCGTTCGAGTCAGAACCTCGCTCATCAACATCAGATGTGCCCTGCACACTCAAAGTGGCCAGAAGCGGGGCAGCCTTGGTCGCACCCGTTGCCAGCGGTAACCGTGTACGCGCCAAACCTGATGCAACGGTTTTAAGTAATCGTTGAAGCGTGATAGGTTTTTCTAGGAAATCTATCGCGCCAATGCGAGTTGCCTCGACGGCTGTATCGATTGTGGCGTGACCACTCATCATAATCACCGGCATATCTAACAGCCCCTGCGAGCCCCATTCGCGTAACAACGTTACGCCATCTGTATCAGGCATCCAGATATCAAGCAGCACTAAATCAGGACGCACACGTAAACGTGACGCACGGGCCTGGGCAGCGTTTTCTGCTAAGTCAATGGTATGACCTTCATCATAAAGAATTTCAGAAAGAAGTTCGCGAATGCCAACTTCATCATCAACCACTAAAATTCTTGCCATGTTTTTTATCTACCTATTACTTTTTATGTATTATCGTGCGGATGCGCTTTGGCGTCTACTTGACCCACAAATTGCGTTAATAGAACAGTGACTCTGGCCCCGCCGTCGCTCTGATTTGAAATGTCAACATGACCGCCATGCTCTTCAATAATTTTTCGCACGATGGCCAATCCCAGCCCGGTACCTTGAGCTTTGGTTGTTGTGTAGGGTTCAAACGCTCGTTGCAGTATTTGTGCGGAAAACCCGGGACCACTATCTGATACTGTCAATCGAACCGCGCGCTGTTCAGCCGCCCCGCCTAAACGCGTGCGAATCACTTCAGTCACCAATTTAATACATTTTGGGCTGGTTTGATCTATCATAGCTTCACGTGCATTACCCAATAAATTGTGAATCATCTGGCGAAGCTGAGTGGGATCGCCTAACACTTTAGGCAAATCTTGAGCAAGCAACACATCAAAATTAATTTCTTGTGCATCACCTAATGTTTGACTTGTCATGTTTGGGGGTTCCCAACCATACAAGGCTAAGACGTCATCAACAATGTGATTGAGGTCAAGTTCAACAAAGCTCTGTGCAGGCTTACGGGCATATTCACGAAAATCGTTGACCATGTGCTTCAGTGATGTTACTTGGTTAACAATCGTTGTGGTTGCACGTTCTAACAGTTTGGCATCATCAACTGACAACTTACCTTCTAACTTCATAGCCAACCTTTCAGCTGACAATTGTATAGGGGTCAGCGGATTTTTTATTTCATGTGCCATGCGTCTTGCCACTTCAGCCCAAGCCACGCTTCGATTAACTGAAATGAGCTCGGTAATATCATCAAAAACCAATACATAACCATCGCCACGGCCGTCTGTTTTTAAATGTGTACCCCGCGCCAATAGGGTAATAGCTTGTATGAATTCGTGCTCACCTGACGCCCCAAACGATACCTCAAACTGCTCTTGCCAATGCAAGCGACCGGAACCGACGGCCTCGTGTTGAGAAAAGGCCTGCTTGATGCGCTGTGTAAAGGCGACTAAGCGATCAACTGTTTCTAATGGACGACCGACTACTTGCCTTAAGTCGGCCCCCAAGATGGACTGAGCGCCTTGATTGATCGTCGTGACCCGAAACTGCTCATCAAAGACTAAGACGCCAGCCGATAAATTGGCCAGAATACCTTCAATGTAAAGCTTTGATCTTTCGAGCTGGATGCGATTGTTGTCTACCAGTCGACGCGCTTCTTCTAGTTGGCGGGTCATGTTGTTAAAAGATCGCGTCAACACCCCAACCTCGTCTTTTTGAGGAGGCTCAGGTAACGCCCTAAAATCACCCGCACTCACCGCCTCAGTTGCTGAGGCCAATTTCAATAAAGGCTGCACCAACCGTTTTGACAAAAATAGCGCGACGGCCATGGCCGCAAAAACAGTTAGCAATAAAGCCAATGTTAGCGTCACGCCAAATAGTTGACGCAAGCCTTGTCGGGATAGAGCCAACTCTTGATAATCGCGGTAGCCATCTTGTACTTCTTGAGCGTTTCGAGTGAGCGTTTCAGGTACGGGCTTAATAAGTTGCAACCAACGTAAATCTGCTGCCCCTAAAGGGCCTGTCATGGGGGTGTCAAACACGTCTATTGGCACAATCACACGTAGAACCAGTTGTGATGGTTTACTGGCGATACCACCCTGATCAATTGATTCAAGCCCAGAATAGCCTCGGCTCAAGCGCAATTGATTCACAACTTGTACGGGGGGATAGGCCGGTAACATTTGACCAAATTGAGCCGTCACAAACGCTATCGGTCGCCCTGAGCTGGTCATCACCATCGCTTCGTTTGCGCCAGACGCCTCGCGAATACGCGTCAACAAAGCTGGCAACTCAACTTCTGGCACTTGACCCAAAGTAGGTGCCAACGACTTAGCGCGGTTGTCTAACTCAGCCAGTTGGGCATCAATCGCCGTACGCCCAAGTGTTAACCCGGCATCAAGTGCCGTATCAACTCTGACGTTAAACCACGACTCAATTGAGCGCGTCATGAACTGAATTGAAACGGTATAAATTAATGCGCCAGGAAAGACACCAATCAGAGCAAAAGCGAGCGCAAAACGTGCCGTTAACCTCGCACCAAAAGCATCTCTACGTAAATCTTTAACTAACTTGAAGGTTAAACCTACAACCCAAGCAAACAAACCTAATGCTAAAACAATATTTAAAACAACTAACAACTCATAGAAATGCGCCAAACGCGAGGCGCTCGCCGTTGACCAGGCCAGCAAAACAAAAAGCCCTAAGCCGGTTGCCACACCCGCAATAATTAAAAGCCGTAGCGATCTTTTCACGGTTTTTTCTCTTCAGCACGTCTAATTGAAAAGTCAAATGGTGCCCAACGACTGCTTAAGGACCAAACGCCTCGATTCATGGCATCAAGTTGTAGCGACCGCACCAAGTGTGTGGTGTCAAGCCTTAGTCGAACCCGCCCCTCATAGGTTACATTTGGCTCGAAGCGATCAGTGGGTGCAATGGGCCAAGTGCGAACCACACTCAACATGCTTAAGCCTGTCGCCAGTGAATCAACAGGTATAGACAAATCACCGCTGGCCACACGCCACTGCTGCGTTAACGTGTTGTAAGTGAGGCGTCGCGTGAGCGTAGTTGCAATCATGGTTTTATCGAGCCACCACCATCTTGGCTCAACAATTTCAAGGTCAACCGTAAAATAAAGCGGTACGCCGCGTTCCACGCCTTGATTCATAGCTGCATTCAAACGCAAATCAAAGTTGATGTCCATACTCAACTGCCCATCAACGATAACGGGGTCTATGCGTGTTACGTCTGCTTGCGCTAAAAGATCGCTCTGCGCCACAGCAAGATGCGTCACAAACGAGCTGATGACGACGAGCATTGTGTTGGCGAGCAACCCTTTTAAGTGAACCATTAGCACACCCTATTAATATGCCTGAGCAGCCAAAGATTAACCGTCATATTGGGTATTAAGCTTGACGCTCAATTCGTGCATAATAAAAGCCATCATGACCCGGCTGACCCTTTTCAACAGGGCTTTTTGGCAATAATATACCCGGTGCATCGCATCGTTTCGCATCGGGCCAGCGAGACAAAAATTGTTCAATCTGACGTTCACCCTCTTCCAGAAAAATTGAGCATGTCACAAACAGTAAATGACCCGATGGTTTGAGTAAAGGCCATAAGGCGTCAAGCATGTTTTTTTGCTGCTTTGCTAAGTTTGCCACATCTTCTTGTCGTCTTAACCATAAAATATCAGGGTGATGCTTCACAACACCCGAACCACTACATGGCAAATCGGCCAAAATGACATCAAAAGGTTGGCCATTCCACCACGAATCAGGCTTCAAAACGTCAGCAGGTAAAACCTTAACATTAGAGCCGTTTAACCCCAATCGGCTCAAATTTTCTGTCACACGCTTGAGTCGAACAGCACTTAAATCAATTGCCGTTAAATCCACATCCTCAATTTCAAGAATGTGCGCCGTTTTACCACCTGGTGCCGCACACGCGTCGAGCACCCGCATACCTGACTTTAAGTTTAACTGAGGTGCGGCATACTGACCGCCAAAGTCTTGTACGGACCACCAACCTTGCTCATAACCTGGCATACGCTCAATCGCCCCCCCGCCTTGCACCATAACGGCCCAATCCGACATCGCTTGTGCGGCGTAACCCTGCTCAGCAAAAGCGTTGACGACTTCATCTAATGTGGCGCGACGACGGTTCACACGCAACATCAACTGAGGAGGCACACGACTCGCATGCATAATGTCAACAAACTGTGTGGGGTATTGTTTTTTAAGCTTCTGTTGCCACCATAGGGGGAAGGCATGAGCGGCTAACGCATCGTTTTGAACCGCTGCCAAAAAAAGCAGCCGCTCTCTTTGGAACCGACGTAATACCGCATTCACTAATTTTGCTTGGGCCTCAAGCCCGATTGGCTTTTGTCCACCACGTACCATACGTGCCGCTTGTACCGACTGGTCAACTAAGGTGTGCGCCCCATAAACGGGAGCCTGATCGAGGTAAGGGGTTTGGGGGGAAGCCGGTTCAGTGGCACTTTGTTTTTGCATCGACACATCGAGCAGAAGCAGACTCAGGGCTAGTAGTTCTACAGTAATTGGGTTTTCAAGTGGTTTTTTAACTGCATGATCGCGCAAAGCGCACGCCAAGCCCCAATGCCGCATGGCGTAATACGTTAACGCTTGCACGCCAGATCGCAAAGAAAGGTTAACCAAACCCAATGCTTGAGTCAATGAGCGCCCAGCGTGAACAGCAGCGAGCGCCTCGGAGCTGGCAAACAGCAATTGAGCCAATGGGGCTGAAGCCGGTTCAGATTTTGTCTGAATCAGGGCAGAATGTGGGGGAATTGAAGCAGATTTCATGATGCGATTGTAGAGCCTAGCAACCGATCAGTCGTGGGCACTGTAAAATCAGCTACGATCTATTGTGACGACTACTAATTTAAGGCAATTCCTATGGCATCACCCAAAGTCGGCTTTGTTAGCCTAGGCTGTCCAAAAGCGCTCGTTGATTCAGAGCGAATTTTGACGCAACTCCGTTTAGAAGGCTATCAAATCGTACCCGACTACGAGGGTGCCGACGTAGTCGTCGTCAATACATGCGGCTTTATTGACAGTGCTAAGGCTGAGTCTCTCGACGCAATTGGTGAGGCCATCGCTGAAAACGGGCGGGTCATCGTTACGGGCTGTATGGGTGTTGAAGAAGACGTGATTCGTTCAATTCACCCCGGCGTACTGGCTGTCACTGGCCCACAACAATACGAAGCTGTGGTGCAAGCCGTCCATGAAGCCGCACCACCCAACCTTGAACACAACCCCTTAATTGATTTGGTGCCCCCGCAAGGCATCAAACTCACCCCTAGGCATTATGCTTATTTAAAAATTTCAGAGGGCTGTAATCATCGTTGCAGCTTTTGCATTATTCCCAGCATGCGCGGCGACTTAGTCAGCCGCCCGATTGGCGATGTACTCGACGAAGCACAACGCTTGGTCAATGCCGGAGTCAAAGAAATATTAGTGATTTCTCAAGATACCAGTGCCTATGGTGTTGACGTCAAATTTAAGACTGGTTTTTGGCAAGGTCGGCCCGTACGTACTCGTATGACCGAATTATGCCAAGCCCTCAGCGAATTGGGTATCTGGGTACGCCTACACTATGTATACCCCTACCCACACGTTGACGAAGTGATTCCGCTCATGGCGGCAGGCAAAATTTTGCCCTACCTTGACATACCGTTTCAACATGCCAGCCCCCGAATTTTAAAGGCCATGAAACGCCCTGCTTTTGAAGATAAAACTTTAGCTCGAATCAAATCATGGCGCCAAATTTGCCCCGACCTAACCATTCGATCCACTTTTATTGTGGGCTTTCCCGGTGAAACTGAGGAAGACTTTCAATACCTGCTCGATTGGCTAAGCGAAGCACAACTTGATCGTGTAGGTTGCTTTCAATACTCACCCGTTGAGGGTGCACCAGCCAACGCACTGGCTGATCACGTACCTGACGATATCAAAGAAGTAAGATGGCATCGTTTTATGGCACATCAGCAGGAAATTTCTGCCACGCGCCTACAGATGCGGGTGGGTACCAACATGACTGTTTTAATCGACACTGTTGACGAAAAGGGAGCAGTAGGTCGGTCTAGCGCAGATGCCCCAGAGATTGATGGCTGTGTTTACGTGGCATCAAGTAAACCCCTTAAGCCTGGTCAGTTGGTGTCAGTGACTATTACGTCAGCTGATGAATACGACTTGCACGGTGATGCAGTGCATTAAGGATTTGATTTGTTGTGCGTCACAGTTCAAATGGGCTGAAAAAATAGGTTTGGCACAGATAAGGTGCAAAATTTAAGTGTTAAATGTTAAGTGTTATGAGTGGCCTGTTCCAGTTAAGAACGGTCGCTCAATCCGCCTTGCAAAATCTCGGCTGCAGCCAAACGCTTTCCGCCAGGCCGTTGAAGCACCAACAATCGCAACACCCCTTGGCCTGTAGCAATATCGATACCCTCTTCAGTTGCCGCAACCACTTCACCTGGTTTAAGCTGAGTGTTCACTGAAGTTAAGACTTGTGCCTGCCAAACCTTAATGGGTTGGGTATTGCCAGCAAGTATCACGCTGGCACCAGGTGCAGGGTTAAAAGCCCTAATTTGACACTCAAGTGTTTGTGCAGATTGTGTAAAATTTAACTGCGCTTCAGCTTTAGTTAATTTTTCTGCGTAGGTCACCCCCACTTCAGGCTGCGAGACAGCAGACCAACGAGTTCGTTTCACCTGACCCACTTGCGTCAAAGGTGTGGCATCAAGGGTATGCACAATTAAATCGGCACCCAATATAGCCAATTTGTCGTGCAACGACGCGGCGGTATCTTGCTTGTCGACATCAAGCGCTTCGATAGCGATCATGTCACCCGTATCGAGCCCCACATTCATTTGCATAATGGTGATGCCAGTTTGAGCGTCATTGGCTTCAATCGCACGCTGAATGGGTGCAGCACCCCGCCAGCGCGGCAACAAACTTGCATGAATGTTTAAGCAACCTAATGACGGCAAATCAAGTACCCATTGTGGCAATATCAAACCATAAGCCGCCACCACTAGTACATCAGGGGCGCTATCAATGAGTTGCTGTTGAGCCGCTTGTGCCTGCACGGCATAACGACCGTCAAGCTTGAGGCCTGCAGGTTGAAAAACAGGAATGCCAGCTGCCAACGCCCACTCTTTAACAGGGCTAGGGGTTAATTTGAGCCCACGCCCAGATGGTCGGTCAGGCTGTGTCAAGACATAGGGAACAGAGTAACCTGCTCGCACAATCGCTTCAAGCGCTCTTTGTGCAAAGACTGGTGTTCCTGCAAAACCGACTTTTAAGGTACGGTTAACAGCGGTATGAGTTGATAAATTCGTAGAATTATTCAATGTTTACAGCGGGACAGCTTCGCGTTTTTGTTGCTTGATAAACTTAGTTCGAATGCGCATTTGCTTGAGTATTGAAAGTTTTTCAACAAACACTTTGCCGTTCAAATGATCCATTTCGTGTTGCACACAAACGGCCAATAAACCTTCGGCATCGAATTCAAAGGGTTCGCCCATCGCGTTTAAAGCCTTAACTTTAATTTCAGCAGCCCTTTCTACTTCGTCATAAACACCTGGAACAGACAAACACCCTTCTTCGTATGTTTGCAAGTTTTCACTTGCCCAAACAATTTCAGGGTTAATTAAAACCACAAGATCATTTGATTGTTCAGAAATATCGATCACAATCACACGCTCGTGCACATCGACTTGCGTCGCTGCTAAGCCAACCCCTGGCGCGTCATACATCGTTTCAGCCATATCGTTAACCAGTTTTTGAATGCGTGCATCAACCGACGCAACAGGTTTAGCCACTTTATTAAGGCGTTTATCGGGGTAGTTCAGTATGTTCAAAATAGCCATTTTTTTATTTTAATTCAAGCGCCGAAAAACGGTTAAAAAAACCTTAAAAAAAACAACATTGAGGCCAGTTAGCACCTAGACAAAATAGTCATCATTGAACCAATTTCGACTAATTTTGCGTCAAGATTAATCGATTTACATAAAATGACACCTACAAATTTTGACTTTAAAGCCGACGACTTACAGCTTCAAGCGTTTATCCGCCTGCATCATGAACCCGGGCTAAGTGCCCGACGGTGTGCACAACTCATGGCGGCTTTTGATCGACCGAGCGACATTTTTAATTCTAGCCTCACAAAATTGTGCACAATTTTACCCATAAAACTGGCAATACAATTACTGGCACCGTTACAAACGCAGGTGCTTAACGATTTGCAAACAACTCTAAATTGGGGTGCTCAACCCAATTGCCATCTTTTAACTTGGGCTGACTCAAACTACCCCAGCCCTCTCAAACACATGTACGACCCACCCATATTGCTATATGTGAAAGGCAACTTAAAGTGCTTAGGTATGCCAAGCATTGCCATCGTAGGCACTCGAGACGCGTCGAGCTATGGTATTGGGGTGGCCACCCAACTCGCATACAACTTCGCGCAAGCGGGTTGGTGCGTCATCAGTGGTTTAGCCCGGGGCATTGATGCTGCCGCCCACTATGGCGCATTGGCCACCACACAGAAACACTCTACATTAGCTGTTATGGGGCATGGTTTAGACACGGTGTACCCTCCACAACATCTCGAACTCGCGCACCACATCGTATCGCAACAAGGTGCATTACTGAGCGAGCTTAGCCCAGACAAACCACCGCGCCCACATCAATTTCCTCGGCGTAATCGCTTGGTGGCCGGTTTAGTGCGTGGCGTTATTGTGGTTGAAGCAAATGAGCGAAGTGGTTCGTTAATTACAGCTCGGTTGGCAAATGAACTGGGGCGAGATATTTTCGCTGTACCAGGCCCAATTACGAGCCCCGCCTCTCAAGGTGTGCATGCACTCATTAAACAAGGGGCCTGCTTAATTGAAAACGCAGACGACGTGTTTAAAGAGTTAGGTTACCCCACACCGCTTCGCCCTAACCTCCGCTTACCCGACCCGATGCCATACAAACTTGCGCCATTGCAGAGCCAAATACTTCAACTCATCGGTCACGCGCCCACAAACGTGACGCAGTTACTATCAAATCTAAACATCAGCTCTCAATCTCTTCATATTGAGCTCACGCACTTAGAACTGGCTGGGTTAATTGATCGAGAAGACCATGGGGTGGTATGTGCAACACGGGGCGTAAAATATTAATATTTATTGAAATATTTTTTAGCGATGTTTGAGAAAATGACTGTGTTCACACGAGCCCTTGCTTTAACCATTAGCCTTTTTGGTTTGACTTATGCCCTACCAAGCATGGCACAAACCAGCCTTGACTCTTCAGGCAATGTCTGCCGCATTGTTTTAACCTTAAACGACGCGCCACGCTTTAAAGTACCTGAAATCATCATTCCTTCCCAATGCAGCACTTTTACGGTAGCACTTGACCATATTGGGCGCTTGCCAAAATCTGCAACGGGGCACAACTGGGTGCTGGTTGCCTCGCCAGACCTCAACGCCGTTACTCGTGAAGGCTCAAAGGCCGGTGTTGCCTCTGACTTCGTCAAACCAGGTGATACACGGGTACTGGCGCACACCCCCATTATCGGTCGCGGTGAACAAGCCGAAGTATCGTTTTCAACCTCTATTCTGGCACCCAATGTAACTTACACTTACCTCAGCACAGTTGACGGCCAATCAGCCGTCATGCGAGGGATCATTAGGCGGTTTTAGTCTAGTTTGCTATGTGCACAATTAATTTTTCATGATTTCGCCAAATGTTTTCATATCGAACCAGGCGACGTGCAAGTGGCTAAATCGTTAAACTTTTGAATTTTGAATTTTGAATTTTGAATTTTGTTATGACCTTAAGGCGGTAACATTGAAGTTTGAGGTTTGAGGTTTGAGGTTTGAGGTTTGAGGTTTGAGGTTTGAGGTTTGCACATGCTGGTATATCTTTTTAAATTTGCCTATGCCTTCTTAATTCTGCGCGAATCATTTACGATTTTTTTATTGGAAATATGAGTATGAACATTTTGCACTTCACTACGCAATCACGAACAGCTAAGTTCATGGCAATTGCCACGGCAATGGTTTTAAGCATGGGCATACTGACCCCTGTTTACGCACAATCAACGTCTGAACTCAGCGTTTCAGACGCGTGGCTACGCGCTTCTGCACCGATGCAAGTCAACGGTGCAGGGTATGCCGCGATTCAAAATAAAAGCGCAAAAGCTGATCGCTTACTAAGTGCTTCCGCTGATGTGGCCGAGCGGGTCGAAATGCACACCATTATTACTGAGAACGGTGTCGCGCAAATGCGTCAGGTTACGGGTATTAATATGCCTGCAGGGGGCACCGTTAATCTCGCGCCAGGCGGATTTCACATCATGTTTGTCAAGCTCAAGCAACCTTTTGTGCAAGGCAAAACCGTGCCTATCAAGTTTACCTTTGAGCAGGCTGGTGACGTCATGGTGAACTTTGAAGTCAAGCCTATTACATACAATCCCAACAGGGGTTCAACTGGCCATGCTGGTCATTCTATGCCAAACATGAAGCATTAATTTACCGTGACCCGAACAAGGCTGAACCGACTCTAATTTCAGTTGAGCCCTCTTCAATGGCGATTTCAAAATCGCCGCTCATACCCATAGATAAGCGGTCTAACGAAACACCTTCTATGCCATGGGCTTGCATCTGGTCGCGCAACACCCGCAATTTAACAAAGCACGCGCGTACAGCCTGAGTGTCTTCTGACAAAATAGCCATGGTCATTAAACCTTTCACACGTAAGGTAGGCAGTTCAACAAGTTCACGTAAAAAGCCTTCAAGCAATTCAGGCGCTAAGCCTGATTTCGACTCCTCAGGTGAGGTTTTAACCTGCACCAACACATCTAGTGTGCGACCGTTATCTAGCAGACGTTTATGAAGGGCAAGGGCCAGCTCTATGCGGTCTAGCGACTGCAGTTCCGTAGCGTACTTAGCAACCTCTTTTGCTTTGTTAGTTTGCACACTACCTATCACGACCCACTGTACGTCACAATCGCTTAATTCAGGGGCCTTTTGGGCAATTTCTTGAAGACGGTTTTCACCAAACCGATTTAACCCCAAGCCTACCGCTTCACGAATAACTGTTGCATCAAAGGTTTTACTGACGGGCAACAATGTGACGCTTTTGGCATCACGATTTGCACACTCGCAAGCTACTGCGATGCGTTGTTCGATTTGGTCAAGCCGTTCTTTTAACGTAGACATAAGAACTCAGCCTGAGCATCATTACCTTGAGGCAAGCTAGACACGTGCCCCACCACGCTGGCTTGCTCACAACCATACTGGGCAAAAATGCTCAGTACATGATCAACGGCGGAAGGCGAACAAGACACCAACAATCCACCTGACGTTTGGGGGTCAGTGATAAGGGTCTTTAAGACTTCATCTATTTGAACCAAACCGCTAACTTGATGCCCATAAGCTTGCCAGTTTCGACCAGAGGCACCCGTTGCAATACCTTGTTTAATTAATTCGCTCACACCGGGCAAAATAGGCAGACTGTGGGCATTCAATTCAATGCTCACGCCCGCCGCCTTAGCCAACTCTAACGCATGACCAGCTAAACCGAACCCCGTCACATCAGTCATAGCGTGAACATGGTCTAACTCAGCTAGGGCTGAACCCGCACGGTTTAACAGCGTTGCACTGTTGATCATGGCGGCATAACCTTCATCGCTGAGCATGCCCTTCTTAAGCGCAGCCGAATAAATGCCTACGCCAAGCGGTTTGCCTAAAATTAAAACGTCCCCTACTCGTGCATCTGAATTGCGACGAATACGATCAGGGTGTGCCAAGCCTAACGCCACCAAACCGTAAATAGGTTCAACAGAATCTATCGAGTGACCACCTGCAATGGGTATACCTGCTACCTCGCATACTGACTGACCGCCATGCAAGATATCGCGAATCACATCGTGCGGCAACACGTTGATCGGCATGCCAACAATAGCTAAGGCCATGATGGGCGTGCCACCCATAGCGTAGACATCAGACAATGCATTAGTGGCTGCGATACGACCAAAATCGAAAGGGTCGTCCACAATTGGCATAAAAAAATCAGTGGTAGCAATGAGAGCTTGTGCATCGTTTAAACGATACACCGCCGCATCATCTGCGGTTTCTATGCCCACCATCAATTGCTTAAAAGGTTGAGCAGCAGGCAAGGTTGACAATAGCTCAGACAATATACCGGGCTCAATTTTGCAGCCACAACCTCCGCCATGTGACAGCGACGTCAGCGCTGGGCCTTGATGTGTACTTTTTTGCATCATATCAAACGATCTTTTAACGGAAAACAAAGCTTATTGTGTCACACAACGTGATGCACTTTGGCTGTCTATGCAAGGCCCTTGAACATAGACTTGATTGCCAATTTCTGCTGAGCCCAAAAGGTTTGGCCATAATCACGGGCCGCTTGCCCGGTCTGAGGGTCAGCAATTTGATCGTGAATACCCGTCGCAGCGTATTCAGAATTCCAACAAGCCGTTTTAAATAAAATGTCCCACACGGGGAATAACACGGCAAAATTGTACCCGCCGGCAGGCCCTGATGTTGAGGCTTTGTATTCAATAGAGTGATGATGGCGGTGAAACCTTGGGCTGACAATTAAGCGCTCACCCCATTTTCCAAAACTTATACGTAAGTTGGCATGAGACAAACTTTCAATTAACTGAGTCATGACAACAATCATGACGAATTGACCTGGAGATACCCCGATGAGGTAAGACACCAACACTAAAACGCTATCTCGCAACACATCATCGAGTAAATGATTACGGTTATCACTAAAAACCGTCATTTGACGTTGGCTGTGATGAACCGCGTGCAAAGACCAAAACCATGCATAACGATGCTGTGCTCGGTGATAAAAATAATCGACCAGGTCGAACACTAACAAGTAAATAATTAAACTAACCCAAGGTATATCGCTCACCCCAGGCCATATTGCGTCAAGCTGAAAAGGCGTGAACCCTTTCATATTAAAAAAAGACATCGCCAAATCAACAAGAGGGGCGAGCGAAAAAAATAAAACCAATTTAAATATACCCATGCGATGAATGAAGGTATAGATCATGTCAATACGAATTTGCCTTTTGTCTGTGACGGACTCAACAGGCCGCCATTTTTCTAATGAACTAAAAACAATGACTAATAAAAATATTTGAAGCGCACCAATCATGAACCACATCGTGGCATCAAAACCAGGCTCAACCAGCTCGCTCATACCCAAGGCATAGAGCATGGGTTGCACCACCGACTCAAATAGCCATTGTTGCGTTTGATCAAAGTAATGCGTCAGGGCAGTCATGATTTGAAGCTCAATATTTTTTGATATGTTGGGTGTTGATCGATTGTTTTAAAACAAAAACCACGCTCTTTTAAACCCACAATAAGGGGTTCTAATACAGCTGGTGCCCAGGGGTCTTGTCGTGACCAAATGCCCAGATGGGCCAGCAAGATATCACCTGATTTTATATTTTTTAAAGCTTGGTCTAATAATTTTTTATTCGGAAAACGATCGCTGGGCAGCTCATCGCCCAAAAAACCATGTGGGCTCCAACCGACGTGTGCATAACCGCACTGTTTGGCGGCCTCTAGCAATGCAGGTGACGTTTTACCACCAGCCGCTCTAAATATTGGGCTAATCTGCGCCCCCGTCATATAAGTAAATCTCTCAGCGACTTGATCAAGTGACTGACAGTATTGTGCCGCACTGATGACATAAGACTGGCCTTTTTTGGAGCCAGCACTGGGTTTCACTTTAAATTTCTGCTGAGCCAAATCAGCCTGCCAGTAAACATGATCAAAAGTATGTGAGCCAAACGCATGCCCTTCCTGGGCACGTTCACGCCACCAAGGTGCCCAGACGTCATCTAGGCTCGCGCCTCCCGTTCGTGTGGCTTCATTTGCCATAAAAAAAGTAGCACGCACTTGCTGACGTGCCAGCACCTCAGCGACCAACGGGGCAATACCCATGTGACCCGTATCGAATGTTAAATAAACGGCTTGTTTACAGTTGGCTTGAGGAATTTTGGAAACCTGGTGGCTCGGCAGGGCATCGGTCGACTTCGTACTTTCCGTGAGCGGTGCATCCGATGCAGCACGAGTTTTTAAATCAGCCGCTTGCACTGCCTCGCACGTCAAAAAGAGCGTGGCAACTATTAACGAAAACAGGCTAACCACACAGGCGCGCAAACGATTGCGTACTAAGACCCCACCACTTTGCAAAAAAGTAGCCTCCAGGGTGTGAGGTGGATTACTGACGCGTAGCATGTTCTAAAGTCCAAACACCGTGAGGTGACTTACCAACGGGTATTTGTCGAACGACTAAATGGGTAGTCAAGTCAATGAAGGTGAGCTTACCAGACCATCTTGATGTCACCATGAGTGTCTTGCCATCATCTGACATTTCCATGCAGTCAGGGCCACCGGGTGCAGGATATTTATCAACCACCTCAAGCGTATTTAAGTTGATTCGGCTAATACTATTATCTGCCCGATTACTCACAAACACGTGTTGACCATCGCCTTGCGCACGAAAAGCATGCGCACCCAATCCCGTTTGAATGCGTTTAACTAGCACCCCTTTTATGCCCGACACATCAAAAACCTGCACTGCGTTTTCACCTGTTAATGCGACTAACAGCTTTGTATTGTCTGGGGTTAAAAAAACGTCAGCTGGTAATTTTCCAGTTGGTACTTCCCACAAGGGCTGTTGCGTCTCTAAATCAATAGCCAATAGCTCGTTACTGTCTTGCATGGTGGCATACAGTGTTTTGCTTTGATCATCGATCATCAAATGGCTAGGTGTTTTAGATGCTGGCAAACGTTTAACCAATTTAATAGGCTCTTGCGCCTCGGTGCCATGCCAAGTGTATATATCGACATGGTCTAAGCGATTCGCTGCGGTTACAAACCACTTCATATTGGGTGAAAAGCGTAAGTGATAGGGGTCAACAATACTGTTTAAGGTACGTTGCACGTCACCCGTTTTTGGGTCAATAAACGTGATTGAGTTACCTGCAGCATTCGCCACCAGAACTGATTTTGAATCAGGCGTCATATAAAGGTGGTGTGGCTCTTTGCCAACAGGCAGACGCTTGATCTCAGCAAACGTTACCGGGTCAATAAGGCTCACACTCGCACTCAATGAGTTCAGCACTAAAATGGGTGGTTTTTTGATCGCTTCAGTTTTAATTTTAGGCAGAGGCTGTGGCCCACCAGCTTTGGGTACACCCGAGGCATATACGAACGGAACCATACACAAAAGCAACCCGTAACCTATGACATTCAGCCCATTTTTGAGCTGTTTAGACCATACACTTTTCAAGATGAGCATCCTAGGCGCACGGCCCAAAATTTGTTAACCCCAAACTACATACATTGTACGAGCGCTCTACACGTTTGAGCCACGCATCTTAAACAATAATTGTAAACGGCCGATCGATGCGATACGGGTAACATTCAATTTCTGTTGGACGATCCGAAATGATGTCTGCCAACAACTGACTTGACCCACATGCCAAAGACGCTCCAAAAGCCCCATGCCCGATATTCACATAAACGTTTGGTTGGTGTGTTGGCCCAATATAGGGCAAACCGTCTGGTGTCGTTGACGCCACACCTGTCCAAAACATGCCTTCATCAACTTGTTTGGAACTCAAGCCATGGTTGATTGCGATAGACCGAAGCTTTTCTCGAGCTTGTTCGTTGGCCCTTAATTTAGCGCTAGGCTGAGTTTCGAAAATTGAAAAGCACACTGTATTGTTTTGCCAATTTGCAATCAAGCCCCTTTCGGTATCAACCCAAGGGTACAAACAAGTGAATCGTTCACCACTCAAATGATGCGTTAACGTAAACGAGTACCCTTTGAGGCCTATTACAGGCAAAATAAGCCCCTGCTTTTTTAAAATATCTCGACTGTTCATACCTGCAGCCAAAACAAATGCATCAGCCTGACAAGATATTTGACCTTGATTACGGGGAATAACCGCTTTTAGCTGTGCACTCACGGTATGTCCGCCAAGGCTCTTTAAGCACTCTAACTCATAACCAAAACGAAACCGCACACCCATTTGTTTGGCTTTTTTTGTCATAGTTGCCGTGAAATCACGGCATAACATAGGTAGAGGTTGCTCTAGACGATTCATGCAAATACGGCTGTATTGTGCCAATGAGTGAGTCATCGATGTTGGTTTCAACCCGACAGATGGCAGAGCGAATAGGCTTGCCCCAAAGCTGGCTTCGGCTGCGACTTCAGTTTGTTGATCAAACACAGTTATGCGATAGCCTGACTGCGCAAGATAAAACGCAGTGGTGACACCGATGACACCTGCGCCCAAAATACAAATATGCATAAAGCCTAACAAAGCCGTAAAATAGCTAAGCATAACTTTATGCTTATAGTTTTTTTAACTGAAATTAGCGACTTATATAGTCAATTAAAGTGAAAATGCACGATAAAATCGATATCCTCATCTTGAAAACACTACAGTCTGAAGGTCGCATTGCCATGACTGAACTCGCAGAACGGGTAAACTTATCCACCACCCCTTGCGTGCAAAGGGTGCGACGATTAGAGCGTGAAGGCTTTATTACGGGTTACTTTGCAAAAGTGAACCCCACTACCGTCAATAGACGCCTGCTAGTATTTATTGAAATAAAGCTTTTAAACAAGTCAGAGGCCGTTTTTCTTCAAGCAAAAACAGCCTTATTGCTCGTACCTGAAGTCTTAGAATGCCACTTGGTTACGGGTGAGTTTGACTACTTAGTCAAGGCTAGGTTGGCGGGTATGGCTCAATACCGCCAAATGCTCGGTCGAATTTTAAAAGACCTTTCTTCTGTCGCCGAGGCTAAAAGCCGTATCGTAATGGAAGAAATTAAAGAAACGCTCGCATTACCGCTCTAGCAAATTGAAGCCAAGAATGTCATGTTTGGCTTCAAAAGTGATCAGCAAAAAAACCCAAAAAGTTAAATTTTGGGGTTTTTATGTCAAACATTCACCTATACGACAAACTGACAGCCTGTAAAGAATCAAAGCTTAAAGTACTTGTTGCGTGCCTCAATGAATTGTGCGTCAGCACCGTTAGTCTTGATCTTCAATATAGTCAACGAAGCGATAAAGCTTTCAACCGTTTTCTTGGTTAAAGCATCACCCATTTCACGAATGTCAGTAATAATTTCGGCTATAGCATTAGCCGCTGCTTGCACAATGCTGTCTGGAAACCGTGGAATCGCCTTCACGCCATGTAATTTTGTTTTGCGCCAAAACAGGCGCTGCCACAGAAGCTAAACTTGTAGCACCCACGCCTGCTAAACCGGCTTGACGAACAAACGAACGACGATCCATAGAAAGCCTCCAGTAAGAGGTTGTTAATTTTTTATATACACATTAAATATGAACGCACAAAGGAATGTTTGCATAAGATTGAGTATCACTCAACACTAGTGACACGCTTATTCAATAAATCAATTTACTGATCAATGAAAATTGAACTGTCGTTAAACGCGTAAACCCTAAAAAAGACTAGCCTTTAGGAGAACAAGGGTATTGTTCACGTAGGAACATTAAAATCGTTCCCGCCGCGGGTCGATTTCCCAATTCTGGGCGAGCAGATGCCCAAGCCACGAATAAATTTAATACCTGATCGCGAGTTTGCGCCCCGGCCTTAAAACAAATGGTTGTGTCTGGTGTGTTACCCATTTGGGCTAAATGTAACTGATACACCCCTTCGCCAAAGCCATAACAGAAGTTTCGCGCCAAGGGCTCGTATTGCTCGCTACAAACGGCGACCATATCTTTTGTACTGACTTCAGGTGAAGTGTTAGTTGATAAACTTGGAGTAGGCGTTTGGGCCCAAACCGAACCCATACCCAAGGCAATCACACAGGCTGCTATATAAGTTTTCATGATGCGCTCTCAACTTAGATAAAATCGTAAGTGTACGAAAAACAAACAATTTAGATTGAAACACAGAAGCACGAGCCAGACATCACCATTACACTGATCTTGTGCTGCAATACCAACAGGTGTTTTGAAAAAACAACCGACCAAAGAGACATAGAAGCGAGATTAAGATGGCGATCATTACAAATATTGAAGATTTACGCAAAATAGCCAAGCGACGGGTACCCCGTATGTTTTACGACTATGCTGATTCAGGCTCATGGACAGAGTCTACCTATCGCGCAAATGAAAGCGACTTTCAAAAAATCAAACTACGTCAGCGTATTTTGGTCAATATGGAAAATCGCTCAACTGCAACCCAAATGATTGGGCAACCCGTTGCTATGCCTGTCGCCATTGCACCAACAGGTCTGACAGGCATGCAGCACGCAGATGGGGAAATACTCGCCGCCCGGGCTGCCAAAGCCTTTGGGGTGCCCTTTACCCTCTCAACCATGAGCATTTGTTCCATTGAAGACGTCTCCAAAGCAACTGACGGGCACCCTTTTTGGTTTCAACTCTATGTGATGAAAGACCGCGATTTTATAGAGCGGCTCATTGATCGTGCGAAGCAAGCAAACTGCTCAGCATTGGTCTTGACTCTAGATTTACAGATTTTAGGGCAACGCCATAAAGACCTTAAAAATGGTTTAAGTGCTCCGCCCAAGCTGACTATTGCCAACATGATCAACATTGCGACCAAGCCCCGTTGGGCTTTAGGAATGCTGGGCACCTCCAGACGCCAGTTTGGCAATATTGTGGGGCACGTCAAAGGCGTCACTGACATGAGCAAACTAAGCGAGTGGACGGCGTCACAATTTGACCCGGGCCTGAATTGGGGCGATGTTGAATGGATCAAAAAACGCTGGGGTGGCAAGCTCATTCTAAAAGGCATCATGGACCCAGATGATGCCCGCTTAGCAGCCAACTCGGGGGCCGACGCTTTAATCGTCAGCAACCACGGTGGCCGTCAACTTGATGGGGCCGACTCAAGCATTCAAGCCTTACCTGCTATTGTCGATGCCGTCGGTCAAAAAATTGAAGTACACATTGATGGTGGAATTCGTAGTGGTCAAGATGTACTCAAAGCTTGGGCATTGGGCGCACGTGGCACCTACATTGGCCGTAGCTTTTTGTATGGTTTAGGTGCAATGGGTGAAGCGGGGGTCACCAAAGTGCTTGAAATTATTCACAAAGAGCTTGATTTGACCATGGCATTTTGTGGGCATACCCAAATTGATACGATTAACAAAGACATCTTGTTGCCAGGCACTTTTCCAAAGGTTTAATCTTTTTTTAAACGTGCCCGTTCATTAAATGGGCACGCTCATTTATTTACCCGTTAATAATTAAAAACTTTTAAATTGCTCAAAAGGCTTAATGACTCAACCTACGCAAATTGCCAAAATATTTAGCCTTAAACGCATAGCGTTAATGATCGGTATCTTAATCGTTGTATTTTTTGTATGGCGTGTTTGGCAAGGTCCCGTTGTTGATACATATCGGGTCGTTGAGCAACCACTAATTCAAAACGTGGTGGCAACAGGTCGCATTATTTCAACCTCACGCGCTCAAATTGGTGCTGAAATTACCGGCGTTGTGCTGGAACGCCATGTGACAGAGGGTGACCACGTGGAACCTGGCGAGTTACTCATTACTCTGCGAGCAGAAGACCTGGCTGCCCGTGTGCGCGAAGCTGAGGCGGCTCTGCAACAACTGCAAACCTCACGCAGACCACAAGCCATGGCCGCACTGAAGCAGTCACAAGCCCAACTTGAGCAAACATTGCGTGAAGCCAAACGACGGCGTGACCTCTACAAGACAGAGTCAATTTCTAAAGAAATTTACGAGAAAGCCGAACAAGCGCTCACCCTTGCACAAGCGAGCGAAGAGCAATCAAAGCTGCTCAGCGAGTCACTTAAACCAGGCGCATCTGAAGAGCTGATTTTGGTTGAACGGCTCAATGCTGCGCAAGCAGCTTTGGCGCGTACTGAAATTAAATCGCAAGTCGCTGGCGTGGTCTTAACACGTGATGTTGTACCAGGCGATGTGGTGCAACCTGGGCGACTTTTAATTGAAATCGCGAAAGACGGTACAACTGAAGTTTTAATTCCGGTTGATGAACGCAACCTGGGAGTACTTGCCCTTGGTCAACCTGCACGGTGTATAGCCGACGCCTACCCAAACCGTGTGTTTGAAGCCAAAATAAATTTTATTGCGCCAACTGTTGACCCCCAACGGGGCACGGTAGATGTTCGACTCACGGTTGACCCCGAACCCGACTTTTTGTTACAAGACATGACGGTTACCGCCACTATTCAAACCAACAAACGTGATGCGGCCATCACGCTCTCAAATGACTTGATCAAAGAGCCACAGAACGGTAAGGGTGTGGTTTGGTTGGTGCGCGACGGCACCGTTACCGCGCAAAAGGTAACGCTCGGACTTCGCGGTTTAAGTGCCACCGAAATCACTGAAGGCATCCAACCTGGTGACCTCGTGGTGCTGTCAGCAAAAGCCAAGCTCGGCGAACGAGTCAGATCTAAAAATGTGGATTGAAACCACGATTGCGTTGAAATTTTTGAGGCAAGGTTTCACTCAAACTTTACTGATTTTAATTGGTATTGCAGTGGGGGTATCGGTCATTGTCTTTATTGTGACGCTGGTTGTTGGCTTGCAAGCCAACATTGTTTCAAGAACGCTGGGTACCCAAGCACACGTTCGCGTTCAGCCACAAGAAGAAGTCAATCTGTTGGCCAGACCACCAAACGGCACCTATAATTTAGTGCTTGAAGACAAACGCGCCCAAAGATTAAGGTCGATTAATAACTGGCAACAAATTATGGCTGACCTTGACACCATTAATGGGGTCAAGGCCGTATCACCCGTCGTCTCAGGCCCAGCCTTTGCCAGACGAGGTGAAGCCATTAAATCTGTTTCAATTTTAGGCGTTGATGCCGATCGCTATGAACGCATCATTCCGATCAGCAAAGATATCATCTCAGGCGCCTTTCGGGTCAATGCGGGTGAAGCCGTCATTGGTAAACAGTTGGCTGATGATCTAGGTGTGCGCGTGGGCAGCAAACTCAGGCTCGACGCAAGCGAGGGGCGCAACGCGATTGTTACCCTCACCGGCATCTTTGAACTCGGGGTGCGTGAGCTTGATTCGCGTTACGTCTACTTAGACCTCAAACAAGCGCAAGCCCTACTCGGGTTGTTTGGTGGGGTCACCGTTCTAGAGATGACCGTAAATGATATTTTCGATGCAACCCTTATTTCTGACAAAGTGCATTTGCGCACCAGTTTAAAGTCTGAAAGCTGGATGCAAACCAACAGTCAACTCATGAATGCGCTAGCGTCACAAAGTTTGTCGTCAAACCTCATTAGTTTTTTTGTGGCGCTGTCAGTGGCTTTTGGTATTGCAAGTGTATTGGCCATCAGCGTCACGCAGCGAACCCGTGAAATTGGCATTTTGCGTGCCATGGGCGCACGTCGTGAACAAATGTTAATTGTTTTTTTAATTCAAGGCGCCATCTTGGGCTTATGTGGCTCCTTTGCAGGGTCGGCGGCAGGTTGGAGCATGGTGTGGGCTTTTAATGCTTTTGGGCCACGTCTATTTGACATTTCACCCTCGTTATCTATTGTGCCCGTAACCGTTGCATTAGCGACTATTACAGGCGTGCTATCAGCCATTGCACCGGCTTGGCGCGCCTCACGTTTAGACCCCGTGGCGGCCATACGTTATGTCTAAGCCTGATATCAAACCAAGCCCAGCAGCAAAAGTCGCCCACACATCAGATGTGCTGCGCTTAGAAGGTTTAAAAAAGTCATACAACGTTGGCCTACCAACCGAAACCGAAGTGTTGCATGGCATTGATTTATCGATCACAGCCCTAGACTTTGCTGCGCTGATTGGGCCTTCTGGTTCAGGCAAAAGTACCTTGTTAAACCTAATTGGTTTGCTTGATCAACCCACCTCTGGAGAACTGTACCTCTTGGGTCAAGCAACTCGCGACCTAGCGGATGTACAGCGAACGCACTTAAGACAAGAATCAATCGGCTTTGTGTTTCAATTTCATCATTTAATCGAAGCCTTTAGTGCGATCGATAATGTCATGATGCCCGTTATGGTGAAAAATGGTCGCCCCAGCACTGAAGCCCGCCAATGGGCTGAGCATTTACTTCAAGCCGTTGGCTTAGCCGGCATGGGTGACAAAAAACCCAGCGAACTGTCTGGTGGGCAACAACAACGCGTCGCCATTGCTCGTGCCCTCATGACGCGCCCAGCGTTGCTTCTAGCGGATGAGCCAACCGGCAACTTAGACACGCATACTGCAGAAAATATTTTTAAACTTTTACGTGAGTTTAATGCGGAGTTTGACTGTGCGGTTTTGATTGTGACGCACGACCCGCGTTTGTCTCAAACCTGCGATCGAGCCATTACTTTGATTGACGGAATGATTGTCCCGGATCAGCATTCGTCTTAACTTTAATAGTTTGCTTAGATAACACCCACTCTCGCCAAATGGCAACAATTAAAGCCATGAGTACAGGGCCTACAAATAAACCCACAAACCCCATTGTTTTAACGCCCCCGACCAAGCCAAAAAACGTAGGTAAAAATGGTAATTTAACAGGCCCGCCTACCAACCTTGGACGTAAGGTTTTATCAACAATAAACAGCTCTATTGAGCCCCATAAAAACAAAGCAATACCCGCCACCGCATCACCTGAACCCACCAAATAAAGCGACACGAGGGTAAAGCTCAAAGGTGCACCACCCGGTATCATCGCCATCACCGCGGTGATGACACCTAACAAAACGGGTGAAGGCACCCCTGCAACCCAATACGCAAACCCTAAAATCACGCCCTCACCAATCGCAATTAAACCCATACCGGTGACCGTCGCGCTGATGGTGGCTGGCACCACACGTGAGAAATGTTGCCAACGATTAGACAGCACTTGTTCGCCCAAAATATCAAGTTGTGTCGCCAAGTGATGGCCATCTTTGTAAACAAAAAATAAAGTCATTAAAGCAAAAAGTAAAAATAGTGCGGCGCTAAATAACCCGCCTGTTGTTGAAACAATGGCTCGATAAATATTTCCGATGTGTTGGCCACTGATCATTTCAGTCAAATTTGAAATGGCATTTGGGGCGCTTAGATAAGTATTCCAGTAACCCGCTAAGTCATCGCCCAAAACAGGTAATGCATTGATCCAAACAGGTGCTGAGACACCTTCTCGATTGGCGGCTAAAAGCCATCGCACAAAGGCACTGGCCTCGCCCACGGCATAGTAAATGGCAAACGTTAAAGGTACCACCACGAAAAGTGTCACCACCAATAGGGCAATTGTGGCCGCCCACGTCGTGTTACCAGAGCAGGCTTTAACGAGACGTGCATACAGCGGCCAACTGGCAAAACCGATAATCAAGGCTGCTAAAACCGGTACGATGAAGCCCGCAAAAAAATACACGGCAGCCGCCAACACCAACACCAGCAAAATGCGAACAAGTAATTGTGCTGACAGTAAGGCAGGGGTCATGGGTTTCAGTCTTTTAAATGTCTGTCAGAGCAATTGACAATATTTACTGTAAACGCTTTTCGAAATCTTCTTTTGATATGGCGCCAGGTACTAAAGACCCATCAGCAAAGAAAATAGCAGGGGTGCCTTGCACTTGAAGCGATTTAGCTAGATCAAGCATTTTTTGAATAGGTGCTTCACAGTTGAGCTTAGGCGGTTTTTGGCCGTCTAGCATCCAATTGTCCCAGGTGGTGCCACGGTCTTTTGAACACCAAACATTTTTGACTTTTTCGACGGAATCATCTGACAAGATGGGCAACATAAAGGTGTAAAGCGTGACATCATCGACGTCAACTATGTTTTGGCGTAGTTTCTTACAATAACCGCAGTTCGGGTCTTCAAAAATAGCGACCTGACGCTTACCATTGCCCCGCACTTGCTTAATGGCCATATCAAAGGGCAAGGCGTTGAAATCAATTGCTGATAATTCGTTCATACGCGCTTGGGTCAAATCACGACGGGTGACGGCATCAATAATACGGCCATCAAAAACAAACCTAACGTCTGCGTCGGTGTAAATAATGTCTTTACCCAACTGCACTTCAAACAAGCCGTAAGGGGTTGCTTCAACGCTTTTAACCGGCAGCTCGCCAAATCTTTCCATGAATTTTTTCTTCACTGCATCGGCATCAACTGAACCGTTTGCTGTCGCAACGTTCGATTGCGTAGTGGATGCTGTAGCTTGAACAACATTTTTATCTTGAGCAAAGGCATTCACGGAAACACTTGATAACATGAAGACACTGGCAGCCGTAAAGGCCAAGGTTTTTAAATTAAACGATAACGAATGATTCATTTCGGCTTCTCCAGCGTATTGTCAACGCGTGTTTGATAAATCAATAAAAAATAACATGACCTTTCGCTAATTGACGCGAAACTAACGAACACGAGACGCGGCTTCAATGAGCAATCGTTTTGCAAAGGGCAGCCTGTCAACTAAGCTTAAGCCCGCATTGCGTAACCAAGCAACCTGCTTACCCGATGCACCAAACAATTTATATAGGCTGTCTGTGATGAATCGCATTTCCCATAAGGCTTGGGCACGTTCGCGTCGGTAACGACGTAAAACCATATGATCACCGGCACTCATAAAAAGTTCACGCTCACTTACAACTTTAGCTAAAGCTTGGGCATCACCAAGACCTAAATTTAACCCTTGACCGGCAAGCGGGTGAACCCGATGCGCGGCATCGCCCACAAGGGCTACCCGGTCACCTATCATGGGTGACTTTGCAATCGACAGCGGAAAGCCTTTTATTAAACTATTAACCGTTAGGCTTCCGAGCCGCCCACGACTGGCTGTCATTAATCGGGTTTGTAAGGTTTGCACTTGATCAGCCTGGGGCATTGCTAATAATTGGTTTGCTACATCGCGTTGCATTGACCATACCATCGAAACTTGGTGAGTGGGTTCTACCACCCCTTTACTCAAAATATTAGGAAGGGGTAGACAAGCTAAAATGCCATCGGGTGTAAACCACTGCAAGGCAACGCCTTGATGGGGCCGTTCACACTGCAACTGACCAATCAAAGCGGTGGCATCGTAAGGCTGGTCATCGTAATTTAAACCAGCCAAATGACGTAAGGTTGATTTGGCGCCGTCGGCTGCGACCCATAAGTCGGCCTCTACTGCTTGAGCCGATTCGGTATGGCCCACCCCGTGGGCAAAGCCTGCCAAATGTTCGCCCACCCAGCGCACGCCATGCACGTCAAGCGCCTGTGCCAAGGCACGATCTAAATCAGACACATAAATGATGTAAGTTAAATCAACTTGTGCCGCTTGCCAGGCGCGTAAGTGCAATGCACCAAAGGTATCGCCTCGAATTTCCATCGCATCAACACGCGTGATACGGTCTGCCGGCATTAAAGCCCATGCGCCTATATGCGACAAAAACGCTTGGCTGGTTGGTGAGATGGCATAAACACGATCGTGATCTAAGTCGCTGTTACGGGGCCCAAGCAAGATAACTTCTTTTTGCCCTGCACGGAGCAATGCAAGCGTAGTGGCCATACCCACGGTACCACCGCCACAGACGACAATCGAGGTTTTCATCGAGCGGTTGGTACGCCAGCAGTTTTAGGCCAGAGCACCCACATTTTGGTTTTCTGTTTCATGCGACCCGCTAATGCACCTGCCGCATCACCCGAACCCCAGTAAAAATCAGCCCTTGCTGGGCCCCGTATGGCCGTACCCGTGTCTTGGGCAAACATCATGCGATTAAGGGGTTCGTTGGATGATGGCATCGTGGTGGACAAAAATACAGGCGAGCCCAACGGCACAAACGTCGGATCAACCGCAATCGAACGGCGTGCGGCCAAGGAAATGGCGTAAGCCCCTTTAGGCCCTTGTGACGGGTCGATAATCGCTTCTTCACGGAAAAAAACCACTGCTGGGTTGGCATTGAGCATTTCTTGCACTCGACCCGGATTACGCTTGGCCCAAGCCCGAATATTTTGCATAGACGTTTGGGCTAATGCCAACTGACCTTGATCAGAAAGCCATCTACCGATTGAAACGTAAGGGTGACCATTATGGTTAGCATAAGCTAGGCGAATCGTAGTGCCCGCACCTTGGCCGTCAGTTAGCAATACGCGCCCAGAACCTTGCACTTGTAAGAAAAAGTTATCAACGGGGTCACTGACATAGACAATTGCGGGGGGTTGACGATTACTTTTCGATAGCTCTGCCCGACTTTCATAAGGCACCACTCGATCACCCACAACCTTACCCCGCACCCGCTTACCTGCCATTTCAGGGTAAATGGCACCTAAATCAATTGTGAGCAAATCGACTGGCACGGTATACAACGGCCACTGATTTGAGCCACTTTGTGCACGTGAACCTTTTACGATGGGTTCGTAATAGCCGGTTGCCGTACCGATGGCAACGGCACCACCGCTTTGAATACGCCAAGGCTGTAAATAAGTCTGAAAAAATTGTTTAACTTCGTTTGAGTCATTTGGGTTTGGCGCTTTAGATGAATCGCTTGCTGCCGCACAGACAGGTTGCCAAACTTTAGGTGTTGCGCGGGCTGGCGTCGTTAAACTACCCCCCGTTGGCCTCATTAAACCGCCACAATTCCTTAAAAAAACGGCCCAGACGTTTCTCATGTCATCGTTTTGCCAGCCCGGAAGATCTGACCACCCTACCGCGACGTATTGACCTGCAAGTGACCGAGGTGCGCTATCTTGCATCGCACTTAATGCCGGAATTTTAGGCGTTTCAATCGGTACGGTTGGCTCTGCCAGCACTTCTGCTGCCGAAGGGGCGCCTGCAACTTGGTCGTCACCAGGGGGCGCACTGACGCAGCCAGACAACACCAGTAACAGTAAAGTACTGAGTGTCATACCGGCGCGCTTCACAGCACATAAACCATTCAAATTAAATCGATAAGATGACAATTTCATTCCAAATTTTTGGGTTATGGCTAAACCATAAATAGCTTGATACCTAACTATTAGATAACAAACCAGACTATCAATGCAATGTACGCGGCATGGCCAACACAAATTCAGGAATATTGACATCAAAAGGCTCGCCATCATCACCCGCGCAATGGTAGACGCCACGCATACTGCCAACAGGTGTTGGCAGTGGACAGCCACTAGCATATTCAAAGGTCTCGCCTGGCGCCAGTAGCGGTTGCTGCCCCACCACACCTAGCCCCTTGACCTCTTGCTTCTTATTTTGGCCATCAACAATAACCCAGTGACGACTGATGACCTGTGCAGGTCTCTGACCCACGTTGGTAATGCGCACTTTGTAAGCAAATGCAAAGTGACTTTGCCCTGGATCAGACTGTTCAGGTACATATTGAGCTTCGACAACTACACTTAAATCAAAATTTTTCACAAAAGATTCCCGCTAATTGAGGCTTAGACCGACAAATTACGCCAATCACTGTAATAATAGATTGTCATTTGAAGCGATTTTTAAACATCATGCCAGAAACTATTGCATTACCTAGCGCCCGTATCGCCCCCAGCATTTTATCTGCAGACTTCGCTCGCTTGGGCGAAGAGGTCAGACGAGTCACTGCAGACGGTGCTGACTGGATTCATTTTGACGTAATGGACAACCATTATGTTCCCAATTTAACCATAGGCCCCATGGTGTGTGAGGCTATTCGCCCACACGTTGATATACCGATTGACGTCCATCTAATGGTTGAACCCGTCGATGCGTTGGCCAGCATGTTTGCCAAAGCAGGGGCCAACATTATTACCTTTCACCCCGAAGCGTCGCGTCACGTTGACCGCACGCTATCGCTCATTCGTGAGTCTGGGTGCAAGGCCGGGCTAGTCTTTAACCCCGCCACGCCGCTTGATTGGCTCGACCATGTGATGGACAAAATCGATGTTATTTTGTTGATGTCAGTTAACCCCGGGTTTGGCGGTCAAAGCTTTATTCCCGAAACGCTCAACAAGTTAAAAGCAGCCAGAAAGCGTATCAACACGCATTTGCAGCGAACAGGTCACATCATCAGCCTAGAGGTTGATGGGGGTGTCAAAGTTGACAATATCAAAGCCATACGCCAGGCTGGCGCTGACACCTTTGTTGCTGGTTCGGCTATTTTTAGTAAACCTAACTATGCTGAAGTGATGGGGCAAATGCGCGATCAAATTATGCTTGCCGACACTTCAGCTGATTGATGACACCCCATGACTGAAATTGAATTTAATGCGCTTGCCGCGCAAGGTTTTAATCGTATTCCGTTGGTATCGGAAACCTATGCCGACCTCGACACACCGCTGGCCATTTATTTAAAATTGGCACATGCTACCCCACAAGGTGGCAAATACAGTTGTTTACTTGAGTCAGTGGTCGGGGGTGAAAGGTTTGGCCGATATTCTTTTATCGGTTTACCTGCGCGCACCATCGTACGTTCACGCGGCAATTTAATTGAGGTGCTCACTGACGACCGTGTGGTTGAAACACACGAGGGTGACCCCTTAACGTTTATTTCTGACTACCAAGCACGCTTCAAAGTGGCACTCAGAGCAGGTATGCCGCGTTTTGCAGGTGGCTTAGCAGGCTACTTTGGCTACGATTTGGTCAGACATATTGAGCCGCGATTGGGGCCCGCACCCAATGCTTATCCAGACGGCATGGGTGAAGGCCCACCTGACTTGTTATTACTTCATGTTGACGAGCTGGTCATCGTTGATAACGTTGCAGGCCGCACTTATTTGATGGTCTATGCAGACCCTAAAACACCAGAAGCCTATTCAAAAGCGCAAAACCGTCTGAAAGAATTAAGGATCAAACTGCGTAAACCTGTTGACATACCTTACAGCCATGCCAGTATGCCCACAGAAGAAATTCGGTCATTTGCGAAAGCTGACTATTTAAAAGCGGTGCGTCAAGCAAAAGCCTATATTGAAGCGGGCGATTTAATGCAGGTTCAAATTGGCCAGGTCATTGCCAAACCCTTCAGCGACTCACCTGTTTCACTGTATCGTGCCTTGCGCTCACTGAACCCATCACCTTATATGTACTACTGGAATTTTGGTGATTTTCAAGTAGTTGGAGCATCACCTGAAATTTTAGTACGTCAAGAAAAGGTATCCACCACAGCCACCATTGATGCGCTTGAAACAGAAGTGACCATCAGACCCTTGGCGGGTACGCGTAAGCGCGGCAGCACACCTGAAGAAGACGCGGCTCTGGCAGCAGAGTTACAAGCCGACCCCAAAGAGTGCGCTGAACACGTCATGCTAATTGATTTAGCACGAAATGACGTCGGGCGTGTCGCCAAAACGGGAAGTGTCAAAGTAACTGACACCATGGTGATTGAACGTTACTCGCACGTCATGCATTTGGTTTCAAATGTCACGGGTCGTTTAGCACCCAACATGACCAATATGGATGTTTTACGTGCCACGTTTCCGGCGGGTACGCTGACTGGTGCACCAAAAGTGCGTGCTATGGAAATGATTGACGAGCTCGAACCAGTACGCCGCGGCATATACGGGGGCGCAGCAGGGTATTTAAGTTACGGTGGCGAGATGGACGTCGCCATTGCCATTCGTACCGGCATTGTTAAAGACGGCATGCTTTATGTACAAGCGGCCGCAGGCATTGTGGCTGACTCAGACCCAGAAAAAGAATGGCTTGAAACAGAAGCCAAAGCACGTGCGGTATTGCGTGCGGCCGAACAAGTTCAAAGTGGCCTAGACGACCCAATTTAAATCGCTCTTGGTCGTTCTCAGTCGTGTCGTAGACGACTCTAAAGTGCTTTAAGGGTGCGTGCAATGACTAATCGTTGCACCTCGCTGGTCCCTTCGTATATTTGGGTGATGCGCGCGTCGCGATAGTAACGTTCCACGGGGTAATCTTCTAGGTAACCATAGCCACCAAAAATCTGTATGGCTTTGGTACAAACCCGCTCTGACATTTCAGAGGCAAATAATTTAGCCTGCGATGCCTCTGATAAGCAGGGTTGGCCCGCTTGACGCATGCTAGCAGCTTGCAAAATGAGTAAGCGAGCTGCATTGATATCAACCTGCATATCAGCAAGCATGTTGGCAATACTTTGGTGTTCAATAATAGCAACACCAAACTGCACTCGCTCTTTGGCGTATTGCAATGCCGAGTCAAATGC
>ERZ888423.59-NODE-59-length-101988-cov-10.881314_pt1 | contig 101988 bp, 103 predicted proteins | sample MGYA00520523_ERZ888423 | MGnify/ENA primary metagenome ERZ888423 (study PRJEB32303, sample SAMEA104408611) | aquatic metagenome | biome: Brackish water; feature: Pelagic; material: water | place: Baltic Sea | collected 2014-06-08T10:24:00 | depth 30,27 m ...
TGGGCTGCATGGGAACCTCGATGGGTAAAGTGGTTGGGACGCTGCTTGGCAGAGCGTGGAGCCTTTGGCGAAAGTTATTCTGGAAGAGTAAAGTCCAAGGGTGGCGCCCGACCATCACAGTCGGGTGCGGTTTTCAGACCTCAAAGGTAAGCGGTTTAACTTGGGTGAACAGCCCCGTCGCCTTGAGCTTTTTGATGATTGGCGCGGGCACCACATCATCTACGTAAAGCAGCGCAATCGCTTCGCCTTTGGCAGCGGACCGGCCAAGGGTAAAGTTCGCGATGTTGACGTTGTTTTCGCCCATCGTCATGCCCAAGGTGCCGATGATACCGGGCACGTCTTCGTTGGTGGTATAAAGCATATGCGCGCCGACTTCGGCATCTATGTTGATACCTTTGATCTGGATAAAGCGCGGCTTGCCATCACTAAACACCGTGCCCGCAATCGACCGTTCGCGCTTGTCCGTCACGACTGTCACTTTGATATAACCGTCAAAGCTTCCTGACTGATCCTGCTTGGTCGTCGAAATCTGGATGCCGCGTTCTTTGGCTATCACCGGCGCGCTGACCATATTGGTGTCGGGGTTGGCCTTTTTCATGATGCCCGCAATGGCCGCGGCAGTCAGCGCCTTAAGGTTCATTTCGCTGACAACACCGTCAAACAGGATGTTGATTGCTTTGATCGGTTCGTCCGTCATCTGACCGATAAAGTTGCCAAGATGGCCCGACAGTTTGATCCACGGCCCCATGAATTTGGCTTCTTCGGCAGTCACGGACGGCATGTTGAGCGCGTTGGTCACGGCCCCCGTCAAAAGGTAGTCCGACATTTGTTCAGCAACTTGCAGCGCCACGTTTTCCTGCGCTTCGGTTGTGGCCGCGCCAAGGTGCGGCGTGACGACCACATTTGGCAGGTTGAACAGCGGGCTGTTTGTGGCTGGTTCGACGGCAAACACATCAAATGCCGCACCAGCGACGTGGCCGGACTTCAGCGCTTCGGCCAATGCGGCTTCGTCAACCAGCCCGCCCCGCGCGCAGTTCACGATCCGTACGCCCTTTTTCAGCTTGGCGATGTTTTCAGCTGACAGGATATTCGCGGTTTGGTCCGTGAGCGGCACATGCAACGTGATGAAATCAGCCTTGGCCAGCAATTCGTCCAGTTCGACCTTATGCACACCCATCTGCTCGGCTTTTTCTTCACCAAGGTAGGGGTCATAGGCCATGACTTTCATCTTGAGGCCCAACGCGCGGTCACAGACAATCCCGCCGATATTGCCTGCGCCAATCACACCAAGGGTTTTGCCAGTCAGTTCGACGCCCATGAATTTCGACTTTTCCCATTTTCCGGCATGGGTCGAAGCGCTGGCTTCGGGGATCTGGCGCGCCACGGAAAACATCATCGCAATGGCGTGTTCGGCGGTGGTGATCATGTTGCCAAACGGCGTGTTCATGACGATTATGCCAGCCTTTGAGGCCGCGTCTTTGTCCACGTTGTCAGTGCCAATGCCGGCGCGGCCGATCACCTTTAATTTGGTCGCCGCCTTGATCAATTTTTCAGTCGCTTTGGTGGCGCTGCGAATGGCAAGGCCGTCATATTGATCAATGATTGACAGCAGCTTTTCTTTGTCTTTGCCCAGTTCGGGCATGAAATCCACGTCGATTCCGCGATCGCGGAAAATCTGCACGGCGGTTTCAGAAAGTTTGTCGGAGACGAGTACTTTGGGAGCCATTTGTTTGGTCCTTGCTTATGAGTCGCGCGCCGGATTTGATCCGGGGCCTATTGTTGAAAGGGAGGGGCCCGGCGCAGGGCCGGGACGCATGTTATTGAACGGCGATTTCAGCCTCGAAGGCCCAGTCGAGCCATGGCAGCATCGCCTCAACGTCTGAGGTATCAATCGTGGCGCCGCACCAAATCCGCAGGCCCGCAGGGGCATCGCGGTAGGCACCAATATCAAGCGCCACACCTTCGTCGGCCAGTCGCTTGGCGACCGCTTTGGCAAAAGCAGCACCGTCGGCGATGCGATCATCGGTGAACTTTAGGCAAACGCTGGTATTGGACCGTGTGGCGGGATCAACGGCCAGATTGGCGATCCAGTCCCGTGCGGCACAGAAATTCCATACAGCACGCGCATTGGCATCGGCGCGGTGGCGCAACCCGTCCAGCCCGCCGATGGATTTCGCCCATTTCAGCGCGAACAAATAGTCTTCGACACACAGCATCGACGGCGTGTTAATCGTCTCACCGACAAAAATGCCTTCGATCAGTTTGCCGCCTTTGGTCATGCGGAAAATTTTCGGCAGGGGCCAAGCAGGGGTGTAGCTTTCTAGCCGTTCAACGGCACGGGGCGACAGGATGATCATGCCATGCGCCGCCTCGCCACCCATGACTTTTTGCCAGCTGAATGTCGTCACATCCAGCTTGTCCCAAGGCAGGTCTTGGGCAAATGCGGCGCTGGTCGCGTCACAGATCGTCAGGCCCGCACGGCTCGCTGGGATTGCATCGCCATTGGCCATGCGTACGCCGGATGTTGTGCCGTTCCATGTGAAAACGACATCGTTGTCGTAGTTCAGGGCGGTCATATCGACAATCTTGCCATAATCAGCCGTATGCGCAGTGGCTTCGATCTTCAGTTGCTTGACCACATCCGTGACCCAGCCCGCGCCAAAGCTTTCCCAAGCGACCATTTCGGCAGGGCGTTCACCCAGCAGCGACCACATTGCCATTTCCATGGCACCCGTGTCGGATGCAGGCACGATGCCGATACGATAATCAGCGGGCACGCCCAAAATCTCGCGGGTGAGATCAATCGCTAGTTTGAGTTTGGCTTTCCCCTCGGCAGCGCGATGCGAACGGCCCAAAGGGGCGTCAGCCAATGCGTTCGGTGTCCATGTGGGGGGTTTGGCGCAGGGGCCAGAAGAAAAACGTGCGTTATGCGGCCGCACGGCCGGTTTCGTCGTCGTCACCATTGCTGGTATCCTCACAGATATGCGCCCTTCGTTGGGGAAGGGTGTCCCAATGACGCTGATAGGCCCATTGCTGCGGCGCGGCAAGATGAAAAAAGGACCAAATGCGACGGAGTGAACTGCTTTTCCGGCGTGTGGAGGGCTAGACATATTAGTAAATATGAATATGTTTAGTTCATGGATAACCTAATTGCACACGAAGCCCTGTGGAGGGGCGCTGTTTTTGTCGCGATCCTCGCGGCTATGGTTCTGTGGGAACTCGCAGCACCTGCGCGCCGCACCGATATCCCGCGCTTGATTCGCTGGACGAACAACTTTGGGTTGGTCGTGCTGGATACGCTGGTCATGCGCCTTGTTTTCCCGATCCTTGCGGTCGGCGTTGCTGCCCTCGCAACGCAGCGCGGATGGGGGCTGTTTGGATGGCTAGATTTTTATAGTCTCTGGGCGGTGGTCATTGGCTTCCTGCTGCTTGACCTTGCTATCTATGCGCAACACATCGTGTTTCATAAGGTGCCGATCTTGTGGCGGTTGCACCGGATGCATCACACCGATCCGCACTTTGATATGAGCACGGCGCTGCGGTTTCACCCGATCGAAATTGTGCTGTCGATGGTCATCAAAATCGGTGTTGTTATTGCGCTTGGGCTTTCGCCCGTCACAATCATTCTGTTTGAAATTGCGCTGAACGGAACGGCACTTTTCAATCATTCCAACGCGCGTCTGCCTGCGTGGGCGGAAAAGCCGGTTCGTTGGCTGCTGGTCACGCCTGACATGCACCGCGTCCACCACTCTGAAATCCGCGCGGAAACTGACAGTAACTACGGATTTTGCCTGCCGTGGTGGGACAGAATATTCCGCACCTATCGCGACCAGCCCAAACTTGGCCATGACGATATGGTGATCGGTGTCGGCAAATACGGTGAACAGCGCGAACAGTGGCTTGACCGCCTGCTGATACAGCCGTTTCGGTCCGACCGAAAATAGGGCAACACACGATCCTCTGGTGCCTTTGGTCAAGATGTGCTTTTTGCACTCCGAACCAAAGGATTGATCATGTTCGTTGCATCCCTGATTGCCAAAGCTGGTGGGCTTGATCCCGCGCTTGTCCACGCCCTGCGCAATGCCTGGGGCGGTGGCGATGCGATCTGGCTGTCACCGGACGAGGCGGCGGAATTCGCGCTCGCCCGACTACCCGACAATATGGCCGAGGTTTGGACAGACCTGCAAACCCAATCCGTCGATCTGGTTGTTCAACCGATCGCGAACCGTCGCAAAAAGATGCTGATCGCCGATATGGACAGCACGATGATACAACAGGAATGCATTGATGAACTGGCCGACGAGGCGGGCGTTGGCGCGCGTGTTGCTGACATTACCGCACGCGCCATGAACGGCGAGTTGGATTTTGAGGGTGCGATTGATGAACGCGTGAGCCTGCTTGCCGGACTGGGCGTGGATATCATCGACCATGTGCTGGACACGCGCATCACCTACATGCCCGGCGGGCGCGAGTTGGTGCAAACGATGAAGGCACAGGGGGCCTATGCGGCGCTCGTGTCCGGTGGGTTTACGGCTTTCACCGCCAAAGTTGCTGTTGATCTGGGGTTCGATGAAAACCGCGCCAACACGCTTGGCGTTGAGGGTGGCAAGCTCACAGGGCAAGTCGTGCGCCCGATCCTTGGACAAGCGGCCAAGCTGAACGCGCTGAACGAGATTGCCGCGCGGCTTGTCATTGACCCAAGTGACGCGCTCGCCGTGGGTGACGGCATGAACGATCTGCTGATGTTGTCCAATGCGGGAACGGGTGTGGCGCTGCATGGCAAGCCCGCGTTGCAAGCTAAATGCGATGTGCGGATAAATCACGGCGATCTGACCGCGCTCTTGTTCATCCAAGGCTATGCCCGCGACGAATTCATTACCTAATGTTTGAGGTCAGTACCGAAATTCTTTTGCTGCTGATGGCGGCGGCCTTTGTCGCGGGGATTGTCGATTCGATCGCCGGTGGTGGTGGTTTGATCACACTGCCGGTTTTGGTGATTGCGGGTGCGCCGCCCCTCACGGCGATTGCAACGAACAAAGTGCAAGGTGTGTTTGGCGCGGCCACGGCGGCCTTTACCTATGCGCGCGGCGGACATGTGAATCTACGCCGTCAATGGAAGGCCGCCCTCGTCGCATTCGTCGCTGCCATCATCGGCGCACTGCTCACATCCTCGCTGCCGACCGAAGTGATCCGCTTTGGACTGCCTGTCCTGCTCATCGCGATTGCGTTGTTCTTTGCGCTGAAACCGGGCCTGAACGATCTGGACCGTACCGCGCGACTGACACCGCTGGCATTCACCCTCACGCTTGTTCCGCTAATCGGATTTTATGACGGACTGATCGGGCCGGGGGCTGGATCGTTTTATATGATCGGCTTTGTGGCGCTTGCAGGGTATGGCGTGCTCAAGGCCACTGCCCACACCAAGCTGCTTAACTTCGCGAGTAACTTTGGCGGCATCGTCGCCTATGCGATCGTAGCACAACCTTGGTGGTTTGTCGGCTTGGCGATGGGCGCGGCACAAATAGCTGGGGCCTATGTGGGGTCACGTCTTGCCATGCGGATCGGGTCGCGGCTGATCAAACCACTGGTGGTGATTGCTGCAACCGCGCTGGCCCTGAAACTGGTCTGGGATATGATCTAAAGAACAGGGTGCATCTCGCCTGTGTCCCATCCATTCCGGTTCAAAATACGCGGTGTCCGGTATTTCATCGCGGTCGGGTGATTTGGGTCCAACACTCCAAGACGCACGAGTATATCGGCAATGACGCAATCACGCGCACGGCCAGCCCCGTCTACGATCTTGAGAGCGACGCCAATGCGTTGTTCTGGGATGATTGCGACAAAGACCCCCTCGGCCCCTGATTTCACAACCACCTTACCCTCCATAGCTTCCATCAGGTCGGTGCTGGACTGCGCCTTGCCCGCGACAAGTTCGGGAAAGGTGGCAATGGCCTGCGTCAGCCGCGCGGCGGATCTTGAACGTAGGTCGTTGCGGTCCTGTGCGGTGGCAAAAAACGCCATAGCACGAGCAAGGCCGTGTACTGTTGTCGCAAAGTTCGGGGCCGAGCATCCGTCGATGCCGTGACGCGGGCTGTCTGCCTGCGTCACATCTTCGAATGACTGTTTGAAGGCAACCTGAAGCGGGTGATCAATCTCAACGTATTCGGGTCCCGCCTTCAAGTGTTTGACCACAGTCAGGAAGCCTGAGTGTTTGCCCGAACATTCGTTGTGGTACTGGCACGGGCTGCTGTCAGTTTTGATCAACGCGTTACGCGCGTCGATGTCGGCAGGCGCGGCAGGGCCGCATCGAAAATCACTATCTGTAAAGCCCAGTGTTGCGATCCAATTACGCACAAGGGTTGTGTGGACAGCTGCCGCGCTATGGGATGCGCAGGCCAGGGCAAGCTGTTCATCATTCAACCCAAAGGCATCCGCCGCACCACTTTCCAGCAGCGGCAGGGCTTGGATCATCTTGCAAGACGAGCGTGGAAAAATCACCGTGTCGGGGTCGCCCCAGGCCTCAATAATCTGCCCCGAGCCATCACAAATCACCGCATGTCCTTGATGCGCGGATTCCAACATCCCGCCACGCCATAGTTCGACCAAAGTAACAGGTTTGCCCATTTCGCTCTCCTAAAGGTGATTTCAGCGGCTTTCCGCGCAATTAGGGGGGGTAATAAGGCTTTCCCCTAGGCGCAAATTCTTGTTATCCCTACACGTATCGAGTTGAAATACGTCAGACCAGCCGTAAGATGCCACAAGATGTATCAGGCGGGCCAGACACCAGAGGCAAAGACAGCTTGGAGGCTGTAGATATGACTTCAGCATTTTCACGTGTGATTGGCGTTGCGACCGCCCTCATGATTGCGGGCAGCGTTTCCGCACAAGACGAAAGCGCCAACCGCGTTGCTGCAAATACCGATTGGTCCGTTTTTGTCGAAGACAGCCCGCAAGAGTGCTGGGGCGTTTCAGCCCCCAAGGAAACTGTCAACACACTTGACGGTCAGCCCGTCGCAGTGCGTCGCAGTGAAATCCTGCTGTTTGTCTTTTACCGTCCGGGTGCGGGCGTTCGGGGCCAAGTAACATTTACAGGCGGCTACCCTTTCGCGGGCGGCTCGACGGTGGAAATGGACATCGGCGGCACCAAGTTTGAGCTGTTCACCGAAAGCGAATGGGCTTGGCCCGCCACCCCCGAAGATGACGCGGCTATCGTCGCCGCTATGCGTCGCGGTGCCGGTGCCATCCTGACTGCACGTTCGGGGCGCGGCACACAGACAGTCGATTCGTTCTCGCTCGTGGGCTTTACGGCCGCCATTGAAGAGGCCGAGCGCCGCTGCGCTAGCTAGGCCACGCAATATCACCAAGAATTCAACGGGGTCGGTTTTCTTTGGAAACCGGCCCCGAATCCTATATGGGACCACTTCTAACCCTAACCCCCCGAGGTTCACCATGTCGGCCACTGCACCGATCACCCAAGATGTCATGACCATCAAGCGCGTCCTTCCCGACGGGCCAACAAATATCGTCGGCCTGACCCGCGATGCCATGCATGATGCTCTGATCGCGGCTGGTACGCCCGAAAAGCAAGCCAAGATGCGGGTGAACCAGATCTGGCAGTGGATTTACCATTGGGGCGTGCGTGATTTCGCCGAAATGACGAACCTGTCCAAGGGTTTCCGCGCAAAACTGGCCGATACCTTCGTGATTGCCCTGCCCGAAGTCGTGACCCGCGAGGTCAGCAAAGACGGAACCCGCAAATATCTGGTGCGCATTGCAGGCGGTCACGAGGTCGAGGTGGTCTATATCCCCGAAACCGATCGCGGCACGCTGTGCATTTCCAGCCAAGTCGGTTGCACGCTGACATGCAGTTTTTGTCACACCGGAACCCAGAAACTGGTTCGCAATCTGACTGCGGGTGAAATCATCGGTCAGGTCATGTTGGCCCGCGATGATCTGGACGGCTGGCCCGAAAAGGGCATCAGCACCGCTGATCAGGCCCCGCGCCTGCTGTCCAACGTCGTACTGATGGGCATGGGCGAGCCACTTTATAATTTCGAAAACGTGCGCGATGCGATGAAGATCGCGATGGACGGCGAAGGCATCGCCCTGTCGCGTCGCCGCATCACGCTGTCTACTTCTGGCGTCGTTCCCGAAATCGCGCGCACAGCGCAGGAAATCGGCTGCCAACTGGCGGTGTCGTTCCACGCTACGACCGATGAAGTGCGCGATACGCTGGTGCCAATCAACAAGCGCTGGAATATTGAAGCCCTGCTGAACGTCCTGCGCGAATACCCCAAGGTTTCCAATTCAGAACGGATCACGTTTGAATATGTGATGCTGAAAGATGTGAACGACAGCGACGAAGATGCGCGACGTTTGGTGAAACTGATTGACGGAATCCCCGCCAAGATCAACTTGATCCCGTTCAACGAATGGCCCGGCGCACCCTACACACGCAGTGACAAAGCGCGGATCGAAGCATTCGCCGAAATCGTCTATCGTGCTGGATACGCCAGCCCGATCCGCCGTCCACGCGGCGAAGATATCATGGCCGCCTGCGGTCAGCTGAAATCGGCTACGGAACGTGAACGTAAATCGCGCAAACAGATCGAGGCCGAAACAGGCACGGGTCGCTAACCCCCCGCCAATTTCGCTTTTTGGGATAGAATGCAAACAGGTCCGTTTCGATTGTGATCCTGTTTTGTAGATCCACGCCATGGCGCTTTTCAGTCTTTGTCATGCAATCATAGGCATAGACGTCGTGGCGACCCTTCAAAAGTAGGACATAATCCGAATTTTCAAATTATAATCGGAACCGTTCCAGAAACCCCAACATGCTTCGCGGCGGGTATTGCTGTGCAAACCGCACGGCTTCGAATTCGAAACCTGTTAACCGACGATTCAGTAGAATCGCGCCACGTTGGCAGCATGGATCAAACACTCACAGTTCAATTGAAAATTGCCGCCCCTATGGAAGAAGCATTGCGCCTGGCCGCTCGGGAAGATGAAACAACCCTTGGTCATGTGGTGCGTGACGCAATCGCGCGCGAAATCAGGCGACGGCGACTTATTCAAGCTGCCGCTGCCAAAATTCCACGTGGTGGCCCGAATGAACCAGTCATGGCATCTTAGGCCAGCAACGCCCACGCCTCGTCTGCAGATAGTATGGCAGGGCGTTCGCAGGTCGCTGTCATATCGACAAAGCTGCGGGTTTCGGCCGCGCGCAAGGTGCCGGTCACGACCTCAACTGCATGCACAGCGGTAGTTGGCGCGCGGCGTTCCCCTGTCATCCTAATTCGCGACGCCAATCGTCGTCTTGCCCGATCCCGACACGCCCTTGACCAGAACTGCGCGCATCACCGCCCCGGAATGACACCGCGCTTTTCGCCGGCACCTTGCCAATTGGCAATCGCTTCAACGGCTTCGTCCGCCGTTTCGACAAAGCGGAACAGCTCCAGATCCTCCTGTGATATCGTGCCGGCTTCGGCCAGCGCATCCCAATTGATGATTTTTTCCCAGAACGCGCGACCAAACAGCAGGAACGGCACGCGCTCCATCCGGCCTGTTTGGATCAGGGTCAGCGCCTCGAATGTCTCATCCAAAGTGCCAAAGCCACCGGGGAAAACGCAGATTGCCTTGGCGCGCATCAGAAAATGCATCTTGCGGATCGCAAAGTAGTGAAAGTTGAAACACAGCTCTGGCGTGACGTATTCGTTGGGCGCCTGTTCGTGCGGCAAAACGATATTCAACCCGATGCTTTTGCCGCCCGCGTCCTGCGCACCGCGGTTTCCCGCTTCCATCACGCCTGGGCCACCACCCGTGACGATGACGTTCTCAAGCGACTCGGTTTTCATCCCCTCAGCGGTGACGATGCGGGCAAACTTGCGGGCCTCATCATAGTATTTTGATAGATCGGCAAGGGTCTTTGTACGGGCTTTATCCTTGTTGTCGGGGGCTGGAATGCGCGCACCACCAAACATCACGATCGTGGAGTTCACGCCCGCCTCGTTCATCAGCAATTCAGGTTTGAGCAACTCAAGCTGAAGTCGAACAGGGCGCAGTTCATCGCGGCACATGAAATCGGAATCGGCGAAGGCCAACGCATAAGATGGTGCGCGCGTTTGCGGTGTGTCGGGGATTTGGCGCGCTGTTTCGCGGTCCTCGCCACTACGGCGAAACGGATGGCGATGCGGATCGTCTTTCATAGAAACTGCTCCTGATGTTGTTGCAATTTGTCTGGCAGGGTTGGCGGGCAAAGTCCAATAACAGGAACGCTAGCCGCTTGGTTCATCCTCAAGTGATTGCGTGGCGGCCCCGCCGCCGCTATAGCGCTGACAAACCTGTCCTTTGCCGAGCCGGAGAAAACCATGTCCAATGAAGCCCTAGAGACCGCAATCGAAGCCGCTTGGGAGGCGCGCGACGGCATTTCACCCGCAACAACCGGCGAGGTCCGCGAGGCGATCGAAGACACGCTGAACGCTTTGGAATCAGGCGTGCTGCGCGTGGCTGAACGGCGTGAAAACGGCGACTGGCACGTTAATCAGTGGGCCAAGAAAGCGGTGCTGCTTTCCTTCCGCCTGAATGATATGGAAACGATCCCGGGCGGCAACGGCGCATCCACATGGTGGGACAAGGTTCCCTCAAAGTTCGACAACTGGGGCGAAAACCAGTGGCGCGAGGCAGGCTTTCGCGCCGTGCCCGGCTCTATCGTGCGCCGCTCGGCCTTTATCGGCAAGAACGTCGTGCTGATGCCGTCATTCGTGAATATCGGCGCATATGTCGACGAAGGGTCCATGGTTGATGGTTGGGCGACAGTCGGCAGCTGCGCACAGATCGGCAAGAACGTGCACTTGTCCGGCGGCGTCGGCATCGGTGGCGTGCTGGAGCCAATGCAGGCTGGCCCGACGATCATCGAAGACAACTGCTTTATCGGTGCGCGCTCTGAAGTGGTCGAAGGCTGCATCGTCCGTGAAGGATCGGTCCTTGGGATGGGCGTGTTCATTGGCCAATCCACCAAGATCGTTGATCGTGAAACGGGCGAATTCACCTATGGCGAAGTGCCGCCCTATTCGGTCGTCGTCGCGGGCTCTATGCCATCCAAGAACGGTATCAACCTGTATTGCGCAGTGATCGTTAAGCGCGTCGATGAACGCACACGGTCCAAGACGGCAATCAACGAACTGCTGCGAGATTAATCAGGGCGGGTTTGTTCACGGCCCGCACCCCCGAAAGGCAAGAAATGTCTGACGCTCCGAAAGTAAAAAAACCGTCTCGACAGCAGATCTTTACCCTGCTTGTCGAGGTGGGCCGCAAAGACGGTGACGGCTTGCCCAAAGCTGCCACAGGTGCTGCGCTGATGATCTACGCCAGCGGTGTGGACGAGGCCGAAGCCGTGCGCGAAACCGTTGCGATCCTCAAGCAGGCAGATATGAATCCGCTCGATGTTTCGGGATACGGCACACTGGATGAACGCCTCGCCGAGGGGCACGACATCGCGGATGATGAAAAAGAGCTCATGGCGCGCGCTTTGGCTGAAAACAGCGTGATCGTCGCACAAATGACGCCGTTTTTCGAGGACGAAAAACCAGACTAACCGCTAGCAGGTCCGAACCATTTTAACCGGATTGCTTCATAGGTGCCGTTTTCACGCAGGCGTAGCAAAGACTGATTGATTTCCTCCGCCAAGGGGCTGCCCGATTGCAGTGCGATCCCATAGCTTTCGGGCAAGAATACTGGCCCCGCCAACTTTGCAATTTCGGCCCCGTCCGTGGTGACATAATAGGCCAGAATGGGCGCATCAAAGACAACTACGTTTACGTCACCGGCTTCAAAGGCATCGACCTCATCGCTGGACACCATATCGAGCATGTCTTTAAAGCTGTCGGCGCGGATAAACTCGTAGCTTTGGCCAAGATCGGTCATCACGCTGGCCCAGAGATCGATTGAGAAACCGACGTTTTGCCCGTCTTCGACCATCGAGAAGGGTGCCTGTGTAATGGTCGCGACCCTAAGATCCTACGCCAAAACGCCCGACGCAAAGCCGACAAACGCGCAAACCAATATGCCGAAAATCCGCATTGTCGCCCCCGAAATAAATTAGCCTTACGTGGTCAATTGCATGTTGGGCAATGCTGCTGGCTAGGCTCTGGCCGATTCTGTTAGGGTAAGTGCCTCAAAGCCATGCAACACTGGGATCTCAAGATCAGTCGCCATCGGTCGCAATTCTGGCGGTAGGTCTCGGAGGATCGAATGTCGCAAGACACCGGGATCGCCCAAGAGCGGGCGGACATCAAAGCTTTCGAGTGGCGTGCCGTTGACGATGATCACGGCTGGCCTGTCGAGCAGGATGTGGTGGTAACGGACGGTAAGCGGGCGCGAATCAACCGCCAGTACGGCGCGATGATCAACAAGATGTCGCGCTGCCGCTATCACCTCTTCCTTGCCAAAAAGATATTCAATGTTAGACCCCGACAGGTATAACCGTTGATCCTGTCCCACCAAGAAATTCCGCGTCACGCCATAATAGGGTGCGCGCAATAGACATGGCGCATACCGGCCCCGCGCGGGCAACAGATGCGAGCCGGCCCAACGTACCTGCGCGTCATCCCCATCAAGGGTTGTTACAATGTCACCCGGGCGAAACGTCTCGATCGCCTTTTGGCCTTTCGGCGTTTCTATTGTCGCGTTCTCGCCAATCGATGGCATAGGCCCCGCGGGTTCGATGTCGTCAGACAAAGCAGCAAAATGCAGGCTCGCATCTGTTTTGCACAGAAAATGATCGGCCATAAGTCGCGTGGCATCGCGCATCGACAGCGGGAATGGTGCGCTTACCTCGGTCTGGAATAGCTTGCCGTGATCAGGAAGATAGAGGCTCAAAGTGCCATGTCGCGCTGGGCAATCCCAAGAATAGGTAATCTGCACGACATTTTCAAAAGTGTCCAAGTCGGTAGCAAGCTCTCGTGACAAGTGCTGCGCCCCATGCCGCATAAGCAACCGCAACGTCCCGTCGGTATCAAGGCAAAGCGTTAGCGCCGACGGCCACGGGTCACGCACAAGAAGACTGTCCGGGTCAGGCGCGGGGCCGCGGTTGGCATGACCAAGGCCCACTGCACTCAGGACGCCCTCGCTCGCATCTCGTAGGCCAATCCAACTCATGCTCGGGTCATCCACGTCATATTCAAGCTGCCGCCTCCGCCAATAAGAGCCGGGCTTCATAGTTGCGAAGCGTGCGCCGCGCGGCAGGGCTATTTCCCCCGCCGATCGTTCGAATTAGCGTGCCGGCGACGAAACATGGGACTGTTTCGACCGCGACAAAGCCAACGTCACTTTCCAGCACGTTGTGCGGTCCATCAACGCTATCGACCTTATCGGTAAAGCAGACAGCTTCGTTATCTGTGTCTGTCGTAATATCGAAGGTGCCATTGATACAGGCGCTAACCATATCGTTGAATACTGAGCTGGAATACTTGGGGTATTCATCTGATGAAGACACGAACTGCATCTTCATTGTGTCACCGGTCGGGGTGAAATCGATGCTAAGGAATGACGCATCATATGGGCTCATCCGTGCGATTGCATTGAAGTCGGTATCGCCACCGCACAAATTGCATCCGCCATCTGCATCGCAGACGCGTTTGTGTTGTATCCCTGCTCGCTTGCCGCAACCATTTGCCCCAACCATTATGTTGGAGGCAGTTCAGACGGAATCGCGCTTTACGTGCGCGTTAACCTATATCTTGTGGCTTTTACTGCTCGCCACGGACCATCTTGGGTCTCTTTGATGTCTGCCCTGCCTCGGGTCTATTATTAACATCATCCTAGGCCAATTTATCCTTTCATGTGAGTGTTTTATGGCGCTTTGTTGATGTGATCTAAAAATGTGTCGCATGCGCGCCACAGGCCAGTTTGCATCGGGTCTTACGGCGCGCTACGTCTTGGACGTTAAAGGAGTCCACTATGACCAAACTTATTGATCCAGTTGACCTAACGGCAAAGCTTGTGCGCTGCGCCTCGGTAACACCCGTAGAAGGCGGCGCCCTGATCTTGCTTGAGAACCTGCTGGGGGGTGCGGGGTTTGACTGCACGCGGGTCGATCGTAATGGCGTGTGCAACCTGTTCGCCCGTTGGGGCGACAAGGGGGCCGCGCGATCATTTGGGTTCAACGGCCATACGGATGTCGTACCGATAGGCGATGCCGCGGCATGGACGCATGACCCGTTCGGTGCAGATATTGTCGATGGCTACCTTTATGGACGCGGCGCGACGGACATGAAATCTGGCGTGGCCGCATTTGCCGCTGCCGCCGTGGATTTCGTGCGCGACACTCCGCCCGACGGCGCGATTATCCTGGCGATCACAGGTGACGAGGAAGGCCCGTCAGTGGACGGGACAATAGCACTGCTGGACTGGATGACGACGCAAGGCGAAGCCATGAGCGATTGCCTTGTCGGCGAGCCGACCTGCGTGCAAGAAATGGGCGACATGATCAAGATCGGGCGACGCGGATCGATGACCGCGCATTTCACAGTGACCGGTAAACAGGGCCACTCTGCCTATCCGCACCTCGCGCTTAATCCGCTGCCCGCGATGGCGCGATTGATGGATCGTCTGGCAAGCCACACTCTCGATACCGGCACCGCTCATTTTGACCCCTCCACCCTCGCCATTGTGACCATCGACACCGGCAATCCCGCCACCAACGTGATCCCCGCACACTGTCGCGCCAGCGTGAATATCCGGTTTAACGACACGCACACCGGCGAAAGCCTCACCGGATGGCTGCGTGATATGGCCGATTCGGTACAGGATGAAATCGGCGTCAGCATCACGATGGACGTCGATTTGTCGGGCGAGGCCTTCTTGACCCCTCCGGGCGCTCTGTCTGCGCTGATCGTTGACGCTATGCGGGCCGAAACTGGACGCACGCCTGAATTGTCCACCACAGGCGGAACATCGGACGCGCGTTTCGTCAAAGATCACTGCGCTGTTGTGGAATGTGGGCTAGTCGGCAAACGGATGCATCAAGTCGATGAACGTGTGCCTGTGGCCGATATCGCCACTCTCAAAGCAATCTATACACGCGTGTTGCAGGCCTATTTCAGCCAGCCCTGACCCGTGCTAGGGCTGGCCCCATGAAACGCATTCCCTCCAAAGATGAAATCCTGAAATGGATTTCCGATAATCCCACCCAGTCAGCCAAACGCGATATCGCCAAGGCGTTCGGGATCAAAGGTGCTGCGCGCATCGACCTCAAACAGATCCTGCGCGAGCTGGAAGACAGCGGCCAGATCGTGCGGCCCAAGAAGACGTATCGCGATCCAAACAGTCTGCCACCTGTGTCGGTTCTTGAGATCGTCGGGCCGGACAAAGACGGAGATCTGATCGCGCGGCCAATGGAGTGGCATAGCGACGGCGACCCGCCCGTGATCATGTATATTCCGGGCAAGACCGATCCGGCGCTGGGCGCAGGTGACCGCATTCTCGGACGCCTCACTGTGGAACGCGGCGAAGGTTTTGCATATACCGCCCGGTTGATCCGCCGCATTGGCACCAACCCACTGCGTGTTTTGGGCATATTCCGGCGCGGATCAGAAGGGGGCCGTATTCTGCCGATCGAAAAAGGGTCGGACAATGAATGGACGGTCGCCAACGATGCCATGAACGGTGCCAAAGACGGCGAATTGGTCGAGGCCGAACAGGCCGGCCCAAAGGGGCGCATGGGCCTGCCCAAAGCACGGATCGTTGCCCGCCTTGGCGATCCAACCGCACCGCGTGCCGTGTCGCTGATCGCGATCCACCAGCATGGCATCCCCGATCATTTCCCCGATGAAGTCGTGGCCGAAGCCGACGCGGCGAAAACGGCTACCATTCAGGGCCGCGAAGACCTGCAAAACCTGCCGCTGATCACCATCGATCCATGGGATGCGCGCGACCGCGACGATGCCTGCCTTGTGCAGCCCGACGATGATCCCAAGAACGCCAACGGACATATCCTTTGGGTCGCGATTGCTGATGTGGCGCATTATGTGACCACGGGGTCCGCGCTCGACCGCGAGGCGCGCAAGCGTGGTAATTCTACCTATTTCCCTGATCGTGTCGTGCCGATGCTGCCCGATACCCTGTCGGGCGATCTGTGTTCGCTGCACGAAAACGTGCCGCGCGCTTGTATTGCCGTGCGGATGCGGGTCAACGCGGCGGGCCAAAAGGTCGATCACAGCTTTCACCGTGGGTTGATGCGGTCCATCGCCTCGCTGAACTACGAAGAAGTGCAGGCGGGCATGAACGACGCGCCAAATGACAAAGTTGCGCCGATCCTCGACGATATCATCCGCCCGCTCTATGCCTGTTACGAAAGCCTGAAAAAGGCACGCAACGCCCGCCAGCCGCTAGAACTCGACCTGCCTGAACGACAGATCGTGATCAACGATGAAGGCCACGTTACGGCTGTGAATTTCAAAGAGCGCCTTGATGCCCACCGCATGATCGAGGAATTCATGGTGATGGCCAATGTTGCTGCCGCCGAAACCCTGATTGCGAAAGAAACGCAGCTTCTGTTCCGCGTTCACGAAGAACCCAGCCCCGAAAAGCTGGAAGCGTTGCGCGAGGTTGCTGCCGCCAGTGGCCTGACGCTTGCAAAGGGACAGGTGCTGCAAACATCGCATCTGAACCGACTCTTGAAACAGGCCGAAGGCACCCCCGACGACGAATTGATTAATATGGCGACACTGCGGTCGATGACGCGGGCTTATTACAACCCTGAAAACTTTGGTCACTTCGGGTTGGCCCTGCGCAACTACGCGCATTTCACCTCGCCGATCCGGCGTTACAGCGACCTGATCGTGCATCGCGCCCTGATCAAAGCCCATGGATGGGGCAAGGACGGGTTGACCGCCGAAGATGTTGATCGTCTCGACGACACGGCCAAGCTGATCAGTGATACAGAACGCCGCTCGATGATGGCCGAACGCGACACAACAGACCGCTACCTTGCCGCCTATCTGTCCGACCGTGTGGGTGCGGAAATGGAAGGCCGGATCAGCGGCATAGCCCGCTTTGGTGTGTTCGTGAAACTGGATGAAACCGGTGCCGATGCCCTCGTGCCGATGCGTAACCTTGGCGGCGAATACTTCCGCCATGACCCAGACAGCCAAACGCTGACTGGGTCAGATACGGGCGTGGTGATCCGGCTGGGTCAGCCCGTCACCGTGGCCCTGACCGAAGCGGTTCCAGACACGGGCGGGTTGGTCGTTGATCTTTTGCGCCTTGACGGACGTGCAGTGGCCAAAAGCGGATCACGCGCCGGTCGCGGAACGCCGCCCAGACGCAAACAAGGGTCGGCACGCAAGAAGTCCGACAAGACCGCCCGCAAGGTCAAACGCAGCCGCACATAACGGCATGGGCGGATTGCCCCGCTATCGTGTGTTGATTGCTTCCCGATTGGAAGCAATCGGGATACCCTTTCGTCAAAATGTCATTGAGTCGGGCGTCATTCATGCGTGTACTATCGCGTTTCGCAATCCTTGTTACGCTTATGGTTGCCGGTCTGGCGCAGGCTAACCCCGGCCTGCCGGAGCGGTCTTTGCGCCCTGAAATGCGTCCTGCCATCCCTGACGTAGTCCCAGCGCAAAGCGCTGCAGATAATCGTGGGCTGCAACGCTGGATCGAAGTTTTTCGCACCCGCGCAACGGCGCAGGGAATCACCTCGGGCACCTTTGATTCGGCGTTTCGCGGGGTGCGTTACAACGCTGAAATCATCCAGCGTGACCGCAACCAATCGGAATTCATTAAGACGATCTGGGAATATCTTGATACCGCCGCATCAGACACCCGCGTGCGCAATGGCCAAGCGGCCATGCGACAGAACGCGGCGCTGCTTGATGCAATCGAGGCGCGCTATGGCGTCGAAAAAGAAGTCGTCGTCGCCGTTTGGGGCCTCGAGAGTTCCTATGGCGCCTTTCGCGGTTCCGAACCTCTGATCGAAGCATTGGCGACCCTTGCATATGACGGGCGGCGCGGGCGGTTCTTTGAACAGCAGTTGATTGCCGCGCTCAAAATCACCCAGAACGGCGATGTGGCCCCAAGCAACATGACCGGAAGCTGGGCAGGGGCTATGGGTCACACACAGTTCATCCCGACGTCATACCTTGCGTATGCCGTGGATTTTACAGGAGACGGGCGGCGCGATATCTGGTCTGACAATCCCGCCGACGCCCTTGCATCTACTGCTGCGTATCTGGCGAACTTTGGCTGGATCAGCGGCCAGCCGTGGGGTGTCGAAGTGCAGCTGCCAAGCGGGTTCGATTACACACAGGCAAACCGCCGTATAGAACAATTGCCCAGTGAATGGGCGCGCCTTGGCGTTACGGGAATCGACGGGCGCATGGTGCCGGACTACGGCGATGCCTCGGTCCTGCTACCGGCAGGGGCGCAAGGTGCCGCTTTCCTTATCTTCCACAATTTCAGCGTGATCGAACGCTATAACACCGCCGATGCCTATGTGGTCGGTGTGGGCCATCTGGCCGACCGGATCGGCGGTGGGCGCGAAATTCAGGCGGATTGGCCACGCAATGATCGTGCATTGGTTTTTGCGGAACGTCAGGAATTGCAGCGACGGTTGACGGCGGCGGGGCATAATACCCAAGGGATCGACGGACGTATTGGCCCCCTGACGATTGACGCAATCCGAAGTTACCAGCGCAGTCAGGGCTTGGTGCCTGACGGCTATGCGCCGCTGTCGCTACTTGCGCGGCTGCGTTAACACCATCATCAGATAGGTATTATTGGCGGCAAAGCTGTCGCGATTGCGGCTTTGCTCCATCAGGCGCTGCTTAAGCCGTGTGCGTTTGCGGGTGTTGATGAAAAGACGCAGGACACGATCCATCAGCCACCGGCTTTTGGGGCGCTTTGCGACAAGCTCTTGATCCACACGTTCGATTGCATGACCAACGATATTGAACAGCCCTTGTTCGATATCGACGGACGGGGCAACAACGCTCGTCACGTCTACTTCGGAAATGACGTCGAGCTGTAGATCAGCGACGGCCTTGCGAAACCGGACAACCCCATGGCCACCGCCGACTGTGGCACGGACTGGATCGGCGCGAAAACCTTCGCTGCGGAAACAATCCGCAATCACGATCCGGCCTTCGGGTGCAAGCAACGTCAGACATTTTGGCATGCCGTCTGACAGCGGGATATACTGAAAGCTTTCGGAAAAGAGACAGATATCAAAGGTCGCGTCGCTTTGGAAATCTTCGAACATCATCTCGTGCACAACAGCATCTGGTGCATTTGCACGGCAGCGCTCGGCCAGAAACGCCGAGGGAATGACGATCTCTACGTGATGACCAAGCGCGATCAGCTTTCCAGCCGTTACGCCCGACCCGCCGCCAATATCAAGAATGCGGCACGGTTCTTTGGGCAAATAGGTAAAAAGCCGATCAGTATAAGCCTCTTGGGCGGCGCCCAAATTGGCTGCGCAAACGTCCAGACCCGTCCAATCTCCATAGTGAAGATTTTCGGTTCCCGTCAGCCATTTCGCAAACGTCAGGCTCACATCGAGGCCAATGGCCCGCGTATCTATTATTTTTGCTGTCATAGTGGGCATTTATTCAATCGGGGTAAGGCAACACAAGGGCTATTGCTGAAACTCCGGCAAGCACGCCGCACCGCGCATACAAGATTCGACCGTGGCAATATCTGTAGGGGTCGGTTGCTGAAAAATCCAAATCGGGCAGGGACCGACACGCAAGACATCACCATCCGTAGTACGTTCCACAAAGGCGAGGATCGGACCGTCAGCGCCAAGGTGCCCACACCAGTGACCACCCATGCATTGCAACTCGACCACAATATCGCGCGGTTCAATGTCAACGAACCCGCGTGCCGAAAGCCCTTTGCCATGAAATCGGGTGATAAAAGGCGCAGGCGGCGCAGTCACCAAACCATCGGAATTGCGCACCTCGGCCACCTGCGAGCCAGCATGGTCCAAGGCCCCGTAAAGCACCGTGTAACGGGCGTCAGACTCAGCCGCGCTGGTAAACGAGCTGGCCGGATCAGGCTCCGTGCACGACAGCGCCGTGGCGGGAAACGGAAGCGACATACAAAGAGAAGTTGCAAGCGCGACCCCCCTCATATCAACCCCGCAAATTCATCCAAAACTTGCATGTAAACCGCGCGTTTGAACGGTATGATGCTGTCCAGCAGGTCCGATGGCGGCATCCACTTCCAGCGGGAAAATTCAGGGTGGTCGGTCATAATATTGATCTGATCATCAGTGCCGGTGAACCGTAAAAGGAACCATTTCTGTTCTTGTCCGCGATAGCGGCCTTTCCAGATATTTGGCACTACGTCATGGGGTAAATCATAGGGCAGCCAGCCGGCACTTTCACCTGCGACACTGACCAAATCAGCCGTCACACCGGTTTCTTCCCATAATTCGCGTAGGGCGGCATCGCGGGCATCTTCGCCCTTGTCCACTCCGCCTTGCGGCATCTGCCAAGCATCGTGATCACGGTCGTTACGCTGGCCGACAAATACATGGCCGTCGCCGTTCACCAGCATTAACCCCACGCAGGGGCGATAGGGCAGGCGCGCGATATCTTCGGGTGTCATAGCGCCTGCCTCTTTCATCATTGTGCCGCTTTTGGACCAAGTACCGACAACCCCTTAAGAATGTCGATCGCATAGGCCAGTTGATAGTCCTCTTCGCGCAGCGCAGCGGCGTCTTCGGCACGCGCACGATCTGCTTGGATTTGGCGAATTTCGTCCTCGGACAGGCTGTCGTTATCCAAGGCACCGCGCAAATCCGCTTCGGACCGGAAGCTGCGCTGTTCTTCTACTTCTTCGCTTTCTTCCACGCGGCGCGGCTGTACGACGATAATATCGGGTGAAATGCCCAACGCCTGAATCGAACGACCCGACGGTGTGTAGTAGCGCGCCGTAGTCAGGCGCATCGCCCCGTCACCGCGCAGCGGCATAACGGTCTGAACCGATCCTTTGCCGAAGGAATTTGTGCCAATGACAATCGCGCGGCGATGATCTTGCAAAGCACCTGCAACGATTTCCGAGGCCGAGGCAGATCCGCCATTGATCAACACGACAATCGGCAAACCACCGACCAGATCACCGGCGTTTGCGTTAAAGCGCTCGCCATCAGCAGGGTCGCGACCACGTGTCGAAACGATCTCGCCCGCCTCAAGGAAGGCGTCAGATACAAGGATCGCCTGGCGCAGCAAGCCGCCAGGGTTGTTACGCAGATCAAGCACAAGGCCGTTGACGTTTTCTATGCCGCCCGCCTCTTCGACCTGCTCGGCCAGAAGGTCGCGCATGCTGTCATAGGTTTGATCGCTGAAGGTTGTAATGCGCAGGACAACAGTGTCGCCCTCGGTGCGGGTGCGTACGGCTGTTAGTTTGATCGTGTCACGGATGATTGACACATCAAACGGCTCAACCTCGCCCTCGCGGACAACGGTAATTACGATTTCCGACCCCACAGGGCCACGCATCAATTCAACTGCATCATCAAGGGTCAGCCCAAGCAGGCTTTCGCCGTCCACCGCCGTGATAAAATCACCGGACATCATTCCGGCAATATCGGCAGGGGTGCCGTCAATCGGCGATACGACCTTTACGAAGCCCTCTTCTTGCGTGACCTCGATCCCCAGACCGCCAAATTCGCCGCGTGTTTGCACGCGCATGTCGGCAGCATCGTCGGGCGAAAGATAGCTGGAATGCGGATCAAGCGACGTCAGCATACCGTCAATCGCGGCCTCGATCAGATCGGCCTCGTTCACTTCCTCAACGTATTGCGCGCGGATCCGTTCAAAGATGTCTCCAAACAGATCAAGTTGCTCGTAGACGCTTGCATTGCGGGTGGCCTCTTGGGCGACAAGCGGCCCTGCAATCTGTGTTGTGGCAATCGCACCGGCGATTGTTCCAACAGCTGCGGCCATAAAGAACTTTTTCATTATTATTCCTACCTCATTCCAACGCGAACCATGTCGCGGGATCAACGGGACTCTGCCCTTCTCTGACCTCAAGATAAAGCGTTTGTGTCCGATTTCCGGACACACCTTGCGCGCTTTCGCTCAAAATCGCGTCAACTTCTGGTGATTCACCACCCATCAGACCCACCGGCGATCCGGCAGGCAGAACTTGCCCGACTTCGCCGAATACCTCGGCCATGCCAGCAAAGACCCACAACACGTCTGCTGCAGGCTCCAGAATGGTAACGTTTCCATATTGCAGCAGCGGCCCGCGATAGCGCACGGTCGCAACGCCCGGCGTGGTGACAAGGGCACGCGGACGCGCCGCGATGAGCACACCTGGGCGGCTGATCCCTGCAGCATCGGGCTGTTCAAACCCGCGCAGGATTGTGCCCTGCACGGGCAGATCAAGACCACCAGCGGCAGCCGCGTCCAAAGGCGCGGAAACACCGCCATCAATGGCGCGCAACAGTCCGCCCGCAAATGCATCAAGCGTGTCGGTGCTGGCAATCAAAAGAGCGGTTTGCACTGCATCTTCGGTAAACCGCTGCGGCAGGTCCGTGCGGTCCGAAATCGCCGCACTTAGCTGTGCACGTGCATCCTGTGCACCGGCCAATCCGTTGCCAAGCAGACCAGCAGCGCGATCCTGAAGCGCGCGCAGGGCTGTGATTTCCTCTAGTTGGACGCGCAAAGCGTCCACATCGGCCTGAAGGGCGGGCGTTACATCCGACAGCATCATGCCTGCGCGGGCTGTGCCGGTTGGCCCCGAAGGGTGCAGCAGCAGCAACGGCGCGGGCGCGCGGCCCATGGTTTGCAACACGCCCAGCAGCCGGGCAACGTCGTCGCTGCGCGCGGCCAGATCTTGTTCAATGGTGCGCTGGCGGATCGCCGCGCGGCGCAGTCCGTCGCGCAGGGCCACAAGCCCGTCCTCATAAGCGCGCACAGTTTGCGTAAGCGCCGCAACACGGTCACGCGAATCACCTGCAGCCGCAAGTGCCGCGCCTGCTTCCTCAAGCCGATCCGCAGCCGCGATTGCCGCCGCCGTCGGGTCGCTTTGGGCAAACGCAGCACTGCCAAGACAGCAGCAAAGAAGGGTAACGCGCAGGATCACTTTATTAAGGTTTCCCCGGTCATTTCCGTAGGTTTTTCGATGTTCATGAGTTGCAGCAGGGTTGGCGCCAAATCGGCCAGACGACCGTTGCGCAGGCTTGCCCCCTTTGGGCCTCCAACTAGAATTACCGGAACGGGGTTCGTCGTATGCGCTGTATGCGGCCCGCCGGTTTCAGGATCGACCATCACTTCGCAGTTGCCATGATCCGCCGTGACGATCATCGCCCCCCCCGCCTTTTCCAAAGCATCCAGCACACGACCAAGGCCGGTATCGACGGCGTGGCAGGCCACCATCGCTGCCTGCAAATCACCCGTATGCCCAACCATGTCGGGGTTCGCGTAGTTGCACACGATCAGGTCATAGCCATCGTTGATCGCTCCAACAAACGCATCCGTGACCTCAACCGAGGACATCTCTGGTTGCAGATCATAGGTCGCCACCTTGGGTGACGGAGCGAGATAGCGATCTTCGCCCACTTCAGGCGCTTCCTTGCCGCCATTCAAAAAGAACGTCACATGCGGATACTTTTCGGTTTCGGCGACGCGGAACTGACGCAACCCTTTGCTGGCAACCCACGCGCCCAGCGTGTTGACGATTCTGCGCTTGGGAAAGCTCGCATCAAGCCATTTGGCATGCGCGTCCGAGTATTCCACCATCCCCAGCAGCACCGCAAACGGCGGTAAATCACCGCGCGCGAACCCGTCAAAATCGGGTTGGGCAATCGCAGCCAAAATCTCGCGTGCGCGATCTGCGCGAAAGTTCAGGCAAAACAGCCCGTCACCATTTGCGACGCCGTCATATCCATCCAATACCGTCGGCAGAATAAATTCGTCGTTCTCACCGCGGGTACGCGCGGCGGCAATCGCACCCGCCGCATCACTAGCCGTCAGCCCCTCACCATCAATCATTGCGCGGTAAGCTTTTTCGACACGCTCCCAACGGTTGTCCCGATCGAGCGCGTAATAGCGGCCCGACACGGTAGCGATGCTGACACCACGCGGCAGGGCATCTACCAATTGCGTCATAAATCCTTCGGCGGAAACTGGCGCAACATCGCGCCCATCGGTGATCGCGTGGATCACAACTGGCACGCCAGCATCGGCAATCATGTTGGCTGCAGCGATCATATGCAGCACATGCGCATGCACGCCGCCATTCGACACAACGCCCATTAAATGCGCGCGACCACCTGTGCCCTTCAGCGTGTCAATAAATTTCAGAATTGCGGCGTTGTCAAAAAACGCCCCGTCCTCGATCGCCAGATCAATCTGGCCAAGGTCCATCGCCACCACTCGGCCAGCGCCTATATTTGTATGCCCCACCTCGGAATTTCCCATCTGGCCTGCAGGTAGGCCTGCATCATGACCGTGGGTTATCAGCTGCGCATGCGGGCAATCGCGCATGATCAAATCGAAGTTGGGGGTATCGGCAAGGGCAGGGGCGTTCGCCGTGGTGTCGGCACGTTTGCCCCAGCCATCCAGAATGCATAAAACGACAGGTTTGGGTGTGGTCATGACGCTCTCCGCTTGAGTTGGCCAAGTCATACCCCAACGCCGCACAATCCTCTAGACGCGATGATAGGGCGCACCCGCAAGGATCGACGCCGCGCGGTATAATTGTTCGGACAACATTACGCGGGCCAGCATATGCGGCCATACCATTTTCCCCAATGACAGCGCTGCATCGGCACGTTGGCGCAAGGTCGGGTCAATCCCGTCCGCACCGCCAATCACAAACGCCAGATCACCGCGCCCCTGATCACGCCAGCCCGCAAGGGTATTCGCAAAATCCGGCGAAGTTTGAACCTTGCCGCGTTCGTCCAGCACACATAGCACTGCACCATCAGGCACCGCTTTGGACAACAAAGCAGCTTCGGCAGCCATGCCGCCGCCCTTTTTGTCTTCAACTTCGATAAGGTTTACTGGCCCCAGACCCAACGCGCGCCCCGTGCGGTCAAACCGCGTTAGGTAGTCGTCGATCAAGTCACGCTCGGGGCCGGCACGCAGCCGACCCACAGCGCAGATATGCACCCGCATTAATGGGCCGTTGTGGCCGTATCAACGCTTGTAGGCTGCCACATCTTTTCAAGCTGGTAGAACTCGCGCACTTCGGGGCGGAAGACATGGACAATCACGTCGCCCGCATCAACCAGAACCCAGTCGCCGACATCTTTGCCTTCGACTTTGGAAATCACGCCGAATTCAGATTTAAGCCGGTCCGTAAGTTTTTCAGCTATAGCCGACACCTGACGGGTCGAGCGCCCAGAGGCCACGACCATATAGTCGCCAATCTCGGACTTGCCGCGCAGATTGATCTGCACAACGTCTTCGGCTTTGTCGTCATCAAGTGATTTAAGGATCGCAGCAAGCAGAGTATCTGCGGTTGCAGTTTTCGGGGCCGTCATTGCGCCGGCCTTACGATCAGCGACATGGGTCGCCTGCGTGGAAAGAGACAGTTCATTGTCCTCCTAATGCGCGCCGTCCAATGGCCCCGACGCTGGACCTTGCCCAAACTTAACAAGCTGCCCATGACAATTCAATGAACAGCATGCGTATCTTGTCGTGTTTGCGCGCTCTTGCTAAGGTTCAGCCCAAGCCGCGCACCAACAACAGGAGGGGTCGTCGCAATGAAACGCTATCACGATCGCACGCGCGGCCCCGTCTTAGCCCTGCAAAACATCTTGCAGGGCTGACAATAGGGTCACATTTTCTTGCACCCTTGGTCAGCCATTTCTGGCGGCATTGCGCCGTGATTTTCCTGAACCGAGAGTATTATGTCCTTGATCACCCTTAAAAACGTGGGCGTTGCGCTTGCAGACCCGCTTTTCACCGGCCTTGACCTGTCCTTGCCCAAAGGCTGCCGCATGGGCCTTGTTGCCGCGAACGGCGGTGGCAAGACCACGTTGCTACATTGCATCGCTGGCCTAACTGACCCGACCACCGGCGACATCACAACCGCGCGCGGTTTGCGCGTGGGTTTCATGCAACAGATTGTCCCCCAAGCACTGCGTGACCTGACGCTTTACGATGCCGTGCTGGCCGCAATGCCACCCGAGCAGGCCGATTATGAAAGCTGGCGGGTCGATATCGTGCTTGATGATCTGGCGATTCCCCATGACTTGCGCACCCGCCCGTTGGGTAAACTGTCGGGGGGCTGGCAACGTATGGCTTTGCTGGCGCGCGAAATGGTGCGCGACCCCGATGCGATGCTGATGGACGAACCCACCAATCACCTTGATCTGATGCGGATCGGGCAGTTGCAGACCTATATGGCGAACCTGCCGCGCGACATGCCGATGCTGATTGCAAGCCATGACCGTGCGTTTCTGGATGCCGTCACCACGCACACCCTGTTCCTGCGTAGCGCCAATTCGCGGGTATTCGCGTTGCCCTACAGCGCTGCGCGTGACGCGCTTGACGAAGCCGACGCCGCTGATGCCCGCCGTTTTGATAACGACATGAAACAGGCCAGCCAATTGCGGCGCCAAGCGGCCAAGTTAAAAAATATCGGCGTCAATTCGGGATCGGACCTACTAATCACCAAGACCAAGCAGCTCAAGGACCGCGCGGATAAACTCGAAGACGCCGCGCGCCCCGCCCATAAGGACCGCACCGCAGGCTTGATCAAACTGTCCAACGCCGACACCCACGCCAAGGCGCTTGTTGCCTTTGACGATGTGGCCGTCACCACGCCGGACGGTCGCGTGCTGTTCAAGACGGGAAAAATCTGGATCAACCGCGGTGACCGCATCGTGTTGCTGGGGCCGAATGGCACAGGAAAGACGCGGCTGGTCGATATGGTCCAACGTGCGATCGACGGCGAAGTCGCTGGCATACGCGCCGCACCAACGCTTGTGATGGGCTATTCCGATCAGGGCGTGACCCAGCTTGATCCAAACGACACCCCGATGCAGGCGATCACAGCGCGGTTTGATGTTGGTGACCAGCGCGCGCGGGGGTTACTGGCGGGGGCCGGTTTCACAATCGACCATCAGAACGCTAAAACCGCGATCCTGTCAGGCGGGCAGAAATCGCGGCTTGCAATGGTCGTGCTGCGCCTGACGAACCCGAATTTCTATCTGCTGGATGAGCCGACCAACCACATCGACATCGACGGTCAAGAAGCGCTGCAATCCGAGCTGGAAAAGCACGAGGTCAGCTGCCTGCTTGTCAGCCACGACCGCACATTCGTGCGCGAAACGGGCACGCGGTTCTGGGAGATCAGGGGTAAACGGCTGATCGAGGTCGACAGCCCCGAGCCGTTCTTTGCAGCGGCGTTGGGCGAGGGCGGCTAGACGCAGCCTTGTCGCTAACCAAATTGCGCGGCATCATTTGCGCGTGCGTCAACTGGCGCCCGCGCAAGCCCCTCGATCGAGATCCGCGCTTGCCCTAGCCTTGGATGCAGCTTGTTGGCCAAAACCCATGCGCCAACCAACCCTGCTCCCCCTGCGATGAAAACTCCTGAAACGGGCGTGACCAACAAAACCAGCCATGCGACGCCAGGCGTCAAAATGCCCGAAACATCGCGAAAGCTGGAATATATCGCTGACATTTCGGTGCGTTCTGATGGTTTGACTGCAAGTAAGAACGGCAGGCCACCCGAGACGTCCAATAGGATCAAAAAGAATGACCCCATCATCAGACACGTTACCGCCACCAAAGGAGTGCCATGTGGCAAACCCGCCAGCAGGAACAAAAGCCCGGACAGCAAAAAACCCGTTCTGACGGTTGTCCGCACAGAACTTCGCTGCATGAATCGCAGCATCAGTGGGGTCAAAAACAGGGCGCCGTTCGAAATCGAGAGAGCAATGCCGCCCGTTTGTTCGTCCAGCCCGTTCTTGACTGCATAAATTGGCAGGTAGACCACATAAACCCACCACCCGCAGGATCGGATGACCGCAAAAAGCCAGCCCGTGATCAAACGTGGTTGTTTGAAAAATCGCTGGAAAAACGCGAAAGGGTTGGCGGGGGCAGCACGGCTTTTGGTGATCAATTTGCCGTTTCCAAGGCGCATCACGAGGAACACAATCATCATCACGAACGCCGCCACTGCCGAGATCAGAAACGGCGCAGGCGGCCACCAGCTATATAGAAACACGCCCAAAACAGGGCCGACAGTCCACCCCAAAGCGCTATAGAACAAGCGCGATGTCTCAAGCTGGCCTAGTTCGACCTTGGAAACATAGTCCAGCACATAGGCGTTAAAACAAACGAACGTCATGACAGTGGCGGATGTCGTAAGGCCAAGACCGGCGATAACCAAATAGGGTAACTCAAGTGACGCCAGCAGCGCGCCTGCAGAAAACATCAATGTTCCGAAAACATAGACCCAGCGTCTGGGCACGAAACGGATCAGATAAGGGACCAGCAAGCCAACAAAAAGAGAGATAAGGCCAATGATGAAATAGACTTCTGATATTATCGCAGCGTCTTTGAACGCGCGATACATCACAAGCGGGAACACCGAAATCAGGATGCCGCGAGCAATGGCCTCGGCCCCGGCCAAAACGGCAAAACCGCGCACGCCGGGCGCAGGCGCGTGGCGCAGCCATTCGGGTATTCTACGTTCATGCATATAATCAGCTCAAGATAACTCAACGCTATCAAGGGCAATTCTGCCAGACTTGCATCGCCAGTTGCGACCCAATGTCGTTTTTCAGTGATTGCGGCGCTTAGTCGATTACTTTGGTTCCCAACTGCGACCCTTCTAGCACCTTCACCTCGCGTTGCGGGAACGGAATGCTGATGCCGTTTTCGGCAAAGGCGTCCCATAGGGCAAGGTAAACATTGCCGCGAATATTGGTCAGCCCGCCGGTTGGGTCTTTGATCCAGAACCGCAGAACATAATCCACGCTGCTGTCACCAAAGCCGACGATATGGCAAACGGGAGGTTGGAATGTCAGTACACGGTCCACACTTTTGGCCGCAGCAATCGCGATGCGCCTGACCTCGTGCGGGTTATCGCCGTAGGCCGTGCCAAAAAAGATATCGAGCCGGACAAAATCGTTGGAATGTGACCAGTTGATCACCTGCGTCGTGATCAAGTCTTCGTTCGGGATCAGGTATTCGCGCCCGTCCCGTGTCGTGATGCTGACGTATCGCGCGCCAAGGCTGTTGATCCAGCCAAATGTCTCGCCGACGGTAATCACGTCGCCGGGCTTGATGGACTTATCAAACAGAATGATGACGCCCGACACAAGGTTCGACACGACCTTTTGCAAACCGAAACCAAGGCCGATACCAATCGCACCCGACAGCACCGCAAGGCCCGTCAGATCAAAACCAACCGCCTTGAGCCCGACAAAAAACGCGATGCCATAAAGGGCGATCTGTAAGAATTTGACCACCAGCACCCGCATGGATGGGCTGATATCTTCGTTCGCCTGAATCCGTGCCGAAATGGTGCGCAACACAAATCGCGCCACGAAAAAGAACAACCCGACAATGAACACCGCATGCAACAACACCCAGACCGAGAGACGAAAATCCCCAACCTCAAGGGCAATACCGTCCAGCAGTTGTTCCGCCTGATCGGTGAGCCCCAGGATACGCAGCGTGACCCAAGACCACGCGCCATAACGCACCAGCGTACGAATGAAGCGATTGCCGATCAGGCGGGTCGCAAACGTCACGATCAGCCAGGCAAGCGCAAGATTCGAGATCACGGCAAGTAAGTAAGATCGGCTGGGCCATGTGACCTCGCGCATGATCGCAACTGTCATCCAGATCAGTGCGACAAACACAATCCCGCGCAGCCGTTTGTGGATCACCAACAAGATGCGCAGCCGCCATTTCGGCCAGCCATCGCGTGTCCGCATCCAGTCGTGCAGGCGCGGTGCAATAAGCTTCGCAATCAAATGCGCAACGGCAAAAACCCCAAATGCAATTGCGATTTGATATGCGTTCCATGGGCGCAGCAGGCTTTCCAGAAACGCCTGTGCCTGCCCAATCAGTCCTTGACCAACTTCGTAAATATCACCCACCTGTGCGGCGAGGTCCTGTTGCTCATCGGGTTCCATGCGGGCCTCTCGTTTTCAGGCATTGTGCATGGTGACGTTGAAACGGGCAAGCGCGACCTCCGCGCGCAACGCCAAAGCACATCGTAACCACGTCAAATCTCCCATAAACCTTGCGAGACGGCTTCAGGAGGTATATCTGCCACTTCATGAAGAAGGTTTTTGACATGGACGACCGCGCACGCCTGCCCTGGCGGTTCTATGGTGCGTCCTGCACAATTCTCGCGAATCTATGACAGCGTGCGCTTTGGCGCAGCTATTCTGACGACCCCTCAAATCATGCACATTTATACGGGAGAGGACCATGTCCCCCAAAACGCTCTATGACAAAATCTGGGATGCCCACGTCGCCGACGAGGCCGACGACGGCACCTGCCTGCTCTATATTGACCGTCACTTGGTTCACGAAGTGACCAGCCCGCAAGCCTTTGAGGGCCTGCGCATGACGAACCGCTCGGTGCGCGCGCCTGATAAAACGATCGCCGTGCCGGACCACAACGTGCCCACGACGCTGGATCGTGCCAACGCTGAAACCATGACCGAAGATTCGCGCATTCAGGTCGAAGCGCTAGACAAGAACGCCAAGGATTTCGGCATTCACTACTATCCAGTGAGTGACGTCCGTCAGGGCATCGTCCACATCGTTGGCCCTGAACAGGGTTGGACGTTGCCGGGCATGACGGTCGTTTGCGGCGACAGCCACACTGCGACCCACGGCGCATTTGGTGCGCTGGCGCATGGTATCGGCACATCCGAGGTCGAACATGTTCTGGCGACACAAACGCTGATCCAGAAGAAATCGAAAAACATGAAGGTCGAGATCACCGGAAAACTGATGCCCGGTGTCACTGCCAAAGACGTTACCATGTCGGTGATCGGCGTAACCGGCACTGCCGGCGGCACAGGCTATGTCATCGAATACTGTGGCGAAGCGATCCGCGATTTGTCCATGGAAGGGCGCATGACCGTCTGCAACATGGCAATCGAAGGCGGCGCGCGCGCTGGCCTGATTGCGCCAGACGAAACGACTTACGCTTATTGCAAAGGTCGCCCGCACGCCCCCAAGGGCGCGCAGTGGGAAACCGCGCAAGCATGGTGGGAAACGCTCTATACCGACGACGATGCACACTGGGACAAAGTCGTTACATTGCGTGGCGAAGATATTGCGCCATCCGTCACTTGGGGCACATCCCCCGAAGACGTTTTGCCGATCACCGCTGTCGTTCCAGACCCGTCGTCGTTCAAAGGCGGCAAGGTTGATGCAGCTAAACGCGCGATTGACTACATGGGCCTGACCCCCGGTCAGAAACTCACCGATATCGAAATCGACACCGTCTTCATCGGCTCTTGCACCAACGGGCGCATCGAAGATCTGCGCGCAGCGGCTGCAATCCTCAAGGGCAAAAAAATCAAGGACGGGTTGCGCGCGATGATTGTGCCGGGGTCTGGCCTTGTGCGTGCCCAAGCCGAAGAAGAAGGGCTTGCCGATATCTTCAAGGATGCCGGTTTTGAATGGCGCATGGCGGGCTGTTCTATGTGCCTTGCGATGAACCCAGACCAGTTGGCCGAAGGCGAACGCTGCGCCTCCACCTCCAACCGGAACTTTGAAGGGCGTCAGGGCTATAAGGGCCGCACGCATCTGGTATCCCCCGCCATGGCGGCCGCTGCTGCAATTACGGGCCGCCTGACTGACGTGCGGGACCTGATGTAATGCCACGTGAAGTCTTTATATTCGCGGGAATCGGCGCGTGCGCTGTCTTCGTAGTGGGGGCCGTGGTGCCGTTTCCTTCGGCTGAAGTGCAGAATGCACTGGCTTTTCAACACAGGGGCCTCATTTGGCCCATAACCATCGCAGGTGCGGCCTTGGGCGGCCTTTGGGGGTACTATGTATCCGGACGGAGAAAAGAATAGCGGCCAAATCCGGAAATCAAAAAATCATACCCCCAGCCATACGGTTTCCATACGCTTTCCATATGGTTTCTGGGTCTTACCGCGCCGTTAACAAAGATGAAGATTGAGATTGAAAAGGGTTAACGCCCGTAGGGTGGGTGGAGCCCACCACACCCCGAAAAGGACAATAAGATGGATAAGTTCGACAAACTCTCCGGTATCGCCGCGCCCATGCCTTTGGTGAATATCGACACAGATATGATCATCCCAAAGATGTTCCTCAAGACGATCAAACGGTCGGGCCTTGGCGTGAACCTGTTTGATGAAATGCGCTTTGATCGCCAGGGCAACGAGATCGCTGATTTCGTGCTCAACCAACCGGCCTACCGCGAGGCGTCGATCCTTGTGGCAGGCGACAATTTCGGCTGTGGATCGTCGCGTGAACACGCGCCTTGGGCGATTGCCGATTTTGGCATCCGCTGCGTGATTTCCACCAGCTTTGCTGATATTTTCTACAGTAACTGTTTCAAGAACGGCATTCTGCCGATCGTGTTGCCCGAAGAGCAGCGCGACATTCTGCTGAAGGATTCCGAGAATGGCGCGAACGCCCGTATCGAGGTTGATCTTGAAGCGCAAACCATCACGTCTTCGGATGGCGAAGTGTTCACCTTCGAGGTTGATAGCTTTAAAAAGCACTGCTTGATGAACGGACTCGACGATATTGGACTGACCATGGAAAAGGTCGCATCAATTGACGCATTCGAAGCGTCAGCTGGTGCCGAGCGCCCTTGGGTCTAATCAAAACACTACGCGGGCCCAACCTGTGGCCCGCGTAACGGGCCCGTCCGCTGGATCTTTGAACGCCCACAACATCTAGATGAAGACCGCGGCAGGCCCACCGCATTTGGGGTCTGCCTTGGTTCCGCTGCACAATGGTTGCAAAGTCGCACCACCTTTGCCGCAAAACTGCCCCAGATATTTCGTTAGCTTTAACAAAGACTTGTGAAGTGAAGCTAATCTGGGCAAAAATATGGCAAATATGAGGCATTCCGCCACAAACGAGCGGATTTATACCGGGACAAGGGAGCGGCAAAGTATCGCCCCCGACCGTATTGAGGGTGGTTGGACAGTGATTTCACGGCTAGCAGGCATTTTGGCACGCGCATTTCTTGTCGTGTTGTTGATCGCAACACCATCTGTTTTGTTGGTGAACACAACGCCTGACACAACGCAAATCGTTGTCCTTGTGGCGATTCTCGCTGCTGTATTTACGATGGTCGAATATAACTCGACGTACCCCAGCCTCGTGGAATTCCGCGACGCGCCACCGTTTAATCGCATCCGGTTCCTGTCGCTATTCACTACTGTTTTCGTACTGACTGTGATTGCACGCGGCAAAGATGCGCCGACAACGATCACGTTGTTTTTCAACGCACTCGGGTCGCGGATCGGAGAGTTGATTGATTTCCCCTATTCGCCAGTACGACTTGTGGTGCTGATGATGCCAAGCGACGTTGACGACGCACTGATTGAGTCCGTGCGGACTGCGGCCGGTTTAAGCTATCTGGTGTCGATCCTGTCTCTCGCCATTTTTGTTCTCATACTGCGCGGCAAAGGCTGGCCGCGCCAGCTTGGTGGTTTCAACGTCTGGATAAACCTGCCGACATTTGACCCAACCGCCGGCGGTGATGTCGTGGATCGCCTAAAACGTGATGGCCACGTTAACCTTATCTTAGGATTCCTGCTGCCATTTATTATTCCAGCATTTGTGAAACTGGCGGCAGACATGTTCAATCCGGTAAGCCTCGCCAATGATCACACCCTTATCTGGACGATGACCGCATGGGCATTTCTTCCGGCCAGTCTGATTATGCGCGGGATCGCAATGATGCGCGTCGCGCAGATGATCGTCGATCAGCGCGCACGCGCCTATGCAGTGTCCAAATTTGCGGGTGCATTGCCAGCCTGATACTGCTGATCGGGTCCGGCTTGCCCTTGCCCGCGACGGCTGACACCTACCGCATTGCCACCTTCGCGGCACCACTTAGCCGCGATGGCCCAGGGCTTCTGTTGCGTGACATAACCAAAGCCGAAGACCCGCAAATTGCGGCGATTATTGCGGTTATCGTGCAAAATGCGCCTGACATTCTGGTGCTGACTGATTTCGACTTTGATCATGGTGGCGCTGCTCTCGCCGCATTTAGTCTGGCGCTTGGCCTGGCGGGCCACGAGATGCCTCATCATTTTGCACGCAGGCCAAATACTGGCATGTCTACGGGCCTCGACCTTGATGGAAATGGTCGTCTGGGTGATGCGCGGGATTCCCAAGGTTATGGGCGTTTCGCCGGGGATGGCGGTATGGCAATCTTGTCGCGGTTCCCGTTTGATACAGATCAGACGCGCGACTTTTCCGACCTGTTGTGGCGTGATCTGTCTGGCGCGACATTGCCGCCGATGACCGCTGAAATCAACGCGATACAGCGCTTGTCTGAAACGGGGCATTGGGTTTTGCCGGTGCTGCCGGACGAAGGACCGCCGATTATGTTGATGGCCTATAGTGCCACACCACCCGTCTTTGATGGTCCCGAAGATCGCAACGGGCTGCGCAACCGCGACGAAACCCGGTTCTGGCAATTGTTCCTTGATGGGGCCTGGAGCGATCCGCCTGACGGGCATTTCATTGTGATAGGCAACGCGAATCTAGACCCAAGTGACGGCCAAGGTTTCAGCGAAACCATGGCGGCCCTGTTGTCCGACTCGCGCTTGCAAGACCCACAGCCAGCCAGCCGTGGCGCGATGCAGGATGCAGACGCGGCGCATCGTGGCGATCCGGCCCGTGATACGGTCGAGTGGCCAGCTGATGGGCCGGGCAATCTGCGCGTCAGTTATGTGATCCCCTCGTCCGACTGGCAGGTCGCAGGTGCGGGCGTGTTTTGGCCCGCTGCCGATGATCCGGCCGCGGTGCTATTGGGCGCCGACGGGCTTGCTGCTGGTGCGCACCGTCTTGTCTGGGTGGACGTCAGCGGGTAGGCCCGCAAGCATCACTTCACGCACATTGATCGCACGAAAACCGGGTAACAGACGGTCGAACTTCGCCGCACCGATCCAATGTGACATGTTCCAAAGGTAGTGCATCTCGCGCATTTCACGCGCCAGTTCCCAGACCGGCGATAGCACTGTAAACACCCACCACGGAAAGGCAGACACCCCGTAGGTTTTGCCCGTGGCGTCATCAAGAACCGCCTTGAAATCGTTGATGCTAAAGGCGTGGCCAGGAAACGGGACGTCTTCAAAATTGGTTAATTCTGCGCGCATTTCCGCGAGCGCAACCGCGGCACGCGCCCAATCGGGCAGGTAGCAATAGGCGTGCAACACATCGGACGGCCCCATCGCGGTCAGTTTCGGTTTGCGTACATCACGCAGCATCATCATCGACATGGCGTCGCCGTTTCGCATCGGGTCAATGAAACTGCCCGCGCGCAACACAATCGTTTGCACACCTGACGCTGCAAAGCTCTGTTCCATTTCGACACGGACGCGGCCTTTGCGGGTCACAGGTGCCTGCGGTGTGTCTTCGTTCAACTCGCCTCCCTTGGCGCCAAAGTTATAGACATTGCCGGGGATAACCACGGTCGCACCACTGGCCTTGGCCGCTGCAACGACCTGCTGGGTTATCGCAGGAATCGTGTTTTCCCAGTCATGATAGGCGGGCGGGTTTAGCCCGTTCACGATCACATCCGCGCCCATCGCCGCCTGCGTCATATCCGATCCGCGATCATAGCGGCGCACGGTCCAACCAGCGTTCATAAAGGCTTGGGCGGCGTGGCTACCGATCTTGCCAGTCGCCCCTAGAATCAAAACGGTCTGTGTCATGGTTTGCCCTCTTGGTGTGTTATTGCGATAAGATGGGCCATGCCTATTAGAATGGGAATTGCCGAAAATCGCAGATCGTGTATTCATTTATGAATGAATAATTCCCTAAATACCCTCGACTGGTCCCTCGTGCAGGCCTTCCTTGCCGTGGCTGAAACGGGCAGTCTTTCAGCGGCCGCGCGGAGTTTGAAGGCAAGCCAGCCCACGCTTGGCCGTCAGATCAAAGCGATTGAAACACAGCTTGGCGCCACGCTGTTTCATCGGCAAGCACGCGGCTTTGCCCTCACGGAAACTGGCGCAGCCCTCGTGGCCCCCGCGAGTGCTATGCGTGATGCGATGCTGCAAATCACCCTGACGGCCGCAGGTCGCGAGGCGAAACTGGCCGGCACCGTCCGGATCACGGCCAGCATGGCGACCTCGCTTTATCACTTACCCCAGATCGTTGCCGATATCCGCATCGCTGAACCTGATATCGCGATAGAGCTAGCCCCAAGCGACGACAGCCGCAATCTGCTGTTCCGGGAGGCCGATATCGCTGTGCGCATGTATCGCCCCAAGCAGCTTGACCTTGTCGCCCAGCACATCGGCGATATCCCCCTAGGCGTCTTTGCGGCGAAATCTTATGTGGCACGGCGCGGTCTTCCCACGGGCAACCAAGACCTGATGGCCCATGATTTCGTTGGGTTTGACGCTAACCCCGCGATTATCGAAGGGTTCCGCGCGGCAGGCTTTCCCGTTGACCGCGACTGGTTCAAAGTGCGCTGCGACGATAACGCGACCTACTGGAACCTTGTGCGGGCCGGCTGTGGCATCGGCTTTGCGCAGACGTCGCTTGGTCGCGACGACCCCGATATCGTCGAGATTGATCTGGGCTTTCCGATTCCGCCGCTCCCGATCTGGCTTACAGCGCACGAGGCGATGCGCCAAACTCCGCGCGTGCGCCGCGTCTGGGATATGCTTGCAATCGGCCTGCGCCCCTTGGTCACTTGATCCTGCGCGCGCGACGGGCTAGGGCAAACTAACAATTCAGCCAAAGGAATGCAGCATGTCTAACCCGTCCCTTCTTATTCTTGCCGGTGACGGTATCGGCCCCGAAGTCATGACCGAAGTGAAGAAAGTCATTCACTGGTATGGCGACAAGCGCGATATGGCATTTGACGTGTCCGAAGACCTTGTTGGCGGTGCAGCCTATGACAAGCACGGCACCCCGCTGCACGATGGTACGATGGCAAAAGCCCAAGAAGTCGATGCTGTTTTGTTGGGTGCGGTCGGCGGCCCCGCCTATGACAACCTTGATTTTTCGGTTAAGCCGGAACGCGGTCTGCTGCGCCTGCGCAAAGAAATGGACCTGTTCGCCAACCTGCGACCCGCGCAGTGTTTCGACGCGCTGGCCGATTTTTCGTCGCTCAAGAAAGATATTGTGGCTGGTCTCGATATCATGATCGTGCGTGAGTTGACCTCGGGCGTCTATTTTGGCGAACCGCGCGGCATCCATCTTGAGGACAACATGCGCGTCGGCATCAACACCCAGCGCTACACGGAAGCCGAGATCGAGCGCGGCGCGCGGGCAGCCTTTGAACTGGCGATGAAGCGCGACAAGCGACTTTGTTCGATGGAAAAGGCAAACGTCATGGAAAGCGGCATTCTGTGGCGCGACGTCGTGACCGAGGTCCACGCGGATTACCCCGAGGTGGAGCTGAGCCATATGTATGCCGACAATGGTGCCATGCAACTGGTGCGCGCGCCCAAGCAGTTCGACGTTATCTACACCGACAACCTGTTCGGCGATATCTTGTCCGATTGTGCTGCGATGCTGACCGGATCTTTGGGCATGCTGCCATCAGCGTCACTTGGCTTTCCCATGGCGAACGGGCGCCCCAAGGCCATGTATGAACCCGTACATGGCTCAGCCCCAGATATCACTGGGCAGGGCAAGGCCAATCCGATCGCTTGCATCCTTAGCTTTGCGATGGCGCTGCGTTATTCGTTTGACCAAGGGGCCGAGGCTGACCGCCTTGAAGCCGCCGTGGAAAAGGTGCTGGCAGACGGGCTGCGCACCGCTGATCTGATCGGTGAAGAAGGCGTTGCCCCAATTTCCACCACGGAAATGGGCGACGCGATTGTCGCCGCCCTCGACGCCAGCCTTTAGGGCACACGGAGTTGCGTTATAACGGCCCTGCATACGTGCGGGGCCGTTTGTCGTTGCCGGGGGATTGACCTAAAGGTTGCTTTGCCCGTACCAGTTTGCGCTAACACCCGATTGGAAACCCGATGTCGCAAAACGCAAAAGGCGCGCTTCTGGCGCTATTGGCTTTCGCTGTCTATGCGACGGGTGACGTAACCGTGAAGGTGCTTGGCGGGATATATTCCCCTATTCAGATCATCTTTTTTAGCGGGTTGTTCAGCTTTCCACTGGCGATGTTCATGATCATGCGTGATCCCCAGCCGGGCACGTTGCTGCCGGTGCACCCGTGGTGGACCGCGTTTCGCATGGTCGCCACACTGGTAACGGGTGTCAGCGCATTCTATGCGTTTTCGGTGCTGCCATTGGCGCAGACCTATACGATCCTCTTTGCGTCGCCCTTGTTGATTACCTTGCTGGCTATTCCACTGCTGGGCGAACGGGTGGGTATCCGCCGTGGTCTTGCAGTCATGGTCGGGCTTGCGGGTGTTCTTTTGGTCCTGCGCCCAGGCGAAACAGACCTGAGCGCCGGGCACATTGCGGCCCTTGTCGCGGCGTTTGGTGGGTCATTTGCTTCGGTTATTGTGCGCAAGATTGGCGCTGATGAACGCCCGATTGTCTTGATGCTTTATCCCATGGCCGCGAATTTTATCGTTATGGGTGCGCTGCTGCCGTTTATCTACATCCCGATGCCGATCGAGCATCTTGGTCTCGTGGCTTTGCTTGCGATTTTCGGCACGGCGGGTGGCCTGATCATCATAGCGGCCTACACAGCAGGCGAGGCCGTCATCGTCGCCCCCATGCAGTATTCGCAGATCCTTTGGGCGACCTTCTACGGCTATCTGTTCTTTAGTGAATCGATCAGCATGAACACCGCAGTGGGCGCGGCAATCATTATCGCAAGTGGCCTCTATATTGTACTGCGGGAAAGCGGCGGATCGGCGTCACAGAACACGCCTGTCCTGCGCACGCGATCCCGCCCCGAAACGGGCACAAGCCTGCGGGTCGGGTCATTTCTCAAGATACGGTTGGGGCGGAAAGCGGGTCAGTAGATCCTAATCCTGCGCTGGTTCGTCGTCATAGTCCGTTCGTAAGATGCGCGCGCTGTCACCGTCGGGATCATCATATTGGTTCGACTTGAGCGTCCAAAAGAACGCAGCAAGGCCAACGCCCCCAAGGATAAGACTGATCGGGATAAGGTAGCTCAGGACTTCCATCAGCGGGTCCGTAACGCATTGAGCGAGACCACAATAGAGCTGGTGGACATAGCAATCGCAGCTGCAAGCGGTGTAGCAAAGCCAAAGACGGCTATTGGCACGGCGATGCTGTTATAAAGTGCAGCAACAGCAAAGTTTTCCAAAATGCGTCCGCGCGCGGACCGCCCGATACGCAATGCATCCGAGATATGCGAAAGATCGGGCGAAACCAGCACCACATCGGCGGCAACACGCGCGGCCGCGAGGGCCGACGCGGGTGCGATGGACACGTGTGCCAGTGCAAGTGCTGCGGTATCGTTCAATCCGTCGCCAACCATCAACACACGTTTGCCAGCGGCTTGGCGTTCCTCAAGCACGGCGGCTTTTTCGGTCGGCAACACGCCTGCGCGCCAGTTTTCAATGCCAAGATCATTTGCAAGCCTGCGGACAGGTTCCTGCGCATCACCGGACAAAAGCATGATCGAAACGCCGCGTTTGCGCAGAGCATCCATAAGATCGTGCGCGCCTTCGCGCAGGGTATCGACAAATGCGAACGACACAGGTGCGGTGCCTTCAATCGCGAATTGGGTCGCGCCGGACTCGTCGTTGCCACTGACCCACACAGCGCGGCCAAGCCGGACAACCTTGCCGTTCAGCTTTCCTTGGACGCCAAGGCCGGGGTGTTCGACGATATCGCTTACTGCGACATCCGGCAGGCCACGTCCACGCGCCGCCGCAACGATGGAGGCGGACCGCGGGTGCGAGGATGCATCGGCAAGTGCGGTGGCAATCGCAAACGCTTGTTCAGGGATCGTGTCAGGATCAAGCAGTTCCGGCGTGCCTTTTGTCAGTGTGCCGGTCTTGTCAAAGATGACTTCGTCCACTTCAGCCAGCCGTTCAAGCGCCGTCGCATGTTTGACCAGAAGCCCGTTGCTGAACATCCGCCCTGACGCCACAGTAGACACCGCAGGCACAGCAAGACCCAGCGCACAGGGGCAGGTGATGATCAGCACGGCCACAGCGACATTTAGAGCAACGCGCACGTCCCCGCCCGTCAGCCACAGCCACAGGAGAAAGGCCGCAAGCGCCAACAAATGTACCGCGGGTGCATAGATGCGCGCGGCACGATCAGCGAGTGAGTTATATTTGGACTTCGCATCTTCGGCGACGGACACCATATCGGCAAGACTGTGCAGTAGCGTGTCTTGGCCAACGGCGTCGGCACGTACCAACAGCGGGCCTGTCAGGTTCACTTCGCCCGCGCGCACCGCTGCACCAATCGTCACGGCGACGGGATCGGTTTCACCAGTCAGGAAAGCGCGATCAAGTTCGCTTGCGCCTTCGGACACGGTGCCGTCAACGGGGACGCGCCCGCCAGGACGCACCATCAGAGTGTCACCGACGGCAATGGCCGTTAGCGCCACGGTTTCGGCCACACCGTTTACCATGCGCAAGGCAGTAGGCGATTCAAGGGCGGCCAGTTCAGCCGCCGCTGATCGTGCCACGGTGCGCATCTTTTGATCCAGATAACGCCCCGCCAGCAGGAAAAATGTCAGCGATAGTGCGGCATCGAAATAGGCGTGTTCGCCATGGTTCATCGTTTCAAACAGCGACATGCCTGACGCCAGTAAGATTGCCAGTGAAATTGGCACGTCCATGTTCAGGCGATACGCCTTGAGGGCCGACCAAGCATTCCAAAAGAACGGCTGCGCAGAAAAGGCGATTGTCGGCAGGGCGATCATCGCGGAAATCCAGTGGAACAGGTCGCGGGTGGCATCGGTTGCCCCCGACCAGACCGCCACGGACAACAACATCACGTTCATCATCGCAAAGCCAGATACGCCAAGGCGCATCAGCAAATCGCGCGCCGCAAGATCGCTTGTGCCTGCCGATAACGTGGCGCTGTCTAATGGCTGTGCTTGGAACCCCATCGCAGACAAGGCCGCCGTCAAATCTGCCGCCTCAAGCCCCTCGGCTACATGCACGGTTGCGCGCTTGCGGGTCAGGTTCACCCGCACATCGTTGACGCCCTCAAGCGACATCAATCCGCGTTCGACACCCGATATGCAGCTCGCACAATGGATCGACGGCAAGGATAGCTGAATCTCGGTGCCAATCGTCTCGGCCCGCTTAAGGGCGCGTGCACTCATCACAGGTGCCGCAAGGCATCCGGGACAGGCGGCAGCACCGGGGGTTTCGCTGATTGTCATCGCGCGCCCCTAGCGTTCGACCAGAACGACGACGCGCTGGCGAAAGATCGTGCCATCTGCGGCTATTGCTTCGAAACGCAGGTTCCAGTTGCCAGCGGCGGTGACGACAGGTGCGCGATAGACTGCACCGTCAAACACGAAAGCCGGGATCTGGTCGTCGCGCACGCTTGTGGCGCGCCCGAATGTGCCGGTCACATCGGCAACCTGCACCGGATCGCCATCGACGTTCGTGATCGTCAGTTGCAGTTCTTCCTCGTGGACTTCGGCATCAATTGACCAACCAAGTGCTTCTTGGGCGGCGCGGTCGTCGTCAAAGTGCTGGCTGGCGACATAGGAATTCGCCACCTCAAGGCCGGGAAAAGTCCTTACCGCCGAGTAGGCAAGAAACAGATTGACGGAAATGATGACCCCAAACGCCGAGGCCATCATGTAGAAAACCTTGCGGCCAGTAATCGGAGCCATAATCAGTTCCCCTTTCCGTTAAAGATTGTATCCTGATGGGACCGATCGCCACTTTCAAGGTCTTCGACCCAGAAACGGATATCTGTGCGTTCGGCTGCAGAGGCTGCTTCACCACGGCCTGACATCACATAAACGCGGACCAGCGTGGTTTCGTCTGCCGCGACGGTAACGATAGTGTCAGAGGCTTCTTCGCCTTCCACTTCAACACGCAGCACGGCATCGGATGTCGCGGTAATCTCGAATTCGCGCATATCACCATACATGTTGCGCAGGCGAATGTCGTAGGCATTGCGAATACTACCGTCAGACAGGGTTACGAACTGCGGATTGCGCACTGGCGCGACCGTCATGTCGATCTCGGACCGGATGAACAGCGCGAATAGCAGGCCAAAGCCGACCAACGACCACAGGACCGTATAAAGGATCGTGCGAGGCCGGAAGACGTGTTTCCAAACTGGCAACGGTGCGCCGCCAGCGCGTTCGACAGGCTCGTCTTTGAGGGCAAAGTAGTCGACCAATCCGCGTGGCTTGCCAGTCTTGGCCATGATGTCATCACAGGCGTCGATACAAAGGCCACAGGTGATACATTCCATCTGCTGGCCGTCACGGATGTCGATCCCCATCGGACAGACATTCACGCAGGCCATGCAGTCAATGCAATCGCCCATCGGTTCGCCTGATTGCACGGCGTCGGAATCCTTGCGGGGTTCACCTCGCCATTCGCGATAACCGATTGTGATGGTGTCTTCGTCCATCATAGCAGCCTGAATACGTGGCCAAGGGCAGGCATAGATGCAAACCTGTTCGCGCGCGATCCCACCGAAAAAGACGGTCGCTAACGCAAGAATAGCCATGGTTGTGTAGGCTGCGGGATGCGCCGTGCCATTTAACAAACCGACTGCAAGCGTTGGTGCGTCGGTGAAGTAGAACACCCATGCGCCACCAGTCGAGAGGCCAATGATCACCCAGATGAACCATTTTGACAGCCGTAGCCGCCATTTTTTGAGATCCCACTTTGATTTCCACAAACGGACCCGCGCATTGCGGTCACCTTCAAGCCAGCGCTCGGTTGCGATGAAAAGATCGGTCCAAACGGTCTGCGGGCAGGTATATCCGCACCAGACGCGGCCCAGTGCCGATGTGAACAAGAACAGACCCAGACCTGCCATAATCAAAAGGCCGGCGATGAAGTAAAATTCATGCGGCCAAATCTCGATCCAGAAGAAAAAGAACCGGCGATTCGCAAGATCAATCAATACGGCCTGATCAGGCAAGGCAGGCCCACGGTCCCAGCGAATCCATGGAGTGATATAGTAGACCCCAAGCGTGGCCAGCATGATCAGCCACTTCAATGAACGAAACGTCCCCTTCACCTTGCGGGGAAAAACGGGTTCGCGTGCTTCGTATAGGGAAGGTGGGGTCTCTGACGAGCTCATATCTGGGTATCCTGAAACATCTGTTCGCTGTGATGTCTATGCGGCCACCCATGCTGCAACTGCATTGATATGGATCAAGAAGGTATGCCGCATCCCCAAATTTAAACCTACCAAAGAAAAACCCCCGAAAGGCGCAAGCCTCTCGGGGGTTTGGGACCCTGCGTTAAGTGCGAACAGACCGCAGGGTCGTTATCTGTCAGGGCCGCTGCAAGGCCCGGGCAGAATTCTTATTCGCCGCCACCAAGCTGGTGAACATAAGCGGCTACCGCATTGATTTCGGCCTGATCAAGGCCGCTACCGACGCGATATTCGGCGGACCATGCGGGCATCACGCCAAAGCGGGCATAACGGACCGTTTCAGTAATGGTGGCTTCGTCGCCGCCATAAAGCCAGATCGCGTCCGTCAAGGTTGGCGCGCCTAGGGCGTCCATGCCTTCACCGGCATCGCCATGACAGGCTGCGCAGTTGTCATAAAAGACGGTCGCGCCCAGTTCTGCCGCTGCAGGATCGTGGTCTTGGCCGGAAATCGCGAGAACGTGATTGACCACGCCGGTGATTTCTTCGTCGGTCAGGATCTCGTCAAAGGCAGTCATTTCCGAATAGCGCGAGTCGAGTGACTGTTCGTTGCGCACACCGTGGGTCACCGTATAGACGATGTCCTCGATTGTGCCGCCCCAAAGCCAGTCATCATCCAGCAGGTTAGGAAAACCTGTCGTACCAGCCGCACCAGACCCGTGACATTGCGAACAGTTGGCGCGGAAGATTGCGCCGCCGCCGTTGACTGCAAAACCATGCAGTTCAGCGTCGTCCGTAATTGTGGTCAGATCAACTGCAGCAAGTTTGGCTATCAGTTCAGCGTTTGCGGCATCTACAGCGGCGATGTCTTCTGCCACTTCGGCGCGTGTGGAATAACCCAGCAAGCCAGGTGTTGCGCCTTTGATCATAGGCCATGCCGGATAGGCGATGGTGTATAGAATCGCCCAGACGATTGTCGCGTAAAGGCACCAGACCCACCACTTTGGAAGGGGGTTGTTGAATTCCTCAATCCCGTCCCAGCTGTGGCCAGTCGTTTCGACTTCGTCTTGCTTTTTGTTGTCTTGTTTCTTGCTCATGACTGACCCTCCGGGTCGCTAGTGCTGCTGTCAGCGGGGGCATCTTCGTGCCGGAAAGGCAAGTTCGCGGCGTCATTGTGCAGCTTGCGGCTGCCCGGACGGAACGCAAAAAAGATAACTCCCATGAAGAAGACGAACAGGGCAAGAAGCACCCAACTGTCCGCAATCTCGCGCAGGATGTGATAGTCCATCTGATCTCCTCCTAGCGGCTAGCGTCTGGCGTGAAGGTCGAGAAATCGACCAACGTGCCAAGCATCTGAAGGTAAGCGACCATCGCATCCATTTCGCTGACGCCCGGTTGGCCGTCAAAGTTGCGCACCTGCGCATTTGGATAGCGTTCCAGCAGGCCATCGAAGTCGCCGAACGGGTCAATTTGCACCATAAAGTCGGCACTTGCTGACGCGATCATCTCTTCTGTGTAGGGCACGCCAACCATGGCATGTGTGCTCAACAGATCTTCGATGTAGGTCGGCTCGATCAGTCTTTGGGTGAGGTAGCCATAAGGCGGCATCACCGATTCCGGCACGACAGACTGTGGATCAGTCAGGTGTGCAACGAGCCATTCATCCGAATACCGGCCACCGACGCGGGCAAGGTCAGGCCCTGTCCGCTTGGAGCCCCACTGGAATGGATGGTCATACATCGATTCCGCAGCCAGCGAGTAGTGGCCGTAACGTTCGACTTCGTCGCGCATCGGGCGGATCATCTGACTGTGACAGACGTAGCAACCCTCACGGATATAGATTTCCCGTCCAGTGAGCTCCAGCGGGGAGTAGGGGCGCATGCCCTCTACTTTCTCGATGGTGTTCTCCAGATAGAAAAGCGGTGCGATTTCGACGATACCACCGACGGTGACAACCACAAAGCTGGCTGCCAACAATAAGGTCGCGTTCTTTTCAAGAACCTTGTGACGATCAAGGAAAGCCATGTTCTTTGCTCCTTATTCTGCTGGTGCGGTGACGATTGCGGCAGACTTTTTGCCGAATGCTGTCATCCACAGGTTATAGGTCATGATCAGTGCGCCGGTGAGATACATAAGCCCGCCAATGCCGCGAACCACATACATCGGGAACTTGGCGGATACGGTGTCGGCAAAGGAGTTCACGAGGAAGCCCTGTGCGTCAACTTCACGCCACATCAGACCTTCCATGATCCCCGTGACCCACATTGAGGCCGCGTAGAGGATGATGCCGATAGTCGCGAGCCAGAAGTGCCAGCTGACAAGTGTCAGGCTATAAAGGCGCTGCTTGTTCCACAGTTTCGGCGTCAGGAAGTAGAGCGCCGAGAATGTGATCATGCCGTTCCAGCCAAGCGCACCCGAGTGAACGTGACCGATGGTCCAGTCAGTGTAGTGCGACAGCGAGTTCACCGCGCGGATCGACATCATCGGACCCTCGAATGTGGACATACCGTAAAAGCCCAACGAAATAACCATCATACGGATGATAGGATCGGTGCGGATCTTGTCCCAAGCGCCGTTCAGCGTCATAAGACCGTTGATCATACCACCCCAACTGGGCATCCAAAGAACGATCGAGAAGACCATGCCAAGTGTGCCAGCCCAGTCGGGCAGCGCGGTGTAGTGCAAGTGGTGTGGACCAGCCCAGATATAAAGAAAGATCAGTGCCCAGAAGTGGATGATCGACAGTTTATATGAGAACACAGGCTTTTCGGCCTGCTTGGGCACAAAGTAATACATCATCCCAAGGAAGCCGGCTGTGAGGAAGAAGCCCACGGCGTTGTGGCCGTACCACCACTGCGTCATGGCATCCTGAACACCCGAGAATACACTTACAGAACGCGAGCCAAGGAACGACACCGGAATGGCGAGGTTGTTGACAACGTGCAGCATGGCGACAGTGACGATGAACGACAGGAAGAACCAGTTGGCCACATAGATGTGCGGCTCTTTGCGCTTCATGATCGTGCCAAGGAAGACGATCAGATAAGCGACCCAGACGACGGTCAACCAAAGGTCAACATACCATTCCGGTTCGGCGTATTCGCGCGATTGTGTGGAACCCATCAGGTAACCGGTCGCAGCAAGCACGATAAACAGTTGATAGCCCCAGAAAACGAACCATGCTGTGTTTCCGCCAAATAGGCGCGCGGCGCTTGTGCGCTGAACCACATAGAAGGATGTCGCGATCAACGCGTTACCACCAAAGGCAAAGATAACCGCCGACGTATGCAACGGACGCATGCGTCCGAAGTTTCCATAGCCTTGCAGGAAATCGAAATTCAGTTGCGGGAAAGCCAGCTGGAAGGCGATCCAGACTCCGACCAGAAAGCCGGTGACGCCCCAAAAGGTTGTTGCGATAACACCGGCACGGATGACACCATCCATATATCCGGTTTCAACGGGGCCTTTTTCGTCCCCTGCTTTTCTGACTGACCAAATAAACAGCCCGGCCGCGACGGCCATGACGATCAGTGCGTGGATTTGATAAGCCAAATCCCTCGCCCAGTTCGCCGCCAAAGCTGCGCCAAGGGCAATAACCCCAAATAGCGCAATCTTGATCCAATCCCACATGACATGCGTTCCCTTCGTTTGCCGCACACGGATTCGTGAGCGACTTTTTTTCTTATGTTTTGGCGTTTCCCATTTCAAGGAGCGGGTCGCCTTGATCCATGTCAAGTTTTCCCAGCGTACATTTTGATAGGACTCAAAAGCGGCAGGTTCCTGCCCTGCCAACCTAGGTGGAACATTTGCCTGAAAGAGGATTGGTCATGGCCTATAAGACGCTCACCCTTGTCGTCACCAACAAAGACGCGGACGGCGCTGCTCTTGCAGCTGCGCAGGGCCTTGCGCGTCATCACGACGCGCACCTCGATGTATTCTGCGTCGGTGTTGACCCCGCGCGCTACGAACCCTTGCCCGCAGGTTCAGCCGCTATCGTAATGGAAACAGGTGCAGCCGAGGCGCGCGCCCATGCCCAAGACATGGCCAATTGGGTCGAAGGCGAATTGAGGAATTCGGGTTTGGCCTATGCTGTTCAGGCGTCGGTCGTTCCTAACCTTGGCCTTGACGCTATGATTGCGCGGCTCACACGTTATAGCGATCTTGCGATTGCGGCGCAGCCTTATGGCCAAGGAGCTGGTCATATGCAGGTCAGTGCGCTCGAGGCGTCACTGTTCGGCACAGGCGTGCCGATTCTTGTGATCCCACCCACGAGCAAAGCCAACTATGCGGCGCCATTTGAGCGCGTTGTTATTGCTTGGAATGAAAGCAATGAAGCATTCGCAGCAATCCGTAAGGCAGTACCAATTCTTGCAGCTGCCGATCGTGTCGATGTTGTTCTCGTCGATCCGCCAAGCCACTCGCCCGAACGCTCCGACCCCGGTGGGGCGATCTGCTTATTGCTTGCCCGTCATGGGGTTCGGGCCGAGGTTTCGATCTTGTCACGCACATTGCCGCGGGTATCCGAGGTCATCGCACGTTTCGCCCAAGATCGGTCTGCGGACTTGATTGTTATGGGCGCCTATGGCCACTCGCGTATGCGCGAAGCAATTCTGGGCGGTGCAACCCGCGATATGCTTGAAGGGGCAGAGCTGCCCTTGTTTATAGCACACTGATGCAAAGCATGATGGCCCAGCATGACCAGATCAATTCTTGTTCAGGTAATCACGCCACCATCCATGTCGTCACCGGTTTCCATCACCAACCGCGACATTTCTGGTACTTGAACGCTTCGTTTGCCGTTCAAAGTGATAATTCCCTCCCGCTTGAGGGCAGAAATCTGGCGGCTTACGGTCTCGAGTGTCAGTCCAAGGTAATCGGCCATCGCCTCACGCGTGAGCGGAAGTTCAATCGTAACCATGCCGCCCAATGCCGCCAAGCCGATGCTCGCTTCGCGGCGGGCAAGGATCGTCAGCATGCTGGCGATTTTTTCCCGCGCGGTCTTGCGCCCAAGGATCAGCATCCATTCGCGTGCCGCGTCCAATTCGTCCATCGTCATCTCAAGCAGGCGTTCAGAGACATGTGGCATGGCAACCAGCAATTCCTCAAAGGGTTTGCGGCGAAAACAACACATGGTGACATCGGACACAGAAGTCACGTCATAGGGCGAACGGGAACGGCCCGGACGACCGATAAAGTCGGACGGCAGCAGCAGGCCAACCATTTGGGTGCGCCCGTCCTCCATGGTTTGGCTAAGCGAAGAAACTCCGCGCACCACGGATGCGACAAACGGCATGTCATCGCCCGCCCAACAGATCGTCTGACCTGCGGCGTAATTCCGATAAAACTTGATCTCTTCAAGACGCTCGAGCTCGTCGGTTTCACACCGCGCGCAAACAGCCCGATGGCGTATGGGACAGTCCCCGCATTTGACCTCGGCGGTCATATTTTTGGCCATTTACGTGCCCCCTGTTCGCAATCGGGCTTTGTCCAGTCTAACTCGGGTTTTGTCCAATGTAACTCGTTTTTTCAAAGGATTAGAAATGCCCTCCGTTAAACGACTTCGCGATCTAGGTCTATTTGACGCGCGCGCGCCACGCTACACAAGTTATCCACCAGCTAACCATTTTTCAAACGATGTCACCCCGGAAACGACTGCAGATTGGATTCGCGCGATCAAACCAGGTGCGCGTGTCTCGCTTTATCTGCATATTCCCTATTGCCGCCGGCTGTGTTGGTTCTGTGCGTGCAGAACCCAAGGCACCACAACTGATCGCCCGCTTGTGCCCTATCTTAAGCAGCTCAAAGACGAGTTGGCGCTTGTCGATACGCAGTTACCGCAGGATGTTGTGATTAGCCAAATCCACTTGGGTGGCGGCACGCCGACACTCCTTCCGCCGCATATGCTCCGCTCCCTTGGCGAATCCTTGCGGGGTTTCCGCACCGAGGCCGAAGACTTGCAATTCTCGGTCGAGATCGACCCGACCGAAGTCGATCAGGCCCGCATCGATGCATTGATGGACATCGGCATGACGCGCGCCAGCATTGGCGTGCAGGATTTTGACCCAGAAGTTCAGGAATCGATTGGCCGCATCCAAAGCTTTGACACCACAAACGACGTGGTTGGCATGCTGCGCAAGGCTGGCATCAAAAGCCTGAACATGGACATTCTATTCGGCCTTCCTCACCAGACAAAGGGGCGGATGACCGACAGCGTGCAAAAGGTGCTGTCGCTGACGCCGGACCGTGTTGCGCTTTATGGCTACGCCCATGTGCCTTGGATGGCCAAGCGGCAGGTGATGATCCCAGCCGACGCCTTGCCTGACGCCGAAGAGCGGCTGGAGTTGTTTGATACAGCGCGCCGTCTATTCATTTTGGATGGGTATCGTGAGATCGGCATCGACCACTATGCCCGCGAAGGTGACAGTCTTGCCGATGCGGATCGCGCAAAGACGATGCGCCGCAATTTTCAAGGTTACACAGACGATAATTCTGATGTTTTGATCGGCATGGGCGCCTCCGCCATCTCGCGCTATCCGCAAGGCTACGCGCAGAACAGATCGTCGTCGTCCAGTTACGCCAAAGCGATCGAACAGGGGCAGTTTGCCACAGAACGCGGTCACACGATGAGTGATGAGGACCAACTGCGGGCCGCGATGATCGAGATGATCATGTGCCGTTTTGAGCTGGACCTCGATGAACTGTCGGAAGAATTCGGCGAACCCATCGCCGCTCTGCGCGAGCGGATTAATTCCTTGCGTGAACGCCTAGGGGAATTTGTGGAAATGCGCGGCAATGTGATCCGCATCACGGAAAGCGCCCGTTTGGTCGCACGGATCGCCGCGCAAGAACTTGACGGCTACGTCATGCCCGAAGGACGTCATAGCCGCGCACTTTGACGCGCCACGTCTTGCGCCTGCCCTGTGCCAATGCCAAAGCAGACGGCAGGGGGATGTCAAAATGCGTCTTGGTCTTGTTGTCTTGGTGCTGGCCTATGTGCTCAGCCAGTTTTACCGCGCCTTTCTGGCCGTCCTTGCCCCCGTGCTTGCTACGGATATCGGCGCGACCCCCGAAGACCTCGCGCAGGCGTCGGGCCTTTGGTTTCTGGTCTTTGCGGCGATGCAAATCCCTGTTGGTGCGGCGCTGGACAGCATCGGCCCACGGCGCACAGCTGCAGGACTGTTTGCGTTGGGCGGGGCAGGTGGCGCGCTGGTCTTTGCGATGGCCACAACCCCCGCACATATCTCCATCGCGATGGTATTGATCGGGATTGGCTGTTCGCCAGTGCTCATGGCGTCCTACTACATCTTTGCGCGGGTCTATCCGGTGGCGGTTTTCGCGACGCTCGCAGGGGCCGTAATCGGCTTTGGGTCGCTCGGCAATATCGCCAGTTCTGCGCCGATGGCTTGGGCCGCTGATGCATTCGGCTGGCGTGAAACGCTGTTTGTCTTGGCGGCCGTCACGTTGTTGGTTGCGGTGCTGATCTACGCCACCGTTAGTGACCCGGAAAAAGTTGAGCACAGCCAAAAAGGGTCTGTCCTCGACCTGCTGAAAATTCCGGCGCTTTGGCTGATCTTTCCTATGATGTTTGTGAATTACGCTCCTTCCGCTGGCCTGCGCGGACTTTGGGCGGGGCCATATGCGGCGGATGTATTCGGCGCAGACGCGATCCGCATCGGTCAGGTGACGCTGATCATGGGGCTAGCGATGGTTGCGGGCAATTTTCTTTATGGCCCGTTGGACCGTCTGTTTGGCACCCGCAAATGGGTGATCTTTGTTGGCAACCTGATGGGCGCGCTGGGCTGCTTTGCCCTGTTTGCGACCCCCGACACTTCCATCTGGTACTCCGCCGTTCTGCTGGGTGTCGTCGGGCTGTTCGGCGCGTCCTTTCCGGTGCTTATCGCCCACGGCCGCGCGTCGTTTCCGGCGCATTTGACGGGGCGAGGGGTAACATTAATGAACCTGTTCGGGATCGGCGGTGTTGGCCTGATGCAGTTCGTGACAGGGCGGATCTACGAAGTTTCGTCAGAGGCGGGCGTGACCCAAGCCTATCAGACAATATTTTTGTTCTACGGCCTATTGGTCTGCGCGGGTCTTACGATTTATGCTTTCAGCAAAGACCGCACCGACTAGTCTCCCCTTCCCCTTGGCCCTCAATGCCGCTATGCAGCACGCGGTTTAATCAAGGAGCCAGATAGATGGGCTATAAAGTCGTCGTTGTCGGCGCTACGGGTAACGTAGGTCGTGAAATGCTGAACATTCTGGACGAGCGCCAGTTTCCCGTGGACCAAATTGCCGTATTGGCAAGCCGCAAGTCATTGGGTACCGAAGTTTCGTTTGGCGACAAAACCCTGAAAACCAAAGACCTTGATACCTTTGATTTCACGGGTTGGGATATCGCCCTGTTCGCTGTCGGCACGGACGCGACCAAGATCTATGCGCCCAAGGCCGCCGCAACTGGCTGCGTAGTCATCGATAACTCGTCACTTTATCGCTATGATCCCGACGTGCCGCTGATCGTGCCCGAAGTGAACGCTGACGCGATTGTTGGGTATTCCAAGAAAAACATTATCGCTAACCCGAATTGCTCTACCGCGCAGATGGTTGTGGCCCTCAAGCCGCTGCATGATCGCGCCAAAATCAAGCGCGTTGTTGTGTCGACCTATCAATCCGTTTCCGGCAGCGGCAAAGAAGCCATCGACGAATTGTGGAACCAGACCAAGGGCGTCTATGTCCCCGGTCAGGAAGTCGCGCCACGCGTCTATCCCAAGCAGATCGCGTTTAACGTGATTCCGCAGATCGACGTGTTCATGGACAGCGGCGATACCAAAGAAGAATGGAAGATGGTCGCCGAGACCAAAAAGATTCTTGATAAATCGATCAAAGTCACCGCGACCTGCGTGCGGGTGCCTGTGTTCGTCGGCCATTCGGAATCGATCAACATCGAGTTTGAAGAGTTTCTCGACGAAGACGAAGCCCGCGATATCCTGCGCGAAGCCCCCGGCATCATGGTGATAGACAAGCGCGAAGACGGTGGCTACGTCACCCCGATTGAATGCGTTGGCGACTACGCGACCTTTATCAGCCGCATCCGTCAGGACGTCACAATCGACAACGGCATCAACCTGTGGTGCGTCAGCGATAACCTGCGCAAGGGCGCTGCCCTGAATGCGGTGCAGATCGCAGAAGTGCTGGGCGTGAGAGTGCTGAAAAAGGGCTAATACCCCTTATTTAATGCTAAGAATTTTGATCCGGTGGCGCACAACTGCGTTGCCGGATTCAAAGATGTAGCCGCTGCAGCAGATGTGATAAGCTGCGCCTATGTCTTGGAGAATTATAAAAACAATCTTGATCCTGCCCGGCACGGCTCTGGTCTACGTGCCGCTTCTGATCCACTATTTTAGCGGCGGTTGGCCGTTCGGCGGGTCTGTAGGTGGGACGTTGGCTTGGATCGTTGCTGCGGCGTTAGCTGTCCCAGCGATTGCACTGGCGGCCACGACCATGCGGCTGTTTATCCACCAAGGTGAAGGGACACCGGCCCCTTGGGACCCGCCAACAAAATTCGTCGTGAGCGGGCCCTATAGCTACGTGCGAAATCCGATGCTGACATCGGTCATTATTTTGATCATTGCCGAGGGGATCGCGTTCAACAGCACCGCCCTGTTGGGCTGGGCGGTAGCGTTTTATGCTTTTAATACCGCCTACTTTATCGCCTCGGAGGAACCAGCACTCGCGCAGCGTTTTGGCCGCACCTACCTAAGCTACAAATCTGCCGTGCCGCGGTGGCTGCCAAATCGTTGGCCATACGAGGCGCCACACGGCGACTAACCGCTGAGTTGTGTCGCGATACGCTCTTTTAATTGCCGCCTCGCCAAGGATTGCACTTTGGCCTGCGTCACATTCCTATGACATCGTTAACGCACCTTAAGGAGTATCCCGTGTTGCGCCCGATTCTCGCTTCCAGCCTCATCGCCCTTCTTGCCGCCGCGCCCGCGTTGGCCGACACGTTCGAGGCCCCCGCCGATATCACCGCCGTGACGATCTATCCCCAAGGTGCAACCGTCGTGCGGCAAGTCATCTTCGATGTGCCCGCAGGCACCCACGAGGTCATCGTGCCCGGTCTGCCCGCAAACACCATCGCCGAAGCCCTGCGCGTGACGCCCTCGGATGGCGTGCGGATCGGAGCGCTGTCATTGGCAAAGGGGCGGCAACCCGTGACCGACGACACCCCCAGCGATGCTGTCGTGGCTGCGACAGCCGAGGTTGAACGCCTTGAGCAAGTCCTGCGCGACCACGACACCGCCATTTCCATGATCCGCTTGGCGGTCATGGCCGCTGAAGAACAAGTCGCGTTCTTGCGGGGACTAAGCAATCAAGATGGTCTGGCAGCCACATCCCCCGACGACATCCGCGCACTGGCGCAGCTTGTTGGCTCTGAAACCTTCGCTGCACGCCAGTCAGCGCTTGAAGCCGAAGTTGAAGCCCAAGCCGCGTTGCGTGACCGCGCCGATGATGGCGAATTGTTGGACAGGGCGCGCCAGGCTCTTGCCGCGCTAACAGCCCCTGTCAATCAGGGTGCGGTGCTGAGCCTGACCGTGCAAACTCAAACAGACGGCCCTGTCACCTTGGATATTTCCACCATCGTCGGCGATGCCTACTGGCGGCCAACTTATGACCTACGTCTGACGCGCGGCGACACCCCGACGCTGGACATTGATCGCAACGTGCTGGTCACCCAAAACAGTGGTGAAGATTGGGACGGCGTTGCGCTAACCCTGTCCACGGCCCGTCCGGGCGGGCAAAGCCAAGCGGGAGAGGTCTACGGCATACGCCGCCAGATCGTGAGCGAGGAAGATCTACAGAGGGATCGCGCGCAGGCAGCTGATAGCTATGGTGGCCTTATGGCTGCGCCGCAGATGGAGGTGTCACCAGTCGTAGTTCTGCAAGAAGCCGGCATGTACACCAACCTGATGGGGGCAAACGTGACCTATACTTACGGCGGCGAAGTCACGATCCGTAATGGTGTCGATGATTTGCGCCTGACGCTGGATACGCAAACCGTGACGCCGGATGTTTGGGCTGCCGCCGCGCCGATGGGTGACGACAGCGCCTATATGGTCGCTGAACTGGTCAACACCACGGGCGAAGTTTTGCTTCCCGGTGATGCGCTGCTGATCGCTGATGGTAGCCTTGTCGGATATACGCAACTACCCCTGATCGCAGCCGGTGATGACACCAAAATTGGCTTTGGCGTGATCGACGGCATCAGGTTGAACCGCATCGTGCCTGACCGGACCGAAGGCGATATTGGCGTGCTATCGCGCAGCAATCAACAGACAGAAACGGTTGTTATGACGGTCGAAAACCTAACGGGCGAAGACTGGCCCATCCGCCTGCGTGATCGCATTTATTATTCCGATCAGGACGATCTGGTCGTGGAATACACCGCGAGCCTGCCGGTGAGCGAGCAAGACCCCGACGGGCGGCGCGGCGTGTTGGAGTGGCAGTTTGATTTGGCGGCAGGTGCTAAGCAGGAAATCCGCCTTGAGCATAGCCTGACTTGGCCAACAGGCTATGTGCTGCGATAGCGGTTACAAAAGACTGCGAGGGGCCAATTAGTCCGGGCCCTTCGCTAGAATCGTTCTGCCCGCAGCACTTCGCAATCGCTGACTGTGACAACGCCCATGTGCCGTTCAACGACTTTGAACGCGGCCTCAAGCAGAGTATCAAGCCGTTCAGGCCGGATGATACAGACGACTTGCATCATACCGGAACGGCCAACCTGACCTTCGCGTGTCCATTGCCCCGAGCGGCCAGACCCTCCGAGAACGGGCAAGATTGAATAGCCCTGCACGCCCGCTTCGGTCAGAGCATTGGTTAAACGGCGCTCCATCGGTGCTTCGATGATGATCGCCACACGTTTTGCCTTGTGCGTTTCCATTAGTTGACCCCCACGATTGCGCTGGCCACCGCAACATACAGCGGGATGCCAATGGTAAGATTGAACGGAAATGTGACGCCCAGCGATAGCGTCAGATAGATCGACGGGTTCGCTTCGGGCAGGGCCACGCGCATGGCCGCCGGAACGGCGATGTAGCTTGCCGATGCAGACAGCACCATCATCAGCGCGACACCCCCCGCGGACAGCCCGATCAACAATCCAAAGCCAAGCCCGATCGTGCTGCCAATCAGTGGCATCAGAACTGCGAATGCCACGGTTGCCATACTTATCTGGCCACGCACTTCCCGCAGGCCCCGACCCGCGACAAGCCCCATATCAAGCAAGAACAGGCACAACACACCCGTAAACGGCGCAACGATAAAGCTGGCGATCTTTTCCAACCCGTCTTGTCCGGTGATTGCGCCAATCGCAAATGAACCCACCAAAAGAACAATGGACCCGTTCAACATAATTTCGCGCAGAAGGGTCGCGTCCATCCGACCACCATCTGGCGCACCACGTGCAACCAGCCACAGGGCAGAAAGGATCGCGGGGGCCTCCATCATGGCAGCAACAGCAACCATGTATCCTTCGGAATCAATCAGACGGCTTTCCAGCACGGACGTCGCCGCGACAAATGTCACGATTGATATCGACCCGTAGTGGGCCGCGACCGCGGCGGCATCAAGCCGGTTCAGGTTTGTCATCACACGCAAAAGGCCAAAGGCGATGAACGGCAGGAAGAAAGAAAGCACAACGCCCGCCCCAAGGCTGGCAATCAATCGGGCGTCAACACCGTGGGCGGCGACGCTCGCCCCGCCCTTAAAGCCGATTGCAAACAGCAGATATAGCGAAAGCGTTTTTGCCGCCGCCTCGGGTACGGAAAGGTCTGATCGGGCAAGTGCAGCAGCGACACCAAGAACAAAAAACAAAATCACAGGAGAAAGCAGGTTCGTGGTGGCAAGGTCGAAGATATCGGCCATGTCAAAATCCCTTACTGGACTTAGAGTAATTAGAGCGAAAGTGACCCAAGGAAAGGCTAGACTGTCACAAAACCTGCCGAAGCCGGATCATAAGCCTCGAGTGTGCCTTCGCCGATGTCGGTCCACATGCCATGGAGCGATAGCATTCCGTCTTCAAATGCCGCTTGCACGAATGGAAACGTCATCAGGTTTTCAAGTGATACCAAAACGGATTGCTTTTCCAGCTCACGCAGACGGGTGCTGTCGTCGCCTTTCTCCAGTCGTTCAAAACCAGGGCGCAGAATATCCATCCACCGGCCTACAAAGCTTGTCGATTTTTCCAACTCGGGGGCAAGACCGCTGCACATTTCGTAACATCCCTGCACGCCACCGCAATTGGAGTGACCGAGCACGATCAGATGCGCAACCTTTAACGTGGTTACCGCATATTCGATCGCGGCAGATGTGCCGTGGTGATCGCCGTCTGGCAGGTATTGAGGGACAAGGTTTGCGATATTGCGGTGAATAAAGAACTCTCCCTGATCCGCTCCGAAAATCGACGTTACATGCACGCGGCTGTCACAACATGACACGATCATCGCACGCGGGCGCTGGCCCATTTCGGCAAGGTGGCGATACCAACTGCGGTTATCCTCGAACGAGGTGGCTTTCCAGCCGTGGTAGCGTTTAATCAGGTAATCGGGGAGTGGTTTGGCGTGGCGCATTTGAACTCTCACTGGTTTGCGCCCTAAATAGGCTGAATTTTCGGGAATTTCGAGAGATTTCTGCGGCGCGCATCAACCGATTGGGAACCATCACGGCATATGAGGGTGATATGAACCTTGACCCAAACATATGCGCTTTAGGCGGCAACGACATTATTGCGCTGCGGCCGCTGGATTCGCTGCGCATCGACCCTGTGCCAATCGCGCAAATGGTCGATACCTTGGGTGAAATCGCGGCCGAAGAAGTAATATGTTGCGCGCTCGAAGATTTGACACGTCATTTGCGCAGGATAAGTGACTTCCATTTGGCGTGTGATTTTACCAACGTCGCCGCTCGCGCGAGGGCCGTCGTTGATCTGGCCGATCGTATAGGGCTTCCGAACCTTGCCAAAGTCGCGCGCGATGTAACTGTCTGCGTAGTGAGCAATGATGATACCGCCGTCGCCGCCACCGTCGCACGACTGATCCGTTTGTCTGATCTGGCATTGTTCGAGGTTGGAACACGCCAGAACCAAGGCGGATAGGCCTCTTGCGGGCGCGGCATAACGCGCTAGGGTCAGGTCATATATCACCGGAGCCGCTACGATGTTAATCCCTGCACCAAACCCGCGGTTTGCACCATCCTCGCCGGATTCAATTGCGCTAATCACCTGCACGCCTGACACTGTAGACGCTGCGCTGGGTGCCTTGCCAAAATCGCAGGCAAGTTGGGCCCGCGCCCAAGGATTTCAGGGCGGCGTGGCGGACTGCGTTGTGCTCCCGAATGCTGAAGGTGGTCTTGCTGCTGCCCTGATCGGGTTGGGTGATGCAAAGGCGCAAAAGCGCGATCGCTTTTTGGCGGCTGCCGCGATGCGAAAATTACCATCCGGGGTCTATCAATTCGCAGATGGATTGGCTGGCGCCGCCCTGGAAGAGGCTTGCCTTGGCTGGCTTTTGGAAACCTATCGGTTTGACCGCTACGCTGCGCAAAAACCGATGGCCGCGCAGCTGGTCGCGCCTGATGGTGTCGATGCCGAACGCCTTGAAATCATCGCAGCCGGTGAATTCCTGACCCGCGATCTGATTAACACGCCGGCCTCTGATATGGGGCCGGATAACCTTGAGGCCGCGGCGCGCGGTCTCGCCAACACGCACCAGGCCAAGATCGACGTCACAACTGGTGACGCTTTGCTTGCGGCGAATTTTCCGATGATCCATGCCGTTGGACGCGCCGCCGATCGCGCGCCGCGCTTGATTGATATGCGCTGGGGCAAGGCCGGACCAAAACTGACTTTGGTGGGCAAGGGGGTGTGTTTTGACACCGGCGGGCTGAATATCAAACCCGGTGCGTCGATGGGTTTGATGAAAAAAGATATGGGCGGCGCGGCTGCGGTTCTTGGCCTTGCGCATATGATTATGGCGCTTGGACTACCCATGCAGTTGCGCGTGTTGATTCCGGCCGTGGAAAACAGCATTGGCGGCAACGCATTCCGCCCGCAGGACATTCTGACAAGTCGCAAAGGGCTTACGGTGGAAATCAACAACACTGACGCCGAAGGGCGCTTGGTATTGGCAGATGCGCTGGCTTTGGCGGACGAAGACGCGCCAGACCAGATTATTTCGATGGCGACACTGACGGGCGCGGCGCGCGTGGCGGTTGGCCCCGATATCGCGCCGTTCTTCACCGATGATGATGGCATGGCAAACCACATTGCGGCGGCTTCCCGCGCCGTGGCTGATCCGGTGTGGCGGATGCCATTTCATGACCCCTACGAGGCGATGATCGAACCCGGTGTGGCCGATCTGGACAACGCGCCCAAAGGTGGGTTCGCAGGTGCGACTACCGCAGCGCTGTTCTTGCGACGCTTTGTGGACACGGCACCCTATACACATTTTGACATTTACGGCTGGCAACCCACCGCCGCGCCCGCGCGCGCCAAAGGCGGGGTCGGGCAAGGCACGCGCGCATTGCTGCACGCATTGCCTGACATCTTGGGTTTTTGATGGACCGCCGACTTACCCCTGCCAACGGGCGCGTCGCGGCTGCTTTGCTTGAGGGGCGGGTTGCGGCTGACAAATACGTTCAGGGCTGGACGCAAAGCGTGATCCTGCCCGTGGTTGATCTTTGTGCCCAACCGCACGGCGCGCGTGACCGACAGTTGCTCCTTGGCGCGCCCGTCACGGTGTTCGAGGACCACGAAGGCATTTGTTTTGTGCAGTCTAATTCTGACGGCTATGTCGGGTACATTCCGCACCACGCGCTGGGTGAACCAGCGGTGATGACCCACCGTGTTGCGACCCCAGCAACCCACGCCTACGCGTCTGATGATCTGAAATCGTCCAACCGGATGCATCTGTCATTCGGCGCTCAGGTTGAGGTGTTGAACGAACGCCACAAGTTCTTTGAGACTACGCATGGCTTCATTCCTAAGAAACACCTGCGCCCGCTTTCGCAGCCATTTTCGGATCCGGTAACGATTGCACAAATGCATTGCGGCGCGCCCTATCTATGGGGCGGCAACAGTATCTTGGGTATTGATTGTTCCGGTCTGGTCCAAGTCGGACTGCGCGCATGCGATATCGCCTGCCCTGCCGATAGCGACTTGCAGCTTGCCGATCTTGGGCACAACATCGCGCAAGACGCACCTTTGCAACGCGGTGATCTGTTGTTCTGGAAGGGGCATGTTGGCCTGATGGTTGACCCTGACACGCTACTTCATGCCAATGCGCATCAAATGGCTGTCACCTACGAACCTGTGGCGAATGCGATTCTGCGAATCGCGGCGCAGGGGGATGGCGATGTGATTTCGCGCAGGCGGTTATGATTAATTGACGGCGCGAATTAGTTTCCGCTCTAGCACCCGCAACACCTGTTTCAGGTCATTGCCGCGTTTAAGGATTTGCCCATCCATTCCGACGACAGCGTATTGCCCCTGCCTTACACGCAGGCGCGGGCGCTTTTCAATCCGGTAGATCGGGTTCTCAGCAGAGCGGCGAAACACCGAAAAAACTGCGACTTCGCGCAAGCATGAAATCCCGTAGTCGCGCCATTCGCCTGCGGCAACCATGCGCCCGTACAGCCCCAGAATCGACCCCAATTCGGTGCGGTGAAAAGCGACCTGCTCGGGTATTGCGCCTCCGAAAGGCGAGATATTTTGCACTGTCATGAGGTCAGAGTTGCGCCGAAACGATTGCAAATCAAGTAAATGCTGGTTTCCAGACAAAGGCATCCGTAAATGGCCCCGCTTTTGCCCAGATCTTGCCCGATTGAGCAGGCATCAAAGGATCAGCGAAACGATCCTGATACTGCGATAACAGCCCCCACCCAGTTAGTGGTGTCAGGATCTCGCAACGTGAACGAGGCCCCTGCGCACGCTGCGTGGGGGCCCTTTCGTTTTCAGCCGCACCAAATTCGGCGGATGCGTTGGTCTTCGGGGATATCAAAATTAATACGCTCGCTGCGGTAGTCCGCTGTCACAGGCATTCCGGGCCGGATCAACCGCACCTGTCCAAGGATCAAAACCCGTTCAAGCGCTGTGGCAGGTTGCCCGATCAGGTCCGCGCGCGGGGCTGCATGACAGGTATCATCGCCGATAATTGGCATCTGGGGCAACGGAATCTGCTGATCGGGGAGCGTCCCAACCGGCGCTTCACAAGCGGCCAATGCAACTAACACTATGAAGAAAAACCTTTTCATACCAATATTTTAGATACTCGTGCATGAAATGGCAAGATTGAGCGTTGATCTTGTGCTTTGTTTGGCGGACTCTGCCGCAAAATAGACGAGAGGATATCATCATGCGAACACGCGCCGCCGTTGCCACCGCTGCAGGAAAACCGTTGGAAGTCATGGAAGTGAACCTTGATGGCCCGCGCGCCGGCGAGGTTCTGGTCGAGATCAAAGCGACCGGCATTTGTCATACTGACGAATTCACACTGTCGGGCGCTGATCCCGAAGGGCTGTTTCCGGCGATTCTGGGCCATGAGGGCGCGGGTGTTGTGCTCGAAGTCGGTCCCGGTGTGACCAGCCTGAAACCCGGCGATCACGTCATCCCGCTTTACACGCCCGAATGTCGTGAGTGCGAGTATTGCTTGAACCCGAAAACTAACCTGTGTCAGGCGATCCGTAGCACCCAAGGTGCGGGTCTGATGCCTGATGGGACCAGCCGCTTTTCCATGCTCGATGGCACTCCGATCTTGCACTACATGGGCTGTTCGACCTTTGCCAATCACACTGTTCTGCCTGAAATCGCGCTTGCCAAGGTCCGCAAAGACGCACCGTTCGATAAGATTTGCTACATCGGTTGCGGCGTCACAACGGGTATCGGTGCAGTCATCAACACCGCCAAAGTCGAGATCGGCAGCCGCGCGATTGTGTTCGGGTTGGGCGGTATCGGATTGAATGTGGTCCAAGGCCTGCGCCTTGCTGGTGCCGACCAAATTGTCGGCGTTGATCTGAACCCCGACAAGGTCGCTATGGCGACACGTTTCGGCATGACCGATTTCGTGAATCCGTCCGAAGTTGACGGCGATCTGGTGGCCTATCTTGTGGCGCTGACAAAGGGCGGCGCGGATTATACGTTCGATGCCACGGGCAATGTTGGTGTTATGCGCACAGCGCTGGAATCCGCGCATAAGGGCTGGGGCGAAAGCATCATCATCGGCGTGGCCCCCGCGGGTGCCGAGATCAGCACACGCCCTTTCCAACTGGTAACAGGGCGTAGCTGGCGCGGCACGGCCTTTGGTGGTGCGCGCGGGCGCACCGATGTGCCCCAGATTGTCGACTGGTACATGGAGGGCAAAATCGAGATCGACCCGATGATCACCCACACAATGCCGCTGGACGACATCAACAAGGGCTTCGACCTGATGCACGCAGGCGAAAGCATCCGGTCTGTGGTTCTTTACTAGACAAGCATTATCAAGGCGCCTGGGGTTGTACCCTAGGCGCCATAGCGCGCCAGAAATGTGGTGACAGCACCCTGTGCGACTCGTTGTTTTTCCGCATCGGTAAAGCTTTCGGCCATGTTGAAAATCGCCCGTGTGAAAAGATTGGCTTTGCACAACTCGTGGAACTGGTCGGCAGCAAGGGCAACATCATCAATGACAAGTTCACCGCGCGCGACCGCTTTTTCGAAATAGTCTACGAGACGTTCACGGATCAGGGCAGGGCCACTGTCATAGAACTCTCGGCCTAACTCGGGAAAGCGATCGCTCTCGGCGACGCAAATACGGAAAATGCGTTGCCCAACTTCTGATGTGATAAATTCGATCATGTGATCTGCGGCTTTAAGAAGCACATCCGCCACAGGTGCAGCCACATCTATTTTCTCGGCAGCATGGTCCGCTTGGCGGCAGCACTCGCCCTTGGCGACTTCCATAAACAAAAGGCGCTTGTCGGGGAAATAGCTATAAAGGGTCGCTTTGGACACGCCAGCAGCGCGGGCGATGTCGTCAACGCTTGCACCCTCAAAGCCGCAGGCAAGAAATACCTCGGTCGCGCCGGCAAGGACCTGATCGAATTTCCGACCCTTTTTTATTGTGCTGGTGCCGTCTGGCATGCGCGCCCTCCATTTGTTCGACCATGATAAACTGTTTAGTTTAATTCGGGCAAGTGCTGTCGGCGCGCGCACCGACTTACAAACTCGAAGAACTGATCACTTTAGCCACTTGCAGCTAAGTATGGGGATGTTACTTTAGAATGGCTCTAAGAAAGGGACAGCTATGATACCGGGTATTTCTTCTCGCCGCCGCTTCCGCGATTTGACTGAACAAGAAGTTCTCGCGCTCGCGATCTCTTCTGAGGAGGACGACGCTCGAATCTATCGCAGTTATGCCGAAATGTTGCGCGCTGAATTTCCGTCTTCTGCCGCCGTGTTTGATGGCATGGCCGCCGAAGAGGATGAACATCGTCGCCTTCTGATTGATCTGCATACGAAGCGTTTTGGCGATGTCATCCCGCTGATCCGACGCGAACATGTGTCGGGGTTTTATGCGCGTCGGCCCATCTGGTTGATCGAAAACCTTGGGATTGACCGGATCCGCAATGAAGCCGCGCAGATGGAACGAGACGCCGAGCGTTTTTACCGTTCCGCCGCTGCCGCTACGACAGACGCGCAAACGCGCAAGCTTCTGGGTGATCTGGCCGCTGCCGAGGCGGGCCATACCCAAGCCGCAAACGCGCTTCAAGACAAGCACCTTGATGATAGCGCCCGCGGTACCGAGGCCGAGGTCGCGCATCGCCAATTCGTGCTGACATGGGTGCAGCCGGGCTTGGCCGGGCTGATGGATGGGTCTGTGTCGACCCTCGCGCCGATCTTTGCAGTTGCGTTTGCAACGCAGAATACCTGGACGACCTTCCTTGTGGGCCTCGCAGCCTCGGTCGGCGCGGGCATTTCGATGGGCTTTACCGAAGCAGCGTCGGATGACGGTCAGATTTCGGGGCGCGGTTCGCCGGTCAAGCGGGGCATCGCGTCTGGCGTCATGACCACGGTTGGCGGATTGGGGCACGCGATGCCTTATCTGATTACCGATTTCTGGACCGCGACGGTGATCGCGATCATCGTGGTATTCGTCGAATTGTGGGCAATTGCGTGGATTCAAAGCCGCTACATGCAAACGCCGTTCTTTCGGGCTGCATTGCAGGTTGTTGTCGGTGGTGCTCTCGTCCTTGCGGCAGGTGTGCTTATCGGGTCGGGGTGACGGGTTTTTTCAAGAGTTCGGGTGAAAAACCTACAAAGACTTTTGCCCTCGCTGAAACCCGGTGTTAAGCTTGGGTCATGTGGGAAATATTTCTTCAGACGGTGCCGTTTTTTGCGTTGATCGGCCTAGGCTACGGCGCGGGTCGCACAGGCTTTTTCACGCCCGAAGCGACGGCTTACCTGACGAAATTCGTCTTTTACTTTGCGCTGTCGGCGATGCTGTTCAGTTTTTCTGCGAATTTGTCGCTGGCTGAAATCATCAATTGGCCGTTCATCTCTGCCTACCTTTTGGGGACGATGACGATTTATTTGGTGGCGACAGGTGTGGCGCTATTGCGCAATCGTGGCATCGAAGAAGCCGCTGTCGAAGCACAGTGCGCCGTAATCGGTAACGTCGGCTTTCTAGGTATTCCAATGCTGGTGCTGCTTTTGGGTGAAAACGCCATTGGTCCTGTGATGATGGTCTTGGCGGTTGATCTGATCGTCTTTGGCAGCCTGATTGTGATCCTAATCACGGGATCGCGCGACGGTCGGATGTCACTGGGCGTTCTGCGCACGGTCGGCCTTGGCCTGCTGAAAAACCCGATGATCGTCGCGATTAGCCTTGGCTTGATCGTTTCGGCGCTTAGCCTGCCTATTCCTGCTCCGATTAACCAATTCCTGTCGATTCTTGGCGCTGCGGCGACTCCTGGCGCACTGTTTGCTATCGGTGCGTCGCTTGCGGGTAAATCCGCCGAACGGCTCGCTGTGGCTGGCTGGCTGTCCTTTGCCAAGCTGGTCCTGCATCCCGCTGCCGTTGCGTTTGCCGCGCTGGTGATGTTTCCCGTCGAACCCTATGCGGCGGGTGTGATGATTGTCGCGGCGGCCTTGCCTGTGGCCGGAAATGTCTACATCTTGGCGCAGCACTACGCGGTCGCGCCGCATCGCGCCTCTGCCTCGATCCTGATTTCCACAGTGGGCAGCGTGTTGACAGTCTCCGGTGTCATGGCCCTTATTCAAAAACTCTGATCCGGAGCATTCATGTCCGAAATCGCCCCAACCTATCAAGCCTTGCCGCTGCCAGACCGACGCGATGTCAGTGACGCGGAAATGACCCGTGACGCTAATCGTTTTTATGACCTGATGAAGACGCGGCACACAATCCGTGAGTATTCGCCGCGTCCCGTTCCAGCCGAAGTAATTTCCACATGCATCCGCGCCGCTGGCACCGCACCCAGTGGCGCCAACCAGCAACCTTGGCATTTTGTAGCGATCTCTGATCCGGCGATGAAATCGCGTGTTCGCGCGGCTGCCGAAGAAGAGGAAGTTAAATTCTACGACGGCGGCGGCGGTGATGCATGGCTTAAGGCGTTAGAGCCTATTGGGACCGGCGCAGATAAGCCGCATCTGGATATCGCGCCTTGGTTGATTATCATTTTTGCCCAGCGTTGGGGCGAACGTGATGGAGAGCGGATCAAGCACTACTATGTCCCCGAAGGTGTCGGTATCGCCACTGGCATGTTGATCACTGCGCTTCACACGGCGGGGCTCTCTTGCCTGACCCACACGCCCAATCCGATGAAGTTCCTGAACGATCTGTGCGACCGTCCCGATAATGAAAAACCGATCATGATTTTGGCCGTGGGCCACCCGAATGACGAGGCCACCGTGCCTGCTGTCGCCAAAAAGAAGAAACCGCTGGACGAGATCATGACCGTCTACGCGGCCAAGGAGTAGCCCCATGGAAACCATTTCCGAAAACCGCTGTTTCGGCGGCACCCAAGGCGTCTATTCGCACAAATCCGGCACCTGTGGCGTCGATATGACCTTCGGGTTGTTCCTGCCAGAAGAGGCCGAACACGCCCCCGTGCCGGTCTTGTGGTATCTGTCTGGTCTGACCTGCACCCACGAGAACGCGATGGTCAAAGCTGGCGCGCAGATATGGGCCGCGGAACACGGGATTGCGCTGTGTTTTCCCGACACCTCGCCGCGCGGCGAAGGGGTCGCGGATGATGATGCCTATGACTTGGGGCAGGGCGCGGGCTTCTATGTGAATGCCACGCAGAAACCTTGGGCGCCACATTTTCAAATGTGGGATTATGTGGTTGATGAATTGCCCCGCTTGATCACTGCGAATTTTGCGATCGACGAAAACCGCCAGTCGATCACCGGTCATTCTATGGGCGGGCATGGCGCACTGACGCTGGCCATGGGCCTCCCGGGGCGTTTCCAGTCCGTGTCGGCGTTTTCGCCAATCTGTAACCCGATGAACAGCGACTGGGGCCGTAAGCAATTCGCGGCCTATCTGGGTGACGACGAGGCCAAATGGGCCGCCCATGACGCTACCATGTTGATGGAAAAACAGGGTTTTGACGGGCCGCTACTGATCGACACAGGCACCGCCGATCAATTCGGTGATCTGCTGAAAACCGAAAGCCTTGCCGCCGCTATCGCCACCCGCCGCCAGCCCGCGCAACTGCGGCTGCAAAAGGGTTACGACCATAGCTATTTCTTCGTAAACACATTCATCGAGGACCATGTCGCGTTCCATGCCGAGGCGCTGTATTCGTGATTTATATCGACGCCGATGCCTGCCCCGTAAAGGCCGAAGTTGAAAAGGTCGGTACCCGCCATGGCGTGCGCATCTTCGTCGTCAGCAATGGCGGGTTGCGCCCCTCGCAAAACCCGCTCGTGGAAAACGTGATCGTGCCCGACGGGCCCGACGTCGCCGATATGTGGATTGCAGACCGTGCGGGCGCGGGTGATGTGGTGATCACCGGCGACATCCCCTTGGCCGCAAAATGTGTCGAGTCAGGCGCGCGCGTGCTGAAACACAACGGCGAGGCGTTGACCCAAGCCAACATCGGCAACATACTCGCGACGCGCGACCTGATGGCCGATATCCGCGCGGCTGATCCGTTCCGCCAAGGCGGCGGCAAGGCGTTCGGCAAGGCGGATCGCTCAAGGTTTCTGGACGCATTGGAACGGGAATTGCGGGCCGTGTCGCAAAGCGGCAAGACGGCACCCTGATCGTTGGGTCAAGTAACCCAATGACACGGCTTTTAACCCTTTCTCCATTGATGCTTGGTGCGCTAACGGCTTCAATCGCCGTCTTCTTTTTCTCGATCAACGATGTCGCGATCAAGTTTCTGTCCGGGGGCTATGCCCTGCACCAAGTGGTCCTGTTCCGCTCGATCCTGGGTCTTATTTTTCTCGCGGCGTTTGTTTTGCCCTTCGCAGGTGGCCTGCGGGTCTTACATACCAAACGGCTGGGGATGCACGTCTTGCGCGGGGCCTGCGTTGTCTTTTCGAACATGACGTTTTTCCTTGGCCTTGCGGCAATGCCGTTGGCCGAGGCCGTTGCGATATTTTTTATCAGCCCACTGGTAATCACCGTCTTTTCAGTCGTCTTTTTGGGTGAGACCGTCGGGCCACGTCGCTGGTTCGCAGTGGCCATCGGATTGCTTGGCGTGATCGTCGTGCTGCGCCCCGGCACGCATGCGTTTCAGATGGCCTCGCTCTTCCCGCTTGCGGCCGCGTTTGGCTATGCGGGGCTGCACATGTTGACCCGCAAGATCGGCACCACGGAATCTGCTGCCACCATGTCGGTTTATATTCAGGTGATGTTTGTTTTGGTCAGCCTTGTGATGGGTCTGTTCTTTGGTGCTGGACAGTTTGCAGATCAAACTGACCCGTCCATGGCGTTCTTGTTTCGCGCGTGGATTTGGCCAGACCCGTCCGATTACCCGATCCTACTTCTATTGGGGGCATGTTCGGCGATTGGCGGTTTTTGCATCTCGCAAGCCTACCGCGCAAGCGAGGCCGCATTGGTCGCGCCGTTTGAATATCTGGCGATGCCGCTGTCGATCCTCTGGGGCGTCCTTGTCTTTGGGGAATGGCCCGATTTCATCAGCTACCTTGGCATCACGCTGATCCTTGGTTCGGGCCTTTATATGATATGGCGCGAATGGCGGGTAGGCAGCGGGCAGATAGATACACCCCAAGCCCGCCGCTAGCCCTTTTGGTCTTGGCGCGAATGGGTTTAGATGGGGGCAACCAGAGGAGGTTCCATGCCTATCCAAGCCGTCATATTCGACATCGGCAACGTCCTGATCGAATGGCAACCCGAGCGGTTCTACGACGGCGAAATCGGCGAGGATCGCCGCCGTGCGTTTTTCGACACGCTTGATCTGCACGCGATGAACGATGACGTGGATCGCGGCGCGCCTTTTCGCGAGCGCATCTATGCCGAGGCGGAAAAGCACCCCGAATGGCGCGCCGAAATTCGCATGTGGCACGACCGCTGGTCCGACATGGCGACCCCGACGATTGATCATTCCGTGCGGTTGTTGCGCGCATTGCGCACCAAGGGCGTCCCGGTCTTTGCCCTGACGAATTTCGGTGTCGAGACCTTTGAGATTGGCCGCGTCAGATATCCGTTCCTCAACGAGTTTGACCGCCATTATGTGTCGGGACACATGCGCGTGATAAAGCCCGAGCCGTTGATTTATCAGATGGTCGAACAGGATTGTGGCATCACTCCCGAGGCCCTTCTGTTCACGGATGACAGGATCGACAATATCAATGTGGCGACCACACGCGGCTGGCAAACGCATGTATTTGACGGGCCGCAGCCATGGGCAGATCGCTTGATCGCCGAAGGACTACTAACCGAGAGGGAAGCAAAATGACCGAGATGATCCCATTTGCCGAAGGCGAAAAAAGACTGGATTGGATGGCCCTGACCCGCGCTATTGCCGCAGGTCACGATCTACCAAAGGCGAAGGTCGAGGATGTGTTCATCTACCGTGGTAACGACACCCTATTGAACCGGTCGGCGTGGATTGATGGCATGGGGTTGGCGGTGAAATGCGCGACGATTTTTCCGGCCAATCGTGACGTCGGCAAGCCTGCTATAGGTGGCGCTGTCAGCCTGTTTTCCGACGATGATGGCAGCCTTGAGGCAATTCTTGATTTCCACCTTGTGACGAAGTGGAAAACCGTAGGCGACAGCCTTTTGGCGGCCACACGCCTTGCCCGCAAAGATAGCCGCAACATATTGATTGTCGGTGCGGGAACCGTGGGACACGGGTTGCGCGCGGCCTATGCCACGGCCTTTCCTGATGCACGGTTCACCATCTGGAACCGGTCACCCAAGGGCGCGCAGGAATTTGCGCAAGATTTCCCCGATGTCGCGATCGCCGATGATCTGGAAACTGCCGTGCGTGCGGCAGACATTGTGACCTCGGCAACGATGACAACAACGCCCATTATCAAAGGCGAATGGTTGCAGCCGGGCCAGCACATTGACCTGATCGGTGCGTATCGCCCCGACATGCGCGAGGCTGATGATGCGGCGATCAAACGCGCCCGCGTCTTTGTCGACAATCGCCACACAACGATGGATCACATCGGTGAACTCAAGACCCCATTGGCCGAGGGCGTGATCACCCGTGATCATGTGGTTGCGGATTACTACGATCTGGCGTCGTTCACCCGAAACAGTGCATCCGAGATCACGCTTTTCAAAAACGGTGGTGGCGCGCACCTTGATTTGATGGTCAGCCGCTACATCCTCGACGCATGGAAAGGGCAATAATGGGATCGGATTTGTGTTGCGTCCGCGTGATTAGGCAGGGACCAGCTCGACGCGTTTTTCACGGATCGGCAGGTGCACGATGGCGCTGAACGCGCCGACCCCAACCCCAGCCCACCAGACGGCCGTATAGCTCCCGTAGATGTCAAAAAGACGCCCACCAAGCCACACGCCAAGGAAGCTGCCCAACTGGTGGCTAAAGAACACAATGCCGTAAAGCGTACCCATGTAACGCAGCCCGTAAAGATGCGCGACAAGGCCACTGGTAAGGGGAACAGTCGCGAGCCACAGGCTTCCCATCAGCGCTGAAAACACCAGCACTGTGGTCGGCGTCATTGGCGTCATGATGAACCACGCAGCGACAATTGTGCGCGCCAGATAGATGCCCGCCAGCAGGTATTTCTTGGAATACCGTTTGCCTGCCCAGCCCGCCAAAAGCGTGCCGATGATATTGAACAACCCGATCAGCGAAATCGCCGCCGCACCTAGTGCGCTAGTCGTCGAAATCCCGATACTGGTCAGCATCCCGCCAACAGGGATTGTCGCGCAAGCCTCGGCGACAAAGGCGGGGAAATGCGCGGTGATAAAGCCAAGCTGATAGCCGCACGAAAAGAAGCCGATAAAGATCAGCGTGTAGGATGGATCCTTGAAGGCGCGCTTCAAGATCACGCCCATCGACTCTTCCAGCTCGGCCTTTGAGGCGCCGATCGGCGCGCGCATCATTGGCAGCACGCAAAGCGTGGCAAGGATCAAGCCGGCAAAGGTCACGAACACCATTTGCCAAGACATGATGCCCAGTAGAAATTCCGCCATTGGCGCGCCGAACACCTGTCCGGCTGATCCGGCTGCGGTGGCGATCGCCAGCGACATAGATCGATTTTCGTCAGACGAGGCCCGCCCGACCACGGCAAGGATCACGCCGAACCCCGTGCCTGCGATGCCGAAACCAACCAGTACTTCATACATCTGATGCGCAAACGGCGTGGTCGCGCCTGATGACAGCAACAAACCGGCAGCATAGAATAGCGCGCCGATAATGATCGCTTTGCGGTCACCGATCTTTTCCGCGACGGCGCCAAAGATCGGCTGGCCAATCCCCCAAGCCAAATTTTGAATCGCGATAGCAAGCGAGAATTCCGCCCGCATCCAGCCGAATTCCTCGGCAATCGGGATTTGAAACATGCCGAAAGACGCGCGGATCGCAAAGCCCATCATGACGATAATGCAACCGGCAAAAAGGACGGGGGTGATCAGAGGGGCGTGGCTTTTCATCACGCGACATGATGCCAGAACGTCCCCTGCGTCAATTCAGAAGTGGTGAGGCGTTAGGCAACGATTGCTGATGCCTGTTCTGAACTCCAGCCATAGACGTCTTCTTGAAAAGTTAGATCGCCTTCTGTGACCTCACGCTGGTCCAGCAATACCGCGCCCGCTCGGTGATTGCCGCTGACCATCAGTGCCGTGAACGCCTGCTGATCCACCACAGCCGCCAACAACGCGCCCCCGATTCCGCGCCCCTGCTTGGTTTTCAATACGTAAAGGCTGCTAAGCTCCTCGTGGTATTCTTGCGCGGCAAGCGGCGCGCACGTTGCTGCCCCATAACCGCAAACCCGACGTTGGGTGCATAAGCGATGCGCAAGTCGGGGTTGGTGATCAACTTGGGCCAAAGCGCACGCCGGAACGTCAGGTCACGCGCGGCGATTTCACTGTCAGGCAGTAGCCCGCGATAGGCTTCATCCCACGCCTGCACGTGAATGCGGGACAGCGTTTCGATATCCTCAAGGTTTGGCCGACGGATCATTTGCGAACGGCGCCTGTGTTGCCGCACCTTTTCAACGCCATTCTGCACCGCTATCACCACCCCATGACCGTCCAAGAAACATACCGCGACCGGATCGCCGCAGGTGAACTTCACCATGACCCCGCACAAGAGGACGTGTTGGATGAACTGGAGCGTATCCGCGCCGTCATGGCCGAACCCGTCAAACGCGGTCGGCTGTTTCGCAAGGCGCCAGAGCCGCCAAATGGTCTTTATATATGGGGCGGTGTTGGGCGTGGGAAATCCATGCTGATGGACCTGCTTTTCGGGTTGGTCCAAGCCCCCAAACGACGCGCGCATTTTCACGCCTTCATGCAGTGGGTGCACGAAGAGATGAATGTTGCCCGCAAGCGCGGCGTGGATGATGCTATCGCGCCGGTTGCCGAAAAGTTGGCGGCAGAGGTCCGGTTCCTTGCGTTTGATGAAATGCAGATCAGTGACATCACGGACGCGATGATCGTCGGTCGTTTGTTCGAGGCCCTGTTTGCGGCGGGGGTTGTGATCGTCACTACGTCAAACCGCCCGCCGGATGATTTGTATAAGAACGGGCTGAACCGTCAATTGTTCCTGCCGTTCATCGGCTTACTGAAAGGCAAGCTGGTGATCCATGAGTTGGTCAGCGAAACCGATTACCGCCAAGGAGTATTAGAAGGCACGCCGAGCTATTTCACCCCGAATGATGCTGTTGCGCGTGCGCAAATTAATGCGGTTTGGGCAGGCCTGACAGAGGGGCAAGCGCAACCGCTGACCCTGCGCACCAAAGGGCGCGATGTGGTAATTCCGGGGTTTCACAATGGCGTTGCAAGGGCCGGGTTTCACGATCTTTGCGGGCAGCCGCTGGGTGCAGGCGATTACCTTGCATTGGCTGCCGCTGCACGGGTGCTTGTTCTCGAAGATATTCCGCGCCTAAGCCGTGCGAACTTTAACGAAGCCAAGCGGTTCGTCACGCTGATTGATGCGCTTTACGAGGCGCATGTACGCCTGATTTGCACCGCTGCGGCAGCGCCCGAAATGCTTTATGTCGAAGGCGAAGGCGTGTTCGAATTTGAACGCACCGCCAGCCGCCTGCGCGAAATGCAGGGGGCTGATTGGGGGCGCTAACTCGGTCGCTGCGTTCCGGGCCAAAAGGTGCTGACCTGTGCGAATGCGATCAGGACTGGAAAGCGTGCTGCGATAATAGAACAGTTTGTTGGGCTGATAATCGGCTTCGACAAGGTTGCGGATCGCCCTTGGGCTTTGGTCGCACCAGGTACCGTTGCAGAACAAGAGCCGCGCACGCACGTTCGAGAAATCAAGCCTGCCATCAGTGGCCGATACCGCGCCCAGCGCCCGCGCGGGTGTCATGCGCGACTTGCGCTGTAAAGCATCTGACCCGTCAATAAGCCGAACAAATGCGCGATGGCTGCGATGTATCGCATCATGTGATCTTTGCCCAAACACTGCGCACCATATTTTGTTGAATCCGCGGGCAGGCGGGGTGTGCTTAACTGCTCTCGCAAGATGCAGCATGATTTGCCAATTCAAATCAGACCTAGATCAAAGTTAAGACTGTACCGTTTCGGCAGTTTTGCAATGATTGTGTGAAAGGCCAAAAACAAGAGGACGAGCTTGCCGCTCGCCCACTCGCCCTGCCAAAGTCTTGTTCGATCATGGTCGAAAATATAATGCCACCACACTAGGCGCTTAGATGATTCGACGTCAACTGGCTGATTCACGAATCACTTTGACTTCTTGCGTTGGAAGCCACGACAGAAGCGCCGCGCCGCCACACTGCATTGTGGCACCAGCCAAAAAGACGGGAAAGTCGGTGTAGCGACTAATGCTGGATGCGGTCACGAACTCCCCGTTCACGCATAAATCTCGGGCGTTGGTTCCAGAGTTGAACCCAAAACCGGGTGCGCCGCAGTCGTCAACAAAACCGCTCGCATTCCACGCTTGGCCGCTCGGCCCATTATGTATCCCGCCAGTTGGAAACGTCATTCCGACCGGATCAAAACGCAGGTGCCATGCGGTCGTTGATGTCAGGTCAGACATGTCCCAGCGGCCGATTGGAAGGCTACGATGAAACCCCGTGATTGAAAACGCGATCACATCGTCTTGCGTCACGATCCCCGTTAACGCGGTGTCCGGCACTGTCATGGCTCCGGTCATCGTGTAGTCGTTCGCGCCGACCCAGCAGAACTCGAAATCCGCAGCTTGCGCTGGCGCGGTCAGCGCCACCGTCAGCAGCGCCGCGCGGATCATCCGTTTTCGCGCAGGACATGTCCTGCAAGGTAAAGCGAGCCGCAGATAAGAATGCGCGCGTAGGGGTCATCGGCAGTGATCGCCACCAGCGCGCTGTCAAGGCTATCGGCCACCTGCGCCTGCATCCCTACGTCGCGTGCAGCCTTGGCCGTCACATCAGCGGGCAGGGTGTTCGCCTCGCCGGGTATCGAGACGGCAGTCAGGCTTTGCGCGACCTTGGCAAGGGGTGCAAGATAGCCAGTGATATCCTTGGTATTCAGCATCCCGCAAACCAAATGCGTGGGACGTTCCGGCAGGGCCGCCAGTGTCCGCGCCAACATTACACCCGCCGCTGGATTGTGCCCACCATCCAGCCACAGATTGGCCAGATGAAAGCGCTCTACGATCCGGCCTTGCGTCAGGTGCTGCATCCGGGCTGGCCAGAACACATTGACCATCGCCGCTTCGCAGGCTGCTTCGTCACACCCTAACTGACGCAATGCGGCAATCGCCGCCCCGGCATTTGTGATTTGGTGCGGACCGAGCAGGGTTGGCAGGGGTAGGTCCAACAGGCCGGTTTCATCTTGGTAGATCAGCCGTCCGCGTTCTTCATTCACATGCCAGTGTTGTCCGTAGACCAGTAGCGGCGCGCCAAGACGCGCGGCGCGCGCTTCAATCACATCCAAAGCCGCATCATGCTGCGGGCCCACGACACAAGGCACACCACGCTTGATGATCCCTGCCTTTTCGCCCGCAATCTCGGGCAGCGTGTCACCTAGAAATTGCTGGTGATCCAGATCGACGGGCGTGATTACCGTCAAAGCGGGCGTATCAATCACATTGGTCGCATCCAAACGCCCGCCGAGACCAACCTCAAGCAGGGTGTAATCCGCAGGCGTGCGTGCAAAGGCCAGTAGGGCCGCCGCCGTGGTAATTTCAAAATAGGTGATGTTGCCGCCGTCGTTGGCGCCATAGCATTCATCCAGAACGCGGGTCAGGTGATCCTCAGAAATCAGATCACCGGCAAGCCGGATGCGTTCATGAAACCGTGCCAGATGCGGCGAGGTGTAGGCGTGGACGGATTTTCCGGCCCCTTCAAGCCCCGCGCGGATCATCGCTTGGGTGCTGCCTTTGCCGTTGGTTCCCGCCAGATGGATCACGGGGGGCAGGCTGTCTTGTGGATTGCCAAGTGCCACGAGCAGGCGCCACACACGATCAAGTGTCAGGTCGATCACCTTGGGATGCAGCGCCATCATCCGTTCCAGAACGACATCAGAGCCGGTTGTCACTCTTTTGCGTCCTTGGTAGGTGCGGCTTCGGCTTCGGGTGCCGGAAGTTCACCCGATATCACAGTGCCAAGGCCCAGCAGCATCCGCGCGATCGTGATCAACTCGTCACGCATGTCGGTTCGCGGCGTGACGCGGTCCAGCATCCCGTGATCAAGCAGATATTCGGCACGCTGGAATCCTTCGGGCAGTTTTTCGCGGATCGTCTGTTCAATCACGCGCGGACCCGCAAAACAAATCAGCGCATTGGGCTCGGCGATATGCACATCACCCAGCATCGCGTATGATGCCGTGACGCCGCCCGTAGTCGGGTGGGTCAGAACGACGATATAGGGCAGGCCCGCTTCTTTCAGCATCTCCACGGCAATCGTGGTACGCGGCATCTGCATCAGCGCCAAAATGCCTTCTTGCATGCGCGCGCCACCAGCGGCGGAAAATAGTATCAGGGGGCATTTTTTCATTACCGCGCGTTCGGCGGCGGCAATGATCGCATTGCCCACATACATCGACATCGATCCGCCCATGAAGGAAAAGTCCTGCGCGGCGGCCACGATCGGCGTGCGCCCAATCTCGCCCTCGCCCACCAGCATCGCATCTTTTTCGCCAGTGTTTTTCTGCGAGGCTTTCATCCGGTCGGGATAGCGCTTCTGATCGCGAAAATGCAGCGGGTCGGCGGTGGGTTCCGGCACCTCCACTTCGGTAAAGATGCCGCCGTCGAACAGGGCCGCAAAACGGTCGCGCGGGGAGATATACATATGGTGCCCGCAATTGGTGCAGACGTTCAGATTGTTCGACAGTTCGCGGTGAAACAGCATCGTCCCGCATTCATCGCATTTTGACCACAGATTTTCCGGCACCTCGCGGCGTGAAAATATCGAGTTGATCCGGGGACGGACGTAGTTGGAAATCCAGTTCATAGGGCCCTCGCGCTTTGAATATCCGAAATAGGACGGGCAGCGGGGAAATGCAATCAGCCGCTTGTGGTGGTCGCGGCGGTCTCTTAGACCTTTGCCAACAGTTTTTGCGAAGGAACACACCATGTCAGCCGGACGAATCGATAAATCCAAACTCCCAAGCCGTTATGTAACCGAAGGACCGTCCCGCGCGCCGCACCGCAGCTATATGTATGCGATGGGTGTCAGCGAGGAAGAAATCCACCAGCCGCTGATCGGCGTGGCTACCTGCTGGAACGAAGCAGCGCCCTGCAACATCTCGCTGAACCGTCAGGCGCAAGCGGTGAAAATGGGTGTGAAACACGCCAATGGCACCCCGCGCGAATTTACCACGATCACTGTGACGGACGGGATCGCGATGGGCCACGAAGGCATGCGATCATCATTGGCTTCGCGCGAAGCGATTGCCGACAGTGTCGAACTGACAATGCGCGGCCACTGCTATGACGGTCTGGTCGGCCTTGCGGGCTGCGACAAATCCCTTCCGGGCATGATGATGGCGATGGTGCGTTTGAACGTGCCTTCAGTGTTTATCTATGGCGGTTCGATCCTTCCGGGGCGATTGAACGGCAAAGACGTCACCGTGCAGGATGTGTTCGAGGCCGTGGGTCAGCACCAAGCTGGCAATATGACCGACGCCGAGCTGGAAATTCTGGAACGGGTGGCCTGCCCAACGTCGGGCGCTTGTGGTGGCCAGTTTACCGCCAACACGATGGCCTGCGTGTCCGAAGCAATCGGCCTTGCCTTGCTAAATTCCTCCGGTGCGCCTGCACCTTACGAAAGCCGCGACCAGTATGGTGTGGCATCCGGTGATGCGGTCATGAACCTGCTGCACAAAAACATCCGCGCCCGCGATGTTGTCACCCGCAAGTCGCTTGAAAACGCTGCGCGCGTCGTGGCCTGCACAGGTGGATCAACGAACGCAGGACTGCATCTGCCCGCCATCGCCCACGAGGCCGGCATTGATTTTGACCTGTTCGATGTTTGTGACATCTTTCGCGACACGCCCTATTTCGTTGATCTGAAACCGGGCGGCCAATACGTGGCCAAAGACCTTTACGAAGTCGGCGGCGTGCCTGTCGTCTTGAAAGAACTGCGCAAGGCCGGTCTGATCCATGAGGATTGCATCACCGCTAGCGGCGAAACCATCGGCGAAGCGCTTGATAAAATCACAGGGGAAGCTGACGGAAAAGTCATCTATTCCGTGCAGAACCCGATCACACCAACAGGCGGTGTTGTTGGCCTACGCGGAAATCTTGCCCCTGACGGCGCGATCGTCAAAGTGGCGGGAATGACGGCTGAACAGCAGGTCTTTTCCGGCCCCGCGCGCGTGTTCGAATGCGAAGAAGACGCGTTTGAGGCTGTGAAAAAGCGTGAATACAAAGAAGGCGAAGTGCTGGTCATTCGTAACGAAGGCCCCGCAGGCGGCCCCGGAATGCGTGAAATGCTATCGACTACTGCGGCGCTGTCCGGTCAGGGCATGGGCAAGAAGGTCGCGCTGATTACCGATGGACGGTTCAGCGGCGCGACCCGTGGTTTCTGCGTCGGCCATGTTGGCCCCGAAGCCGCGCACGGTGGTCCGATTGCTATGCTGAAAGACGGTGACATCATCACGCTTAACGCAATTACAGGCGAGTTGAACGTCGATCTGACAGACGCCGAATTGGAAGCACGCAAAGCCGATTGGAAAGGCCCGCGCGAAACGATCTACACCAGCGGTGCGGTCTGGAAATTCGCAAAACTCGTCGGCTCGACCCGCTTGGGTGCGGTGACCCATCCCGGTGCAAAGGAAGAACGCCACATCTATATGGACCTGTAAATCGTGATGGGGTTTCGCCCAGTCGTTCTGGGAGGCGTCATTCTGGCTTTGACCGGCTGTGGCGAAGCATTCCAGACGACGGGTTTTGGCTTGATGTCATTGCTGGTCAGCGCTGGGGATGCAACAGATGAGGGCACCCGGACGTTGGCCCTTTTGGATGGGGAAGCGTTTGCGCGCGGACCCGCAGGGTATTGCGTTGATCAGGGTGCCAGCCGTTCGGACGACGGTTTTGCAGTGATGGTCGGCTGCGCACTTTTGTCCGGGCGGGCGGCGAGCATGCCGACCACAGACGGATTCATCACCTTACAGGTCGGTGCGGGTGGAACCGCGAGTGTTACAGGGTCCGAAGAGACGCTCCGCGCTTTTCTTGAAACCGACGCAGGCAAAGCCGTTTTAGGCGGAAATGGGGCAGCCAGTGACGTGACTTTGCGCAACGTCGATATGACGCCGGGCTTGGTGACGGCGCATTTCGATGACGCGTCCCTTGGTTCCGAACTCGGACTAGAACCAAGGCTTTGGCAGGGATTTCTTGATCTTAATGGGCGGATGGCGACGGTGACTGTACGCAGCTTTGCGCGCAATCCGCTGGGCGCGCGCGATGGGACGGCGCTGTTGAACGCGACAATCAGTGAAATTCGCGCGGCAAACGCGTCAATCGCCGCCCCAGACGGCTAAGCACTGTTTCCTTTTGGTAAACAGTTTGGCAGTAATAGTGTAACTGATGCGCTGCCATCTCCAATGAACGAGTGTTTGAATGCCCCGCCGTCTTGGCCTTTTGGAACGACTATTGCAGCGCCGCGTATTGGCCAATTGGGCAAGGGCGGCCCGCAAGGCTGCGGGAGCGGAATTGTCGGTTCTGCGTGCACAGAGGTACAGTGCCCGCCAGTTGCGCCAAAAGCTGGATGAGCTGACCTATGTGGCCGACAGCCGTCTTGCGCTGCCGCGCATCGGATCTAACGCATTTGCCAAACCGGGTGGCACTGATTGGTCGTGGCGGCCACAGCTGTGGCGTGGCCCGCTGGCGTCCAAGGGCATGTCTAACGTGCAAAGCAAAACGAGCTTTGGAGACGAAGTCACTATTTTCCACGATTGCCGCATCTCTGAACTCACACTCCGCCAGTTGCGCAACACCCGCGAAGTCGACCTCGCGCCGTTCGGCTTGCGTATGGATGTTTTTCGTTTTGACGGATCGTTTCTGAGCCTTGTCCTCGACCTACCACCAGAGTCTTGCGACGGCCTCAAGAAACGCCATCTTGTGCGCCTTGACGCAAACATCGAGCTTGAAAAGCCGCTCGAGATTTTCGCTCGCCTGAATATCAAGCACGGGCCCAATACGGAGCAAATCGTGCGCGAGCTTCCACTTCATCAAGAAGAAGTCATGGTTGAATTTGACCTCGCCTATTCCAAGCTGAACGAAAAGCGGGTTGAACGTATGTGGGTCGATCTGATTTTTGAGGGCCCCGAAATGAATCAAGTCACGATCCGCGACATTACCTTTTGCCGCCATCCGCGCGCCGAATTGTAAAGGAGGCTGCCATGAGCGAGATTACTCTTACGAAAACCCGCCTGATCGCTGGCGTTTGGGAAGGTGTGTTGACTCAAGAGGGTGAGGGAAATTTCCAACCCACACTGCGCGTCACCCATTTAGATCAACCCGTTGAAGGTGTCACGGCGCAGGAGGATCAGGCTGCGGGCCATTGGATCGTTCGCGTGCCGGTCCCTGCCAGCCTGATTTCCGACGGGCTGCAGACCTTTGTAATTCGCGAGGCCGTGACGGACGAGGTTCTCGCCAGCTTTGCCCTGCTTGCTGGCGATGCCTTGGCCGAGGATATCCGTGCGGAAATGAACCTGCTGCGCGCCGAACTCGACATGCTGAAACAGGCGTTCCGCCGTCATTGCGTCGAAACAACCTGACGCCGCGTTGCGCGTGACCTTTGCGTCAACGCAAGCCAATGTGGCTCCAAATATACGGAGTGACACATGTCTGACTATCCGCACCTACTTGCCCCGCTTGATCTGGGTTTCACCACGCTGAAAAATCGCGTGCTGATGGGGTCGATGCATACGGGGCTTGAAGAGACGAAAGACTGGAACCGCGTTGCGGAATTTTATGCCGAACGCGCGCGCGGTGGCGTCGGCCTAATGGTGACGGGCGGCATGGCCCCCAACAACGAGGGCGGCGTGTTCCCCGGTGCGGCGGGTCTGTTCAGCGATCACGATATCGCCAACCATCGCATAGTCACCAGCCGCGTGCACGATGCAGATGGAAAAATCGCCATGCAAATTTTGCACGCAGGTCGGTATGCCTATGGCCCCGAATGTGTTGCGCCATCCCCCGTGAAATCCCCCATTTCGCCGTTTCCACCCAAGGAATTGGACGAAGACGGTATCGAAAAGCAAATCAGCGATATCGTCACCGCCGCCACGCGGGCGCAAGCGGCTGGCTATGATGGCGTGGAAGTGATGGGCTCCGAGGGGTATTTCCTCAACCAGTTCCTTGTGACGCATACGAACAAACGCACTGACCGCTGGGGCGGATCATACGAAAACCGCATGCGCCTGCCGGTCGAGGTGGTGCGCCGCGTCCGCGAGGCCGTGGGCCCTGATTTCATCGTGATCTATCGCCTATCGATGATCGACCTGATCCCCAACGGATCAACCTGGGACGAGGTCGTTACACTTGCCCGCGCGATTGAGACAGCGGGTGCCACGATTCTTAACACCGGCATTGGCTGGCACGAGGCACGCATTCCGACGATTGCGACGTCCGTGCCGCGCCGTGCCTTTACATGGGTCACCAAAAAGCTGATGGGGCAGGTAGGCATTCCCGTGATCACCAGCAACCGCATCAACACGCCGCAAGTGGGCGAAGACGTGCTGGCGGATGGCTGCGCCGACATGGTTAGCATGGCGCGCCCTTTCTTGGCCGATCCGCATTTCGTTGCCAAAGCCGCCCGTGGGCAGGCCGCACAAATCGCGCCCTGTATCGCTTGCAACCAAGCCTGCCTTGATCACACGTTCAGCGGCAAGATGAGCACCTGTCTGGTGAACCCGCAGGCTTGTTTTGAAACCGAACTGGTGATCGCGCCCACCGCCACGCCCAAATCCATCGCCGTGATTGGTGCGGGTCCGGCGGGCCTGTCCGCTGCGATCACTGCGGCAGAACGCGGCCATGCAGTGACTCTGTTTGATAAAGCCGACGAACTTGGCGGTCAGTTAAACATGGCGAAACAAGTCCCGGGCAAAGAAGAATTCTGGGGGTTGGTAGATTACTACCGCGCGATGGTCGCAAAGACGGGCGTGACCCTGCGCCTTGGAGCCACGGCGGCGGCCGATGACCTCGCCGATTTCGACGAAGTCATTATCGCCACCGGCGTGAAACCCCGCGATCCCGCGATCCCCGGCCAAGAGGGCCCCAACGTGCTGTCCTACATCGACGTGCTGCGCGGCAAGGCCCCCGTGGGCAAACGGGTAGCGATCATCGGCGCGGGTGGCATTGGTTTTGATGTGGCCGAATTCCTTGTCACGGACGACAGCCCAACCGAGAATCTCGTCGAATGGCTGGTAGAATGGGGCGTTGGCGACCCCGAAGACCAGCGCGGCGGTCTGCGCCCCGAAGGCCCGCAACCGGGCCCAGCCGTGCGGGACGTGACGCTGCTGCAACGCAAGGCGCACAAGCTGGGCAAGGGCTTGGGCAAAACAACAGGCTGGATTCACCGCGCAGCCCTGAAAATGAAGAACGTCGATATGATCGGCGGCGTGAACTACGAACGAATCGATGCGGACGGGCTGCATGTTTCGTTCGGCGAGGCGCGCGAGCGCCCGACCTTGATCGCGGTGGATACGGTCGTTCTTTGCGCAGGGCAATTGCCCGAGCGCACCCTCGCTGACGATCTGATCGCCCGCGGTGTCACACCCCATATTATTGGCGGTGCAGACGTAGCGGCGGAACTGGACGCCAAACGCGCGATTGATCAAGGGACACGGCTGGCAGCTGGGCTGTAGGCAGCATTGCCCTTGCGCTTGGGTGGAATTACGGAGTGGGTATGGTTTTTGTCACAATCCTGCTTGGGCTTATGCCCTCGTTTTTGATGGTTGGCCTAGGTGGCGTGGTCCGCACGAGGCTATCGGTGGACGCATGGCAAGGGCTGGACAAGCTCAACTTCGAAATCCTGTTCCCGACCTTAATCTTTGTTGCCGCATCCGGACGTCCTATTGCGCTGGCCGATGTGGTGACGATTGGCCCAGCCGTCTGGGCGATCCTATGCGCTGGCGCTGCTTTGGGATATCTGTCACGACGTTTCGGGCCCGAAAGGTTTGTTGATTTCGCCGGTGCGTGGCAGACCGCTTGGCGCTTCAACACAGCGATGGCATTTGTCGCCGTTATGACTTTGCCAACGCCGCCGCTGGGCCTATTGGCGGTGGCGGTGGGTATGGCGATCCCAATGGCCAATGTATTTGCGGTGACGGCCTTATCGCGGGGATCAGGAAATTTTCTGACTACGTTGACACGAGTCATCCGCAATCCGTTTCTTATCGCATCGGTGGCGGGCGTCACTGTCGGACTTACCGGTTTGCATATCCCCACTGTAATTATGGCCCCTCTCGAAATGTTGGCGCAGGCAGCGATCCCCGTTGCGTTGATTTCAGTGGGTGCAACGATGAACTGGGGGGCCTTGACGCGACTGAACAGGTTCAGCGGTATCATCTGTGCGACCAAGCTGGTTATTCTGCCGATGCTGACTTTTGCACTGTGTTGGTTGTTCAAAGCGGATGGGCCGCTTGCAGCAACGCTCGTGTTGTTCGCAGCCCTGCCAACGGCGTCTGCGGCCCATGTTCTGGCATCAGGGTTTGGCGCAGACCGTGAACTTGCGGCGACATTGGTGGCACAGTCGACATTGCTTTCGGCGCTTAGCTTGCCTGTTTGGATAACCGTGATAACGCTCGCGTTCTGACTGCAGAAACTCACCGTTTCCCCGTTTCTTGCCCCGCAACAGTCTTGCCAATACCCCGCAATTGTCAGGCGCGCGCCGCAGTCCTGCCCGAATTGAGGGCGATACAAATCCTCGAACAAAGATGCAACCCGAGGAACGAGTATGGATCGTCTGACCGAAATGGAAGCCTTTGCCACGGTTGTGGATCAAGGTGGATTTACCGACGCCGCCAAGAAGATGGGGATTTCAAAATCCGCCGTTTCCAAGCACGTTTCTTCGCTCGAGGCACGCCTTGGTGCCCGCCTTTTGAACCGCACAACCCGCCGTGTCAGCCCCACTGAGATTGGCCTGGCCTATTACGATCGCGCCCGCCGTGTTCTTAATGATGCCGGCGAGGCGGATGCGCTGGTCACGTCCATGCAATCCGCGCCATCCGGTCTGCTAAGGATCAGCGTGGCGACAGATTTTGGCGTCAACCACCTGTCGCCTGTCCTTGGTGACTTCTTGACAGAATTCCCTGATATCACGGTAAACATGGTCCTCAATAACCGCTATGTTGAGCTGATCAGCGAAGGGTTCGACATGGCGATCCGCATTGGTGAGCTGGAAGACAGCACCCTGCGCGCCCGCAAGTTAACCGAAACCAGCCGCCGGATGATCGCCAGCCCGGCCTATTTTGAAAAGTATGGTCGCCCGAAAAAGATCGACGATCTGAATGCACACAAGCTGCTACACTATTCCAACCAGTCCAACGCCGCCGTCTGGAAACTGACTGCCCCATCGGGAGAAAAACGTCAGGTGCGTACCTCTGGCGGGCTGACGGTGAATGACGGGCAATCCCTGCTGAACGCTGCGATCAGTGGCCTTGGGATCGCCTTTCTGCCCAGTTTTCTTTATGCTGATGCGATGGCGCAGGGTCTTGTCGAAGACGCAATTCCTGATCTTCCGATAGACACGCAGGGCATCTATGCGGTCTACCCGCCGGGTCGTTTCACACAGCCCAAGGTGCGCGCTTTCATCGACTTCCTTGTGCATTCATTTGCCGAAAAAGGGCCGAATGAATGGTGACGTGTTAACACAATCCCATAGGGTGCAACGCCCAAACTTAGCGCAGCCTTCGGGCTGCGTTTTTTTAACCGATAAGCGGAGCGTCGACGCAAGCGTGCTTTGCGCACTCCAATTCAAGCGTCACGTGGGCGATCCCGAACTGATCAGACAACTGCGCCTTTATCGCTTGCTTTATTGCATCCGCCGCCAACCATGCACCGCCCCTGACAACAACATGTGCCTGAAACGCGGGGGCATGTTCCTGCATCTGCCAAAGATACACGTGGTGAACGTCCGCGACGTCAGCCACATCCAACACTGTGGCAATCACGTCTTTGATTGCTAAATTATCGGGCGCACCCAGCATCAAGATGCGGATCACGCCGCCGATCTCGCCAAATGACATCCACAGGATGTAACCCGCAATTAGCAACGTCACCGCCGGATCAACAAGCCGCCAGTCGTAAAGCAGGATCAGAGTACCCGCGATAATCACGGCCACGGATGCCGCAGCATCGGCTAGATTGTGCAGGAACGCCGCGCGGATATTTACGCTGTCCTTGGACATGGAAAACGTCAGCAAGGCCGTTAGGGTATCAATGATCAACGCCAGTCCCGCAAGGATAACGACCAACCAACCATCGACAGGCTGCGGATCGAACATCCGCCATACGGCCTCGTACGCGAGATAGATCCCGACGATGATGAGCGTGGTATAGTTTATCAACGCAGCGACAACCTCGATCCGGCCATAGCCGTACGGCATGTCAGCATTGGCAGGACGCCGTGCGATCTTGCGGGCGGCAAAGGCAATGATCAGCGACATGGCGTCCGACAGGTTGTGGATTGCATCAGCGATCAGCGCTAGGCTACCCGCAAAAATGCCGCCAATGAACTGCGCAACGGTTAGCAACAAGTTCACGGCGATCGCTGCCCCGACACGACGATCGCCGGCATTGGGGTCGATGTGATGATGGTGATTATATCGGGCCATGATACGTCCTTGATTGCTATCTGGTATAAAACTAATGTCTCTAGTAGCTAGAGGTTCAAGGGGTATTCTGACATGTTTTCAATAGGCCAACTGTCCAGCAAAACAGGCGTGAAAATTCCGACGATCCGCTACTATGAAGAAATCGGCATAATCACCAATGCGGGGCGCAGCGCGGGCAATCAGCGCCGCTATGATGATGCGAGCCTGCGCCGTCTGGCCTTTGTGAAACACGCGCGCGATCTGGGTTTGCCACTTGATGCCATCCGCGAGTTGATCGCGCTGGATCACGGGGCCGACCAACCCTGCGAGGATGCCCACCGCATCGCGGCAGACCATTTGCAGCACCTGCGCAGCCGCATTGCACGGCTGCAAACGCTGGAACGGGAATTGACGCGGATCGCATCTGTGCACGATTCAGGCTATACGTCAGACTGTCAGGTTATAGCGGCGCTGGCCGATCACCACCTTTGCGAGATCTCGCATTAATCAGTTGAGGTCAGGATCACTTCCACCCGCCGATTGGCCTCGCGGCCTTCGGGGGTAAGATTTGATTGGACCGGAGCAAGAAACCCCATTCCTTCGGCCTGTAACTGTGCGCGGCTTGCGCCATAGTCGCTGACCAGCCGTTCAAGAACAGATCCTGCGCGCCACTTGGACAGTGCGATATTTCCATCCAATGCCCCTTCAGAATCCGTGTGCCCGACAAGTGCAACGCTGCGGTCCGGGTTCATGAAAAGATAGTCCGCCAATGTCAGAAGTGATGAAAACGGAGCATCGGCCAACTGCGCCGACCCGGTTTCAAACGTAAGATCCGAGAGAACCACATGGCCATCATGTTCAAGCATTTCAGCGAAATCACCCGTCGTTTCCGCACCAGAGGTACGCAGCGCCTGTGCGCCCGTTTGCGCGATTGCCTGCCCTTGGGTCGGCGGCCCGACTCGGGTGACTTGGACAAAGCCCGCGCGGCTGGTGCGACTGACCAGAAGGCTTAGTAGCTCGTTTTCCGAACCGGTGTTCCGTCTCGCGGCGAGGTATCGAAAATCGCCAAGATCCACGTGCATGTCGGGGGCTGGAATAACCGCCTGAGCAAAGCGGAAGTCAAATCCGCCACAGCCTTCAGTCTCGCAGGCAAAGACCACTTCAAACCCTTGGTCCGCCAACTGGTCGCGCAGCGGTGTCAGAATCTGTAAAGTTGTCAGGCCGCTCGCATCAATGCGCCATGCTTGGCGAGTCACCTCGCCCTCGCCTTCAAGGATCGCCATATTGCCTTGAATCCATTGGCCTGCAGGCATCGCGTAGCTGCCGACGGGTTCGATCTGTTCCGCTTTAAGGTAGGTGTTTCCCGGAAACTCAAGCGTCATCGCCCGAGCTGTGGCGGGTAGCAGCAAAAAGGTAAGGGCAGCGATCTGCGTTAAATTCAAATCACCGCGCCTGATCATGATAGGCATCGTTCGGACGCATATCCGTGGCTGATGCCACGCGGTTGGTCATGTTATAAAGCCCTGCAACATTGGCGATGTCCCAAATATCGAGATCGCTGAAACCTGCAGCACGAAGGGCATCACGATCAGCTTCGACAATTGTCGAAGACGCGATGGTCATCTTTTCCGCAAAAGTAAGCATTGCGGTTTGGCGCGCATCAAGCGGGGCCACGCGCCAATTCATCACCAGCATCTCGCCCAGCTTGGGATCACCAGACAGGGCGCGTACCGCCGCACCATGGGCTGTCAGGCAATAATAACACTTGTTAATCGACGACACGCAGACAGCGATCATCTCACGCTCAAGTTTGCTAAGGCCGCTGTCACTAAGCATCAGGTCGTTATAGAGCGCCGCAAAGGCATCAAGCTTGGCGATATCAAAGGCGTAGGCACGCAGGACGTTGGGGATCATGCCAAGCTTGTCATCACAGATATCAAAGTACTTTTGCGTGGCCGGAGGCAGTGGATCGACCATAGGCAGGTCAAGTGCGGTAGGTTTTTCTGTCATCTGATTTCATCCATGAATGCGATAATGGTAGTGTCCCACAACCGTCATACCAAGGGAAGCATAGAGCGATTTGGACGCAACATTGGCCTGCGTGGTGACCAGCGTCATCGTGTGTGCCCCCAGCGCCTGTGCCCAAAGTGCGGCCGCAACCGTCATATGACGGGCAAGCCCGTTGCGGCGAAAATCTGTGTGAACCTCAAGCGCGTGGATCATCGCGTAGCCCTCGCTGATGCCGACATATGCGGTGCCTGCCGGGTGGTCGCCCACGCGGCCAAGAATCGTTGTTTTGGGACAACTCGCGCGCTCCATTACGGCCGACCGCCCCGCCCTGATCCCGCCTTCAGCCCAAATCTCGCGTTGGGCAGCAAGAGGGGGCCAAACTTCGAATGTGGCACGCGGAGGTGGGCGCTGCATCGTCAGAACGTCCAGCGGCGCAGCCAACATGACCACGGGGTCTTTGATTGTGTAACCGCGCTGGGCAAGGGCCTGATCAAGGGCATCGTCACCTTCACCGATCATAAAGAGCGGAATCTGCGAGAGCGCACGAATCGCATCCTCGGCGGCACCAATATCGGCGTCGCGTGTAATCTGCGTCGCGGCTGAAACGCGGCTTCCGCCGCCCTGCCCATCGCGAATGATCCACCCTTCCACCTCTTGCACACTTGCGGCTGGCCACGTCGCCTCGTTCACGCGGGTCAGAGTGACGGCATCGGGGAGCATCATGCAGGAAACAACTCCGCAAGCTGCACCATCGCGGCATCAATTGCGCCACCATCGCTGCCACGGATCACGATATTTGCCCCGTAGGCCCCATCCTTTTGAAACGGATACGACCCAATCGACAGCGTCGGAAACGCCAGTGCAAGCTTGGCCAGGGGCCCCGCGATGTCACCCTCACCGCGGTCAATCCGCAAGGTCTGTGATAGCAGCGGTGCGCCACCCGTCATAAGTGGCAAGACACTGGCAACCATCGCCTGAAATACCGATGGTACACCGGCCATCACATGCACATTGTGCAGCGTGAAACCGGGGGCCACGGACACGGGGTTATCAATCAGAACTGCGTCATCAGGTATCCGCGCCATCCGTTTGCGCGCGTCATTGAATTCGGACCCCTGACGATCGTAGTGCGCCTGCAACAAGGCGGCGGCATCGGCACGTACATCGATATGTTTGTCAAAAGCCGCAGCAATACAGTCGGCGGTGATGTCGTCATGGGTGGGCCCGATCCCGCCGCTGGTCACGACATAATCAAAGCCCTTCGACAATGCCTTGACGGCGACGACGATCGCATCTGCATCATCGCTGACAACGCGGACCTCCTTAAGATCCACACCGATTTTGGTCAATTCGCCCGCTAGGAAATACATATTCGCATCACGCGTGCGCCCCGACAGGATTTCATCCCCGATAACAAGCATGGCGGCAGTTGGATTGGTCATATAGGGTTCTCCTTTGTGGTGCCGATGGTATAGATCTGGGCCATGAAGTTTTCCACCTCTCTTGTTTCAGGTCGATTGATCCGGCGCTACATGCGCTTTCTGGCCGAAGTTGAGCTCGACAGCGGTGATATCATAAAGGCCCATTGCCCCAATCCCGGCTCGATGATGGGGCTAAAGGATGCAGGGCTGCGCGTCTGGCTGGAACGCAATGATGATCCTAAGAAAAAACTCGATTATGGGTGGCGGTTGATTGAAATGCCGGATGGCGCTTGGGTTGGTATCGACACTAACTTGGCCAATCGGGTCGTTGGCGAAGGTTTGGCGGCAGCGGAGATTTCGCAGCTTGCAAGTTACGACACGATTCGTCCCGAGGTGAAATACGGCACCAACAGCCGCATTGATTTCCTGCTGCGTGGGGATGGCTGCCCTGACGCCTATGTCGAAGTCAAAAGCGTGACCCTTTCCCGCCAAACCGGCCTTGCCGAATTCCCTGATAGCGTCACAGCGCGCGGGGCAAAACACCTGCATGAATTGGCGAAGGTCGCCCAGAATGGGCAGCGTGCGATCATGCTGTTTCTTGTGCAGCGCACCGATTGTACGCGCGTCACGCTTGCCGCCGATATAGACCCGACCTACGCCGCCGCCTTTGACATGGCGGCCAACGCGGGCGTCGAGGTCATTTGCCACGCCGCGGAAATCGGCGCGCAGGGTATCATTTTTGGTGCGCCATTGTCGTTTCTCAGGCGACCCTAGAACTTTGTGCGCGCATGGCCTAAATAGCCCCCAAACGACATAAGGATCTGCGACGTGAAAGAACCCAAAGGACGGCTTACCAAAGACGGCATTCGCATCTACGGCGAGGCTGATTTTGCAGGCATGCACGTCGCTGGCAAACTGGCCGCGCAAATCCTTGACGAAATGGCGCCGCACGTCTTTGTCGGCCAGACCACCGGCGAAATTGACCGCCTGATCACTCAAATGGTCGGCGATGCGGACGCGGCCAGCGCGACCATCGGCTATCGCGGCTATCAGCATGCAAGCTGTATCAGTGTGAACCACGTCGTGTGTCACGGAATTCCGGGCGACAAAAAACTGAAAGACGGCGATATCCTGAACATCGACGTCACGGTGATCATTGATGGTTGGTATGGCGATACCAGCCGGATGTATGTGGCCGGAGACCTGTCGCGCAAATCCGAACGGCTGATCCAGGTGACTCACGACGCCTTAATGTATGGGATCGAAGCGGCGCGGCCCGGCAACACGTTCGGCGATATCGGTCACGCTATCCAGTCTTACGTCGAGGGCCAACGCATGTCAGTCGTGCGCGATTTCTGCGGTCACGGATTGGGCCGCGTGTTCCACGCCCCACCCAACGTGCTGCACTATGGTCGTGCCGGAACGGGCGCTGTGCTGGAAGAAGGCATGTTCTTTACCATCGAACCGATGGTGAACCTTGGTCGCCCTGAAACCAAGGTGCTGGCCGATGATTGGACAGCCGTGACGCGCGACAAATCCCTGTCGGCGCAGTTCGAACATTCCATCGGCGTGACTGCAGGCGAGGCAGATATTTTCACGCTCTCACCCGCTGGAAAATTCCACCCTACCTACGGTTAAGGTGCCCCCAGCAGCGTGATATGCGTGTCGCCATAGCGGCGCTGATCTTGCAGGGTGAACCCGCTTGGCGCGGGCTGCGGCGCGCTTTCTTCCCAGACGATCAGGGCATCAGGCGCGATCCATCCGCCCGCGTGTGCGGCGGTTAACGCGACCAATCCCAACCCCTTGCCATAGGGCGGATCAAGGAACACCAGATCACATGGCGCGCCGGTGTTCGGGGGCAGTCGTGTGGCGTCGCGCGCAATCAACGTGCTGTCATCACCCCGTCGCGTCTTGGTGATATTCTCGCGGATCAGCTTTTGCGCGACACGCCCGTCATCAACAAACGTTGCGTGAACGGCCCCCCGCGACAATGCCTCGAGTCCCAGCGCACCCGTGCCGGCAAACAGGTCCAGCACCCGTGCGCCAGCCGGATGGCCATAGCCCAGCAGCACCGAAAAAAGGCTTTCACGCACGCGGTCGGACGTAGGGCGCAAATGCGCGCCAGCGTCCCCTTTGCCAACCGCCGCAAGGGTAAGCCCACGGTGCTGTCCAGCAATAATCCTCACGCGCGCAACAGGGCTTTCATGTCGGTCGCGGGGTCAGCGATCAGCGCCGGATCAGGCGATTTCCCGCCCTCAATAAGCCGCTTGCCAACCATATAATCACGCGGATCGTTCATCGCATCCACCGCAATCAACTGACCGGCGCGATAGTACCAATGCGACTGCCCGCCATGTTCTCCTTTGCGCTGATACACGGTGTCATAACCCGTATTCAGCCCGGCGATCTGCAATTTGCAATCGTATTGATCCGACCAGAACCAAGGAGCGGCATCATAGGTCACATCGCCCCCCATCATATTTTGAGCGACGACTTCGGCCTGATCAATCGCGTTGCCGACGCTTTCCAGCCGGATGCGCGCGCCGCCAAATTCAAACGAGGCACAATCGCCCGCCGCCCAGATATGCGGATCGGATGTACGGCCATGGATGTCAGTTGCGATCCCGTTGTCGATGGTCAGCCCCGCGCTTTCAGCCAGAATACTGGCCGGGGTGATCCCCACGCCGACAATTGCAAAATCAACATCAATCTCGGTCCCGTCCGTCAGACGCGCCCCTGTCACACGTCCATCACCAAGCAGACGATCAAGGCCCACACCTTCGCAGATATTAACGCCGTGTTCGGCATGCAGTGCGCGGAAATAATCAGACGTTTCAGGGCAGGCGACCCGCTGCAAAATCCGGCTCGCCATTTCAACAAGCGTGACTTTCAGCCCCTTTTTGGCCGCAACTGCTGCTGCCTCAAGCCCGATGTAGCCACCGCCAATAATTAAAACACTGCGCGCGTCGACTAATTCAGGGGCCATCGCGTCAGCGTCTTTCAGATCGCGGACAGTATATACACCGTCCAGATCGCCACCAATAGCAGCGGGTAGGGTGCGCGGGTGCGATCCGGTCGTCAGCGCCAGCGCGTCGTATGACACCGCCTCGCCTCCCTCTAGCGTCAGCAATTTGTTCGCCGCATCAATCGCCACAACCCGCGTGCCCATGCGCAGGGTAATGCTCTGATCGGCGTAAAACTCCAAAGGTCGTAGATACAGCCGCGCTTCTTCCATTTCGCCGAGTAGATAGGCCTTGGACAAGGGCGGGCGTTGGTAGGGCGGCACGCTTTCGGCCCCAATCAGGGTGATATTTCCATCAAAGCCGAAACTCCGCAATTTCGCCACAAGTGACGCTCCGGCCTGTCCCCCGCCGACGACTACAAAATGGCGCATTTGATCACCTCTCGACTGGTTATTCGGAAGCAGAACGCTACATTGGACAGCTAGGCAAACGCAATTCCCAATGAGGACCAATATGGCAACTTCCCCAGGCGACACCCTTTCCGAAGCAACCCTTTACCGCATGGGTGCGGACGGGCCGGAATCCGTTACGCTATCCAGCCTGACAAAAGGCCGTAAAGTCGTGATCTTTGGCCTGCCCGGCGCATTTACAGGCACCTGCACCACGGCCCACGTCCCCAGCTTTATGCGCACTCGCGATCAGTTCGCGGCCAATGGCGTGGACGAAGTAATTTGCATCAGTGTCAACGACCCGTTTGTGATGAGCGCTTGGGGTGACAGCACTGGAGCGACGGCGGCGGGTGTGATGATGCTGGGCGATAGTACTGCGGAATTTACCAAAAGTATCAGCATGGAGTTTTCCGCCCCACTTGTCGGCCTGATCGACCGCTCCAAGCGGTTCTCGATGTTGGTCGATAATGGTGTGGTCACGATCCTGAACGAAGAAGGAAGCCCCGGCGAATGCGAGATTTCAGCGGGCGAAACCCTTCTGGGTCAAATGTAAACGATCAAGGGCGCCCATCGCGGCGCCCTTTTTCATGCGGCAATTGCGTCCATTTTACGCGCCAGTTTCACGTCCAAGTGGGTCAGCCCGCCTGTGTCGTGTGTCGTCAATCCAACCTGCACCGTTTTATAAACGTTTGACCATTCCGGATGGTGGTTCATCTTTTCGGCCCAGATCGCCGCTTGGGTCATGAACCCGAAGGCGGCGACGAAATTCTTGAAAACGAACGTCTTGTCCAGCCGGGTGCCATCCGCGCTCAAGACCCAGCCTTGCGCGACCAAGCCTTGCACGCCGTTTTCGATATCATTCATTGATGATCCTCCTCGTTTGATTTGCGAAACGGGCCGTAGGACGTGAGTATCTCGATATCCTCGTCTATGGCATTTCGTTCGGCCTCAAGATAATTGGCCACCGCCCCGCGAAAGCCCGCGTCGCCGAACCAATGCAACGAATGTGTCGCTACGGGCATATATCCTCGCGCCAGTTTGTGCTCACCCTGCGCGCCGGCTTCGACTAATCGCAGGCCGTGTCGGATGGCGTAGTCAATCGCCTGATAGTAGCACACTTCGAAATGCAAGCATGCGTGATGTTCGCTGCATCCCCAATAGCGGCCATAAAGCGTGTCGCGCCCGATCATATTGAGCGCACCCGCGATGGGCACGCCATCGCGCTGGGCAACGATCAACAAGATATCATCGCGCAGTGTCTCGTGGGCAATGTCGAAAAACGCGCGCGTCAGATAGGGCGTGCCCCATTTGCGCCCGCCCGTGTCTTGATAGAATTGCCAGATGTAATCCCAATGATGCGGCTCGATCTGATCGCCGGTCAACGTGACGATCTCACCACCAAACGCCTGCGCTGTGACGCGCTCCTTGCGGATATTCTTGCGTTTGCGGGCAGATAGTTGCGCCAAGAACGCGTCGAAATTCGCATACCCATCATTGCACCAATGAAACTGCTGGCTGGTCCGGGGTAAAAGACCCATTTTAGCCCCCGCCAAGACTTCTGCTTGCGTGCAAAACGTCACATGCAGCGACGACAATTCGTTATCGGAGGCAATCTGCATTGCGCCCTGCACAAGTGCTGATATGCCCCCAACTTCAAACCCCGGTCGCGTCAGAAACCGCCGCCCAGTTGCGGGGGTGAACGGTACGGCCATCTGTAATTTCGGATAATACCTCCCGCCCGCCTGCTCGAACGCTTGGGCAAAGTTGTGATCGAAAATGTATTCGCCCTGACTGTGATGCTTGGCAAAAAGTGGGGCAACGGCGATGACCTGCCCGTCTTGCTGCGCACTTAGGTATCGTGGTTGCCAGCCCGATCTTTCGCCAACACTGCCGCTATCCTCGATCGCGCGCAAAAAGCGATAGGTCGTGAACGGATCATATGGGCGGCCACCATCCGCGACTTCAGGACAGGCGCAGGCATCCCAGTCTTCAGGTTTAATCCCAGCGATGCTGGGATGGGCTGTGATTTCGATTTCGTTCATGTCCGTGAGATTGGCTCTCGCCGCGTAGAGGTCAAGCGGCGTAGCCTTCAAATGTCACATTATCCGCGACGCGGCGCGCTTTGACCTCAGCTTGGGCCGACCGGATCGTCCAGCAAAACACCGCTGCACCCTGCGCCTTTAGCGCTGCCACGCGCGGGTTATCCAGATCGCCTGCCTGATGGCTGATAAAACATGCGCCGGTATTTGTGTAATCGGGAATTTCGCGCAACCGCGCGCGGGTCTTTTCCGGAATCGTCGGCCAATCCTCGGAGGGGAAATTGCATGTCGTAAGTCCGCGCGCAATATGCGGAGCGATCTGCGCCATGAGAGCAACTGAATGAGGGTTGAACGACATCACCGCAATATCGCCCACATAATCTGCCACTGCCCGCGCTGTCGCTTTTTCCAGTTGACCAACGCTTTGGCCCAGCGCGCCATCCTGATCCTTTAGTTCGATCAAAAGCGGCACCGCGCCATCGACCTGTTGCAGGATTTGGCTAAGTGTCGGGATCGTATCAGTTCCACCCTTCAGCACGATCTGTCCCAATTCAGCCGCGCTGCGTTGGGCAATCGGGCCGACCTCGTCAGTTAGCCGATCAAGCGCGTAGTCGTGAAAAACCATCGCCTGCCCGTCACTGGACAATTGCACATCCAATTCGATTCCATAGCCGCCAGCAATTGCCGCAGCAAACGCAGCTGGTGAATTTTCGGGGCAAGCGCGATTGATGTCATGGAAAGCGCGGTGTGCAAGCGGGCGGGTAAAGAATGACGACGGTAGGGTCATTTGATCTGGAATATCCCTTCAATTTCGACAGCCACACCAAGGGGGAGGGAGGCAGCACTGACCGCAGATCGGGCATGGCGACCGATATCACCAAGTGCTTGGACCATGAAATCGGAACAGCCGTTGATAACCTTGGGCTGATCCGTAAAATCCGCCGTGGAATTGACAAAGCCTGTCAGTTTTACAACCTTAACCAGCCGATTCAGATCACCGTCACAGGCAGCGCGGACCTGCGCCAAAAGGCTAATCGCACAGGCGCGCGCCGCTACGGCACCATCCTCGGCGGACATGTCGGCGCCCATGACACCCTTGATCAGCCCGTCCGGACCGTTTGAAATCTGGCCCGAGACATAAACGATATCGCCGACCTGCACGAACGGCACATAGTTGGCCAGCGGGGCGGGAACATTGGGCAGGGTCACGCCCAGTTCGGCAAGGCGGGTTTCGATCGTCGAGGTCATGGCGCATCCTTTGCGGGGTGAAGTCGCGCAAAGCTAGCGGGGACGCGCAGCGGGGGCAATCAACTCTCGCGGAAGGCGCGTGCGAAGTAGTCGGCCAGTGGTTTGGTGAGGTATGCAATCGGGCTGCGTCGTGCAGTGCGGATGAACGCGTCGACGGGCATTCCGGGGATCAGCACGAAGCCGTCGGGGAGGCGGCCGATTTCACCCTCGGCCAGAACAATCTCGGCGCGGTAGAATGATTGGCCTGTTGTTTCGTCCTGAAATGCATCGGGGGAAATCAGGCTCACGCGGCCAAATAGTTCCGGCGTTTCGCGTTGATCAAACGCGGAAAAGCGCAAGGCCACCTCTTGTTGTGGGCTGATCTGATCAATGTCGGTCAGTGCGATCTTTGCTGTGATCACCAGCGGGCGATCTTGGGGCACAAGATACAGCAGCGGATCTGCGGCGCTCACGACAGATCGTTCGGCGAACACGCGCATCCCGTAAACGACGCCCGATACGGGCGCGCGAATATCAAGGCGTTCCATGCGGCTTTGTAGGGTGCGGTGGCGTTCGCGCAGTTCCAGTTCGTTGTATTGCAGGTCACGCAGGCGGGTGATTGCCTCTTCGCGGCGCTGTGCGTCAAGTTTGAGCAGTTCAATCTCGATCTCGGTGATGCGCCCTTCGGCCTGGGCGATACTGGCGACCAACTCACCGGCCTGACCGCGCAGTGCTGCCTCCTCGCGTTGCAGGGCCATGACACGGCTGGCTTGGGCAAGGCCACGATCCAGCAGGGTTTGCTGACTGGCGAGTTCTTGCTGGATCAGGGCAAGCTGCGCTGCCAGCGCTTGTTCTTGCGCGCGAATCCCTTCGATCTGGCTAATGATCTGACCGCCGCGGCGTGCAAGCTGTTCCTTTTCCTGCGCAACGGAGTCTAGCCGCGCCTCGAACAGGCGCGTTTGACCCGCGCGCAGCTCGGTCGTTTCAACGCCTGCTGCGGTAAGCAGCGGGTCAAACGCCAAGGCATCGGTCAAATCGCGCTCGGCCTCGAAACGGGCGCGGCGGGCGACGATTTCGAACAATTGGCCTTCGACCACGGCCAGTTCGGACTGCAGGTCTTGGGCGTCAAGCTGGATTAGCACATCACCAACGGCGACCATGTCCCCTTCGTTAACAAGGATAGCGGCAACGATACCGCCGTCGGGGTGCTGGATGACCTGCCGGTTTTGGTCCACCTCGATCTGGCCACTGGCAATGACTGCGCCGGTGATCTGCGCCAAAACGGCCCATGTGCCAAAGCCACCAACAAGCACGAAAAGTGCTAAAATGCCGATCAATAGCAGTCGTTTTGCCGACCATGTGTTGCGTGACTGGGTCATGACACACCCCCGGCTGTGCCCGCGGCGTTTTTGATGACCTGGTGATTGCTGACCATGTCGGCCAGCACCTTGTCCTTGGGACCAAAAGCACGAACGACCCCGCCCTCGATCACCAACAAGGTATCGCATTCCTGAATGGCGGCGGGACGGTGCGCCATGATGAACACCACGCGGCCCTCGTCCTTCATGACGCGGATCGCTTGGTTCAGGGCGGCGCTGCCATCGTTATCAAGGTTGGAGTTCGGCTCGTCCAGCACCAGCATGACCGGATCGCCATACATCGCGCGCGCCAGCCCGATCCGCTGGATTTGCCCGCCTGAAAGACGCCCACCATTGGCGCTGACGCGGGTGTCGTAGCCATCAGGAAGCTTGAGTATCATCTCGTGGGCGGCGGCGCGTTTGGCAGCCTTGATCACCTCGCTGTCGTCTGGTGTGGCGGACATGCGCGCGATATTGTCCTTGATCGTGCCGTCGAACAATTGCACGCGCTGCGGCAAGTAGCCGATGTGTTTGCCCAGCGTGTCGGGATCGTATTGATCAAGTGCAGCACCATCGAGGCGGATTTTGCCGCCAGCGGGTCGCCACACGCCCGTCAGGGCACGCGCCAGCGTCGATTTTCCGGACCCAGAGGTGCCAATCACACCAACGGCTTGCCCCGGCTGCACATTAAAGCTGACCATGCGCAGCGCCGCTTGCTGTTCGCCCGGCGGCACGACTGTGACTTGGTGTGCGTCGATTACCGCCTTGGGTTTGGGGAGTTCGGTGCGCGGTGTCTCAGTGGGGATATCGCCCAGCAGGACGCCAAGATTGCGCCAGCCTTCGCGGCCCCGTTGCAAGATGGGCCACTGGCCGATCAGCAGCTCAATCGGGGCAAGGGCGCGGCCCAGCAGAATGGACCCGGCAATCATTGCGCCCGCTGTCACTTGGTTTTGCAACACAAGATAGGCCCCAAGGCCCAGCATGGCTGATTGCAGAAACAGGCGAAACGCTTTGGTCAGCGCTGTATAGCCGCCCGCCTTGTCGGACGCTGAAATCGTTGCTCCAAGCGAGTCGTCACGCGCATCTTGCCAACGCGCAAACGCCGCGTCCCGCATACCTAAGGCATGGACAAGTTCGCTTTCCGCGCGGATTTGTTGGCCGGTAAGTTCGGCCTGATGAGTCATCTTGTTTGCGCGCTCAAGCGGGCGGCGCGTCGTCATCTGGTTGGCCAATGCGACCACAATCAGGAGCGCCCCACCACAAAGCGCGAGATACCCCATCAACGGGTGAAAAACGAAAATACCGATGATAAACAACGGCGCCCAAGGTAGATCAAACAGGGCCATCAAGACCGGCGACGTGATCATCCGCTGCACGCTTTCCAGATCGCGCAGACCGGTCGCCGCTTGGGCAGGGGCGCGGTTCATCGTCGTGGCCTGCATGACTGCGCCAAACACCCGGCGATCCAGACGCGCCTGAAAACGTGCGCCGACACGCGCCATGATCCTGCCCCGCGTATAGTCCAGAATGCCCATCATCGCATAGAGAAACGCGACCAGAACCGACAAGGCGATCAGCGTTTCCAAAGACCGCGAGCCAAGCACACGGTCATAGACGTTCAGCATATAAAGCGGACCCGCCAGCATCAGCAGGTTCACAAACAAACTGAACACCGCAACGACCCAATATAACGAGTGGCTCTCTGCACGCGCTGCGCGAAGTTCAGGGAGACCGTGCGCAGATGAGTTCTTTGACATGTGCACTTTTCCGCCCTGTTTTGCGGTTTTGTAGCGCTGTTTTGTGACACAAGCCACCTAATATTGTTTCCTATCTGACACGGGTGGGACCAGACTTTGAAAGCACCCTTTCAAATCGTTGTCTTGCGTCTATGTGTGTTTCCACAGAAAATAATGCGCTGAAGGTTCCATTGCTAATGACAAGAACAAAATCATTCATGTTTGGTTGGGCCTTTTGTGCGGGCTTGGCGGTCAGCGCATGCTCACAGGCGGTGCCGGGTGCCGAATTCAACGACCCCTATGAGAACACGAACCGCAACATCCACGAGTTCAACAAAAGCTTGGATCGGTTTGCCCTTCGGTCCGCTGGTCAGGTGACATCCGCTGCTCCTGAGATTGTCACAATACCCATTGCTAATTTTGCAGATAACGTCGGCCTACCGGGCATGATCGTGAACGGACTGTTGCAAGGGGATATCGGTGGTGCCGCTACAAATACCATGCGTTTTGTCTTGAATACGACCGTTGGATTTGGCGGATTGTTCGATCCGGCAGGTCAGATTGGCCTTATCGAAGAAAGCACAGATTTTGGAGAAACGCTGGCCGTATGGGGCGCGCCTGCGGGGGCATATATCGAATTGCCGGTCCTCGGCCCATCGACAGAACGTGATGCCATCGGCACGCTTGTTGATTTCATGATTGACCCTCTCGCGCGCTATGGCACCGCCGATCAGGTTGCCGCCGCGACGACAGCAAGCGTCTTGGATATTGCGATTTCGCGTGGGCGGTTTGGCGATACGTTTGATTCCGTGCTATACGATAGTGCAGATAGTTACGCCCAAGCACGGCTTCTTTACTTGCAAAGCCGCAGGTTTGCGCTTGGAATAGAGGCCGAGAGCACCGACATCGACCCGTTTATTGACCCGTTTATTGACCCGTTTCAGGACCCGTTCCAATGATCCTATCGCAAAAAAACCGCCGTCAGTTTCTTATTGGAGCAGGTGCAACCGCTGCCACAACAGTATTGCCGTTGCCAGCGCTTGCGTTGAGCAACGAGCAGGCACAGGCTCTTGTTGGCAGTGCGGTGGCGGATATCAACCAAATCATCAGCTCCGGCGGCACCGAAGCGGCAATGGTTGAGCAATTTGCCGTTATCTTTGATCACTACGCCGACACCGTTTACATCGCTTCTTTCGCGTTGGGAAATGATAGGCGCGGCGCGTCACAGGCTCAGATCCAGTCATTTGTCGCAGCATTTCACCTGTATATTTCTGCGAAATACGGCCGACGTTTCCGTGAATTCATCGGCGGGCAGATTAATGTGGTCGGGGCCAAGGCCGTCAACAGCTGGATCGAAGTCGAAACCACAACCATATTGCGTGGCCAAGCACCGTTCCAAGTGGATTTCCATGTCTCGGACCGCCCAGGAAAGCCTGTCTTTTTCAATATCATCATCGAAGGCGTGAATATGCTATTGTCCGAGCGCACCGAAATTGGCGCAATGCTGGATCGTCGCGGCGGTAACCTCGATGCGCTGATCCAAGATCTGAGCGCGTCCTGATGCGGTTGCTGCCAACCACATTTATGCTCGCGGTCCTTCCCGCGCTGGCCCTGGCGGCCCCCTATGACGGGGTTTACCGCCAGAACGCCAATGCTGACTGTGGGCTGGTCGGGGTTGATGGTGGTGCCATGAAAATTGATGACGGCATTTTTTATGGAGTCGAGATGGAGTGCCTCATGGCCAACCCTGTCGACGTGGTTGATATGGATGCGGTGCTTTATTCGATGCAGTGTTCGGGCGAAGATCAAACATGGACCGAACGCGCCATGATCATGGCTGACGCTGAAATTGAAGGCGGAATCATCATGCTGTGGAACGGCTATGCCTTTCGCTATAGCCGCTGCCCTGACGAATAACGCTTAGTTCTCACGTTGTTGCAGGTGTCGCAGCAGTTGTTCAATCAATTGCTCGGCGATGCTGTCTTGTTGTGCTGGCGGCTGCATCGGCAGCGGTGTTGGCTGAAGGTCTGCAAGTATCCGCGTCATCGTTTCATGCCAAATCTCTGCCGGAAGACCAGACCCTGTCACGCCGGTGAGCGGTGTGTTGTTATCATAACCCATCCAGACACCGGCAACGTAATCACCTGAAAAACCGATGAACCACGCATCGCGGGCGGCCTGTGTCGTGCCTGTCTTGCCGGCAATTTCCCAGCCATCAATTGCAGCACGCTGCCCTGTGCCGCGTTCGACGACCTGATGCATCATCCACGTCAGTTGGCGTGCGGCCTCTTCGCGGATCACCCGCTCGCGGATGCCGCCCGATGCTGTCATCAGGGGATCAACGTCGCCAGCCATGCGCAACGATACCAATCCATAAGGGGTCACCGCAGACCCGCCATTGAGGATGCCCGCATAGGCCCCGGTCATTTCGATCAGCGTGCTTTCGGACGCACCAAGTGCAAGGGCAGGACCAGCCGCGAGATCGCTATCAATCCCGAACCCCTGCGCCACTGTGCGCACGTTTTCACGGCCCACGTCTTCGGACAGGCGCACGGCAGGGATGTTGAGCGAAGCCGCCAATGCGTCCGTCAACGTGACAGGCCCGCGAAATTCATCGGTATAGTTGCGCGGTGTCCACGGCCCCGATCCCGGCACGTTGATCGTCAGGGGCGTGTCTTGCACGATATCGTTGGGCGACATCCCCATCTCCAGCGCCGTAGCGTAAACGAAAGGTTTGAACGTCGACCCGGTTTGTCGCAGCGCTTGGGTCGCGCGGTTAAACGCCCCTGTGACATTGGTGTTGCGCCCGCCAACCATAGCGCGAACGGCACCGTCTGCGGACATAACGACAATGGCGGCTTGTGCCTCTGATCCTTCGCGAACTTTGTTCTCGAATACCCACGCTAGCGCGTCTTCGGCGGCGGTTTGCATGCCTTGGTCAAGGGTGGTCTGGATGATCACGTCTTCGGTCGTGGTGCGGGTAAAGAAATCTGGCCCCTGATCCATGACCCAATCAGCGAAATAGCCACCTGCACGCCGTTCGGCGGCGGCAGACAGGCCAGCGGGGTCGGTGCGGGCCTCTTCAGCGGCGCGGTTGGACAGATAGCCTTGATCCTCCATTAGCCCAATCACCAGATTGGCGCGGTCGCGCGAGCGTTGCAGATTATTCGTTGGTGCCAGTGCCGAGGGCGCCTTGAGTAAGCCCGCAAGCATCGCCGCCTCGGCGGGCGTGACTTCGGCAGCGCCATGGCCGAAATAACGGTTCGCAGCCGCCTCGAAACCGCGCGAGCCTGCACCCAGATAGGCGCGGTTCAAATAGATCGTCAGGATTTCATCCTTGGTGTAACGCACCTCCATAGCCAGCGAGTAAACCGCCTCTTGGACTTTGCGCCACAGGGTCGTGCGGCGACAATCGCGCTCGTATTCGGTTTCGTTTTCCCAGATGGCTGCATCAAACGGGCGACCAAGGCAAAGTAGCTTGGCCGTTTGCTGCGTGATCGTCGAACCGCCGTTTCCCGACAGCGGCCCGCGCCCTTCGCGCAGGTTAATCCGTACGGCGCTGGCGACGCCACGCGGTGAAAGGCCGATGTGGCTGTAAAATCGCTTGTCCTCGGTTGCGACAACAGCGTTGCGCAGGTGCACTGATACCGTATCGGTGGTGACCATCCCGCCAAATTGATCGCCGCGCCAGGCAAAAACTTGGCCTTCGCGGTCAGACAGCGTGACGGACCCGCGGGTGCGCCCGTCAACCAGATCAGTGATCGGTGGCAAGGTCGAAACATAATACACCACGCCAAGGCCAACAAAAATGCCCACGGCCAGCCCCGCGCCCAAGCCAAAGCGCCACAGCAAGCGCAGCGCCCACTTTATGATACCGCCACAGAAGCCGAGGATACGGGAGATTACGCCGCGCGGCTTTTTGCGACGTGCGGGTTTGCGTGTGGTTGTTTTCTTCGCGTTAGGTTTTTGGCTGTACCGCCGATCTGCGACCAAAGCCTTGCGGTCACCGCTGTTCTTGCTCATCTGCTCTGCCCGCTTTTTGCCAAGGGATCAGTCTATTTTGCCCGACCTTACCCTGCACGATTGGGTTTGTAGAGAGGCGCTCACTAGCTTTGAGGGCTTTGCGGCATGCCTAAAAATCAGGCACGGCGGTCAATTTGTGCAAAAAATGTGCAATTTGCGTGTCTAGGCCACTTTGCAGGTGCAGCATTTTCTTGAGACTCGGGCCGAGATGCGGCTCCTTTCCCCTTGTAGGCGGTTTGCTCCCAAACGAGCTTGGCCGCGCAATCGCAAGGGGAAACACGTGAAACTCATCATTGCAACGATCAAGCCGTTCAAGCTCGAGGAGGTCCGCGAGGCGCTGACCACAATCGGCGTGCGCGGCATGATGGTGACCGAGGTCAAGGGCTTTGGCTCGCAGTCCGGTCACACCGAAATCTATCGCGGCGCGGAATACGCCGTGAACTTCGTGCCGA